>Ga0209443_1000085_pt1 | contig 55992 bp, 59 predicted proteins | sample LauGreBMM110DCMD_2_FD_187571 | JGI IMG/M metagenome (GOLD analysis project Ga0209443, IMG submission 187571) | Freshwater lake microbial communities from Lake Michigan, USA - Su13.BD.MM110.DCMD (SPAdes) (version 2) | ecosystem: Environmental > Aquatic > Freshwater > Lake | place: Lake Michigan... | reverse complement strand
TTCATCAACTAATTCAGGAGCCATCACAGATTCAACGAATGTGTAAGCGCCAGTTTTTGGAGATTTAACCATTTTAATAGCTTTGGTTAATCTTTTAGAAGCTGTTTGTAAAGTTGCTACGGTTTTCTTTGCCATGACTTATCTTATTTAATTTCTTTATGAACTGTTACTCTTTTTAAAATAGGATTAAATTTTTTAATCTCTAATCTATCTGGAGTATTTTTTTTGTTTTTAGTAGTAATGTAACGAGATGTTCCAGGAACTCCTGAAGTTTTGTGCTCTGTACATTCTAAAATAACTTGGATTCTATTACCTTTCTTTGCCATTTTGATATATATTATTGCGTATTATACAGATTTTACAAATCCGTTAGCTTTTGCATTTTTCAATACAGCAGCAATTCCATTTTTATTAATAGTTTTTAATGCAGCAGTTGAAATTTTCAACGTTACCCATCTATCTTCTTCAGGAATGTAAAAACGTTTTTTTACTAAGTTAACAGAGAATTTTCTCTTTGTTTTGTTCATAGCGTGAGAAACATTGTTCCCTACCATTGCTCTTTTACCTGTAAGTTCACAAACTCTTGACATTATTATTCAGCTTTATTTCGTTATCTAAAATCAGGGTGCAAAGAAACAAAATCGATTTCATATACACAACAATCTTTTATTATTTTTTTAAAATTTCTTTATAAACGAGTTCCAATGATTTACCAACAGCCCTATCTATTACCTTTTCACGAGGTTGACCAAAATTAAATTCTTCAACAAAAACACCTGCAGGACTAGCAATTGCAATGAATACTATACCTAAATCAACAGAAGAATCACCCTTTGCAGGACCCGCATTTCCGGTTGTTGCAATGGCATAATCTACTTGCGCTAATTTTTGAATTCCTAATGCCATTTCTGTTGCCACTTGAGCACTAACAACACTATACTTGTCAATTGTGTTTTTTGAAACGCCTAAAACATCTATTTTGGTTTGGGTAGCATAACTTACCACACTTCCTTTAAAATAATTTGAAGCCCCAGAAACAGCTGTTAAAACAGCCGCTATCTTCCCTCCTGTACAACTTTCCGCAGTAGCTAACGTAAATCCTTTTTCGGTCATCGAACGTCCAAGCATCACTTCTATCGTTTCGTCTTCATTATAACCCACAATTATGTCATGTATTAATAAATCAAGCGTTTGAACTTGTTGAGCTATTGCTGCTTGAAGCAATTCCTTATCATCTCCCCTTGCTGTTAAACGTAATCTAACTTTTCCTGGACTTGGCAAATAAGCTAATTTGATGAAATCGGGTAACTTATCTTCCCATTCTTCAATTTGTTCGGCAATTAAACTTTCACCTGTGCCATAGGTCATAATGGTTTGATGGAGAATGTATGGTCGTTTAAATTTTTGAACTAAATTGGGAATCACCTCATTATCAATCAAATATTTCATTTCATAAGGCACACCTGGCAACGAAATAAAAACGGTATTTTCTTTCTCCATCCACATTCCAGGAGCTGTTCCCATTTTATTAAACAACACTTTTGCAGTTGAAGGAATTAATGCTTGATCACGATTCATTTGGGTAATTGGACGTTTATAAATTCCTTCAATAATACTTTTTACATGAGTTAAAACAGCTTCATTTTCAATTAAAGTATCTTCAAAATAATCGCAAAATGTTTTCTTTGTAATATCGTCTTTTGTAGGTCCTAATCCGCCAGTAATTATAACTACTTCGACCTTATTTTGTAGATTTTGAAATGTATTTAAAATATGTTGTTTATCATCTGAAATAGACAACATTTCTTGCGTTGCAATTCCTATTTTGTCCAATGCTTTAGCAATGTAAGCCGAATTAGTATCTACAATTTGTCCAATAAGAATTTCATCACCAATAGTAACAATTGCTGCCTTCATTTATTTATCTTTTTTTGGAATTTACAGTTTAAAATCTTTTTTAATTTCCTTGATTGCTAAATCAATTCGATCCTTTAATGATTTATAAACTTCCTTAATTTCTTTACGTTTTCCTTCTGTTTTTGTCCAAGTCATAATTTGGATATTTTCTTCATAAGAAATATCCATTCCTAATAAATCAAGCGTTGGTTTTATTTTATGACATGCAGCATAGGTTCGGGTATAATCTTTATCTTCAATAGCGGTTTTAATTGATTTCATTTCTGCTGGAACTTCCTCTAAAAACAAAGACACTATTTGCAATGCAAAATCGGTATCATTCTCCGAAATTTCATACACTTTTGCAAGATTATACTGTAAAGCCATATTACTTAATTTGAATTTTAAAGAGTGATTTATGCTCTATAAACCCTTCTAAAACATCACCTTCTGATACTTTTGCAACCCCTTTTGGTGTTCCCGTAAAAATAATATCACCTTTTTTTAAGGTGAAAAATTGAGACACATAAGCTACTAAAGCATCGATATTCCATAACATCAACTCGGTATTTCCAACTTGTACCGATTGACCATTTGATTTCAACTCAAAGTTAATATTTTCCATAGAAGAAAATTCTTTTTTCGGTAAAAAGGCACCAATTACCGCTGAATGGTCAAATGCTTTTGCTTTTTCCCACGGTAATCCTTTTTCTTTGAGTTGGGCTTGAACATCTCTTGCTGTAAAATCGATTCCTAAACCTATTTCATCATAATATTTATGAGCAAATTTAAAATCTATATACTTTCCAACTTTACATATTTTAACCAATACCTCAACTTCATGATGCACATCGTTACTAAATGCCGGAATTACAAACGGTGTTTTTTTTGGTAAAACAGCGGTATCAGGCTTCATAAAGATAACCGGCTCAGATGGGCGTTCGTTTTGTAATTCTGAAATATGATCAGCATAATTTCTTCCGATGCAAATGATTTTCATATATGTCTAATTTATCTCTGTTTTTAGTTCGCTACGAGAGCCTCAGCCAACTCGAAACTTCGAATACTTGAGCCAAATGGTGACTGAGGTTCTCGAAGTCACTATTTTGTATTTAACTTTCTTAATTTGATAGCGGTCAAAACTTTTTTAGTATAGAGCGGAAAATCGGCGTTTTGAATCCAGCCAAAATATCCCGGCTCCTTATCAAAAACATCATCTACTAAAGCTCCTTTGTGTTTTCCAAAAGTAAAAATTTCTTTTCCTTCGTTATTTAATGCGATGAATCCTGCGAAATCAACTGATTTTTTACGAGTTGTAAATTCAGATAACGATTTCATATCATTTTCTAAATTTTCGTATCGATCTAATTGTGCCTTCAAAATTTCATAAGTAGCCATAGTATCCGCCTCAGCACTGTGGGCATTTTCAAGACTTTGACCACAATAAAATTTGTATGCCGCACTCAAGGTTCGCTCTTCCATTTTATGAAAAATGGTTTGTACATCAACAGAAACTCTATTTTTCATATCGAAATCAACTTCAGCACGTAATAATTCTTCAGCTAATAGCGGAATATCAAATCGATCCGAATTAAATCCAGCTAAATCCGAATCTTTAATCATGTTATGCACTTGAGAAGCTAAAGCAGCAAAAGTTGGCTCATTAGCTACTTTTTCGTCAGAAATACCATGTACAGCTGTAGATTGAGGTGGAATTGGAATCGTAGGATTTACCAACCACGTTTTACTTTCTGTTGTTCCGTTTGGAAATACTTTAAAAATTGATATTTCTACAATTCGATCCTTTGCGACATCAATTCCTGTTGTTTCAAGGTCAAAAAAGCAGATGGGACGTGTTAATTTTAATTCCATAATGATTTTATATGTGACAAAGATAGAAAAACCCGACAGCTTTTAAAACTATCGGGTTCAGTTATATAAATTTCTGTAAAATTAAACTTCTCTATTCGGATCAAAAGCTTCTAAATATTCGGCAACACGTTTAACAAAACTACCTCCTAAGGCACCATCAACCACTCTGTGATCATAAGAGTGCGATAAGAACATTTTTTGACGTATTCCTATAAAGTCCCCTTCTGGAGTTTCAATAACCGCTGGTACTTTTCTGATAGCACCTAAAGCTAAAATACCTACTTGTGGTTGATTGATAATTGGTGTACCGAATACAGAGCCAAAAGTTCCCACATTTGTTACAGTATAAGTTCCGCCTTGCGTATCGTCTGGTTTTAATTTTCCTGCTTTTGCACGATTTCCTAAATCATTGACCGCTTTTGCCATTCCCACTAAATTTAATTGGTCTGCGTTTTTAATGACAGGTACAATTAAGTTTCCGTTTGGTAACGCTGCAGCCATTCCTAAATTGATGTTTTTACGTTTAATAATAAAATCACCATCAACCGAAATATTCATTCCTGGGAAATCTTTCAATGCTTTTGCAACCGCTTCCATGAAAATTGGAGTAAAAGTCAACTTCTCACCTTCTCTCTTTTCAAAAGTATTTTTAACTCTATCTCTCCATTTTACAATATTTGTCACATCCACTTCAATAAACGACTGCACGTGAGCCGAAGTTTGTATCGAAGCTACCATGTAACCCGAAATCAACTTACGCATTCTGTCCATTTCTACAATTTCATCACCACCGTTTACTGAAACAGGTGCAGGGTTTTGGGTTTTAGGTTGTTGGGTTGAAGTTGCAGGCGCAACAACATTTGAACTTGTAACTTGCGAATTACGACTTACTATATATTTTAATAAATCTTCTTTATTGACGCGACCATCTTTACCTGAACCTGAAATTGATTCTAATTCAGTTAACGAAATTCCTTCTTCTTTGGCAATGTTTTTTACTAAAGGCGAGAAGAATTTAAGCCCCTCAGTCCCCAAAGGGGAAGCTTGACTAACGGTATCTATAATTTGGCTTACTTGATTTTCAATTTGTTGAGCAGGCTGCTTTTCTTCAACTGCTGCAGTCCCCCCTTCGGGGGTTAGGGGGCTTCCACCATCAGTTTCGATAATAGCTAAAGTTTGTCCTACCTGAACTAAGTCATCTGTTTTGAATAAAATTTCAACAAGTGTTCCTGCAACTTCTGAAGGCACTTCACTGTCTACTTTGTCAGTAGCAATTTCAAGTACAGCTTCATCCATTTCAATTTTATCTCCAACTTTTTTTAACCAGTTGGTCACAGTTGCTTCTGCAACGCTTTCACCCATTTTAGGTAATTTCAATTCAAACTTTGCCATATCTTTAAACTAAAGTTGTTTTTCTTTGTTTGGTTTGCAAAAATACTAATTTTTCATTCTATTTTCATAGAAATTGACAATTTTTATAACAAAATTATTTGACCTCTATCATTAGAATTATTACTACCTATTAGATAATTTGAACTTGAAATATAATTCTTAAAACTCAAGTTCTGACTTCTATTTGACTGCATAAAAGTAATAATTTCGGTAAAGCTGAAAGCAGTGATGTCAAATATTATTTCAATATTTTTTTTACTTTGGTTCTTAAATTGATTTAAATCAGATAAATAAGTTATTTTTTTTGATAATTTTAAATCTAATTCAGCTTTTGAAAACACAACATATTCATCAATAATTCGCTGTTTGTTCTTCTGCTGATTCTTCTTCAAAAGACTAAAAACGAAACTCCCAACTTGCATCATTACATCAAAAAACAAAGATTTTTTAAAATGTTTATTATAGAAAAATTGCATTGCTTCTTGAAAACGTTTCATATACGTTTCATCTCGAACGGTGCTTTCTCCTTTATAGTGAATTACCGAAGTATCGTGAAAATAATAATTAAATTTTCCTGTTTTTAGTACCAAATAACTCAAATCGATATCATCTGAATACATAAAGCAATTTTCATCAAAACCACCAACTTCATGATACAATTCTCGTTTCATCATCATAAATGCCCCAACCAAAATATCAACATTTCCAGATTGATTTTCGGATAAGTGTTGTGCATAATATTTTCCAAAGTAATTTGAAATTTTATACAACCCAAAGATTTTTGTAAATGCCACCCAAGGCGATGGAACGCCGCGTTTACTTTCAGGAAGAAAATTACCTGTACCGTCGATTAATTTACAACCAATAATTCCGAGTTGGGAATTTGGAATTTGGGATTTGGAATTTAAAATTTTCGCAAAAGTATCTTCTGTAACAACGGTATCAGGATTTAAGATGCAAATATATTCGCCTTTAGCTTGAGCAACTCCGATATTATTTCCTTTTGGAAAACCAAAATTTGAAGCATTTTCAATAAGTTTGATATTTGGAAATTTGGCCTTCATCATTTCGCAACTATCATCTGATGAAGCATTATCAATCACAATGATTTCTCCATCAATACCTTCCAATGCTTTTTGAACACTTAGAATGCATTGCTCTAAAAAATAGCGTACATTATAATTGAGTATGATTACTGATAATTTCATTTGGTAAAAGTAATAAGAATTTTAATTTTAAAAGATAAGATATCTATCAAGTAAAATTGGGTTTTTCTTATTATTCCAAAAAAGGATCAAATCAACTCTGAAATCTATTTCTGAAATTTTGAAATAAATAGTTGTTTGTTTTGAAATGACAAAAGAATATAATTGATTTTCAGATTCCCTTTTCGCAATTTTAGGATTTTCTGAAATTGATTGAAGACAATTTTGAACTAAAAGCCCAAATTTATCAACTTCCTTTTGATTCCATTTTTCAAAAATAAAATCCATTTCTTCCGAGAAAGTAATCTCTGCTAATTTTGACCAATGAATCGAATACATTCTTTTATTTGAAATTGTATTTTTTCTTCATTTCAGCCATAACTTGCTCATGAGGCTTAGTTTGGCCCAATTCGATTTGTCTGAGTCCAATTTCAAGCATTTGAACCAAAACAGGATGTAATTCTTCAGAAGTTACTTCATCTTTAGGAGTTACTTCATAAGCCTCTGTCGGCTCTTCTATTCTATTTTTCTTTTTGGATGTCATAAACTGCATTTTCACAAAGTTATGAAATAATCTATAATCTTTAGATACAATAACCTATTTTTGCACCTATCAATTTTCAAATTGCCTCATCTACAAATTTTCAAATTAATAATGAATTATTTATCTGTCGAAAATATCTCAAAATCTTATGGTGAACGTGTTTTGTTTAACAACGTTTCGTTTGGAATTAATAAAGATCAAAAAATAGCTTTTATCGCTAAAAACGGTTCGGGAAAAACCACCATTATGAACATGATTAATGGTTTAGATGAACCCGATACAGGGCAAGTTGTGATTCGAAAAGAGATTAACATGGCCTTTTTGTCGCAAAACAATAATTTGCAAGACGAACTAACCATTGAGGAAAATATATTTGCTTCAGATAACGAAATTCTGAAAGTAATTGAACGCTATGAAAAAGCGCTAGAAAATCCGAACGAAGAAGAAGCGTATCAAAGGGCTTTTGATGATATGGATCGACACAATGCTTGGGATTTTGAAACGCAATTCAAGCAAATTTTGTACAAACTGAAGTTGGAAGACTTGAAAATGAAGGTTAAAAACATGTCTGGTGGACAAAAAAAGCGTTTGTCGTTAGCGATTATTTTGATTAGTAAACCCGATTTATTAATTTTAGATGAGCCAACCAATCACCTTGATTTAGAGATGATTGAATGGTTAGAAGATTATTTTGCTAAAGAAAACATTACCTTGTTTATGGTAACGCACGACCGTTTCTTTTTAGAACGTGTTTGTAATGAAATCATCGAATTAGACAACGGAAAAATCTATCAATACAAAGGAAATTATTCTTATTATTTAGAGAAAAAAGAAGAACGTTTAGCTTCTGAAAATTCGAGTATTGATAAAGCTCAAAACTTATTCGTTAAAGAATTGGCTTGGATGCGTCGCCAACCAAAAGCCAGAACTACCAAATCAAAATCGCGTCAGGATGATTTTTACGTGATTAAAGAAAAAGCTGAAAGTAGAAGAAAAGAAAATGTTGTGGAGCTCGAAATCAACATGGAGCGTATGGGAAGCAAGATTATCGAAATGGTAAAATTGAACAAAAACTTTCCTGACCGAACCATTTTAAAAGATTTTAGCTATTCGTTTCAACGAGGCGAACGAATTGGAATTATTGGCAAAAACGGAACAGGAAAATCTACTTTCTTAAATATTTTAACTCAAACGATGCTGCCTGATTCGGGCAAAGTAATTATTGGCGATACCATTAAAATTGGGTATTACACACAAAGTGGCATCAACCCAAAACCAGGGCAAAAAGTCATTGATATTATTAAAGAATATGGCGAATATATACCGTTGACGAAAGGAAAAATTATTTCAGCTTCGCAATTATTAGAACGTTTCTTATTTGATGCAAAAAAGCAATATGATTTTGTAGAAAAATTAAGTGGTGGCGAATTGAAACGTTTGTATTTATGTACGGTTTTAATTCAGAACCCAAATTTTTTGATTTTAGATGAGCCAACAAATGACTTAGATATCGTAACCTTAAATGTATTAGAAAGTTTCTTATTAGATTTTCCCGGTTGTTTGTTAGTGGTGAGTCACGATCGCTATTTTATGGATAAAATTGTGGATCATTTATTTGTTTTTAGAGGCGAAGGCGAAATTGAAGATTTTCCTGGAAATTATTCAGATTTTAGAAGTTATGAAGATTCGGCAGAACCAAAAGTTTTAAATAGCGTAAGTACCGATAAAGGAAGTTGGAAACAAAACAATCATGCAAAAGCGAGTTTAAATTTCAACGAGCAAAAGGAATTTAATAAAATTGAAAAAGACATTAAAGATTTAGAATACAACAAAAAACAAATAGAACAAGAATTTTCGGAAGGAAAAGTTTCTGATGATACAATTGAAGCGAAAGCCAATGAATTGCAAAAAATCATTCGGTCTTTAGAAGAAAAAGAAGAGCGTTGGTTTGAGTTGTCTAGTAAAATGGAATAAAGTTTCACAATGTAACACCACGTTTTACACTAAGTTTTTTTCTTATAAATTCTTTGTGTTACTTTGTGCTAAACTTTGAGAAACTTAGTGTTACAACAAATTAAATCATATATAAAATTCCTTTTCCATTCTAAAAACGAACACGGAGTGCATTCGCCGTTTGTGTTTGATTTGGTTACGAAATGTTTTTATGCTTCCAGCTTTCCCTTTGAAAATTCAAAATATCCTTCAACCAACAAACTCATTTTAAAAACAATACACTATTTCAATTTGAAAGAATGTAAGCGTTTTGTTGCCCAACAAGAATTCAATACAATGGTAGATGGTTTAATTGTATCGGGTGATTCTATTAATGATTTTTCTATCGAGAAAACACTACCCTTTTGTAAAAATGAAACCTGTATTTTCATTGAGAACATTCATCAAACCAAAGCAAATGAAAAAATTTGGAACTATTTACATCAGCATGAAACGATTACTTGCAGTATCGAAACCTTTAATTTAGGCTTGTTATTCATCCGAAAAGAGCAAAAAAAAGAACATTTTATCATCAATCCGAATAAAACTATTACTTCTCATTTATTTGAAAGAATTCGAATTAAAATGTAACAAATAACAACTTTATTCTACTTATTAATGGAATCGGAATTTAAAACTTCTAAAATCATCATTCGTTAATCATCATTCGACATTCAAAATGGCAGAATCATTAATCAAAATAACCAATATCAAAAGAGATTTTCCTTTAGGAAACGAAATCGTGTATGTTTTAAAAGGCATCGATTTAGAAATTAAGAAAGGTGAATATGTAGCATTGATGGGACCTTCGGGTTCTGGAAAATCAACATTGATGAACATTTTAGGTTGTTTAGATACACCAACATCTGGAACTTACATTTTGAACGGAAAACACGTGAGCGAAATGCAAGACGATGAATTGGCTGGAATTCGAAATAAAGAAATTGGGTTCGTATTTCAAACGTTTAACTTAATGCCAAGAACAACCGCTATAGACAATGTGGCTTTACCGATGGTTTATGCTGGATTTTCAAAATCAGAACGCATAGAAAGAGCAACAGAAGTATTAACGCAAGTAGGACTTGATGACCGAATGGATCACAAACCAAATCAATTATCAGGAGGACAGCGCCAACGTGTAGCTGTGGCGAGAGCTCTGGTAAACAGACCCTCTATCATTTTAGCTGATGAACCTACAGGAAATCTAGATAGTAAAACTTCGGTGGAAATCATGAATTTATTTAATGAAATTCACACTAATGGAAATACCGTAATTTTGGTAACGCACGAGGAAGAGATTGCTGCTTATGCCCACAGAATCATCCGTTTACGTGATGGAATTATCGAAAGCGATACACTAAATCCAAATATTAAGAAATAACTATTTTCTTTTAAACTCCGACAGTGTTTTTAATGCTTTCGGAGTTTATTTTTTTACCTTTGCCTCAAAATATCCAAAATGAGTTTTTCTAACTATACCAAAGAGTTTTCTTATAATTTCAAATTAGCTTATCCAATAATTCTAGGAATGTTAGGACATACGCTAATTGGAATTGTTGATAATATAATGGTTGGAAAACTAGGCGCAACAGAATTAGCAGCAGTATCATTAGGAAATAGTTTTATTTTTATTGCAATGTCACTTGGCATAGGTTTTTCAACTGCAATAACGCCCCTAATTGCTGAAGCCGATTCTGAAAAAGACGAAAAAAAAATACGTTCCACTTTTCATCATGGGTTGCTTTTGTGCACTATTTTAGGAGTAGCTCTTTTTATAATAATTGTTTTAGCCAAACCAATTATGTTACTCATGCACCAACCTATTGAGGTGGTAGAAATGGCTTATCCTTATATTGACTGGGTTGCCTTTTCATTAATTCCTGTGATTATTTATCAAGGATATAAACAATTTGCAGATGGCCTATCAAAAACCAAATACTCTATGTACGCCATTTTCATGGCTAATGTTGTGCATATTTTTTTCAATTATGTCTTAATTTATGGGATTTGGATTTTTCCAAAATTGGGCATTTTGGGTGCGGCATTAGGCACCGTGATTTCTAGAATTATGATGGTGGTATTCATGCATTATATTTTAAAATATGACAAAAACATAAAAAAATATTTCAAAGATTTTAGTTTCAAAGAAATTAAAAAATCCGTCTTAAAAAAAATAGTAAACTTAGGAACACCATCGGCAATGCAAATGCTTTTTGAAGTTAGTTTGTTTACCGCTGCAATTTGGATTAGTGGGTCAATAGGAAAAACGAGTCAGGCAGCAAATCAAATTGCCTTAACCTTAGCTACTATAACTTTTATGTTTGCTATGGGACTGAGTGTTACTGCAATGATTAGAATTTCGAATCAAAAAGGATTGAACGATTATATAAAATTAGTAGTTGTTGCAAAATCTATTTTTTTATTAGCCATAATTATTGAGATTGTTTTTGCTCTATTCTTCATAATTTTTCACAATTATCTCCCGCCATTATTTCTTGATTTAGAAAATATAAATCAAGCCTTAGATAATAAAGAAGTGATTAAAATTGCGGCACAATTACTTTTAGTAGCGGCAGTTTTTCAAATATCAGATGGAATACAAGTTGTAGTTTTAGGGGCGCTTCGTGGTTTACAAGATGTAAAAGTGCCAATGTATATTACGTTTGTGGCGTATTGGGTTATTGGTTTTCCAATTTCATTTTATTTGGGTTTGTACACCGAATTAAAAGCAACAGGAATCTGGATCGGATTATTAGCAGGATTAACAGTTGCAGCAATATTTTTGTATATTCGCTTTAATTATTTGACAAAAAAACTGGTTCAAGAACAATTGCAATTGCAACAGTAACAAAAATCAATTAAAATATAAAAACATGACTTTACCAAAATTTGTTATCGGAGATAATACTGATTTTTCTGAAGATATTTTTGTAATTCATCTAGAATATCCTCGATTTGTAATCAATTTAAAAGACGACGAAGTAGAATTTTTAGAAGACATCGAAGAAGAAGATGAAAAAGAATTAGAATCGGAAATGGAACATTTAATTACCATTGCTGGAGAATTCTACGACAGAGAAATTGAACGTTACGAGCAGGAATAGTGTTCAGATTTAAAGAATAGCTAATTACTCTTTATTAAAATACTGTTCCAACAAACTCATAGCCGCTGCAAAAGGTGAAATTTCATTGGTTGAAACGGATTTTTTATTTTCTTCTAATAGTTGACTAACACTCGGATGGTTATAAAAGTGCGATTTCAATTGTTCGTTTATGGTTTCCATCATCCAAAATTGGTTTTGGTTTTGACGCTTTTCTTCAAAATAATGATTCGCTTTTACTAACTCTAAATACTCAGAAATAATATCCCAAATTGCATCAATTCCTGTTTGTTCATATGCACTGCAAGTGGTCACTTTTGGAATCCACCCCGAAGATTTAGCTGGAAAAAGATGCAACGCTCTACTGAATTCAGTTTTAGCTAATTTGGCTTTCGCAATATTATCGCCATCGGCTTTATTAATTACGATAGTATCTGCCATTTCCATAATTCCGCGTTTTATACCTTGCAATTCATCGCCAGCTCCTGAAATTTTCAACAATAGAAAGAAATCAACCATACTGTGAACCGCAGTTTCACTTTGACCTACCCCAACGGTTTCAATGATAATCGTATCAAAACCACAAGCTTCACATAAAATAATAGTTTCACGCGTTTTTCTAGCAACTCCGCCTAAGGTATCACCCGAAGCACTTGGTCGGATATAAGCATTTTTATCTTTTACCAATTCTTCCATTCGGGTTTTATCACCCAAAATACTACCATAACTGATAGACGAACTAGGATCTACCGCTAAAACAGCAACTTTTTTGCCAATAGAAGTTAAATAGGTTCCAAAAGCTTCTATAAACGTACTTTTTCCAACACCTGGAACACCAGTTATTCCTATGCGATTAGAATTATTTGCATGGGGCAAACAACCTTTAATTACCTCATTGGCCTTTTCTAAATGTTCAGGATTTGTACTTTCGACCAAAGTAATGGCGCGACTCAAAGCGGTTTTATCACCTTTCAAAATTCCAGCAATCAATTCTTCAGCCAAAGGTTTTTTTCTTCGGGATTGTTGAATTTGATGTGCTACAATCCTACTTAATGTTTCGGGTTGTTCCACACCATGAATTTCTGAAAGTGCCGATTTTTTATTACTTTTACTCAAGAAAAAAAGTTTTATTTTGTAAATGTAGCAAATTTTATCCATTCAAAACTAATGAATTTAATTCCTGAAATACTTTCTGAACTTGAAAAAATTGTTGGTCCATCGTATCTTTTTACCGACGAGGCAACTCGAAAATTATATGGTCATGATGAAACAGAAGATTTGAATTTTCCTCCTCATGTTGTAGTTAAACCTTCAAATACAAAGGAAGTAGCCCAAATTTTAAAAATTTCAAACACGTACAAAATTCCTACTGTTCCTATTGGAGCACGTACTGGTTTAAGTGGCGGTGCTTTATCAATTTTTGGTGGTATTGGAATTTCAATGGAACGGTTCAATAAAATTATAGAAATTGATGAGCAAAATTTACAAATTACAACCGAACCAGGAGTGATTACTCAAGTTTTGCGTGAAGCGGTTGCCGAAAAAGGGCTTCTTTATCCAGTAGATCCAAGTAGTATGGGAAGTTGTTGGATTGGTGGCAATATTGCCGAAAATTCGGGTGGTGCAAGAGCTTTGAAATATGGCGTTACCAAAGATTATGTGCTGAATTTAGAAGTGGTTTTACCTACGGGTGATGTCATTTGGACTGGAGCCAATACCTTAAAAAATTCGACTGGTTACAATCTAACGCAATTAATGGTTGGTAGCGAAGGCACATTAGGAATTGTTACTAAAATTGTACTTAAATTAATCCCTCAAAATAAACATAACGTATTATTACTAGTTCCTTTTTATAAAGCAGAACAAGCATGTGAAGCAGTTTCAGCAATCTTTAGAGCAGGAATTGTACCTAGTGCTTTAGAATTCATGGAACGCGATGCAATTGATTGGACATTGAAATTTGTTGACGGGTTAAATGTGTCAGTAAATGATAAAGTTCAAGCGCATTTGTTAATTGAAGTTGATGGTAATTATCCAGAAACTTTAATGCAAGAAGCAGAGCAAATTTTGGCAGTTGTAGAACAATTTGAAATCGATGAAGTGCTATTTGCCGATACCGAAGAACAAAAAAATGCGCTTTGGAAAATGCGCCGTTCTGTGGCGGAAGCTGTAAAAGCAAATTCGATTTACAAAGAAGAAGATACGGTTGTACCAAGATATGAATTGCCTAAATTGTTAAAAGGAATAAAAGAAATCGGTACAAAATATGGATTTCAATCAGTGTGTTATGGCCATGCCGGTGATGGTAATTTGCATGTAAATATAATCAAAGGAACAATGACCGACGATAATTGGAAAACGGAAGTTCCAAAAGGGATTCGTGAAATTTTTGAATTGACAGTTGGTTTAAAAGGAACACTTTCGGGAGAACACGGCATTGGTTTAGTACAAAAAAACTACATGGATATTGCATTTTCAAAAGTACATCTAGAATTAATGGAACGCATTAAAGCTGTTTTCGATCCCAATAACATATTGAATCCTGGGAAAATATTTCCTGATGCTACAAATTAATTACTAGCCAGGAAATCTATTAAATTTTGATCCGCATTTTTAAACGTAGGCGCTTGTTCAATAATATTGGCAATACGCTTTTTGTTTAATTTCATTGTAATGTCAGCTTCAGTTGTAAATAATAATGCCGATAAAAACGGATTGTTGATGTGCGGAATTAATTCGGATTCTAAATCGTCTAATTTGCAGATTTTTACCACTTCTTGCTTTTCAGTCGTGTAAATTTTATACGTCATAGAAAGTTTTAAAACTTTGTCTTCCACAATAGTTTTTACATAAATGTTCTGCAATTCGGGTTTTCCAACGGTTTTGGCCAATGTTAGTTTCGCAAAAGTACCAGCTGCGATACTAGCTCTAACTTGATTGAAAAATTCGGTGTAAATGATGTTATTTGTGGGAATAGTTTGCATTTTTGGAAATTTTATCAAATATAAAAAATCCCCAACTACTTTTGGTAATTGAGGATTAGTTTATTTTTAAATGAATCAATTATTCGTTAACCAAAACCCATTCGCCAGAAGCTAACATACTTTCAGCTTTTTTGAATTTCATGGTTTCGGTTTTACCGCTCATAACGTGTTTAATAGTTACGGTGTCATTACGATTAATTTTTGGCGTTTCTCTAGTAATTGTTTCAGTTACTTGCGGTCTTTGACTTGCCATTTCACCAGCTCTTCTGGCTTCATTGGCAGCATCATATCCATCTAAATCTTGTTTAGATTCGGTATAATTTTGTTTTTGGCGCACTTGTTTTGCTTCATGAATGTCCGATGGGTTTTGCGAAGGTAAATTTCCTTTGAATAAGAAAGAAATAACTTCTTTATTTACATCGTCAATCAGTTTTTTGAACAAATTAAAGGCTTCAAATTTATAAATTAATAATGGATCTTTTTGTTCGTGAACCGCTAACTGAACTGATTGTTTCAATTCGTCCATTTTACGTAAGTGCTTTTTCCAAGCTTCATCTACAATGGCTAAAGTGATGTTTTTCTCAAAATCAGTCACCAAAGTTTTTCCTTCAGAAGTATATGCTTTTTCTAAATCGGTAACTACATTTAACGATTTGATTCCATCGGTAAACGGAACAATAATTCGTAAATATTGACCGTTATTATTTTCATATACATTTTTGATAATTGGTAACGCTTCAGCAGCATTTCTCGCAATCTTGTCGTTATAATGTTCTAAAACAGCTTTGTATGTTTTTCCTGTGATTTCTCTATCAGTTAATTTTCCAAATTCAGCTTCAGAAATTGGCGCACTAATTGAAAAATAACGAATTAATTCAAACTCATAGTTTTTAAAATCACCAACTAACTTATTTTGTTCCACGACTAATTCGCAAGTATCATACATCATGTTTGCGATGTCCACTTTTAATCGTTCGCCGTGTAAGGCATGGCGTCTTCTTTTATAAACCACTTCTCTTTGTGCATTCATTACGTCGTCATATTCTAACAAACGTTTACGCACTCCAAAATTGTTTTCTTCTACTTTTTTCTGCGCTCTTTCGATTGATTTTGTCATCATAGAATGTTGAATTACTTCACCTTCTTTCAGACCAATTCTATCCATTACTTTTGCTACTCTTTCCGAGCCAAATAAACGCATTAAGTTATCTTCAAGCGACACGTAGAATTGTGAACTACCCACATCTCCTTGACGACCTGCACGACCTCTTAACTGACGGTCTACACGACGTGAATCGTGACGTTCTGTTCCAATAATTGCTAAACCACCTGCTTTTTTAACTTCGTCAGATAATTTAATATCGGTACCACGACCCGCCATATTCGTTGCAATAGTAACTACTCCTGGTTTTCCAGCTTCAGCAACAATTTCAGCTTCACTTTTGTGCATTTTAGCATTCAATACATTGTGTTGAATACCTCTTATTTTTAACATTCGGCTTAATAATTCTGAAATCTCAACCGAAGTGGTTCCAATAAGTACTGGACGACCTTCTTTTGAAAGCTCAACAACATCTTCGATCACGGCATTGAATTTTTCACGAACCGTTCTATAAATCAAATCTTCTTTATCTTTTCGAGCCATAGGTCTATTTGTAGGAATCTCAACAACATCTAATTTGTAGATTTCCCAAAATTCACCTGCTTCAGTAACAGCAGTTCCAGTCATACCGCCTAATTTGCTGTACATACGGAAATAATTCTGTAAAGTAATCGTTGCAAAAGTTTGGGTTGCCGCTTCAATTTTTACATTTTCTTTAGCTTCAATAGCTTGATGTAAACCGTCTGAATAACGACGTCCGTCCATAATACGACCTGTTTGCTCATCAACAATCATAACTTTATTTTCCATGATCACATATTCGGTGTCTTTTTCAAATAAAGTGTAGGCTTTAAGCAATTGTGTCAAAGTATGAATACGTTCTGATTTTATTGAAAAGTCTTTGAACAATTCCTCTTTTCGTTCTGCTTCTGCTTCTGTAGAAAGGTTTTCCTTTTCAATTTGAGCAATTTCAGTTCCAATATCGGGTAAAACAAAGAATTGTGCATCGGTATCCTGAGATAGATATTGAATTCCGTTGTCTGTTAATTCAACCTGATTATTTTTTTCTTCGATAACAAAATATAGCGCCTCATCAATTTTTGGCATTTCTCTATTGTTATCTTGCATGTATTGATTTTCTGTTTTTTGAAGTAATTGTTTTACTCCATCTTCCGATAAGAATTTAATCAATGCTTTACTTTTTGGCAAAGCTCTGTATGAACGAAGCAAATTGAAACCAGCTTCTTTATTATTTCCTGCTTTAAATAAGCGTTTAGCATCGGTTAGGCAATCGTTTGCTAATTTGCGTTGTAACGTAACTAGGTTTTCAACTTTTGGTTTTAATTCGTTGAACTCATGACGATCTCCTTGTGGAACAGGACCTGAAATAATCAAAGGTGTTCTAGCATCATCTACTAAAACCGAATCGACCTCATCCACAATAGCAAAATTGTGTTTTCTTTGAACTAAATCTTCGGGTGCATGTGCCATATTATCACGCAAATAATCAAAACCAAATTCGTTATTTGTTCCGTAGGTAATATCCGCTTCATAGGCTTTTCTTCTTTCAGGAGAGTTGGGTTGATGGTTATCAATACAATCAACTGTCATTCCGTGAAATTCAAAAAGCGGTGCCTTCCAGGTGCTATCACGTTTTGCTAAGTAATCATTTACGGTTACTAGATGCACACCATTTCCTGTTAAAGCATTCAAATACAAAGGAAGTGTAGCAACTAATGTTTTTCCTTCACCTGTTTGCATTTCGGCGATTTTTCCTTGATGCAATACAACTCCTCCTATTAACTGAACATCGTAGTGAATCATGTCCCAAGTGATTGCTTTTCCTGCAGCATTCCATGAGTTTGCCCAAGTTGCATTATCTCCTTCAATTTTTATGTATGATTTAGAAGCTGATAATTCACGATCTTTAGGTGAAGCTGTAACCGATATTGAAGTGTTTTCTTTAAAACGACGAGCAGTTTCTTTTACAACTGCAAAGGCTTCAGGAAGAATTTCGTTTAATACTTTCTCTGAAATTTCGTATGCTTCTTTTTCGACTGTATCGATTTCAGCATAAATATCTTCCCGAGCATCAATATCTTGTGTTTGTTCGGCATCTTGTTTCAAAGAAGCAATTTTTGCATCTTTTTCAGCACGGGCTTGTTGTATTTTTAATTTGAATTGGGCAGTTTTAGCACGCAAATCGTCATGAGATAATACTTGTAAAGCACTTTCAAAAGATTTTACTTTGGTAACTAATGGTTGAATAGCTTTTACATCTTTCTCTGATTTATCTCCTACGAAAGCTTTCAATATGGAATTTATGATACTCATAATTATTGTTTTCTAATGGTTTGCAAATATAAACAAAAAAAAAGCCTCAGTGAAGAGACTTTTTTCTGTTGTTTGTATTTATTTTTTAATATTCGTCCTCATTCCAAAGATAATCTTCGTCAGTAGGATAATCTGGCCAAATCTCTTCCATTGATTCATAGATTTCTCCTTCGTCTTCTATAGACTGTAAGTTTTCCACTACTTCTAGCGGTGCTCCAGTTCTAATAGCGTAGTCGATAAGTTCATCTTTGGTTGCTGGCCAAGGGGCATCACTTAAGTAGGATGCTAATTCTAATGTCCAATACATCTTTTTATCGATTTAAGTTTATGCAAAAATAAATTTATTACTTAAAAAGTCAAGTTTTTTTTTACTTTTTTTTAAAATATTTAAGAACTTGTATTCTGAATGGTGATTTTAGACTATTTATTTATGATTTTAGGTCTTTAATAAAAGACTTTTGAATTCAAAAATCATGAATTATTTTCTTGGAATCCATTTTACTTCGTCAGCGTTTAAGTCAAAAGACAACTTTCGTGCCAAGACAAAAAGATAGTCAGAAAGTCGGTTTAAATAAGTAATTACCATTTCATCAGTTGGCTCAATGTCATTTAAATGAACCGCTAAACGTTCTGCTCTTCTACATACACAGCGTGCAATATGACAATATGACACTATTGTATGTCCGCCAGGTAACACAAAATGAGTCATGGGTGGTAATGCCTCTTCCATTTGGTCAATTTCTTTTTCAAGATATTCCACATCTGAAGGAATAATTCCTAAATTTTGAAGTCGAGATTGTCCGTTTTTTAATTTTTCTTTTTCGGGAGGAGTTGCTAAAACAGCGCCTACAGTAAATAATCGGTCTTGAACTTCTATCAAAACTTCTTTATACGAAAGATTAATATCTTGATCCCGAATTAAGCCAATATGGGAATTTAATTCATCTACCGTGCCGTAACTTTCAATTCTGATGTGGTGTTTAGACACACGTGTTCCGCCAAATAGAGCTGTTGTTCCTGAATCACCTGTTTTTGTATATATTTTCATGCTAGTTATTTTGATTAATAAAAAACAACATAAAATAGCAATATAAATTTAATCAAGCTAAATTATGTCTTAGTAAAAATAGGAAAAATTTATTTCTCAATCTCTTTCAAAGAATCCATTTTTTTGTGTGCTAAGAATCCTTTAATGTCTTCAAAATGTTCTTTGACACGTTTGTGTCCAAATTCAAATACTTTTTCAGCCAAACCCTCCAAGAAATCACGATCGTGAGAAACTAAAATTAATGTTCCGTCAAAATCGCGCAAAGCATCTTTGATGATGTCTTTAGTTTTCATATCCAAGTGATTTGTTGGCTCATCCAGAATCAAGACATTTACAGGTTCTAACAACAATTTAATCATGGCTAAACGCGTTTTTTCTCCACCCGAAAGCACTTTTACTTTCTTTTGAATATCGTCGCCTTTGAACATGAAAGCTCCTAATAAGTCCTTAATTTTTGTACGCACATCACCCACTGCAATTTGGTCAATCGTTTCAAAAATAGTCAATTCACCATCCAATAACGATGCTTGATTTTGAGCAAAATACCCAATTTGAACATTGTGACCCACTTCTAATTTACCATCAAAATCAATTTCGCCCATAATGGCTTTGATCATGGTTGATTTTCCTTCCCCGTTTTTACCAACTAAAGCTACTTTTTGACCTCTCTCGATTACCATATTGGCATCTTTAAAAACCACATGATTGCCATACGATTTTAACAAACCTTCAACCACAACTGGATATTGTCCAGAACGAGGCGAAGGTGGGAATTTTAATTTTAAAGCTGAAGTATCTACTTCATCCACTTCGATGGGAACAATTTTTTCCAACATTTTTACACGCGATTGCACCGATTCTGTTTTGGAAAAAGTTCCTCTAAAACGATCTATAAACGCTTGATTTTCTGCAATGAATTTCTGTTGCTCGTCGTATGCTTTTTGTTGGTGAATTCTTCTGTCTTTTCGCAATTCTAAATATTCAGAATATACCGCTTTGTAATCATAAATGCGTCCCATTGTAACTTCAATAGTTCGATTGGTAATATTATCCACAAAGGTTTTATCGTGGGAAATTACCATTACGGCTTTTGCTTGATTAATCAAGAAATCCTCTAACCACTGAATACTTTCGATGTCCATATGATTGGTAGGCTCATCTAAAAGAATTAAATCGGGTTTTTTCAATAGGATTTTTGCTAATTCAATGCGCATTCTCCAACCTCCAGAAAATTCAGACGTTTGTCTGTTAAAATCTTCACGTTCAAAACCTAATCCTTTTAATACTTTTTCAACTTCCGCTTCGTAATTTACTTCTTCAATCGAATAGAATTTTTCTGATAATTCTGAAACACGCTCAATCAATTTCATGTATTCATCACTTTCATAATCAGTACGAATCGTTAATTGATCATTGATTTCGTCGATTTCTTTTTTCATGTTCAATACATCAGCAAATGCTTTTGATGTTTCTTCCATAACGGTACAATCATCAGAAGTTAATAAATGCTGAGGCAAATAGGCAATTACAGCTTCACTTGGCGCCGAAATTACCCCTCGAGTAGGTTTGGTTTCTCCAGCAACAATTTTTAAAAGCGTAGATTTTCCGGCGCCATTTTTACCCATAAGGGCAATTTTGTCGTTTTCATTGATGGCAAAAGTTACTTCACTAAAAAGAGTGGTTCCGCCAAATTCTACTGCTATGTCGTTTACTGTAATCATTTTTAAAAGTAAAAAGTTAAAAGTAAAAAGTTAAAAGTCTTTTTACTGAATTTTTTGAAAGGTGCAAAGATAGATTAATTAGTGAATTAGGCAATTAGAATATTTTAAAGCAATAAAAAAGCTCCTGCAAAACAGAAGCTTAAAGTTATTTATGTAAACAACTTACAAACTCATTCTAAATTCTTCTAAAACAGGACTAATTTTTCCGTAATAACGTTCATCTACAAATAATTCCACAGCCAAATCTGTATTTCCAAAACCAGCTAATCGAGCCGATTGCAAATTGTCTTTCTTCATTACATCAACGCCAACGGCTTCAATTTTTTGTTTTAATGTTTCGGCAAGAATTTCACTTCCCGAAAATATTTTCATTATTCCCATAATTATTTTTTTTAATCTTCCATTTCAAAGAAAAGTGGTTCTATCATTACTCTATCGGCTAAAATTTCAACGCGTTCGGTTATTTGGGAACAAAAAAACAAACGTTGCGTTTTTTCTGCACTCATAGAAAGGCGTTGAATAATTGAATCTTCGCGCTTACGCAACATTTCTTCAATGTCATCAACTACAAACATTTTGATTGTGTTCATATTAAATCCTGCCGAGGAAAACATTTCGTTAATACGAATAGGAGTTCCAATCAAGACGTCCATACCTAATGAAATTTGGTTCTTATCATAATCCATATCTCCTTTTTCATGCACTCCAAAAACACGCAAATTATTGTAATGATTTAGTTTTTTAAAAAGCTCCATTGCTTCCAAAACTTTTTCTTTATCTTGAACCAAAACCAAAGCACGCGTACTTTCGCCAACAGGTTTTTCCATTCGCTGAATGACATTCATTAAAATGGTCGTTGTTTTTCCACTTTTTTTAGGCGATTGAATTACCGCATCTACTCCACTTTTAATGGTTGAAAAAGTTTCTTGTTGCATTTCATTTGCCTCGATTAAATTATTTTCAATCAGTGCATTTTGAAGGCTTGTATGTATTTTTTTTAATTGCATTTTTTCAATGGTAATGGGTAATAGGCAATAGGCAATAGGCAATAGGTAACCATATACCCATAACCTTTTACCATTTACCAAATTTATTTACTTGCGAATAATTTTACGTCTTGTTCTGAAATTTCATTTCCTCCTAAAATAATCAAGCGTTCCACTACATTGCGTAATTCTCGAATATTTCCAGTCCAATCGTATTCTTGTAATAATTTGATGGCCGATTTCGAGAAGTTTTTTATTGCATTTCCTTGTTCCAAAGCAATTTTTAAAGCAAAATGTTCAATTAATGCAGGTATATCTTCCCTTCTATCATTTAAAGCAGGAACTTTGATTAATATTACGGCTAATCGATGATACAAATCTTCACGAAATCTTCCATCTTCGATTTCTTTTTTTAAATCTTTATTGGTTGCCGCAACCACACGAACGTTAACTTTAATGTCCTTGTCTGCTCCTACTCTTTGAATTAAATTTTCTTGTAAAGCTCGTAAAACTTTGGCTTGCGCCGATAAACTCATATCGCCAATTTCATCCAAGAAAATGGTTCCGCCATCTGCTGCTTCAAATTTTCCTGCTCTGTCTTTAACCGCCGAAGTAAAAGCGCCTTTTACATGACCGAATAATTCACTTTCTATTAATTCAGAAGGAATTGCCGCACAATTTACTTCGATAATCGGCGCCGATGAACGCTCACTTTTTTCATGTAATTGATGAGCTACCAGTTCTTTTCCGGTTCCATTTGGTCCAGTAATTAAAACCCGAGCATCTGTAGGAGCTACTTTATCAATCATTGTTTTGATATGATTAATCGCTTCACTATCACCTATCATTTCGTAGTTTTTAGAAACTTTCTTTTTCAAGATTTTGTTTTCTACTACTAATTGTTTTTTATCTAACGCATTTCGAACCGTATTTAATAATCGATTCAAATCGGGTGGTTTTGAAATGTAATCAAAAGCTCCTAAACGCATCGTTTGTATAGCGGTTTCTAGATCACCATGTCCAGAAATCATAACCATCGGAATTTCAGGTTTGATTTTTTTAACCGCTTCTAATACCTCAACACCGTCCATTTTTGGCATTTTAATATCGCAAAGAATCAAATCATACTCTTCATTTTTAACTTTTTCTAAGCCTTGTAAACCATCTTCTGCTTCTTCAACTTTATACGAATCATTTTCTTCGGAAAGTATTTTTGTTAATACTCTTCGAATAGCTGCTTCGTCTTCTATGATAAGTATTTTACTCATTTTTGAAGGTTATTGGTATTGGGTTAAAGGTTTATTTCTAAACTCTTTTTAATATTTCAACCATTTATATAATTCTTTCCAAGTTGGTTTTTTGCCGTACATTAAAATACCAACTCGGTATATTTTTGCCGCAAACCAGACTACAAAGATAAACGTTCCAAACAATAAAACGATAGAAAGTACTAATTGCCACCAAGGCACCCCAAACGGAATACGCATCAACATGACAATGGGTGAAGTAAACGGAATGATTGAAAACACAGTTGCAACGGTGCCATGCGGATCATTGATTACAGTAAAGAAACCTATGTAAACCCCTAAAATTAAGGGCATAATGATAGGTAATAAAAATTGTTGCGAATCGGTTTCTGAATCCACTGCAGCGCCAATAGCAGCATATAATGAACTGTATAAAAAATAACCTCCAATAAAATAGATAATAAATGCTATGATTAAGGTGGTTAATGGAAGATTTGATATCTCATTAATATACATTTGTAACTTAGCCATTTTATCAACGTTAGCTGCTGCTGCATCCATCATTTCGGGAGAAACTGTTGAAGAAGCTCCCATCTGTAATCCTAAAAACGTTGAGGCAATAAAAAACAATAAAGTTCCTACTATTGCCCAAATGAGGAATTGTAAAATACCCGCTAAAGAGTTTCCAATAATTTTACCCATCATTAATTGATAAGGTTTTACAGAGGAAATGATAATTTCAATAATTCTTGATGTTTTTTCTTCAATAACACTACGCATTACAAAATTGCCATAAATTACGATAAACATCATGATTAAATATCCAAATAAGCCTCCAATAACTACTTTGATTTCGTTCAATCCTTTCAAGCTTTCTTCTCCAGAAAATTTTGAAAGTTTTAAGGAAGAATCTCCTTTAGCTTTATCAATTTTTTCTGCATCAAAACCCAATACTTTTAAATTTTCTTGTGTGATAACCGAATCTATGACTTCCTCAACATCGGAAATAAAATCCAAACTCGGACTATCTTCAGAGATGTATTCTACTTTTTCTTTTAATTCTTGAACCGCCGTAACTTTTGGAACAAAAATAAGTCCTTCATAGCTGTTGCTAGCAGTATCTTTTGCAGTTTTAAAAGGCATAGCCGATAAGTCGGTATAGTGCGTTAATTTGTCGTTCTTAAACTCTTTTTTTAGCAATCCGGCTTCATCATGAATAGCAATTTGAGTTACCGAATCTTTATTCATGGTTGATAAATATCCAACAAGCACAGCCATTCCTACGAATAAGAGCGGACTTAAAAAGGTCATTACGATAAATGATTTATTGCGCACTTTTGCAATAAATTCTCTCTTTATAATTAAGGATATGATGCTCATAATTATTTACTTACAGTTTGAATGAATATATCGTTAACACTCGGTATTTTTTCCACAAAATGGGTAACTTGTCCAAAGTTTGTTAATATAGAAAGTAACTCATTTGAAGTATGTTCGCCTAAAGCTACTTCTAATTTTAAATCATCATTTAATGATTTAAAATTGGTTTGATCAATCTTGAATTTTTGAGTTAATTTAACCATTAATCCTTCAACATCATTTGTTAAAATTCCAACTTGAAAGGTATTTGATCTAAATTGTCGCTTTACATCTTCAAGCTTGCCTTCAATTAACTTATTCGATTTGTGAATCAAAGCAATATAATCGCACATTTCTTCTACCGATTCCATACGGTGCGTTGAAAAAATGATTGAAGTACCTTTTTTGTTTAATTCGATAATTTCGTCTTTAATTAAATTGGCATTCACCGGGTCAAAACCAGAAAAGGGTTCGTCTAAAATCAATAATTTTGGTTGATGCAAAACAGTAACAATAAACTGAATTTTTTGCGCCATTCCTTTAGAAAGTTCTTGAATTTTTTTATCCCACCAACTTTCAATTTCAAATTTTTCGAACCAATATTTAAGTTGTTTTTTTGCTTCAGAAAGTGGCATTCCTTTTAATTGAGCTAAATATAAACATTGCTCGCCTACTTTCATTGTTTTATACAACCCTCGCTCTTCGGGCATATATCCTATGTATTGAACATGTTCTGGTTTTAAAAGTTCACCATCTAATAAAACGACACCACTATCAGGCATTGTAATTTGATTAATGATCCGAATTAATGAAGTTTTTCCAGCACCATTTGGTCCTAAAAGTCCATAAATACTGCCAGTAGGAACTTGCAATGAAACTTTATTTAAAGCGATATAATCGCCATACTGTTTGACTACATTTTGTACTTCGAGAATATTGCCCATAGAATAGTAATTTTTATTATCTTATTAGTAGTTATATTCTATACATTGTTACAAAAAACCCACCCTTTATTACTAAAGAATGGGGAAATTGTTATGAAAAAGAATAACTCATTATATAAGAGATTGATTTTCAAATTTATATATTTTTTTTCCACTATGAGAACATGTCTTTCACTTTTTCAAAAAATGATTTATCTGATTTTTCAGGTTTTGGAATAAAATTTTCATCGGTAAGCATTCTTTCAAAAAATTGCTTTTGTTCGCTATTTAATTTTTTGGGTGTCCAAACATTCACATGAACTAATAAATCTCCGTTTCCGTATGAATTTAAACTCGGAATTCCTTTACCTTTCAAACGTAAAATTTTACCTGATTGAATTCCTTCTTCCAATTTGATGCGCACTTTACCCGAAACGGTATCAATTTCTTTAGAAACTCCTAATGCTGCTTCCGCTACACTAATATATAAATCATAATGCAGATTTTCACCTTCGCGTTTTAAGAATTCGTGTTCTATTTCTTCAATAGCTACGATTAAATCCCCTGGAATGCTGTTGCTTCCCGGCGCTTCGTTTCCTTTATTAGCAACTTTTAATTGCATTCCGTCCACAACACCGGCAGGAATTTTAATAGCAACTGTATCGTCTTCTAACAACATGCCTTGTGCATCTGCACCGGCAGGTTTTTGATCTAAAATTTGACCTGAGCCACTACAAATATGACAAGTAGTTGCAGTTTGCATTCTACCTAAAATGGTATTCGCAATTTTCATTATTTGACCCGATCCGTTACAAGTAGGACACGTTCTATAAGTTACTCCTTTTGCTTGAATTTTTCGTTTTACTTTAACTTTCTTTTCAACTCCATTTGCAATTTCTTCCAAAGATAATTTTACTTTGATACGAAGATTACTTCCTTTCACTCTGCGTTGTCCGCCGCCACCGCCAAAGCCTGAAAATCCGCCACCGCCAAATGCACCGCCAAAAATATCACCAAATTGACTGAAAATATCATCCATATTCATGTGACTACCACCGCCAAAACCACCACCATCAAAAGCTTGATGACCATATTGATCATATTTTGCCTTTTTATTAGGATCGCTCAATACTTCATATGCCTCAGCAGCCTCTTTAAATTTTTCTTCAGCTTCCTTGTTTCCAGGGTTTTTATCGGGATGAAATTCTATTGCCTTTTTTCGATAGGCTTTCTTTATTTCTTCAGCAGAAGCATTCTTTGAAATGCCTAATATTTCGTAAAATTCTTTTTTCATTTTAAAATTTAAAAATAATTAAAACGCAAACCATCGCGTTGGAACAGTAAAATTATTGACCAATTACAACTTTTGGAAAACGAATGATTTTGTCTCCCAATTTATATCCTTTTTCAATTACGTCAACAATTTTTCCTTTTAATTTATCATTTGGAGCAGGTATTTGTGTAATTGCCTCAGCAAAATCTGCATTAAAAACATCGCCTGCTTTCACTTCAACTTCTTCTAATCCTTTGGAAACTAGAGTAGTTCTAAGTTTGTCATGAATCAATTGAACACCTGTAACCAAAGCCTCATCATCCGATTTTGAAACCTGTGCCCAAGCTCTGTCAAAATCATCTAAGACGGGAAGCATCGCTTGTAAAACTTCTTGATTTGCAGTTTTAAATAAATCGATACGCTCTTTTGAAGTTCGTCTTTTATAATTTTCAAATTCGGCAAAAAGTCGCAAAAACTTATCCTTCTCATTGGTTAAATCTTCTTGTAATTGCTCCTCTAACGATAATTCTGGTGTTGGAATTTCTTGATTTTCTGAAACATTTTCTTCAGTATTGTGATCCTTTTCGATGTTTTCAGTATTCTCTTGACTCATATTTTTGAATATTTTTTTAAACATTTTACTTTAATAAATGGAAATGCAAATGTATTGCCAAATGTTTTAAAATGTCAAATTGTCAGTGAAAAATATTGAATACTCTACTTTAATAAGTCAATTAAGGCTTTATCAAGTGAAGCGAATTTAAACTGAAAATTTTCATCCAGTAGTTTTCTGCAACTTACTTGTTGACTCGAAAATAGAATTTGATGCATTTCGCCAAGGATTAATTTCATCATAAACTGCGGAACATTGGGAAGAAATAAAGGTTTTTCTAATGTTTTTGCAATGGCTCTTGTTAGTTCTAAATTGCTAACCGGATAAGGCGAAACACCATTATAAATTCCGGGTGACTTATGTTCAATCACATGATAAAAAATAGCCGCTAAATCATGAATATGAATCCAGGATTGGTATTGTTTTCCTGATCCAAAAGCTGCACCCACTCCATACTTAATAGGTTTTGCCATTTCTTGAAGCGCTCCTCCGTTTTTTGCCAAAACAATTCCAATTCGTATTTTAGAAACTACTACATCTAATTTTTCGAACTGATTTACTTCGTTTTCCAATTGCTGAACTACATTTCCTAGAAATGAAATATCAATATCTATATCGGTTTCATGATATATATTTGTGAGACTGTCTGGATAAATACCAATAGCAGATGCCGAAACAATTTGTTTTACGTTATTAGGTGTTTTTTGCAGTGTTTGAAATAATAATTTTGTCGAGAGAACGCGGCTTTGTAAAATTTCTTCTTTGTATGAAGTACTCCATTTTTGAGCAACATTTGCACCTGCTAAATGAACAATAACCTCAACGTCAGTTAAAGAATCGAGATCAATTTCAGCTGTTTTTGGATTCCAATAAAAACCTTTGTAGTGATTATTATGAACTAACTTTTTTTTGGACGTGGACAAATAATGAACTGTATGCCCATTTTGCAACAATAATCCTACTAGTTCTTGTCCTACCAAACCTGTCGCTCCTGTAACTAAAATGGTCATTTTATTTGCTTTTTATCAAAGTTACAATGAAAAAATATAGTTTGAAAATAAATTAACGTATGTTTAGGATTAGTAATAAATACGACAAGTGCAATTTATTATTTTAATCTCTTACTTTAAGAGTCCATTCAAATTGCATTTCCGAAACTTGTTCTCCTTTTTCATTTTTTCCAATGGAAGTCAACCAAATGGTTTGTCCATCTTCTGTTTCAATTGCTTTTTGAATTGCTTCTTTTATTGCATCGCCTTGTGTACATGCAAAAGTAATTCTTCCAGTAGCTTTTTTAGTGAACACACTTTTATTTTGAGCCACTAACATAGAGATGTTTTTACCACTTGCCTTGATTTGATACAATACCAAAGCTCCTGTTGTAAACTCCGCTGCCATTGCCTGCACTGCAAAATACATTGAATTAAAAGGATTTTGATTAAACCAACGGTGTTTTACGGTTACTTCACAAACTTCAGGTGAAATTGACTTAACACGCACACCACACCAAAAGGCAGCTGGCAATTTAAAAAAAGTAAACAAATTTAATTTGGCAGGTGTAAACTCCATGATTGATTGAATTTGCTGTAAAAATACAAAATTAAACAAGAAGTAGCTAACGATGTTATATGTTAATTTTATGTTAAATATTAGTACTATGCGTAACATAATACCATCCAATAGACTTATCTTTGCATAAGAAATTAATAGGTAATATAATTTTAATCATCAAAATCAATCAAATGCGAAAGCAAAACAATCAAAAAATGAACAGTTTAATTATCAAAATCAAAAGGAATTATGAATATTGAAAACACTAAAGCGCAAATGCGTAAAGGGGTTTTAGAATTTTGTATTTTATCTGTCTTAAAAGAAAAAGATGCATACACTTCTGAAATACTGGATACGCTAAAAAACGCAAAATTATTAGTCGTTGAAGGAACCGTGTATCCTTTATTAACAAGGCTCAAAAATGACGGCTTGTTAAATTATCGATGGGAAGAATCTTTATCGGGTCCACCCAGAAAATATTACGGTTTAACCCATGAAGGAAAAAAATTTTTACAAGAATTAAATGGCACATGGAAAGAATTAGCCGATGCCGTAAATCTAATAACCAGTCAAAACTAAACGTCATGAATAAAACAATAAGTATAAATTTAGGAGGTTTTTTCTTCCATATTGATGAAGATGCCTATCAAAAATTATCGCGTTATTTTGATGCGGTAAAACGTTCACTTGCTCCTGATGGCAGAGAGGAAATAATGAAAGATATTGAAAGTCGTATTGCCGAATTATTTCAAGAACGCATTCAAAACGATAAACAAGTAATAGGTTTAGTAGAAATTGATGCTGTAATTGGAATCATGGGACAACCTGAAGACTATAAAATTGATGAAGAAACACCAAACGCATCCAGTTCTAATAATTTTAACACGAAAAGCAAAGCGAAAAAATTATACCGAGATAAGGAAAACAGTATTATAAGTGGTGTTGCTTCAGGATTTGGACACTATCTTAATATTGATCCTGTTTGGATACGTTTACTTTTTGTAATCATAGTAGTAGCTGGTTTTGGAAGCCCAATATTAATCTATTTAATATTAATGTTTATTATTCCTGAGGCCGAAACCACTTCTCAAAAACTAGAAATGAAAGGTGAAGAAATTACTATTTCGAATATCGAACGAAAAGTTAAAGAAGGTATCGATGATATTGCTGATAAAATTGGCTCAATAGACCATCAAAAAATAGCCGAAAACACAAAACAAGGCATCAATAAAACAGGAAATGCATTGGGAAACTTTTTTTCAATAGTGTTCAGTATAATCACAAAAATAATTGGCGGAATCATTGTTTTATTCAGCTCTATTTCGCTTGTAGCATTTTGCATTACAAGTATATTCATGATTTTTTCGACAAATATGCCTGATAATTTTCTATTAAATCATGTTAAAACACCTATTGGTTTAGAAACGCCAATGTGGGTTCAAGGGATTTTAGTACTTTTTGTCTTTGGTATACCTTTTTTCTTCTTACTTATTTTAGGACTAAAATTATTAGTAAATAACTTAAAATCAATTGGGAATATTGCAAAATACACATTATTAGCTACTTGGATAATTACAGCAGGAATAGCTATTTCTTTAGGAATAAATGAAGCTACACAATTGGCATTTGACGGAAAAACGGTGCAAAAACAAGAACTAATAGTAAATCCATCTGATACTTTATTCATTAAGTTTAAAAACAATGATTTCTATTCTAAAAACGTTCATCATGAAACCGATTTCAGAATTACACAAGACGAGAACAGTAAAGAAGTAATTTATTCGAATAACATTTCTATTGAAATAATGGAAACTGATGCACCAGTAGCTTATCTTCAAGTGGAAAAATTAGCTAAAGGAAAATCGGCTGAAGATGCGCGAAAAAGAGCTGAAAAAATCAAATATGCATTTAAAATTGAAGGCAATGTGCTACAATTAGACAATTATTTGGTTTCGGCAGTAGAAAATAAATTTAGAGGCCAAGAAGTTGCATTGTATTTATATCTTCCAAAAGCAATTTACTTTAAAACCGATAAAAACTTTTACAATTTTGATGAATCAAATGACAATTTTTTTAATCTACATTATAGCTCTTCAGATTATATTTATAGAGTTGATGCTGAAAAAGTAAAATGTTTGAATTGTCCTATTTCAGAAAACGAGCATCAAGATGTTGAGTCGAATGAATTAGAAAATGATTCTACAGCAACTATAATTTATGACGAAAATGGAGTCTTAGTGAAAAAGAAAGTAGAGAATGTAGAAATCGAAATTAAAAGAGAAAAAGAAAAAATACAAGAAATGATTAACAACACAAAAAAGAAATAAGATGAAAACCACATATAAAATACTGCTTTGTTTAATTGGAATTATTTTCTTTTCCTGTAACGAAAATTTTAATATAGGCACACAAGGTAGCGGAAACATCACTAAAGAGAAAAGAGCAATTGCAACATTATTTGATAAAATTGCTTCTAGCTCGGGCATTACCGTAATTGTAGAACAAGGATCACCTGCGAGCATTGAAGTTGAAACAGATGATAACATTCAACAATATATAATTACAAAAGTTGAAAATGGTACACTGGTTGTAAAAGTGGAAGGAAGTATTCATACGGAATCACCTATAAATGTTAGTATTAAAATGCCTATAATTACAGGTTTAGAATCTTCCAGCGGATCTACAATTAGTTCTAAAAACACATTAAGAGGAACCGAAATTTCATTAACCACAAGTAGTGGAAGCGAAATAGAAGCCGTGTTAGAATATGAAAAAGTGTCTTGTGACTCTTCTAGCGGAAGTAGCATCACTATTTCTGGAAAAGCTTTAAACTTACAAACATCAACTTCAAGCGGCAGCGAAATTGACGCCGAAGAATTAGCAGCTAATGAAATAACATCCGACGCATCAAGTGGAAGTTTTACCAAAGTAAAGCCAATAGTAAAATTAAAAGGAACGGCTTCGAGCGGAAGTTCTATTAATTATTATCAGAAACCAAGAACATTAATAAAAGAAGAAAGTTCAGGTGGAAGTGTTACAAATGAATAACTAATTTTATGCTACCCATATGTTTAACAAATAATTAGTACAAAATTAACAACATTATTTCATAAAAACACTAATTTTACATTAACAACAAATACTAACAAATTAATTCCTACCCTATGATAAAACTAGTTATTCAGATTATAGAATTTGTATTTACTTTTATTACAAACTTGATAGAATCAATCCTATAAATACAAAATGAAAACATCAGTAAATTATACTGATGTTTTTTTTATATTTGTATTTAAATTAAACTCAATATGCGAAGTAAAATTTCCTATCTATTGGTTGCTTTATTAGTAACTTCTCTTTCATTTAGCCAAAAAAAAGAAAAAATAAAAGGCTCAAAAATCGTAACAATTGCCGTTAAAGAAGTTAATACCTTTGAAAATATTGAAGTTGGCGATAATTTCGAAGTTCTTTTAGTGAAAGGAACAAAACCATCTATAGAAATTGAGGCAGATGATAACCTTCATGAAATAATTAATTATGAGGTTTCGGGAAATACATTAAAAATTAGCGCTTTAAAAGATCCCACGGGATTCAAAAAATTTACTATTCGAATTAACTATTCTAATGATTTACAACTTATTACTGCTAGAAATGAAGTTACTTTAAAAGCTCTTGCCGACATTGAATTGGATAAAATCATCATAAAAAACTATAATACTTCTAAGTCCTTTTTAAACGTTAAATCAAATTATTTTGCACTTATTCTTGATGACAAGGCAGAAGCAGAATTAAATGTAAAAGCAGAAAGCACAAACCTGGAATTAAGCAAAAATAGTGAATTAAAAGCACTAATAACTTCTCCTGAATTCAAACTAGATATGTATCAAAAGAGCACTGCTTTAATCGAAGGTACTGTTTTAAATGGCAAAATAAGATTAGACAACAGTAGTCATTTTACGGCACCAAAGTTGATTATTGACTCATTAGAACTTGATACTGAAGGCTATGCAAAATGCGAGGTAAATGTTAGTAATACACTTACATTGGCAGCAAGTGGTAAGTCGGAAATTGAATTATGGGGTGAACAAAAAATTATCATTAAGAAATTTCTAAATAATACCTTACTCCGTAAGAAAGAAAAATAGAAATATAAAAAAATCCGACATTTCTGTCGGATTTTTTTATATTAAAATTTAATCATTATTCCATTGAAGCCAAATAACGCTCTGCATCTAATGCAGCCATACAGCCAGTTCCTGCTGCAGTGATAGCTTGTCTGTAAACATGATCTGCAGCATCACCAGCTACAAATACACCTGGAACATTTGTTTTTGAGCTACCAGGAACATTAACGATGTAACCAGTTTCATCTAGTGTAATATAATCAGCAAAAATATCTGTATTTGGTTTATGTCCAATAGCTACAAAAAATCCGGTTGCTGGAATTTCAGTTAAAGCTCCTGTAGTTCTATTTTTTGCACGAACACCAGTAACAACTTGACCATCACCTAAAACTTCATCGGTTTCTGTATGCATTAATATTTCTATGTTTTCTGTTTTTTGAACACGCTCAGCCATAATTTTAGAAGCTCTAAATTTGTCACTTCTTACTAACATTGTGACTTTTTTACACAACTTAGAAAGATAATGAGCTTCTTCACAAGCGCTATCACCAGCACCAACAATTACGACTTCTTGGTTTCTATAGAAAAATCCGTCACAAACTGCACAAGCCGAAACACCTCCGCCTAATTTTAAATACAGTTGTTCAGATTCTAATCCTAAATATTTTGCAGAGGCACCCGTTGAAATAATAATGGTTTCAGCATGAATTTCTTTTGTGTCATTAATCCAAACTTTATGAATGGTACCTGAAAAATCAACTTTAGTAGCCCAACCATCGCGAACATCTGTTCCAAATCGTTGCGATTGTGCTTGTAATTGTACCATCATTTCTGGTCCCGTTACGCCATCTGGATAACCTGGGAAATTTTCCACTTCATTGGTTGTAGTTAATTGACCTCCTGGTTGCGTTCCTTGGTATAAAACAGGATACATATTAGCTCTAGCTGCATAAATAGCCGCAGTATAACCCGCTGGACCAGAACCTATTATTAAACACTTAACTTTTTCTATTGTATCTGACATAATATTGTTCTTTAAAGAGTAGCAAATGTAAGTTTTATAATTAAATTTTTTCTCAAAATTAAATTAGTTTTGTTTATAACTTAATAGTTTTTGACAATAAAAAAACCCTCTTGAAAACAAGAAGGTTTTAGTCGGGGTGGCAGGATTCGAACCTGCGGCCTCCTGCTCCCAAAGCAGGCGCGATAACCGGGCTACGCTACACCCCGTAAACAGGCTGCAAATATACCATTAAAATCCATTTCCCCAAATAATTGAAAGGTTTTTTAAAATAAAAAAATAAAATATTATGTTATTGAAGCTTATCTAAAAAAAACTTTAATTAAAATACTAGCGCGATCAAACAATGATATTTGGCAACAATAATTATAACTTTCTCATCAAAACAAAAAACACATAGAATATTATTCTTATTTTTGCTAAAACAATCAATACGATATCTTTTATGCTTATTATCGGAATTGCCGGTGGAACCGGAAGTGGAAAAACTACAGTAGTCCAACAAATCATGAATGAATTGCCTTCAACTGAAGTTGGAATTATATCTCAAGATTCATACTACAAAGAAACGCATCATTTAACATATGAAGAACGGACTCATATTAATTTTGATCACCCAAGAGCGATTGATTTTGAGCTTTTAGTAGCACATTTAAAAGATTTAAAAGCGGGCAATACAATTGAACAACCGGTCTATTCTTTTGTCACTCACGATAGAACAGATGATAAAATTATTACACATCCAAGAAAAGTAATGATTGTAGAAGGCATCTTAATTCTCACAAATCCTGAATTAAGAGAACTGTTTGATATAAAAGTCTATGTTCATGCAGACTCAGACGAACGCTTGATACGCAGATTAAAACGAGACATTGCAGAACGTGGACGCGATATGGAAGAAGTTTTAAATCGTTACCAAAACACTTTAAAACCAATGCATGAGCAATTTATTGAACCTACAAAAGCGTATGCAGACATCATTATTCCTAACGACAAATACAATACAGTCGCTATAGACGTAGTTCGAGCTGTAATAAACCAAAGACTTGTGTAATGAATAAACTAAAGAATCTAATAGCTGATTATCCGTTCCTAAAATTCTTATCGAACCGCTATATTTTAGTGCTAATTTTCTTTATTATTTGGGTCTTGTTTTTAGATAATTATTCCTATTTAGATCACCGTGTATTAGATAATGAAATTGATGAAATAGAAGACAATATAAACTATTATAAAACCGAAATAAAAAAAGACAGTGCAAGTATTAAAAATCTTAAAAATGACGATAGAGTAGAAAAGTATGCCCGTGAAAAATACTATATGAAACGTGATAACGAAGACATTTACATCATTGAATTTGAAGATGACAAAAAAGTGGAAAAAGAAGCTGAAGCGGAAAAAACAAATAGTAACAAATAAAAAATAATTAGTGACTAACAATACTCTATTTTCAGAATTTGAACCAATTTCCGCAAAACAATGGAAACAGCAAATTCAATTTGAATTAAAAGGCGCAGATTATAACGAAACTTTAGTTTGGGAGAGTTTAGAAGGGATTAAAGTAAAACCTTTTTATCACAATGATGAAACGGAAGTTAACTTAAATGCAATTGTTCCATTAAAACCTTTTGCAATTGTTCAAAATATTTTTGTGCACGATGTAAAAAAATCGAATGTTCGTGCGTTAGAAACTCTACAACGAGGAGCTGAAAGCATTCGTTTTACAATAGAAAATGACACAATTTCCATTGAAGAATTGATGCAAAATCTTCCAACAGAAAATGTAAACTATTATTTTAATATACCCTTGCTTTCAGTTGAATTTGTTCGTAAAATTGAGGAATTTTCAACAAAAAATAATACTCATTTCTTTATCCAAGTTGATCCGATTGGTCAATTAGCAAAAGAGGGGAATTGGTTTGAAAACCTTGAAAAAGATTTTGAGAAACTAAACACAATTGCTTCAAAAATAACTGTACCATTTTTAACTATTTCAAGCGGAATTTATCAAAACGCTGGTGCTAATATCGTGCAACAATTGGCATACACTTTAGCACAAGCAAACGAATATTTCAATAGAATTTCAGTCATCAACCAACCAATTACGATTGAAGTTGCTGTTGGAACAAATTACTTCTTTGAAATAGCAAAATTAAGAGCGTTACGATTATTATTTAACACACTAGCAAATGAATACAATCATAATTTCGATTGCCATATCATTGCTACACCAACAAAACGTAACAAAACAGTATACGATTACAATGTAAATATGTTGCGAACAACCACTGAATGTATGTCAGCCATTTTAGGTGGTGCCGATGCCGTTGCTAATTTACCTTATGATGCTTTATATCATAAAGACAATGAATTTGGCGATAGAATTTCGAGAAACCAATTGTTAATTTTAAAACACGAAAGTTATTTTGACAAAGTCAATAATCCTGCTGATGGAGCTTATTATATTGAAACGTTAACCGAACAATTGGCCGAAAAAGCATTGGAATTATTTAAAGATATTGAAAGAAATGGCGGATTGATTTCGCAATTAATTGATGGCACCATTCAGAGAAAAATCAACGAAAGCGCACAAAAAGAACAAGAACTTTTCGATTCAGGGAAAGAAGTTTTATTGGGAACGAACAAGTATCCAAACAAAAACGACCAAATGAAAAACGATTTGGAATTATATCCATTCGTAAAACAAAACGCCAGAAAAACTTTAATCACAACGATTATTGAAAAACGTTTGGCCGAAAAAGTAGAACAAGAACGATTATCTCAAGAGCAATAATCATGAGAAAAGATATACAACATTTAAAGTTAATCAGTTCAAAAACGGATAACAAACAACAAACAACTGATAACTTCTTAACCGCCGAAAACATAGAGTTAAAACCAATTTACACTAAAGAAGATATTTCTGATTTAGAACACCTTGGTTTTGCAGCTGGTTTTGCACCAAATTTACGAGGACCATACGCTACTATGTACGTTCGCCGACCTTGGACCATTCGACAGTATGCCGGATTTTCTACTGCGGAAGAAAGTAATGCTTTTTATAGAAGAAACTTAGCTGCTGGACAAAAAGGGTTATCCGTTGCCTTCGATTTAGCCACACACAGAGGGTATGATTCTGACCATGAACGAGTGATGGGTGACGTAGGAAAAGCGGGAGTTGCCATTGATTCGGTAGAAGACATGAAAGTACTTTTCGACCAAATTCCGTTAAACGAAATGTCAGTTTCAATGACGATGAATGGCGCGGTTTTACCCATTATGGCTTTCTATATTGTGGCTGCGGAAGAACAAGGCGTTGCTCCTAACCTATTGTCGGGAACGATTCAGAATGATATTTTGAAGGAATTCATGGTGCGAAATACCTACATTTATCCGCCAACATCTTCGATGAAAATTATTGCCGATATTTTCGAATATACGAGTAAAAATATGCCAAAATTCAACTCGATATCCATTTCGGGTTACCACATGCAGGAAGCAGGTGCTACTGCTGATATTGAATTAGCGTACACTTTAGCTGATGGTTTAGAATACATTCGCACCGGATTATCTACAGGTATGAAAATTGATGAATTCGCTCCTCGCCTATCGTTTTTTTGGGCAATTGGAATGAATCATTTTATGGAAATTGCTAAAATGAGAGCGGGTAGAATGCTTTGGGCAAAGTTATTGAAACAATTCAACCCAAAAGACGAAAAATCATTAACCTTAAGAACGCACTGCCAAACTTCGGGATGGAGTTTAACCGAACAAGATCCTTTTAACAATGTTGCCCGAACTACAATTGAAGCCGCTGCTGCTGCATTTGGCGGTACCCAATCGTTACATACCAATGCTTTAGACGAAGCGATTGCATTACCAACCGATTTTTCAGCAAGAATTGCAAGAAATACTCAAATCTTTTTACAAGAAGAAACCAAAATCTGTAAAACGGTTGACCCTTGGGCAGGAAGCTATTATGTGGAACGTTTGACAGCCGAAATTGCAGAAAAAGCTTGGGCTTTAATTGAGGAAATAGAAGAATTAGGAGGCATGACAAAAGCGATTGAAGCTGGTATTCCGAAATTACGAATTGAAGAAGCTGCCGCACGCAAACAAGCCCGAATTGACAGTAGCCAAGATATCATTGTTGGAATAAATAAATACCGTTTGGAAAAAGAAGATCCTTTACATATTTTGGATGTAGATAACGATATGGTGCGCAAACAACAAATTGAACGATTAGAACATATTAAAGCGACTCGCGATAATGTTAAAGTTCAAAATTGTTTAACAAAATTAACAGAAAGTGCAGATTCCCATTTACATGGGAAAAACAATACAGAAAATTTATTATCTTTAGCCGTGGAAGCAGCACGAAACAGAGCTACTTTAGGCGAAATAAGTGATGCTTTGGAAGTTGTTTTCGGAAGATATAAAGCACAAATTAAATCAGTAAGTGGCGTGTATAGTGCAGCAATTAAAAATGACGAAAGTTTTGAAAAAGCAAAACAATTAGCTAATGCTTTCGCAAAAAAAGAAGGGCGTCGTCCTCGTATTATGATTGCGAAAATGGGACAAGACGGACACGATCGTGGCGCGAAAGTAGTCGCAACGGGTTATGCCGACGTTGGTTTTGACGTGGATATTGGTCCATTATTCCAAACACCCCAAGAAGCAGCAAAACAAGCCGTGGAAAATGACGTACATATTTTAGGTGTTTCATCTTTAGCTGCAGGACACAAAACTTTAGTACCACAAGTAATATCAGCATTAAAAAAATATGGTAGAGAAGATATTATGGTAATTGTTGGCGGTGTAATTCCTGCACAAGATTATCAGTTTCTATTTGATGCTGGAGCAGTAGCAGTTTTTGGTCCTGGAACCAAGATTAGCGAGGCAGCCATTAGTATTTTAGAAGTCTTATTAGCTGATTAAGAAGTAAAATTTTTAAAATTTGTTGTCCAGAAACAATGCAGAGTCATTATTTAATTTATATTTACTAAAAACTATTTATTATGGCAAAAAGTCAAGACGCAAAGAAAACGGCAAAAAAAGAACCTTTAAAAACTGCCAAAGAGAAAAAAGAAGAGAAACGTGTTAAAAAAAACACTCCAAAACGAGATTAATAATCAAAAAAAGCACAAATAGTATTCGTGCTTTTTTTTATTTATCAACAAAAAACTTTACTAATAAAATATTTTCTCCCTATTTTAAAACCATCAGCAAAGACTTTAACCCATTGTTAACAAAATTGACTTGAAAAAACGATAATTAATTGTATTTTTACCACTTAAATTTTTTAATAATCAAATGGGTAAAATCATTGCAATAGCCAATCAAAAAGGCGGAGTAGGAAAAACAACTACCTCTGTAAATTTAGCGGCATCTCTGGGAGTTTTAGAAAAAAAAGTACTTTTAATTGACGCCGACCCACAAGCCAATGCGAGTTCAGGATTAGGAATTGACGTAGAAAGTGTTGAAATTGGTTCGTATCAAGTTATAGAACATAGCGCTACCCCTCAAGAGGCAACTGTTTCATGTTCTGCTCCAAATGTTTCAGTAATTCCAGCTCACATTGATTTAGTAGCCATTGAAATTGAATTGGTCGATAAAGAAAACCGCGAGTACATGCTTAAACAAGCATTGGAAACCATAAAAAATGATTACGATTATATTATAATTGACTGTGCACCATCATTAGGATTATTAACATTGAATGCATTAACAGCTGCAGATAGTGTTATTATTCCTATTCAATGTGAATATTTTGCTTTGGAAGGATTAGGAAAATTACTTAATACTATAAAAAGTGTACAAAAAATTCACAATCCTAATTTAGATATTGAAGGATTATTATTAACTATGTACGATTCACGTTTACGATTATCAAATCAAGTAGTTGAAGAAGTACAAAAGCATTTTAACGATATGGTTTTTGAAACAATAATTCAAAGAAATATCAAATTAAGTGAAGCACCAAGTTTTGGAGAAAGTATTATTAATTATGACGCAACGAGTAAAGGAGCTTCAAATTACTTGAACTTGGCAGAAGAAATCATTAAAAAAAATCAATAATAGTAAAATGACAAAAGCGGTAAAAAAACAAGCCTTAGGAAGAGGTTTATCAGCTTTATTAAAAGATCCAGATAACGATATTAAGTCGGTTGCGGATAAAAATGCTGATAAATTAGTTGGAAATATTATTGAATTAGATATTGAATCTATTGAAATTAATCCGTTTCAACCTCGAACCAATTTCAACGAAGATACGTTACAAGAATTAGCAAAATCGATTAAAGAATTAGGCGTAATTCAACCCATTACAGTAAGAAAATTAGATTTTAATAAATACCAATTAATTTCAGGAGAACGACGTTTACGTGCTTCAAAATTAATCGGATTAAAAACAATTCCATCTTATATCCGTTTGGCAAATGATAATGAATCCTTGGTTATGGCTTTGGTTGAAAATATTCAACGTCATGACTTAGATCCAATTGAGGTAGCCATTTCATATCAACGACTTATTGAGGAAATTAAGTTGACACAAGAAGAACTAAGTGAGCGTGTGGGTAAAAAACGTTCAACTATTACCAATTATTTACGATTATTGAAATTAGACCCAATCATTCAAACAGGAATGCGAGATGGTTTTATTTCTATGGGACACGGTAGAGCGTTAATAAATATTGATAATCAAGATGTTCAAAGTGACATTTATCATAAAGTAGTTACTCAAAATCTTTCAGTTAGAGAAACTGAAGCTTTAGTAAAAAACTATCAAGAAAGCTTAAAACCAAAAGCAGCCAAATCAACAAAGTCAAATTCTTTTGAAATAAAAGAGGCTGAGAAAAAAGTTTTTTCAAATTATTTTGGAACTAAAGTTGATGTAAAAGTAGCTGGAAACGGAAAGGGTAAAATATCGATTCCTTTTCATTCTGAAGAAGACTTTAACCGCATTTTAAAATTAATAAACTCCTAGTGAAAGGACTTCAATACATATTATTTTTTTTATTGTTTCACTTTCATGCAAATGCTCAAAAAGAAATAGCCTTGCGTGCGGCTGACACAACAAGAACCGTTATTAACCCAAATGCCCCTGCAAAAGCAGCTTTTTATTCTGCCATATTTCCTGGTTTAGGACAAGCATACAATAAAAAATATTGGAAAATACCCATTGTTTATCTTGGATTAGGAATTGGTCTTTATTCTTATACTTGGAACCAAGGAAAATATCATAATTATAGAGACGAATACAAAAGACGCTTAGCTGGAACTGCAGATCCAAATCATCCAATTTATGGAGAAAAAAGTGACGATTGGGTTATTCGCGGTCAAAAATTTCACCAAAGAAATAGAGATTTATCAGCATTAATTACCGCAGGAATATACATTTTTAATATTATTGATGCTAATGTTGATGCGCACTTAATGCAATTTAACGTTAATGATAATTTATCGGTAAAACCCGATTTAAACCAAAATGAAATCGATTATAAATACAATTATGGTTTGACACTTACTTATAATTTTTAACAAATAATTAAGTAACAATTTCTTTAAAAGCGAACTAATACAAAATGAAAATAGCACTTTTAGGTTACGGAAAAATGGGAAAAGTTATTGAACGGATAGCTTTAGAACGCGGTCATGAAATTGTATTAAAAAAAGACCAAGACACTCCTTTTGACGGATTAAAAAATGCTGATATAGCGATAGATTTTAGTGTTCCCGATAGTGCTGTTGCAAATATTTCGGAATGTTTAAATAATGGAATTCCAGTAATTTCAGGCACAACGGGTTGGTTAACAAACTATCCAAAAATGGTTCAATTGTGTGAAGAAAAAAATGGAAGTTTTATTTATGGTTCCAATTTTAGTTTGGGTGTAAATGTGTTTTTTGAATTGAATGAATATTTAGCAAAGATGATGGCAAATTTGAAACAATACAACGTTTCAATGGAGGAGATTCATCATACACAAAAATTAGATGCACCAAGTGGCACAGCAATTACGTTGGCTGAAGGGGTTATCAAACATACAGATTATGCAAATTGGACGTTAGAAACACCAATTAGCAATGAAATACACATCGACGCAAAACGTATTGAAAATGTTCCTGGAACACATAGCATTTTTTATGATAGCGAAGTCGATCAAATTGAAATCAAACATACCGCTCACAGCAGAGAAGGCTTTGCTTTAGGAGCTGTAATTGCTGCCGAATGGCTTGTGGGAAAAAAAGGAACTTTTACAATGAAAGATGTTCTTGGATTAAGAGAATAGAATAAAGAAATAAGAGAATAGACATAATGGGTGGAAAAAAGAGACATAATTATAAAAATCTGAAAATATGGTTGCTAGGAATTGAAATAGCAAAAGATATTTCTGATGTTTTAATTAATTTTCCAAAACATGAACAATATGATTTAAGTTCTCAAATGAATAGAAGCTCTATATCTATACCGAGTAATATAGCTGAAGGCTCATCAAGAACTGAAAAGTCTTTTAAACATTTCATTGATATATCATTAGGTTCATCTTTTGAATTAATAACTCAACTTATTATTGCAAGACACAAAAATTATATTAACGATAATATACATCAAACAATTGAAAATAAAATAGAAGAATTTCAGAGAATGGCAATGGGATTTCAAAACGGACTTGAATAAAGTCTTTATTCTATACTCTATATTCTTTTTTCTAAAATTTAAAATTATGGAAATATCAGGTTGGTTACTTTTAATCTTATTTGTTCAAATTCTTCACGGAATTGGAACTTGGAAATTATATGTAAAAGCAAATAGAAAAGCATGGGAAGCATTCATTCCAGTTTATAACGGAATTGTATTAATGCAGATTATCAATCGTCCAAAATATTGGATATTATTGCTTTTCATTCCCGTTATCAATTTGTTTTTGTTTCCAATTATTTGGATAGAAACCTTACGAACATTTGGCAAGAAATCAACCATGGATATGCTTTTAGGGATATTTACCTTAGGACTTTACGTTGCCTATGTAAATTATACACAAGAAGTAACATTTCATGAAAAGCGTGATTTAAAAGCACCTAACAAAACAATGGATACATTAGGTTCGTTGTCTTTTGCAATTGTAGTTGCTACCTTAGTGCACACTTATTTCATTCAACCGTTTACCATTCCTACTCCATCATTAGAAAAATCGTTATTGGTGGGCGATTTCTTATTTGTAAGTAAATTTCATTATGGTGCAAGAACACCTATGACTCCTATTGCAGCACCAATGGTTCATGATACTTTACCGTTTGTAAAAGTAAAATCCTATACCGCTACACCGCAACTACCTTATTTTAGATTTCCAGCCTTGCAAAAAATAGAACGTAATGATATTGTGGTTTTTAACTGGCCAGCAGATACTTTATACCACATGTACAAAGCAGCAGATAAACGATACGACAAGCCAATTGATAAAAAAACGAATTATGTAAAACGCTGTACCGCAATTCCTGGCGATAAAATTGAAATTAAAAACGGTGTTGTTTATATTAATGGAAAAGAATCGATACTTCCTGAAAGAGCTAAACCGCAATATTCCTATAAAGCAGCTTGGGATGGAAAAACACAAGTAAACTTAGACTATATCAAGGAAGAACTTCATATTACAGATGCATTCGGACAAATAGCTAATGACACACTTTTATTTAGTGCTTTACCTCTTGAATCTGTTAAACGTATTAAAAATATCCCTGGAATTACTAAAGTTGAACGTATTATACACAAAGGTACTGATACCTCAATTTTTCCTGGTACAAAAAATTGGAACGTAGATAATTTAGGCCCAATTTACATACCTGAAGCTGGAAAAACAGTAGTATTGAATAGTGAAACCATCCCTTTTTATAAAAAAGTTATTGGCGAATATGAAGGAAACGATTTAAAGATCAATGGTAATGAAATTAAAATTAATGGACAAATTGCAACATCTTACACCTTTAAACAGGATTATTATTGGATGATGGGAGACAATCGTCATAACTCATTAGATTCGCGCTTTTGGGGTTTTGTACCTGCAGATCATATTGTAGGAAAACCAATATTTATTTGGATGAGTATTGATGGAATCAACGATGGTCTTAAAAATTGGAGCATACGTTGGGATAGATTATTCACCACAGTAAGCGGAACAGGACAACCTCAATCCTATTTTAAATATTTCTTATTTGCGTTAGCTGGATATTTTGCTTTTGATTATTTTAGAAACAAGAAGAAGAAGGAAGAAGCTTAATGAACATTCTTATACATCCTACCTATTTTCCGTCAATTAGTCATTATATTGCAATGATTCAGGCTGATTCGGTTACTTTTGAAATGGAAGACAACTTTCAAAAGCAAACCAATAGAAACAGAATGTATATTTATAGTCCAAATGGTATTCAATTATTAAATGTTCCTGTAAAACATAGTATCGATAAGCATCAGAAATATAAAGACGTTCGTATTGAAAACGACTTCGGTTGGCAAAAAAATCATTTCAAATCATTAGAAGCAGCCTACAGAACTTCGCCTTTCTTTGAATATTTTGAAGATGATTTTCGTCCTCTATTCGAAAAAAAGCAAGAGTTTTTGATGGATTTGAATTTGGAGCTATTTGAATTAGTAAATTCATCATTAGGTATTAAAATTGATGCCCAAAAAACTACCGAATATTTTCATGATGCTACAGAGTATATCGATTTTAGATCATTAGTAAACGGTAAAAAAGACGGCACACAAATTGAAGAATACACTCAAGTATTTGGAGATAAACACGGATTTCTAAGCAATTTGAGCATTTTAGATCTATTATTTAACGAAGGTAGATATGCCGTAGATTATTTAAGAAATCAGGAATTATAATTATTCTGGAGTGTTAATTTTAAGACGTGCTACTTGTGGAAAGTGATCGCTCTGAATAAAGTAATCTAAAGAAGAAAATTGTTTGACTTCAATGTTTTGTTCTACAAAAATATAATCAATTCGAGCTGGATAATATTTGTAATTATAGGACTTTCCAAATCCAGAACCCGCTTCTTCAAAAGCATCTTTCAATTCGCCTTTAATCGTTCGGTAAACGTATGAAAAAGCACTGTTATTCATATCGCCACAAATAATTTTTGGATGATGACACGACATATAATGCTCTTTAATTAATTCAGATTGATTTTGTTGTTGACTAAATGCTTTGCTAATGTTATTAAAGATGAATTTAGATCGCTTTTCGTCCATTTCCTGATTGATGTCTGCACTAATTTTAATAGATTCTAGATGCATACTATACACACGTAAAGTATCTTTTTCTTTGAGAATATCAGCATAAATAACACTATTGAACGAATTAGGAAATGCAATTTCTCCCGAATTTAATATTCTAAATTTTGAATAAATGGCTTGTCCAAATTTGAGTCGATCGCCTTCTAATTTAATCAACTTATATTTAAACATATTCACATTTACATCATCATTTGGCAAATAATCTTGCAAACATAAAATATCGGGTTGCTCATCCAATAATAAATTTGAGATCTGAAAAGGAACATCATCATTAGGCAACCATTCGTATAAATTGAATAAACGAACATTGTAACTCATCAACTTAAAATCGGAAGGATCTTCAGGAAGATTAACTTCTGAAAATTTATAAAATCTATTTAAAAATGAAATTCCAAGTAATAATAACACTCCAGAGAGCAACATTTGTCTTTTAAACTGCAATAACCAATACAGAAAAAATACAAAATTTACCATTAAGAAAAAGGGTAAAATAAGCGTTAACACACTTAGAAATGGAAATGCTTTAGGTGCTAAAAAAGGTAACGTATAAGCAACAAAAGTAGCTATAGAAAGGGCTATATTTAAATAAAACATTATTTTAGACCACCGACTTTGCTTTTGCATTTTACTTATTTTCCTGCTTTAAACAAAAATTCTTTTTCTTCTTTAGTCAAACTATCATACCCCGATTTACTAATTTTATCTAAAATTTCGTCAATCTGTTTTTGAGTGATGTCTTTGTTCTGACTATACGAATGTACACTTTTTTTTGTTGTATTGCGGTGTACTTTTTTAAAAGGAGTTTTCTTTTTAGGTTGTAAAAACGATACTATACCGTCAATGCAAGAAGAAATAGGCTTTGTAAGATCTATTCCCGATTGTAAAAGTTTAATATAAATAAACCCAAAAAAAGCACCACCAAGATGTGCTAAATGTCCGCCCATATTTTCAAGAGGTAGCTGAATTAAATCGACTAAAAGTATAACAAAAGCTACATGCCATAATTTCACTATTCCAATCAAAGGTATTCGTAATAACATAAAAGGCGCATAAGTTGCCGAAGCAATTAATAGTGCCATTATGGCTCCACTTGCTCCGACTAATAAAGAGGTTTTTCCTAATAAAAAATAGAGTAAAACAAAAGTCAATCCTGAAAAAATTCCTCCTAGAAGATAGACACCAAACAATTGTTTATCAGTAAAATAGGTATTAAACAATCTTCCTGAAAAATGCAAAACCAACAAATTAAAAATCAAATGAAAGATTCCTGCATGAAAAAAACTAAACGTAACAAGCGTCCATGGTTTTGCTAAAAATTCGGTCGTATTTGAAGATAATGCAACCCAGTCAAAATAAGTAAACGCAACATTAGAAAACTTCAAAACAACCTCTAAAAGAGAAAACACCACAAAAAGACCTATGTTCCAAAAGATTAACTTTTGTACCATCCCACCTGTTTTGTATTGAAGTTGTATGTCCTCTAAAATATTCATCTTTTATCTTTACTCTTATTCTATTTTCTAATTAAACTATCTATCCCAACGATTTTGATTGAACTGATTTTTCTTCCAATACCACATCATTATAAAACCAAATAATGCTCCACCGACGTGAGCAAAATGGGCAATACCACCTCCAAAAATACTATAACCTGTTACTCCTGAAAATAAATCTAAAAGTACAATTCCAGGTACAAAATACTTCGCTTTAATTGGCACAGGAATAAACATCAAAGCTAATTCTGCATTAGGAAACATAAAAGCAAAAGCAACTAATAAACCATAAATAGCCCCTGAAGCACCAACAGTTGGAGTTAAAGCTCCAATCATATTTTCAAACGTATCTGGAGCTAAAACTGCTTGCCAAGAAGTCATGAATTTACCTTCATTAATTAAATTCAAAATTTCAGTTTCTTTAAAACCATTTAAAACAAGTGTATTTAATCCATCATGAAAATGATAATAATTAATCCCTGAATGAATTAAAGCTGCACCTAATCCGCAAGTAAAATAAAAGAATAAAAACTTCTTTGGTCCCCAAAAATGCTCCAAAGCACTCCCAAAGGATACCAAAGCAAACATATTAAAGAAAATATGCATCAAACCACCATGCATGAACATGTGCGATATAGGTTGCCACAATTTGAACTTATCGCTTTCAAAATAATGTAAAGCTAATAAATCAGTGGCTTGCGGCACAAATTGAGCGCCAATAAAAAATAATATATTTAAAATCAATAACTGCTTTACAGTATCGGTCATGTTATTCATCATAGTGCAAATCTTTTATCTAAATCTTCTACCGTTAAGGTAATAAAGGTGGGTTTTTGAAACGGAGAGACATTGGGTTCTTTACATGCAAACAACGAATTTACCAAATTTTCTTGTTCCTTTTTAGTCAAATAAGTTCCTGTTTTAACTGCTAAACTTTTTGCCATTGATTTTGCAATAGTATCACTTTGCGAAAAACTACTTTCTGGAACTTCATTTTGTAAGTTACTAATTAATTCTTCCAAAACAATTGAAACTTCACTTTCCGCCATTAAAACGGGCAATCCCGAAATTTGAATGGCATCTGAATTAAAGGCGTCAAAAACAAAACCGGTGTTTTCTAAAGTGAGTCGTAATTCACTTAATAATTGCATTTCATCTGAAGAAAAATATAATTCCAATGGAAATAACAATTGTTGGCTAGGTGCTTTTTGAATCGTAATATTAGTTAAAAATTGTTCGTACAAAATACGTTGGTGGGCTCTTTTTTGATTAATAACAAGCATTCCCGATTTGATAGTACTTACAATATATTTTTTGTGAATTTGATAGGTTGAATTCGTACTCGTTTCCACAGCGTTTTCGTCAAATAATTTTCCCGTAACCTCTTCGCTTTCAAAAGACAAAGAACTAATTTCTTCAGCATCTTGTTTCAAGCCCACGTATAAACTTTCCCAATTTGATTGAGTTGTTTCCTTTTTATAACTTCCAAAGGATGAAAGTGATTTAGAAGGTTTTTCAGTTACAAAAGGATTAAACCCAGAATTTACTTGAATAGTAGGAAAATCGGCTTCTTTATCTTTATATTGGTATGGAGTATCTAAATTTGAATCGCGCTCAAAATCTAAAATTGGAGCCACATTAAACTGTCCTAAACTGTGTTTTACAGCCGAACGCAAAATAGCGTATAACGAATGTTCGTCGTCAAATTTAATTTCGGTTTTGGTAGGATGAATATTGATGTCAATTGTGTGAGGAGGAACATGCAAATACAAGAAATAACTAGGCTGATTTCCTTCTTTCAATAAACCTTCATAAGCATTCATGATGGCATGATGTAGATAAGCACTTTTGATATATCTATCGTTCACAAAGAAAAACTGTTCGCCTCTACTCTTTTTTGCATATTCTGGTTTTCCAACGAATCCAGTTATCTTAACCAGTTCGGTATCTTCTGAAACGGGTACTAATTTTTCATTAGTTTTTCCGCTAAAAATAGCAACAATTCTTTGACGAATATTTGAACTCGGCAAATTATACAACTCACTTCCATTATGAATTAAGGTAAATGAAATCGAAGGATGAGCTAATGCTACTCGCTGAAATTCATCCATCACATGGCGAAATTCAACTGTTTCCGATTTTAGGAAATTACGACGCGCAGGAATATTAAAAAATAAGTTTTTTACGGCAAAAGAAGTTCCTTTAGGCAAAACCGCCACATCTTGGTTGATTAATTTACTTCCTTCAACAACAATATGATTCCCTAATTCTTCCTGATCTTGTTTGGTTTTCATTTCTACGTGAGCAATAGCAGCAATAGATGCCAAAGCTTCACCCCGAAACCCTTTGGTATGCAAATCAAATAAATCTTCGGCTTGGCGAATTTTTGATGTTGCGTGGCGCTCAAAACACATTCTTGAATCGGTTGTGTTCATACCCAAACCATTGTCAATGACTTGCACTAATGTTTTACCCGCTTCTTTTACAATTAATTTAATGTCTGAAGCTTTTGCATCAACGGCATTTTCTAATAGTTCTTTAACTACAGAAGCAGGACGTTGAACAACCTCCCCGGCAGCAATTTGATTTGCAACATGATCAGGTAATAGTTGAATAATACTTGCAGCCATTAATCTGAGGATTATTTTTAAGTTAAGTTACAAATTTATGAATTTTTATACTGGAAATTGTGCTCTAAAAAGTTAAAATAAAAATGTTATAAAAGAGAACACCTTTTAAAAAGAGGTTTGATGTAGTATCTCTATAGTTTTATGCTGTTGCAACAAAAATTACTTTCTATTCAAATCTATCATTTTTATGGCTGCTATTGCGGCTTCTACACCTTTATTTCCGTGCTTTCCACCACTTCTATCTATAGATTGTTGCATGTTGTTATCCGTTAATACACAAAAAATAGTGGGCACATCATAAAGTAAGTTTAAATCTTTCATGCCTTGTGTTACGCCTTCGCAAACAAATTCAAAATGCATGGTTTCGCCTTTAATGACACAACCAATAACGATTACGGCATCTAATTCTAATTTTTCATGCATTTGACGTGCTCCAAAAATCAACTCAAAACTTCCTGGTACGCTCCATCGAATAATATTTTCAGGTAAAGCGCCACAATCTGTCAAAGCAGAAAATGCACCGTTATACAATCCTTCGGTTACTTGATCATTCCATTCTGAAACAACAATCCCAAACCGAAAATCTTTCGCGCTTGGGATTGTGTTTTTATCGTAATTAGATAAATTTTTATTTTCTGTTGCCATACTATTCAGTCATCGCAATATATGCATCAATATTCATTCCTTCTTTAGAAGTTTCATATTTTTCTTTAATTTCAACAAACAATTTATTAGCTTCTGCTTTTTTACCAGAAACGACTAACAACTGAGCTGCTTTAAATAAAAAGCGTGGGGTTGTAAAATCATTTTCTGCTGCTTCAGCTGCTTTTTTGTAATGTGAAATTGCATCATCAATTTTATTAGTTTCAGATAAAGCGTCACCAATAGCTCCAATAGACAAAGGTTTTAAAATAGCATCTTCTGATTTGAAATTTTCTAAATAAGAAATGGCTTTTTTATAGTCACCGATATTTAAATACGACATACCTGCATAATAATTAGCTAGGTTTCCTGCATCGGTTCCAGCATATTCTTCTGCAATACCAACAAATCCTAATTTTCCTTCACCGCCTTTAAGCGCTAAATTATACAATGAGTCTGGTTTTGTAGTAGCATCAACCGCTTGTTGAAAATATTGTTGCGATTGATAAATTTCGTTAGTTGCTTTTTCTTCTTTTGGCTCAACAATAAATTTATTGTACAAAACATAACCTAAAGTTGCAATTGCAATTACACCTACAAACGTTAAAATTACTTTCTGGTTTTTAGCAACCCAGTCTTCAGTTCTTGAAGCCGTTTCATCTAATTTATTAAAAACCTCAGCTGTAGTACTATCACTTACATCTACTACGTCTTCAAAATCATTACCAACTTTAGTTTCTTCTGGTTTTGGTGCTTTGTAACCTCTTTTGTTATATGTTGCCATTTATATTAAATTTAATGAGGTGCAAAAATATAATTTTTATTAAAATTAAAAACCATTTTTGTAGATATTTTTAACAAAATCAATATACTTTTGCAAAATGTCTTATTTTTAGACCTAATTTAAAGTAGCAATATAGTGTTTTTGAAACAATTATCACTTCTTAATTATAAAAATTTAGCTCAAATTGAATTTGATTTTGATGCTAAAATAAACTGTTTTGTAGGAAAGAATGGTGTTGGAAAAACCAATATTTTAGATGCAATTTATCATTTAGCGTATGGAAAGAGCTACTTTAATCCGTTAGCCATACAAAATATAAAACACGGCGAAGAGTATTTTGTAATTGATGCTTTACTTGAAAAAAACAATAAAGAAGAAAAAATTGTTTGTAGTTTGAAAAAAGGTCAGAAAAAAACAATCAAACGGAACGGTAAAGTGTACGATAAACTTTCGGATCATCTTGGATTAATTCCTTTGGTCATAATTTCTCCTTCAGATGCTGATTTAATTGTAGAAGGAAGTGAAACCCGAAGAAAATTTATTGATAGTGTTATTGCAACTTTAGATAATTCCTATTTACAATTGCTGATTCAGTATCAAAAAACACTGGCTCAACGAAATGCTTTGATGAAATATTTTGCAGTTAATCAAACATTTGACGCTGACAACTTATCTATTTATAATGAGCAATTAAGCAGTTCTGGACAACTAATCTTTGAAAAAAGAAAACAATTTTTGGCAGAATTTGTTCCGATTTTTGAAAAACACCATGCTAATATTTCGGGAGGAAATGAAAAAGTTGCCTTAAAATATGAAAGTCAATTATTCGAAAGCGATTTACTTTCACTTTTAGAAGATAATTTACAAAAAGACCGAATTATTCAATATACTAGCGCTGGAATTCATAAAGATGATTTAATTTTTGAAATTGATGGATTTCCAATTAAAAAATTTGGCTCACAAGGTCAGCAAAAATCATTTCTTATTGCGCTTAAACTTGCCCAATTTGAATTTATGAAAAAACAAAGCGGTGAATTGCCTATATTACTTTTTGATGATATCTTTGATAAACTGGATGAAACACGTGTTCAAAAAATAGTTGGAATGGTAAATGATGCCGTTTTTGGTCAAATTTTTATTTCGGACACGCATGCAGAACGAACTGAACTTATTATTCAAGAAACACATCAATCGTATAAAATATTTAATATTTAAAAATGAAAAACTTAAAATCAATCATTGCAACAATAATTATTTTATTTTCTATTAGTTGCTCAAATAGTCAAAATTTTAAAAGTGTAGAAGTAGCAGCATTTAAAGCTACTTTGGATAAAACAATCAACGCACAGCTTATTGATGTTAGAACGGCAGATGAATTTAATGGCGGACATATTGATAAAGCTAAAAACATTGACTGGAATGGAAATGATTTCGATGCGCAAGCAACTTCATTAGACAAAACAAAACCTATTTTTGTTTATTGCCTAAGCGGCGGAAGAAGTAAAAAAGCAGCTGCTAAACTCATCGAATTAGGATTCAAAGAAGTAATTGAATTAAATGATGGCTATCTAGCTTGGAGTAAAGCAAATCCTCAGTCAAACACAACTTGGACAGGAATGACAAAAGAAGAATACGCAAAATTACTTACTTCAGATAAAATAGTTGTTATAGATTTTTATGCTCAGTGGTGTGCGCCATGTAAAAAAATGGCTCCTTATTTAGAAAAAATGAATACCGAATTAGCAGATAAAGTTACTATTCATCGTATTGATGCTGATAATAACAAATCGCTATTCAATGCGCTTGGTTATCAGGGTTTACCGGTTATCCTTGTGTACAAAAATGGCAAAGAAACCTTCAGAAAAAATGAATTTGTAAGTGAAGAAGAATTAAGAAAAGCACTATAATTTACCTTTTACAATAATCACATGAACATCATACAGAATCAATCGTTAAAAAATTACAATACTTTTGGAATTGATACTAATGCCCAGCAATTTGTGTCGGTAAATTCAATTTCAGAATTGAAAGATATCCTTTCAAATAACAAGGAAATATTTATTTTAGGTGGCGGAAGCAACATGTTGTTAACTCAAGATATTTCGACGTTAGTAGTTCACATTAATTTAAAAGGAAGAGAAATCGTTGAACAAAATGATGATTTTGCAATTGTAAAAGCACAAGCTGGCGAAAATTGGCATGAATTTGTGCTTTGGTGCATTGATCAAAACTTTGGTGGAATTGAGAATTTATCGTTAATACCAGGAAATGTTGGCACAACGCCCATCCAAAATATTGGCGCTTATGGCGTTGAAATTAAAGATACAATGTTTTCTTGTGAAGCACTTAACAAAAAAACATTAGCAATTGAAACATTTACTAATGAGCAATGCAAATTTGAGTATCGGGAAAGTGTTTTTAAAAATGAATTAAAAGATCAATATATTATTACTTCGGTAAATTTTAAATTATCCAAAAGAAACCATAATGTATCAACAACATATGGCGCAATTGAAACCGAATTATTGCATCAAAATATTAAAAATCCTTCGCTAAAAGACGTCAGCAATGCTGTAATTGCAATTCGTCAAAGCAAATTGCCTGACCCAAAAGAATTAGGCAACAGCGGAAGTTTTTTTAAAAACCCTATTGTTTCAAATGAAACGTATGAAAAAGCTAAAGTGCTTCATCCTGAAATGCCTCATTATGTAGTTTCTGAAACTCATGTAAAAGTACCCGCTGGCTGGCTAATTGAGCAAGCAGGATTTAAAGGCAAACGTTTTGGAGATGCAGGAGTACACAAAAATCAAGCGTTGGTTTTAGTCAATTATGGAACCGCAACGGGTGCCGAAATAGTAGCACTTTCCCAAAATATTCAACAAACTATTTTAGAACAATTTGGTATTACCATAGAAGCGGAAGTGAATATTATTTAATTGCCCAATTTCTTTTTATTATTTACCTTTGCTTTTTATTAAATCCGATACATTTTTTTCTATGCTATTCATATTGTTACTTGTTTTTATTGGGATTACATTGATTCAATTGGTGTATTATGTTTTTATTTTTGGCCAATTTTCATTTGCTAAAAAACAAACCATTCAACCTAAAAAACTTCCAATTTCTATCATTATTTGTGCCAAAAACGAAGAAGAAAATATAAAAAATTATTTTCCTTTGATTGTTGCTCAAAATTATCCAGACTATGAAATTGTTCTGATTGATGATGCTTCTAGCGACGAAACATTAGAACTTTTTGAAGCCTATGAAAAGCAATATGCCAATGTAAAACTGGTTAAAGTTCAAAATAACGAAGCGTTCTGGGGAAATAAAAAATTTGCATTAACACTAGGAATAAAAGCTGCAAAAAATGAATATTTAGTATTTACTGATGCTGATTGTTATCCGGTTTCAAACGATTGGCTGTTACAAATTTCTAGTCAATTTACTATTGATAAAACCATTATATTAGGCTATGGCGCTTATGAAAAAGTTAAAAATTCGTTTTTAAACAAAATCATTCGTTTTGATGCTGTATTAAATGTAACTCAGTATTTTTCTTGGGCAAAAATAGGAAAACCATATATGGGCGTGGGTCGCAATTTAGCTTATAAAAAATCTGAATTTTTTAACGTTAGAGGATTCATGGATCACATGAAAATTCGATCTGGCGACGATGATTTGTTTGTTAACCAAGCGGCATCGAATACAAACACAGCAATTTTATTTTCGCCCGAAAGTTTTACTTTTTCAAAGGCTAAAACTTCTTTTAAATCCTGGATTTATCAAAAAAAAATAAATGCTGCAACTGCAAAATTTTACAAAGGATTTGATCAATTTCAATTGGGATTCTTTCTGTTTTCTCAAATAAGCTTTTTTTTACTTGCCATTCTTTTAATGATTTTTCAATACCAATGGATAATAATTACAAGTATTATTGCTTTTAGATATTTATTTACTTGGATTACTTTAGGATATGCTGCATCCAAGTTGAAAGAAAAAGATGTAATGTATTGGTATCCAATTATTGAATTAATTGTTATTTTTACACAGATTACCGTTTTCATTAAAAACATCTATACAAAACCCGTCCATTGGAAGTAAACTCAGTACTCATTCAAAAAAATATAGAAAAGGCAAAAAAGGGTGACCAAGTGGCCTTCACTTTTTTGTTGGATTTTTTTTGGAACGAAGTTTATGGCTTTATGTTAAAACGCACTGAAAACGAAACCGATACTGAAGATATTGTCATAGAAACTTTTGCTAAGGCATTTGACAAAATTGCATCTTATAACCCAGAATTCGGATTCAATACCTGGCTCATAGCAATTGCTAAAAATGTGCATATTGACTTGCTTCGAAAGAAAAAATCATCGCTGTTTATAGATATCAATGATGAAGATGAACGTCAAGCGTATAATGTTGCCGATGATTCAAATTCTGCCGAAGACGAGTTGATTATTGAACAAAATTTAGCGCAACTATTGCAATACATCAAACAATTGAAACCCGCTTATCAGGAAGTCATTCAAATGCGTTATTTTCAAGAAATGAGTTATCAAGAAATGGCCGAACAAATTGATGAGCCACTAAATAACATCAAAATCAAACTGCTTAGAGCTAAGAAATTGTTGGCGGAGATAATCATTGGAAAGTAATTCGCTTTTACAATTCCTAAAACTTTTCTAAAGTTTTTATTTTTTCTAAATTCATACTTCAAAATTCTAAATTTGATATTGTATCTTTGTGCATCTAATTGTTGGAATATGAACACTGTTTTAGAATCAATATTGCCACCCGCACCCAAACCTAAATGGTTGCGCGTAAAATTACCAACGGGTCCTAAATATACAGAA
>Ga0209443_1000084_pt1 | contig 56244 bp, 55 predicted proteins | sample LauGreBMM110DCMD_2_FD_187571 | JGI IMG/M metagenome (GOLD analysis project Ga0209443, IMG submission 187571) | Freshwater lake microbial communities from Lake Michigan, USA - Su13.BD.MM110.DCMD (SPAdes) (version 2) | ecosystem: Environmental > Aquatic > Freshwater > Lake | place: Lake Michigan... | reverse complement strand
ACATAAACTAGCGTGTTCTTTATGGGATCAAGGTAAATACGCAGAAGCGGAAAGAATAAATCTAGAAATTCTTAACGTTAGAAGACTTGTATTTGGAGACAAAAAATAATTATAAAGGAGCGCTTGGCACTCTTTCAAAAGTTTCTTCCTTTGAGCATACTCGTTCAATAGCTGGAAGATTACCTTCTCTATGAATTTTAGCACCCATTGCAGGTACTGCTGAATCACTCAACGGCCTGCACGCTGGGTCATATATATATAATTTTTCTATGCCAAGTAAATAACCTAACATAATAATTTGACTTAAATATACTATTTGGTTATGTTCTATATCGTCAAGTATAGAATTAAAAGCTTTTTGAATTTTTCTTGATCTTGTTTGCATAACATCTTTTGTTAATAATATATTTTGGAATGCAAGTTCTAATCTTTGTCTAGCTTTACTTTTTTGTAAATTATTTTTGTCAAATTCACCAGATTTTATGTCTGATATTCTTTCACGTTGTTTATTTAATACAATTTTTATATCTTTTACTAATTCACTCATTTGTGGATGTCTCGTATCAATCATATGTACACCTTCATGCGCCCTAAACTCAGGATTTTCACCTTCATTTGGTTTTAATGAATACTCTCTATCCATGCTCCAGGGTAATACTTTTTTCAAGACCCAAATTTCATATCTATTTAGTAAATTATTTATTTGAACTCTCCAATCAGAACCTTTTTTTAAAAGACGACCACCAAAACCCCAAAATATTCTAAAATTAGTTCGTAATTGTCTTCTGATTAAAAAATGAAGAATTCTTAAATTTTCGTCATTTAACTCTATAGATTTGTCTGAATTATATTTATTGAATAATCTAAAAAAATTTCTTGGAATTTCTATTTCTGTTTCAGAAGTAGTTAAACCTGAAAATCTACCTTCTGTATTTTCAACTTCCATTGGTGCAGATGGACCTGGAAACCCCATAGAAATTGTTAAATGAACGGAATCTTCAATATATTTTATAATGTCTTCTTTTTTAACCAAAGACTTGAATTTCAATAAAATTTCATTTAGAATAGTTTTTTTATCTGATATGTCTCCTTCGTAGCCATGACCGCTTAAAACAAAACAACCAGATGTTTTAACATTTTCTATCTCAGGGTTTGCTGGTTTTGGAAACAATTTTTCAAATAATTTTATTATTTCTTCATCAGATAAAATTTTTGTGTCTATTTCTGTGCTCAATTTTTTAATTTTTCTTTTATATCCTGGACTGTATGTAAGTTTTGACTTACGTGGTGACTTACGTGGTGACTTATGTATCGGTGACTTACGTGCTAACTTACGTAGTGATTTTCTTGGTGACTTACGTAGCGGTGACTTACGTAGTGACTTACGTAGTGACTTACGTAGTGACTTACGTAGTGACTTACGTGGTGATTTTCTTGGTGACTTACGTAGTGGTGACTTACGTAATTTTGATCTACGTAATTTATTACTTATCATTTATTATATGTACAAATAAAATTTGAATCTTAATATCTTTGATATTAAGATGGATGTTTTTGTATTAAAACCCAATTGGATCAGTGTATTCAGTATTGTATCTTTGTTCATGAAACTTCCAATATTCTGGACAACCAAATTTCCAACCTTTAGGAACGCGAGGAGCTTTCCAATAAAATACGCAATCCTGCCATCTATTGCTACGAGTTGCATTATGAATATAAATAGCATGATAATCTTCAGTCAATTGTTCCATCAGATCGCAAAAAAGCTCGTAACTAGGAATAATAGACGCATAATTACGATATATTTTTTCTCTATTAGACTCAATGGGTTCACGAAGAATAAATATACCGTCAATATTAGTTCTGATTGCCGGTTTAATATCCATTGCATATTGCAAAGAAAGAAGATAAAGCATCTTCCAATGTCGACCTTTTTTATATAAAGCATTCTGCAATGGTTTGTTAAAAACTTTAGGATCGTCGGTGCAATCATCAAGAATAAGAACTCCCCAAGAATTCTCTAGATGTTGACGAGCTAACTTTTGACGTTTTACAAAATCTTTAATTTTTTCTTCATCATACTCGTTATATACAAAAGTACTAGGCATAATTTCTGCAAAAGCATGATTTGTATCTTCAGAACCACTCATAGCCATTCCTATTGGAAAAATATGTTTCTTTGCATACAAAAGACCTGTAATAAGAGTACTTTTTCCTGTACCTGGTTTACCAATGACTACAATTTTACAACCTCCGTTGTATTCTGGATCATTCATTTTATGAGTTAAAGGAGGAATAATTTCGATGTCTAGCTCTTGAATTTCAATTGTTGATGGGCTACTCATTTTGAATCTTACTTTTGTCTTGTTTAAACCAAAGTAAGACTAAAAATTATGACTCAATTTCTTCAAGATGTTTAGGTGGTTTATTCCAAAGATACCATTTTCTCTTTTTTAATTTTTCTAAAATTTCGTTTGCTGTATAAAAATCAATTCCGCAATATTTATCTCTCTCATCTTCGTCTTCTAAATAAATTTGAGCGGAAACAATATCCTTATTCATCAGCTCTTGTAAATTGCAATTGACAATAACACCCAGCTTGTATAAAGGATCTGTTATTCCAATACTACCTCCAGATATATTAAAACGTTGCTTTTTATTGTTATAAAAATTAGTTATGTATTTAGGACAATTTTCCATATATGGAATTCCATTAGCAGGAATAATAATTGTATAATAAGACATTTATTTTTGTTTTAAAAATTTAAAAAAAATATCAATTTAATAAATGAGTGATTACATTAATTGTAGTAATTATCAAGATTGTCCAATAGAAAAAAAATTAGATTATACCGATAAAGCTGGAAAACTATCTTTTGATTTTTTATTTGTTGGTTGCTGGGGTGTATATTGCAACGGAAAAGGAACAGAGATAAAAAGTTACAATAAAAAGAAAAATAGTTTTGAACAAGACAAAAAAACTAAATATGGTCAAAAAGAAGTTGTTGCCAGCATGCGTGACTTTTCAACGACTAAAAAACAAGATGCAGTTATCTTAGCTGGTGATAACGTATACAACGATAATGATCCAATAGAAGAAGTAAAAAAAGCTGTTATTGAAGCTGGTAAAAAATTGAATGATAGTGAAAAAATTCCAAAGATAATAGATTTTTTTATAGAAAAAGTAGATGAGTTTCCAGAAAATGCCGAAGTAAAAAAAACAGATGTACTAAGTTATCTAGAGAACATTAAATCAGAAGAACCTAAAATTAATAAAAAAATCAAGAAGGTTTTTAAAGAAGTAAAATCAACATTACTTAATATGCCTAAACAATTGGATGAAGGATTTGAAAATTGTATGGGAAAGGTAAACACTGATAATTTTTTTATAGGTGTTGGAAACCATGATATTGAAAATTGCGATGTTATAAATAAGCAAATAAATTATAAACATCTTAAATGGAAAATGCCAGCGCTTTCTTATAATGTTGAGGTTAAAATGGACGGTTTTAATGTAAATTTAATTTTTATCGATACAAACATGTACGATGAAACGTGGTGTCAAGGTAAATATCCAGATAATGCGAAAGTTAATCAAGCAGATTGGCTTGAAAGAGTATTGTCAAAATCAGAAGAAAAATGGAATATTGTTATTGGGCATCTTCCGTTTGCGTGTGATCCACATAAAGAACTTGAAGATAGTGGAGCACGCACCACACCAGGTATTTTAGATCTTATTAAAAAACATACAAGCAAAATTGACTTATACATGTGCGCTGATGAACATTGCCAACATTATGTTAAATATAAAGAGAAAGAGAAAGAGAAAGAGATATCTTTTCCACCAGAAGTTATTGCTGGATCAGGTGGAACAAAATTAGAGGAGCAAATTCTTTCGATTCTTCCGCCGGATCAAGTTTTATTAAGTCGCATTAGTTTTGGTTATGTTTCTGTTAAAGTTTCTGCTACAGAACTTAACTTGACATTTCATTCTGTTAAAGTTTATGAAGATGAAAAGTTACATGAAGATGAGACTTTTACAATTAAGAAAACAGATCGTAACAAAAGAATACAAGTCTCATGAGTTATTTTAATTTACAAGAGACTCTTCTACAATACGTTCATTTGAAACCATAATCATCACAGCTATAGCTATTACGAAAGAAAATGTAGCGGAAGAAGATATTACTAATTCCCAAGAAATTTCAACATTACCTGTTTGTTTGTCTACTACTTGTACCCATGCCGGATTAATTAAATAAAGTATGCCAACAAAAATACCAAAAGATACTACCATTGATATATATGCCATTGTTACGGGATCTTTTTTATCCAGTTTAATCATTATTTACACTAAGTAAAGATTTACATTTTACAGATGTAAATCTTGTTAAAAATTTTTATGTATGATTTTTTCGCAAAAAACTTAAGATTTCCCAAAGTACTTTACAATCAAACTCATTATATTTAATAATTTCTTTCATCACGTCCGAAGATTCTGGGTGTAAAGAGTGGTCCTGATAAGTTTGCCAAGCTCCAATCATAGCGTTTATTCCATTATCACACTTGCTCTCATTGTAAGTAGATATCATATCATGCTTTCTCATTGCTCGCGCAATACTTTTAAGTCCAAACTTGAAACAATCTTTTATAACTATAGGCTCTTCTCTAAAAAGTTTGCACAAATCACACCATTTGCTTAGTTTCCAGTTTTCTGAAATATTACTTTTTTTTGAGTTTGTTGCAAGATCAAACTGTCTAAACTCAGCAGACTTCCAAAAATTTGATTCCGCGTGCCAATAATACATCTTTGGCCTTCCTAGATCAGTAATAAATTCTACAAATTCATTCATAATACGATATTCTTCTTCACGAGTTGGCTTTGAACATATAAAAGTTTTATATTCCCACACTCCTTGATCTCCTACTCTTCCAACTCCAATCATAAAAATCATATCAGTACAAGACTGTTCTGGAAGTGATGAAAAATCAGAAAAGATATCTCCCAAAGTCTCAAAATCAACATAAACCTCGTTATCAATAGTCTTCCACTCGTAAAGGTTGCTTTTGATTACCGCAGGTCTTATTTTATCAATGTTTTGGCGATTAATCTCAAGTATAGAGTCTATAGTTGCCGCACGTGTTCCGTTAATATTCATTTTTTTAGTGTTACACAAAGGATTTCTCCATGTAAGGATTCCTTTTTCAATAGCACTATTTCTTTGTTTTACTCCAACATACCAAATATTAGTCATCTCTCCCAAAATTTCAGCTATTTTTTCCTTCTCACCGTTCCATTTGCCCGAATCTACGCACATATTTGGATAAAGTTCTACTCTAGACGGAGGAGTAAGAGTCCAGGAATTTCCAAACTCTTTTACATCTCTCACCCATTGAATTGCTTCTATAGTTTTACGCTTATAATCAGAGTCAACTGAATCATAAGAAATTTTTCCTAATCGATTAAGACATGTTTGATTATGATTTGCAATACCACACTTGTTGAATCTCCACCTTCTTCCCATAATAAAAGAATGTGGAGCTGTAAAACCTTGAATCAAACCTACAGCTTCTGTATATATTAAACACTGAGCTTTATAGGCTGGATAACTTCCAGAATTTAAAAGATGCACGCCGTCTGCTCGGAGAGGAAGTGTTGAAAATTTGATGTCAACTACTATATAATGATATGGCTTTTTGAGTGTTGGTGACGGAATATTAATTTCTGTCAGAGAAAGACAAGGTTCTTCTATTAAATAATTTAAATAATCACTGCGTATTAAAATATCGACAACACCTTGTGTACGGGTTATGTTATTTCTTACAGGAGCAGAATGTATAAGAGGTGCTCCTTCAAGCATCAACTCCTTAACTTTTTTTAAACTATCTTCTGTAATATATTCAGAAACACTTACCACAGGTATTTTATTTACATTTATATATTTTATTAATTCACTCTCAAACTCGATACCACGGTTCATAATAAACTCTGTAAAACCATATGATTTTGTCTGAAATGAAGAATTATTATTAATATTTTTGTGATTACTAAAATTTAGCCAATCAACTAAAGGATCTTGCATCATATAATTATACAAATGACTAGCTGATACCATCTCTAATTCTTTTGACTGATTTGCGAGTGGTGTAAGTTTAATTCTTTTAGATCTTGTGTTATCAGCCACACAGCTGATATGTCTTTTCAGTTGCTTTAACATTTAATTTAAAAATTTTATTGTTTAGATTAAACGTTGTAACTTTTTTTTAATCTTTAATAAATAATAAATATGCCAAAGTTGAAAGAAACTAAGCCGGCTACCGTAAAATTACTTTATCAAATAATGTATGATGTTCATCAAATTCTTGCAAACAATGGTATCAAATATTGGGCTGATGGTGGAACATTTTTAGGAGCTATTCGTCATAAAGGTATTATTCCATGGGACGATGACCTTGATATTGGTATTTTATCAAAAGATATTAAGAGAGTTCTAAATCTAGAAAAACATCTTAAAAAGTGCGGGTATAGTATATGCAAAGTATGGTTTGGATATAAAATTTTTTACACCAACAGAAAAAAAATTGTTATTGATGATGTAGAACAATGTTATTCTTTTCCATTTGTTGATGTATTACCATATCGCAAATTTTCTGACGGAAAATACAGTCTTTCTTTCAAAGCCGCTCGCGATGCGTGGCCAAAAGAAGTTTGGGAAGAAAATGATCTGTTTCCTATTGGAGAATATGAATTTGGAGATTTTAACATTTCTGGGCCTAATAAATATCAAAAATACTTTGACAACTATTACGGAAATGATTGGAATAAAATTGCGTACCGTGAATATGATCACGAAACTGAAGAAGCAGTTGAAAGTATAAAAGTAAAATTGACTAAAAAAATGCGCGAACCTGCTCAGCCAACAGATAAAATACGAGATCGTGAATGTGTAAAAGCATGCTGGGACGGTACAAAGTCAAAACTTGAAGGTGATTTTTGGATGCAAAAAGATACCAAATCGTGTTCTCGTTCCGGAGGTTGTTATAATAATTTTGATGTAAAAATGGGTGTATATGTTGTTAACTGTTCTATGCACAAAAAACGATATGAAAAATTTAAAAAATATGCTAATAATGCAGGAGTAAAATCCTGTCGTGTGCCATGCATTTTGGGTAATAAATTTACACAACCATTGATGTGCGAAATGATAAATAAAAAATTTGTGTCACCAAAAGCAGATATGACCACAATTGAAATTTCTATTAATATGTCGCACTACAATTGTTGGCAAAAACTTATCAACTCGTGCAAAGATTATGCAATAATACTAGAAGACGATGTTGAATTGAAACCGGACTTTATTGAAAATATAAACCTTATTATGTCTAAATTAGAAAAAGTTGGTTACGAAGATTTTTCTGTTTTGCACCTTTGGAACGGTAATTGGTCGGAAACTGATGAAAATCATGAATTTATCACTCGTGTTGCTCCAGGTATTACAGTTGTAAAAGAAACAGAAGAATATAATGCCGGCGCCGCTGCGTACATTATGTCCCGTAAATATGCTGAATTTTTAATTAAGCGTTTCTTTCCTATTAAACTTCCACAAGATATTATGATGGGTAGTTATATAAATCAAGGAAATCACTTATCTCTCAAAATGAAATATCGTAAAAAAGATGATTGCTACCTCTCTCCCCTTTTAGATATGGAATGTGGTGGTCCGGGAGGTACTGGAATTCTTACAACTCAACAATACACTGCGCCTACAATTGCAAAAAGATGGAAATGTAAAAAATGTTAGACTTGTTTAAAATGAAAATTGAACAATTTGAAAATTTTATTTGCAAATCAGGTCAAAACGCAAAAGAAAATTGGAATCTTTTAGATCAAGCAAAAAATCACCACGTTTTTTTACACCTTTCATCTTTTCCTTCTGGTTATGTTATACTTGAATACGATGAAGACTCCAAACTTTCTCAGTTCATGCTGCACACAGCAGCTCAAATATGTAAAAATAACACAAAATATAAAAAAATGAAAAACATTAAAATAGATTGGTGTAGATGTGATAATCTTAAAAAAGGTGATATGATTGGCGAAGTATACTTTAAAAGTAATAAAAAAGTAAACCAAATATAAATAACTTTATTTATCGATAAATAAAGTTTTACTTTATGGAAAATTATTAAACCAAAAATATATTTAAATTTAATCAAATTGTCACAAAAAAGATAGTTATTTTGTCAAAAGCTTGATTCATAAACTTGGAGTTCATTTTGATTCTTCTGATTTTTAAGTCTTTGAAATTATATAAATGAAAACAAGATCTGGATGTATTTTAAATATTTGCTCCAGTAGTACAAGTTGAACATGTACCGAAGTTTATTTTGTACAATCATATAAACTTCCTAATGAAGATATTTATTATGTAAAAAAACAAGCACATAAATGTATATTAGTTTGAACTCTTGATAATGATGTGCTAACTAATAAAGCAGGAAATCCTATTGTATAATCTTCTAAAAGTAAAAAGCACGTATCTGAATCACTGTTTCCAGTAGTTACAAATGTTTGAACACTAATATTATTACAACAATATCCTAACATTAATACATCACCTTGATTAAATGTTAAACTTTTTCCACTTTCAACAGTAAATGTCATTGTATAAACTTCTTCAGTACTTGATGGTATAGTAGAACTAGCCTGACCTTGTAATATAGAACCAGAACGTACTGAACCTTTAAATATTGCCCATCTACATGTGGCAGAACCACCAAGAGGGGCTGTAATAAAGAACTTTATAGTATTAATTGTAATTGTATTAGGAACAATAGTAGTGTTAAAATAGGAAGATGAACTTAATAGAGTATTGGTAATTCCAAGATTCATAGGTAAATAATCCCAACCTGTTAAACTGCTAATTGTGCCTGGTTGTCCTGTTGCTCCAGTTGAACCAATGTCTCCTGTCCCGACAGGCAACAAAGGAACGTAAGGAAGCAATTCCTGTTGCGTAAATAATTTTATACTTTTCAAGTATGAAATTTAATTTGGATGTATCTTTTGTAGCCATATAACATTGTTAAAACTTTCGCCTAAATTATAGGCGGTTATATGATAAGCCGGATATGTAATGTCATTATCCGAAGCAATAAAAACTTCACATCTTAAACTAGCACTAATACTATCTGATATTTGGTAACTTGTGCCAATAGCAACTATTGCAATATTTCTGGCGGTTGTATATGAAACACCTCCGAACATTTGTGCAAGCGACCTACAATCAGTAGAACCTGTCGGTTGAGTTATTAAATTGGCTCTTAAATAATTATTTGATTCGTCCCACGTAAAACTCATTTTATCATCTGTGTAAAAAGTTGTATCAACCGAATTAGATATGTGAAAATAAAAATTGGTAACAGTAGAGTTACCACCTCCTCCACCACCACTTGCTCCTGTTGCACCATTACGAAGAGCGAAACCAAAATTCAGATTAGGATAAGTTCCACTAAGTGTAACAGCTGGTGTAACATCTGTTCCAGAACTAGTAACACTAGCTGTAAAATTTGGATTTGTAGCATTAGTTCCTGGTGCACCTGTAGCACCTGTAGATCCAGTATTTCCTGTAGCGCCGGTTGATCCCGTATTTCCTGTAGTACCAGTCGGACCAGTTGCCCCTGTAGTACCTGTTGAACCAGTATTTCCTGTATTTCCGGTTGCCCCAGTAGTACCAGTTGACCCTGTTGAACCAGTAGTTCCAATATTTCCAGTTGCCCCAGTAGTACCAGTCGGACCAGTTGCCCCTGTAGTACCTGTTGAACCAGTAGTTCCTGCATTTCCGGTTGCCCCAGTAGTACCAGTTGACCCTGTTGAACCAGTAGTTCCAATATTTCCAGTTGCCCCAGTAGTACCAGTCGGACCAGTTGCCCCTGTAGTACCAGTTGCCCCTGTAGTACCAGTTGATCCTGTTGAACCTGTAGTTCCAATATTTCCAGTTGCTCCTGTAGAACCAGTAGTTCCTGCATTTCCGGTTGCTCCAGTAGTTCCAGTTGATCCTGTTGATCCAGTTGCTCCTGTTGGACCAGTAGTTCCTACATTTCCTGTTGCTCCTGTTGGACCAGTTGATCCTGTTGGACCAGTAGTTCCTACATTTCCGGTTGCTCCAGTAGTTCCAGTAGTTCCAGTTGATCCTGTTGATCCAGTTGATCCTGCATTTCCGGTTGCTCCTGTAGTACCGGTTGCTCCTGTAGGACCAGTTGATCCTGCATTTCCGGTTGCTCCTGTAGTACCGGTTGATCCTCTTTCCCCAGTTGATCCTGTTGTTCCAGTTGACCCTGTTGAACCTGTGGTTCCTGTATTTCCAGTTGCTCCAGTAGTACCAGTTGCCCCAGTAGTACCAGTTGATCCTGTTGAACCTGTGGTTCCTGTATTTCCAGTTGCTCCTGTAGTACCAGTCGGACCAGTTGCCCCTGTAGTACCTGTTGAACCAGTAGTTCCTGCATTTCCGGTTGCTCCTGTAGTACCAGTCGGACCAGTTGCCCCTGTAGTACCTGTTGAACCAGTAGTTCCTGCATTTCCGGTTGCCCCAGTAGTACCAGTTGACCCTGTTGAACCAGTAGTTCCAATATTTCCAGTTGCCCCAGTAGTACCAGTCGGACCAGTTGCCCCTGTAGTACCAGTTGACCCTGTTGAACCAGTAGTTCCAATATTTCCAGTTGCTCCTGTAGAACCAGTAGTTCCTGCATTTCCGGTTGCCCCTGTTGTTCCGGTTGATCCTGTTGAACCTGTGGTTCCTGCATTTCCGGTTGCTCCTGTAGTACCAGTCGGACCAGTTGCCCCTGTAGTACCTGTTGAACCAGTAGTTCCTGCATTTCCGGTTGCCCCAGTAGTACCAGTTGACCCTGTTGAACCAGTAGTTCCAATATTTCCAGTTGCCCCAGTAGTACCAGTCGGACCAGTTGCCCCTGTAGTACCAGTTGACCCTGTTGAACCAGTAGTTCCTATATTTCCGGTTGCTCCAGTAGTACCAGTTGATCCTGTTGAACCAGTTGCTCCCGTAGGACCAGTAGCTCCTATATTTCCGGTTGCTCCAGTAGTACCAGTTGCTCCGGTATTTCCAGTTGCTCCGGTTGGACCAGTTGTTCCAATATTTCCTGTTGCGCCAGTAGTACCAGTTGATCCGGTATTACCAGTACTACCCGTCGGACCTGTGGTTCCTATATTTCCAGTTGCTCCAGTTGCTCCTGTTGAACTAGAAAATCCTGGAGAACCAGTATAACCAGTTGGTCCTCTTTCTCCGGTCGGACCAGTAAAACCAGTTGCACCTACTAAAACTTTTGGAACCCATGCGTTTTCAGAAGAACTATATGTTAAAACACTATTGTCATCTAAAATACTTTGACTTTTAATTTTTACACCTTGAAGATTTGATGCGTTATATTTTGGTTTTTTGGATTCTATATTAATAATACTTTTAATATTACTTGTATCATATACCAAAAATTTACTCATTTAATTGTTTACTATATTTTTAAAATTTTTAAAATCTATTAATTATTAATGAAAATAACAGCACAAAATTGTCGACAAAAAAATAGCGCACGCACAGTAGCACAACCTTTGGAATCGTCCAACGGTGGTTACACTTGGCACTACTTAACTCTAACTTTTTGCATTCACGAATGTGATTACCCTCCGCACTTGGGATGCCAAAAGTAGTCCGGAGCAGCAACCCCTCAACTATGTGAAATATAATACAACATTCAAACCACCAAATGATTCAACACTATCATTTGTTGCTCCTGCTCCTCTATTTGCTTTGACCTCGATATACTGCCCCGCTGCCACGGTCAGTGCTGGCGCGAGAGTTATAGCCGTTTGACCACCACCTATGGTATTGAACGATGTTGTCCCACTTGTTGTATGGATAGTGGTGGTAATACCAGCATTAGTCCTATGGATTGTGATGAAACCGGATGACGCAGAATCCCATGCAACTGTCATGACGCTAATGGTGCCATTCACCGGCACCACAAATCGATTTTTCGCATTGGAGTTTGTAACGAGCACGGACAGGTTAGCAGGTCCTACATTTGCATATAAATAAGTTGTAGGCGCTGATGCCGTTAAGGGAGTAAGGATAGTTATTCCAAATGGGACCATTTATTATACCATCTGGGCATATATCAATCACAGCACACGAAGTGTCTGTTTGAGGAGTATCTTCAATACCATTCCGCTGTTCTTTTGATAATTGTGATAAATTTAAAATATTCATATATACTCTTACTATTAAATTTTTTATAATTAATTTAATTAAATTAATAATTAACTGCGGTTATAAGATTATACATAAAATAACTATGCAAAATACAATACTACATTTGTATCACCAAATCCGACATTAACTGTCTTAACCTGAATAATGTCCAGTGCAGCCACAGGGATGGATGTACCAAGTGCAGTTGTAGGACTAGTAAGAAGAGAAGAGGTATTAAATAGTTTTACCCCTCCACCCTCACTGTTAAATTGACCAGTTGGGACGGTATATGTAGCGATGATTGATGTAACTTTAGTTGATGAATTCCATGTGCTTTTAACGATTGATATTGATGCGGCTACTCCGGAAGCAACATCATATGCAACTGTCATAATATTAATGGTACCTGCTACAGGTACTACAAATCTGCTTGAGGCACCTGTGCTACCGGAGGTTGTGTTGTTGGTGCTATATGCACCCATGTTTGCATATAAATATCCTTCTAGCATCGAGCTAGATCCAAATGGAACTGTATAACCCCTCGGCAGTGACCATGTTGGCGCTATACCAACCCCTTGGCTTGTTAATACAGCCCCTGTTGCACCACTTGCTAATTGTGTTGTGCTTCCAGCTGCAGTCTGATATGGAATAGAACCAATTGAACCACCGGCAAGATTTGTAGATGTAGTTGCTTGTGAAACAGTAGTGCTCCATGTAGGTGCTCCAGAGCCATTACTTGTTAATACTGATCCTGTTGCTCCGCTTGCTAATAGAGTTGTGCTTCCAGCAGCAGTCTGATACGGAATAGAACCAACTAAACCACCCGCAAGATTTGTAGCGGTGGTTGCAGTTGTTGCATTACCGGAGAATGCACCAGAAAATGTTGTTGCTGATAAAGTTCCATTTGCTGCATTAAAAGATAAAGTACCAATTGCACGCTGTGAAAGTGTACCCGTGAGTGCGCTTGCAAAAATTGGATAATAAGTACCAGTAGTTGCAGTTGTTATTGTAAGATTAGTTGCATTAGTTGCATTAGTTGCTTGTGAAACAGTAGTGTTCCATGTAGGTGCTCCAGAGCCATTACTTGTTAATACTGATCCTGTTGCTCCACTTGCTAATAGAGTTGTGCTTCCAGCAGCAGTCTGATACGGAATAGAACCAACTAAACCACCCGCAAGATTTGTAGCGGTGGTTGCAGTTGTTGCATTACCGGAGAATGCACCAGAAAATGTTGTTGCTGATAAAGTTCCATTTGCTGCATTAAAAGATAAAGTACCAATTGCACGCTGTGAAAGTGTACCCGTGAGTGCGCTTGCAAAAATTGGATAATAAGTACCAGTAGTTGCAGTTGTTATTGTAAGATTAGTTGCATTAGTTGCATTAGTTGCTTGTGAAACAGTAGTGTTCCATGTAGGTGCTCCAGAGCCATTACTTGTTAATACTGATCCTGTTGCTCCACTTGCTAATAGAGTTGTGCTTCCAGCAGCAGTCTGATACGGAATAGAACCAACTAAACCACCCGCAAGATTTGTAGCGGTGGTTGCAGTTGTGGCATTACCTGATAATGCCCCAGAAAATATTGTGGCAGACAAAATACCTGTGAGTGGGATATAAGTTAATGCTGAACTTTTATTGATTATTTCATTGGCAGCAGTTATATTACTTGGTACAAAAGTTAAATAAAAGGTGTTTGGACTTACGTTTTGCTCACTTGTAGCTAGTTGTGATGCAATTGATGCAGTTCCTGTTAATGGACCGCTAAAACCACCAGCTGTTAATACACCCGAAGTTGGAATATAACTTAATCCAGCATCTACATATATTGTCTCTGCAGTACTTGTAGCAGAGTTTCCTGCAAACGTAAGATAATGAGCAACTGTATTAGTTGCTCTGGCAGTTATAGCAACTTTTGAAGATTGTGATGCAGTTCCTGCGAATGTTCCATTAAGAACAGTCAGTGTATTTGTAGATGGGTTATAATATAAACTTGCATTTTTATAGACTGATTCAGTAGCACTTGCGGATGCTGCTACAAATGCAATATAAAATGAAGCGGCATTTGTAGTTGTTCCAGTTGTAGCTATTAATGTTGCACTACCTGCAGTTGTGGCTGTTGTGGCTGATGTTGCATTACCTGTTAATGCACCATTAAAAGTCCCCGCGGTTAATGTGTTAACATCAGGTTTATAAGATAAACTAGTCACCACATTCATTGGTTCTGATGGATTCAGAGTAGTAGAGGTAATAGAAGATGCGCTCATTAAAAGATATTGTACTACTGTGCTCTCACCAATATTTGTCTGTGCTAATTCTAAAGCTCTAGAACACGTTCCAACAAACCCTGCTACAAGAGCGACATTACTACTTGTAAAAAGAGTACCTGCAAATTTTGTTGATGCTAATGTGGTGGTTGACGAAGTATACTTTAAATCAGTTGTCACTTTCATTGGTTGTGATGGAAACTCAATACTAGAGGTAGTAGAAACCGGGCTCATTAAAAGATATTGTGCTACTGTGTTTCCATCAATATTTGTCTGTGCTAATTCTACAGCTCTAGAACAAGTTCCAACAAACCCTGGTACAAGAGCTGCATTACTACTTGTAAAAAGAGTACCTGAAAATCTTGTTGATGTTAATGTGTTAACATCAGGTTTATAAGATAAACTAGTCACCACATTCATTGGTTCTGATGGATTCAGAGTAGTAGAGGTAATAGAAGATGCGCTCATTAAAAGATATTGTACTACTGTGCTCTCACCAATATTTGTCTGTGCTAATTCTAAAGCTCTAGAACACGTTCCAACAAACCCTGCTACAAGAGCGACATTAATACTTGTAAAAAGAGTACCTGAAAAATTAGTAGATCTTAATGTATTTGTGGATGGTGTATAGTTTAAATTAGCATTTATATTTAGTGTGCTTGTAATACCACCTGTGGCAGATGTAGAAAAATTAGGATACATTGGAACAGTCGATACAGTTGTCAAGACATTTATAGTATTTGTGCCAGATGAGCCAGATGCTGCTATTACAATATTAGTTCCACTAGATGATAATGAAACATTTGCACCAGCTGTTATACTAACTGGTTTAAAATCAGTTAATGTTGAATTAGTTGATACAAGTGATGTCCCAGTTGCACCCCCATCACTAAATGTATATGTTCCACCACCTCCACCTCCGGTAGAGCTGATGGTTATATCATTTCCGGTATCAGTAAAGGTAATATTAGATCCAGCTGTTAACGATTTAACACTTAAATTTGGAGCAGTTCCACTTACAACTAAAGAAGTTCCAGTTCCACCAGATGCAAGAGAAGATACTGCCCCAGTATCTCCTTTTGGACCGACCGGTAATATATATACATTAAATATTATATCATTTCCTACAACATCAGTATTAATAGCACCAACAAATACAACAACTAAATGTATAAAATTATTTCCTACAGTATTATCAATACTTATATCAGAAATAGTGTATGTATATCTACATAGATTTACAGTATTTTCTAATGTTAATATACTATTTTTTTGTAATACTGTAAATATTGCCTGCATAGAAACATTATAAAAATCTGTTAGACTTAATTTTATATTTTGAACATAATACAAACCATATACATTTAAACATATTTCTCCTGAGCCCGGAACTACTTTAGGAGCTATTGGGTCATATATATATTGAAATGTAAAAACAGAGCTACTTAGACCAGTTGCGCCAGTAGCACCAGTATTACCAGTAGCACCTGTATTACCGGTTATACCTGTAGCACCAATAGCACCTGTAGCACCAATAGCACCAGTAGATCCAGTATTTCCTGTAGAACCAGTTTCTCCTGTAGCACCTGTAGATCCCGTATTTCCTGTAGTGCCGGTTGATCCGGTAGAACCAATTTCTCCTGTAGCACCGGTTGATCCTGTAGAACCAATTTCTCCTGTAGCACCAGTTGATCCTGTAGCACCAGTTGAACCAATGTCTCCTGTCGCACCTGTAGATCCAGTATTTCCTGTAGCGCCGGTTGATCCCGTATTTCCTGTAGATCCAGTATTTCCTGTAGTGCCGGTTGATCCGGTTGATCCGGTTGAACCAATGTCTCCTGTTGCACCTGTAGATCCAGTATTTCCTGTAGAACCAGTTTCTCCTGTAGCACCTGTAGATCCCGTATTTCCTGTAGAACCAGTTTCTCCTGTAGCACCAGTTGAACCAATGTCTCCTGTTGCACCTGTAGATCCCGTATTTCCTGTAGCGCCGGTTGATCCTGTAGAACCAGTTTCTCCAGTTGAACCAGTTTCTCCTGTAGCGCCGGTTGATCCTGTAGAACCAGTTTCTCCAGTAGTACCAGTTGCTCCGGTATTTCCAGTCGAACCAGTTGAACCAGTAGTTCCTATATTTCCAGTTGCTCCAGTAGTACCAGTTGCTCCGGTATTTCCAGTAGATCCTGTTGCTCCTGTTGAACCAGTTGCTCCGGTATTTCCAGTTGAACCAGTAGTTCCTATATTTCCAGTTGCTCCAGTAGTACCAGTAGCTCCAGTATTTCCAGTAGATCCTGTTGCTCCTGTTGAACCAGTCGCTCCGGTATTTCCAGTTGATCCTGTTGAACCAGTAGTTCCTATATTTCCAGTTGCTCCAGTAGTACCAGTTGCTCCGGTATTTCCAGTTGATCCTGTAGAACCAGTTTCTCCTGTAGCACCTGTAGATCCCGTATTTCCTGTAGAACCAGTTTCTCCTGTAGCACCAGTTGAACCAATGTCTCCTGTTACACCTGTAGATCCCGTATTTCCTGTAGCGCCGGTTGATCCGGTAGAACCAGTTTCTCCAGTTGAACCAGTTTCTCCAGTTGAACCAGTTTCTCCTGTAGCGCCGGTTGATCCTGTAGAACCAGTTTCTCCAGTAGTACCAGTTGCTCCGGTATTTCCAGTCGAACCAGTTGAACCAGTAGTTCCTATATTTCCAGTTGCTCCAGTAGTACCAGTTGCTCCGGTATTTCCAGTTGATCCTGTTGAACCAGTAGTTCCTATATTTCCAGTTGCTCCTGTTGAACCAGTCGCTCCGGTATTTCCAGTCGAACCAGTTGAACCAGTAGTTCCTATATTTCCAGTTGCTCCAGTAGTACCAGTTGCTCCAGTAGTACCAGTTGCTCCGGTATTTCCAGTTGATCCTGTTGAACCAGTAGTTCCTATATTTCCAGTTGCTCCTGTTGAACCAGTCGCTCCGGTATTTCCAGTTGATCCTGTTGAACCAGTAGTTCCTATATTTCCAGTTGCTCCAGTAGTACCAGTTGCTCCGGTATTTCCAGTTGATCCTGTAGAACCAGTTTCTCCTGTAGCACCTGTAGATCCCGTATTTCCTGTAGAACCAGTTTCTCCTGTAGCACCAGTTGAACCAATGTCTCCTGTAGCACCAGTTGAACCAATGTCTCCTGTTGCACCTGTAGATCCCGTATTTCCTGTAGCGCCGGTTGATCCGGTAGAACCAGTTTCTCCAGTTGAACCAGTTTCTCCAGTTGAACCAGTTTCTCCTGTAGCGCCGGTTGATCCTGTAGAACCAGTTTCTCCAGTAGTACCAGTTGCTCCGGTATTTCCAGTTGATCCTGTTGAACCAGTAGTTCCTATATTTCCAGTTGCTCCAGTAGTACCAGTTGCTCCGGTATTTCCAGTTGATCCTGTTGAACCAGTACTTCCTATATTTCCAGTTGCTCCTGTAGTACCAGTTGCTCCGGTATTACCAGTACTACCCGTCGGACCTGTGGTTCCTATATTTCCAGTTGCTCCAGTAGTACCAGTCGCTCCGGTATTTCCAGTTGATCCTGTTGAACCAGTGGTTCCTATATTTCCAGTTGCTCCAGTAGTACCAGTCGCTCCGGTATTTCCAGTTGATCCTGTTGAACCAGTAGTTCCTATATTTCCAGTTGCTCCAGTAGTACCAGTTGATCCGGTATTTCCAGTCGAACCAGTTGAACCAGTAGTTCCTACATTTCCAGTTGCTCCAGTAGTACCAGTTGATCCGGTATTTCCAGTTGATCCTGTTGAACCAGTAGTTCCTACATTTCCAGTTGCTCCAGTAGTACCAGTTGATCCGGTATTTCCAGTCGAACCAGTTGAACCAGTAGTTCCTACATTTCCAGTTGCTCCAGTAGTACCAGTTGATCCGGTATTTCCAGTCGAACCAGTTGAACCAGTAGTTCCTACATTTCCAGTTGCTCCAGTAGTACCAGTTGATCCGGTATTTCCAGTCGAACCAGTTGAACCAGTAGTTCCTACATTTCCAGTTGCTCCAGTAGTACCAGTTGATCCGGTATTTCCAGTCGAACCAGTTGAACCAGTAGTTCCTACATTTCCAGTTGCTCCAGTAGTACCAGTTGATCCGGTATTTCCAGTAGAACCAGTTGAACCAGTAGTTCCTACATTTCCAGTTGCTCCAGTAGTACCAGTTGATCCGGTATTACCAGTACTACCAGTAGGACCAGTAGGTCCTATATTTCCTGTTGAACCAGTTGCTCCTGTTGAACTAGAAGATCCTGGAGAACCAGTATAACCAGTTGGTCCTCTGGCTCCGGTTGGTCCAGTAAAACCAGTTGCACCTACTAAAACTTTTGGAACCCATGCGTTTTCAACAAAACTATATGTTAAAACACTATTGTCGTCTAAAAAACTTTGACTTTTAATTTTTACACTTTGAAGATTTGATGCGTTATATTTTGGTTTTTTTGATTCTGTATTAATAATACTTTTAATATTGCTTATATCATATAGAAAAAAATTACTCATTTAATTGTTTACTATATTAAAATTTTAAATTTTAATAGAAAATTAATAAAACTAATTTTATAATGTTATTATAAATGGCATATAATGAAGAAGAACTTACAGAATTTAAAAAGTGGATGATTAGTATTAGAGCAGCTTTAATTTTTCTTATCATAGCATCTCCGTTAATGTTTAAATTTACTGGATATATTTTTTCGAAAGCTGGTTTTACTACTCAGTCTGGAGGATGTCCAAACTGGTATGGTTTAATTATACACGCAATTGTTTTTGGAGGTATAATAAGATTATCAATGCTTGTTCCGCTAGAATAATAATTTTAAAGTAAAATTTATTTTAATTAATTGAAAATACTATATTTTCATAATCTATAATCTCTTTTTCTTTATAACCAAGATCTTTTAACATATCAAATAAATCTTTTGATCTAACGTTGAACTCTCTCATAGCAGTTTCATTAAATGTTATTAAAAGATTAGGTTTATCTCTTTTTAAAATTTTAAGAGCTCCTTTCAATATGAAATACTCAGATCCTTCTGAACTACATCTTATAAAATCAACTTTTTTTGCAGCATACAAATTGTTTAAAGTATCCGTCATTACTTCTATCTCACCAAATTTGTTAAATCTAATTGGTTTTTGAGCTAAAGTTTTTATAAAAGGTTCTGTTTCTGAAAATTTAAGTCGAGCTCTTCCTTTATAATCAGTAATTGCAAAATTATAAGGAACAATTTTGTACTTGCATCCATTAAGTGTTATATTGTCTACAAGACACTTGTAAGAAATAGGACACGGTTCGTAACTATCTACACGGACTAGATCTAGTGAATTAAAATACAGAGAAAATAATCCTTCTTGCGCTCCTATATCAATTAACCTAGCTTTTCCATTTTTTCTGATACTTTCTAAAATAGACTTGTATACATAATCTATTGACTTAACTTCGTTAACAAACATATTACCATTCCAATTACTTTTATTTAGCTTTAATGTATCTTCGGTGACTTTTACTTGACTCGAATTTGGAAATGATATGGTAATCATTTATCTATTTGTGTTAACTTCAATAAATTTAATATTTAAAAATAAATTTGAAATTATTTTTAAAAGTTTAAAAAAATATTCAAAACGTAGCATGCAATTCATCAATGATATGATAAATTCTATTTCAGACGTTCCTAACCGTGCGCAAAGAGAAGAGATATATGCTCAAAGCAAAAAAGCACAACAACAAAGTGACGAATATACGGATATTAGTTCACCAAAAGATTTGTTTACAAAAAACAAACAAAGCAAAGATACTGGATACAAAACAACTATTTTTAACAAAAAGGAATTTTCAGCGTATTCAGATGAAGAATTTTCCATTTTTAATACACAAAGTCCACAACTCACAGGTGGATCAATGGGTTCAAATATTTGTCCTTTGGTTCCAGTTTCAATTAATCTCTTTTTCAAGGATGAAAAGACAACCAGATCTTCTTTAAGCAAGTTTATGACATGGCGTAAAACAAATTGGAAAAAGATTTTGGAAGTATATGTTTCTTCTTTTGAGCAATTTGAAAAGCCTGAAAAGAAAGAAGTATTGGAAAACTCTTTAAAATCTAGAGGCCATGAACATCTCGAAGTATCTCTTGAAGATTATCGTAATACTGCTCGTCTTTTTAGAATGAAATTTGATTCTATTCAAGAAAATACAAATCCGGCAGAAAAAGGATTCAAAATTATAAGTTTTTGTCAAACGTGGTTTAAAAACGGAAAAGTTGGAAAAACTTGTTTTAGCGTTCCATCTCCACATTTTCAAACATTCTCTTATCTTGATCTTGACATGTGTCCTGAAGCAACGGAAGAAATGATTGAGTCATACACTCGATTGCTAAAAGTACAAGAGTATGATATGACAACAAAAATTGTTGATGGAGAATTAGAGTATGAACATAGTTTTGTTAATCTTGATGAAATGTGGAATAAAATGAATGAAAAAAATATGTTTTTTTTGAACTGTGCACCGTCTTTTGATACTTTTCCTTTGATAGTTGAGGCTCGCGAGTCTCTTCAAGATGGAAAATTCTTTTTAGTGTTATCTTCAAATTTATCTGACTTTAGTAAAAATATGTTGCCTTCTAATTTTCGAGCACCTATTAATCCCAAAGCTAAAATGAATGGAGTTGAATGCACACGTGAAAACTATTGTCAGCTTCAAAAAAATATTTCGTCATCTTTAGCTTCTATTTTTTCGTGGTGCAAAAGGGAGGAGATTGATGTGTATTTTGCAAGCGCTTCTAGAGAATATCGACCTCTTTATATCAAGTCTCCATTAGCAACCGTCAAACAAACCAATATTGAGCATTATGATGAAAAATTAACAATGAGAGTTGTTGATGAGCTTTTAATACCTTCTTTAGCCGCAAAAATGAATAAAGACCCATCAATTGAGCTTGTATACGAAGCTCTTGATAAATACACATCTCATAAAGCAAGTTTTTTGGCAGATGTTGTAACAGTTGCGGTTGCGTGTGAACTATTAGAAGATGATAGCTGTTGGTTTGTGTATCAACTTTTAGAAGAACCAATAGTAAAAGATATAAATGTTGACACTAATTTAGCAAGTTATGTGTGTGCAAAATTTGTTGGCCGCGATTTTGGTAATTTTAAGAGTATTAGCTTGGAAGGACAAAAGAGGGCTGGTGAAGCTGTTACTAAATGTTTAAATCGCACAAAACCAGTTTGGAAATCGTGTTTTGTAATGCACGATGATGGATTAAACGATTTAGATGACAGACCAGCGAATGATCTAGCGCGTTGTCTTACTGAGCGTAGCGGATTCTATATCTTTCAAAATTATGAATAAATTATGAATAAATTATGAATAAAATTATTTACTAATAAAATCATACAAAACAGTATGATTTTTAAGAATACAAACGATATGAATCAAATTCAAAACTTTATAGTTATTTTTTCATCTTCTAGTTCTTTTTGTTTTTTTGATATCATTTTATACAATTCTGATAATTCTTTTTCTAATATACAGTGTATTTTTTCATATTCGTCGTAATCAAACCTTTTCTGACAACGAATTTCTTCTGAATCATCTTTGTATTCACATGATAAAAAGTAGGTTATAAAAAGTTTTTGAAGTTTTTTTTCTGACTCGTGAAATTCTTTTTCTTTTGGGTTTAAAACATATTCTAATAAAATCGATAATTCTATTGCTTTTTTATACAATATTTTGTCAAAGACTAGAGATTCTAAATATTTTTTTCGTAAGGTACTCGGTGTAAAACATTCCATTTGATAGTTGTAGATAAAATTTAAATAATGATTTCGTTTTTATTAGATAAATAATGGATTCTCTTATCGAAAAATATCTTAGAGATACCGGAATTGAAATGAAAGTTATTAAACAAAATGGAGAGCCTGTAAGACTATCTGAGCAAGAGATACTGGTGCATTCTTTACTATCAGGTTATTTGTACAGATTAATATCATTACAAGACTTAATTTGAATAACAAATTTTTAATATTATTTGCAAATACCTTTTGTCATACATTTTATTTTAATGTGAAGTCTTAATTTAGTTAATTATATACTTAATTATTTTTATTGTAATTGCAATAAAAATATTTTTGTTTTTGTAGGACACAATCTTTACCAAGTATTAAGTTGTTAACAAATCTCACTATTGGCCTCGGTTTCATCAGGAACTTCGGTCGGTTCTTCAACCAAAACTGAGGGCGCTACATCGCTTTCTGCGTCAGGAACTCCTGTCGGTTCTTCAACTAAGATGGAGGACACTACATCGCTTTCTGTGTCAGGAACTTTGGTCTGTTCTTCAGGCAAGATGGAGGGCGCTACATCGATTGTCACTTCAGGAAGTTCGGTCGGTTCTTCAACTAAGATGGAGGACACTACATCGCTTTCTGTGTCAGGAACTTTGGTCGGTTCTTCAACCAAAACTGAGGGCGTTACATCGCTTTTTACGTCAGGAACTTTGGTCGGTTCTTCAACCAAAACTGAGGGCGTTACATCGCTTTCTGCGTCAGGAACTCCTGTCGGTTCTTCAGGCAATATGGAGAGCGTTACATCGCTTTCTGCGTCAGGAACTTTGGTCGGTTCTTCAACCAAAACTGAGGGCGCTACATCGCTTTTTACGTCAGGAACTTTGGTCGGTTCTTCAACCAAAACTGAGGGCGCTACATAGCTTTCTACGTCAGGAACTTCTGTCGGTTCTTCAACTAAGATGGAGGACACTACATCGCTTTCTGTGTCAGGAACTTTGGTCGGTTCTTCAACTAAGATGGAGGACACTACATCTCTTTGTACGTCAGGAACTTCGGTCGGTTCTTCAGCCAAGATGGAGGGCGCTACATCGATTGTCACTCCGGTCGTTTCTTGTAATTGAGTTAAGTTTTTAAAACTTTTTATCAAATAATCAATTTCTTCTCCTTGCGTTTTAACAAGATCTGTCAAAGAATTTATTTCTTCTTTTTGCGTTTTAACAAGAGCTGTTAATTCTTGAAAAGCTTTTATTAAAGGAGGAATTAAATTATCTGGAGATATGTGTAAACTATCTGGATTAGCATCATAAACCAAATTTAAATATTTCATGTCTCGTTTTTCTTGTAATTCTTTTAAGTCTTGCGCTAAAAATCCAGGATATAGTTTTTCTTTTTTTTTGCTTCCATCAGGTATACCATTATCGTACGAGCTTCTCCTATCCCATCTATACGTCACAGGTTTTAATTCATTAACAAACTCAAGACAAGAATCTAAAACTTTAATATCTGTTTTATCTCTTTTATCTGAACTAGCAATCTGAGTTCCATATATTACGTATTCATCAATCAAAGAGTTTCCTATAATAGTTTGATTACTCTGATTAGCCGATCCAGTCAGAACATTCCCAAACTGATCAAGACTCGCGATCGGTTGCGCATCAGTCCCTATAAATATGTTATTCTGTCCATACAGAAGAGTTGATCCTGCCTTATCTCCAATTGCTATGTTACTGTCTCCAGTAAGTTGGTTTAGAACAGATGTTCCAAAATTAAATAATGCCTCACGTCCAATAGCTATGTTTTTAGATCCAGGATTTTTATTGATAATTACTCCATTTAATGTTACTTCAGATTCCAAATTTGATAATGCAGAAACTCCAATAGCAATGTTACTAGATCCGGCTTTATTATTCAGTAATGCACTAGTTCCAACAGCTACGTTACCGGTTCCACCTACATTTTCCTGTAATGACTGATGTCCAACCGCTATGTTATTATCTGCTTTAGTATTAAGTAATGCACTAGTTCCAACAGCTACGTTAAAATTTCCAAATTCATTCGACGATAATGCATTATCTCCAATCGCTGTATTACTTGTTCCATCTAAATTTGACTGTAATGAACCAAATCCAACAGCTACGTTATTACTTCCAGTATCATTATTTAGTAAAGACTTAGTTCCAATAGCTACGTTTTCTGCTCCAGTTCCAAATCCAAATAATTTCCCCCTTAATGCTTGATATCCAATACCAACATTATCACTAACTTTATTATAAACTAATGCACTAGCTCCAATAGCTACGTTCTGTTTTCCGGTTTCATTTAACTGTAATGAACCAAATCCAACAGCTACGTTTTCTGCTCCAGTATCATTATTTAGTAAAGACTTAGTTCCAACAGCTACGTTATAATTTCCAGTATCATTATTTAGTAAAGACTTAGTTCCAACAGCTACGTTTTCTGCTCCAGTTCCAGCTCCAAATAATTTCCCCTTTAATGCTTCATATCCAATACCAACATTATCACTTACTTTATTATAATATAATGAATTAGTTCCAACCGCTACGTTTTGTTTTCCAGACTCATTTTTGTTTAATGCACTAGTTCCAACAGCAATATTATCATCTGCTTCATTGAGAAGCAATGCAGCAAATCCAAAAGCTATGTTATTTTTTCCAACTTGATTTACTCTTAATGCATCATATCCAACAGCTATGTTATTAGTTCCTGCTGCATTTCCCATTAATGTATTACTTCCAACAGCTATGTTATTTCCTCCAGTGGAGCCTGTATTTCCCATTAATGCATTATTTCCAACAGCTATGTTATCATAACCTTCATTCAGCTTTAATGCTTGAAATCCAACAGCGACGTTATTATTTAATTTATTATTCATTAATGTATTAGTTCCAACAGCTATGTTAAAACTTCCAGTTGAATTCAAGGATGCACTAGTTCCAACAGCTATGTTATTTGTTCCACCTGTATTTCCTTTTAATGCCTCAAATCCAACAGCAACGTTATCATTTGCTTTATTCTTAGTTAATGCACTAGTTCCAATAGCTATGTTACCGGTTCCACCTACATTTTCTTTTAATGCCTCAAATCCAACAGCAATGTTATTACTTGCTTTATTCTCCAGTAATGTATTAGTTCCAACAGCTATATTCTTTGTTCCAACTTCATTTTTGTTTAATGCACTAGTTCCAACAGCTATGTTATTTTCTCCAGTATCATTAAGAACTAATGAATTCTTTCCAACAGCTATGTTCTGTGAACCACTAGTATTAAATACTAATGAAAAAGTTCCAATAGCTATGTTACTTGCTCCAGTGTCATTTGAGAGTAATGAAGAACTTCCAATAGCTACGTTATCTTCACCAGTTTTATTCGAGAGTAATGAATTTGTTCCAACAGCTATGTTAAAATCTCCAGTTTCATTTTGATGTAATGAATTTGCTCCAACAGCAACGTTACTTTCTCCAGTTGTATTTTTATTTAATGATTCACTTCCAACAGCTACGTTATTTGCTCCGGTTGTATTTTTGTATAATGAAGAACTTCCAACAGCTACGTTATTTGCTCCGGTTGTGTTTGATTCTAATGAAGAACTTCCAACAGCAATATTATTATTTGCTGTATTTTTCAGTAATGCACTAGTTCCAACAGCTACGTTATTTGCTCCACCTGTATTTCCTTTTAATGCCTCAAATCCAACAGCAATGTTATTACTTGCTCTATTATTCAGTAATGCACTAGTTCCAACAGCTACGTTATTTGCTCCACCTGTATTTCCTTTTAATGCCTCAAATCCAACAGCAATGTTATTACTTGCTCTATTATTCAGTAATGCATCAGTTCCAACTGCTACGTTAAAATCTCCAGTTTCATTTAACTTTAATGCTGAAAATCCAACAGCTACATTAGCTCCTCCCGTTTCATTTTTTGTCAATGCCTCAACTCCAACAGCTGTGTTATTGTTTCCAGATGTATTAGTTGATAATGATGACTCTCCAAGCGCTATGTTAAAATTTCCTGTTATATTTTGTTTCAACGCATCGAATCCAACAGCTGTGTTACTGTTTCCAATTGTATTTTCTTTTAATGCTTCAAATCCAAAAGCAGTGTTTTTAGTACCAGTTGTATTTTTGTTTAATGCATTTTTACCAAGCGCTGTATTAGAAGTAGATTTTGCAAAAAGGGCATTTGTATTAATTTTATTAACAGTTAAATTATTAAAAGTGTCATCATTTTGCATAGCAAAATTTCTTTCAGTATTTTCTATGATTGGCATATTTATTATTGATAAAGATAATATTTTAAATATAATTATTTAAAATGTTTTTTTTTTGATTGATCTATACTGAGTCTTCTGTCAAAGAATTTATTTCTTGTATTTGAGTTAAGTTTTTAAAACTTTTTATCAAATAATCAATTTCTTCTCGTTGCGTTTTAACAAGAGCTGTTAATTCTTGAACAGATTTTACTAAAGAAGGAATTAAATTATTTGGAGATATGTGTAAACTATCTGGATTAGCATCATAAACTAAATTTAAATATTTCATGTCTCGTTTTTCTTGTAATTCTTTTAAGTCTTGTGCTAAAAATCCAGGATATAGTTTTTCTTCTTTTTTGCTTCCATCAGGTATACCATTATCGTACGAGCTTCTCCTATCCCATCTATACGTCACAGGTTTTAATTCATTAACAAACTCAAGACAAGAATCTAAAACTTTAATATCAGTTTTATCTCTTTTATCGGATGGAACAACTTGACTTCCTGCTATTCTGACAATAGTGTGAGAATTGTTTCCTATAATAATTTGATTACTCACTCCAACCAGAATATTCGGATTAAGAGGCGGCGCGACCGGTTGCGCATTATGCCCTATAAATATGTTATTATCTCCATACACAAGATTTGATCCTGCGTTATATCCAATTGCTACGTTTTTAGAAGCTATGTTAGCTTCTCCAATTACGTTTATGGGTAGCCAATCCAAATTGTATAAAGCCTTATATCCAATTGCTACGTTTTCAGAATCATCTTCTATGGTGGTTGTTCCCGCCGTTCCCAATTTGTATAAAGACTCGTTTCCAATAGCTACATTATATTTTCCAGTTTCATTTTTTGTCAATGCCTGAACTCCAACAGCTGTGTTGTTAATTCCAACTGTATTCGCCTTTAATGCCTCAAATCCAACAGCAATGTTATTAAAAAAAATACTATTAGTTAATGTACTAGTTCCAATAGCTATGTTCTTATCTCCGATTATATTCACTTTTAATGCCTCAAATCCAACAGCAATGTTATTACTTCCAGACTCATTATTTAGTAATGCACTAGTTCCAATAGCTACGTTGCTATCTCCAGTTCCAGATCCACCTGTTTTCCCCCTTAATGCTTGATATCCAATACCAACATTATCACTAGCTTTATTATAATACAATGCACTAGTTCCAATAGCTATGTTACCGGTTCCACCTACATTTTCCTGTAATGACTGATGTCCAACCGCTATGTTATTATCTACTTTATTATTCAGTAATGCACTAGTTCCAACAGCTACGTTAAAATTTCCAAATTCATTCGACGATAATGCATTATCTCCAATCGCTGTATTACTTGTTCCATTTGAATTTAACTGTAATGAACCAAATCCAACAGCTACGTTATTACTTCCAGTATCATTATTTAGTAAAGACTTAGTTCCAACAGCTACGTTTTGTGCTCCAGTTCCAAATCCACCTGTTTTCCCCCTTAATGCTTCATATCCAATACCAACATTATCACTAGCTTTATTATAATATAATGAATTAGTTCCAACTGCTACGTTATTTTCTCCAGTCTCATTTACCTTTAATGACTGAGTTCCAATACCAACGTTATTTTCTCCAGTTTTATTTGTCGTTAATGATTCGGTTCCAACTGCTATGTTATTTTTTCCACCTGTATTTCCAGCTAATGAACCACTTCCAATAGCTACGTTCTTTTCTCCAGTATCATTATTCAGTAATGCACTAGTTCCAACTGCTACGTTATTACTTCCAGTATCATTATTTAATAAAGATGAAGTTCCAATAGCTACGTTTTCTGCTCCAGTTCCAAATCCACCTATTTTTCCCCTTAATGCATTAGTTCCAACACCAACATTACCACTAACTTTATTACAATATAATGAATTAAATCCAACAGCTATGTTATTTTCTCCAGTCTCATTTAACCTTGATGCATTTAATCCAACTGCTGTGTTATTGTCGGCATTATTACTATATAATGAACCATATCCAACAGCTACGTTCTGGTTTCCACTTATATTTCCAGCTAATGCACCACTTCCAACTGCTAAGTTACTTTGTCCAGTATCATTATTTAGTAAAGACTTAGTTCCAACAGCTATGTTATTTCCTCCAATTCCAAATCCACCTAGTTTCCCCTTTAATGCTTCATATCCAATACCAACATTATCACTTACGTTATTATTCAGTAATGCACTAGTTCCAATTGCTATGTTTTGTTGTCCAAATGTATTTGTCTTTAATGAAGCAACTCCTACAGCTATGTTATTTGCTCCAGTTTGATTAAAGTTTAAAGTTTCTGTTCCAACAGCTATGTTATTTTGTCCATTATTAACTTTTAATGAATCAACTCCAACAGCTATGCTATTTGATGTAAGTGTATTACCTTTTAATGCATTAGTTCCGATAGCTATGTTATTTGTTCCATCTTCATTTGCTTTTAATGTCTCATATCCAACAGCAATGTTATTATCTGCTTTATTCTCAATTAATGTATTAGTTCCAATAGATATGTTCTGTTTTCCAGACACATTTTTGTTTAATGCACTAGTTCCAACAGCTATGTTATTTGTTCCACCTTCATTTATTTTTAATGCCTCAAATCCAACAGCAATGTTATTACTTGTTGTATTCTCAGTTAATGCATTAGTTCCGATAGCTATGTTCTGTGACCCGTTTATATTCTCCTTTAATGTCTCATATCCAACAGCAATGTTATTACTTGCTGTATTTTTCACTAATGCACTAGTTCCAACAGCTACGTTTTTTCCTCCAGTTTCATTTGAAATTAATGCAGCTAATCCAACTGCTATGTTGTCATTTCCAGTCGTATTTGTAGCTAATGCAGTAGTTCCAATAGCTACGTTACTTCCTCCAATTGTATTAGAGACTAAAGAAGCGGATCCGATACCCAAGTTGTTACTTCCAGTTTGATTTAAAATTAATGAACTTCGTCCGATAGCTACGTTGCTACTTCCAGTTGTATTTGCAGCTAATGCACTAGTTCCAACTGCTACGTTAGCTCCTCCAGTTTCATTTATTTTCAATGCCTCAAATCCAACAGCAACGTTATAATTTGCTGTATTCTTATTTAATGCACTAGCTCCAATAGCTACGTTCTGTTTTCCAACTTTATTATTCAGTAATGCCTGAGTTCCAACAGCTACGTTAAAATCTCCAGTTTCATTTATTTTCAATGCCTCAAATCCAACAGCTACATTGGCTCCTCCCGTTTCATTTTTTGTCAATGCCTCAACTCCAACAGCTGTGTTATTGTTTCCAGATGTATTAGTTGATAATGATGACGCTCCAACCGCTATGTTAAAATTTCCTGTTATATTTTGTTTCAACGAATCAAATCCAACAGCTGTGTTACTGTTTCCAATTGTATTTTCTTTTAATGCTTCAAATCCAAAAGCAGTGTTTTTAGTACCAGTTGTATTTTTTTTTAATGCATTTTTACCAAGAGCTGTATTAGAAGTAGATTTTGCGAAAAGGGCGTTTGTATTAATTTTATTAACAGTTAAATTATTAAAAGTGTCATCATTTTGCATAGCAAAATTTCTTTCAGTATTTTCTATGATTGGCATATTTATTATTGATAAAGATAATATTTTTAAATGGTAATTTAATTATTAATTAACTTATTAAGAAATGGATATAGAAAAGTATCTTCGAGATACTGGTATAGAAATGCGCACATTCAAAAGGAATGGATGTTTTATACAGAAAAAAGATTCTCAATTAAAAGCAGCTTTATATTATCATTTAACAAAATATATAAAACAAAAAGTTAAAAGATCACCGTCAATTGCTACAAAAATATTATTTACAAACATTATTTAACATTAAAAAAAAATTAATTTGAATTTTAAACAAACGTTTTTTAAAAAAAGAAAAATGCAGTCATTGTCAGGAAGAATATATGAAATACAAAAACAAATAGGAAACGGTACATATGGTACTGTTTTCTCTGTAATCAGAGATGATGGCGAAATTTTTGCGTTCAAACTGTTTGAAAAAACATCATGTGATATGGATCTTGGAGCTTTAAGAGAAATTTCAATCTTATCTCTTTTGAAAAACTCTCCGCCTGAAATTGGAATCTTAAAACTTTTAGACATAATTATTCTAGATAATGATGAACAAACTGTTGGAATAATAATGCACAAGTTTAATTTTGATTTACACGATGCTTTTCAACAAAAAAGCATTGATAAATCAAAACGCTTATCGATTGCGTATAAACTTCTAGAAGCAGTTGCTTTTTTACATGATAATATGATAATACATAGAGATATTAAACCAGAAAATATACTTCTTGACGATTCTCATAATCCTATTCTTGCAGACTTTACATTATCAAAAGTTTTTAATCGTATTTGTAAAACAGGAACTCACACAGGTAAAATTGCTACAGTCACGTATCGCGCACCAGAAGTAGTTGCAAACAAACCATATGGTTTTCCGGCAGATGTGTGGTCTTTAGGTGTTGTTTTTTATGAACTTTTTTCAGGAAAACAACTTAATGCTCAAAAAGATAACGAAGCTTTAGACTTTTTGGCTAGAAAAGTAAAAAAAATTAAAAATGATCCAATCGGACAAATGGTAAAAGGATTATTGCATCCAGATCCTAATAAAAGATGGACTGCAAAAGAAGCTCTTCACAGTGAAGTATTTGGAGATTTTTGCATTAATTCAAATATTCCGTGTATATGGAATGGTATACGTAAATGCAAGGTTAGTAAACTTATTAAAGATATGTGCAAAAATTTTGATGCTCAAAAAACAATTACTGAATGGGCAGCTCAAACATACCTTGATCGGACTGAATGTTCTCCTCATTCTGCTGTTGAATTAGCTTGTAAGTTTTACGAGACAGATTTGTTTGATATAGAAACGGAAGATTATCCAGAAGACGAAATGCTTATATTAAAGAAAATGGAATATAATTTATTTGTTTAACTTAATTTTCATAAGTTAAGTTTCATAATTTAACTTAAATTATGAAAAAAACAATTATTTAAATTTTTAATTCTTCAAGTAAAATATCTAAATTGTCACCATCTTCTTTAAAGATTATATCTGTAACTCCGGTACCTAAATTTCCAGAGTTTACTCCACAGTGAGTAATAGTCCATCCAGATCGTCTAGCTTCTTCGCATCGTCTTTTAATTGACCATTCTCCAGTTTTTACACTTCCAGTATCACAACCATCGGTTATGATAAAAAAATAATGTTCAACCCAGATTGATGGTAAAAAGTCATCTAATATTTCACCAACCGCATCATATAAAAATGTACTTCCATATGGAGGAATATCTTCTATAGAAAATTTCCGAGACTCGAGTATATGTTCAACTTTTCGTGAATAATATGTTTTATCTGAAAAAAACATTACAGTTAAAAAAATTTCATTAGAATCTTTCATTGCCTTCAAATCAAGAATAAATTTATTTAATCCTTTTATTATACCATTTGATTGTGGTTTCATGCTGTAGCTGGTATCAATTAGAACAATAATATGTTTCATTATACCTCATAATATACAATCTCTTAAGTTAATTTAATTTTATTATAAAAAAATACATGTGTATTAAAGAAAATGATTACTATATCTCAAACTGCAAAAAATAAATTGCTCGAAATGATAGGTGGAACCAATAAAAGCATACTTTTATATGTAAAAGCTGGTGGTTGCAATGGATTTTCTTACAATTTTAAAATATTAGAAAATAACGTAAAACCACACAAACTTGATACAGAATATAAGATAAATAATTATAGTATATATTTATGCGGCAAGAGCTTAATGTATTTAATAGGTTTAAAAATAGATTACAAAAATGATATTATGGGTTCAAATTTTGAATTTACAAATGATAAAATACAGAATAAATGTGGTTGCGGTACAAGCTTTTCATTTAAGTAAAATTGGCAATTTAACTCCATTCTTGAGGTGTAGATTCCATACCAATATGATTTTTTGCAATATAAATAGCTACAAGAGTCATGATAGGGCCTCCATTTCCACCAAACAATCCTAATATAGCTAATACTTTTGCCCAATCGGGAAGTATATCCCAATATTTAAATGTCCATACGATAGACAAAATAAATATAGGCAAAGTAATTAAAAGAATAATTAAGAACGCAAAAAGACCTCCATAAGATTCAAAAGGTTCATGATCATCATCAAGACCTTCAACCGAATTTCCTGATATATAAGCTTCAATTACATTTTTGTTATCGCGATATACTTTTAAAAGATTTAAAACTGAGTATTTTCCGGACATTTTATATTATACAAAGAAAAAAAATACGTTTTAATCTTTACAAATTTAATTCTTTATTAATAACTATATAAAAAATCTCCTATACTTATAGATTGTCCTTCTTTAATAAGAATATTTGATATATTTCCTTCAAACTCCAAGTCAATCCTTGAGCCAAATTTTATCATTCCTAAATATTCTCCGGCCATTACTTCTTCAGGTGTTGTTTTTGAAGATACAATTCTTCTAGTAAAAAATCCAGCTATTTGAGTCACTTTTAATATTTTATTGTTTTTCATTTGAATTGTGTGTATTTTTTTCTCATTAAATCGACTTTTATCTCTGTTATTAGCTAAAGAAAAAAGACCAGTATTGTCATAAACTCTCTTGATAACAATTCCGTTTACCGGATATATTTGTATGTGATTATTTAAAAAGTTCAAATAAATAGACACATTGATTTTACCACATTCTTCTTTCAAGTATGATACAACTCCATCAGCCGGTGATACAATTATATTATCAGAGTATCTTTTATTGTGCGGTTTGTAACGATAAAAAATAACTAAAAAAATTAGTATTACCATAAAAAAACAAAAAAGAATACAAGACTTATATATTGCAGATAAAAAACAAAGTAAAATTGTTATATTTGATATTACAAGTTGTATACATTTATTACAAAAAAGCACAAAAACTTTTAAAAAATTAATATTTATATTAATTTTAATAAATAACATGTCAATGTCTGAATTAAAAATGTATTATAATCCAATAGATAATTATTATTTATGTATAAATAAAAATGAATTTAATATAAATAAATTAAATAAATTATTTTTAGAAGTAAAAATAAGTGAAATATTAAAAACTAATAGTAATGCTTACTCTACTAAAGGTATTACAGATACTGAGACAGATACTGAGACAGATACTGAGACAGTAGATACTGTCATGATTGAAGGAATAACGGTATCAAAAGACGAATTAGAAAAATTATGTTTTATTTTAGTAGAAACATATAATACTACAATACTAGACACGGTTACCACTGATATACAAGATATATTTAAACGTCAAATTACTACTAATTTGTACTCTGGTACAACAAGTAGTAGTATTAGTGTTGTAGATAAAGAGATGGAAAAAGATGGGCAGTTGAATAGAAAGAGAGAAAGAGACGAAGAGTTAGATACAGAGATGCACAGAGAAAGAGAAAAAGAGAGAAAATTAGAAGGTGATTCTCTTGTTAAAATAATAGATCAAAAACTAGATGAAAAATGTTCTATTTTAGGATTTAGTGGTAATAAAAAAGTACTCAAACAACTCATAGATAATCATTATAATACTCAAAAAATTAAACCAAATTATCAATATATTGGCGGTCCAAAAACTCTTACATGCCATTGGAGTTCATTTTATAAAAAAGTTATATATATTTTTGGTGAAGATCATTTTGAGACAACTGATTGTCCAGTAAGTTTTGATAAAAACTTAATAGAAAATTATTTGGAAGAATTAATAAAAAATACAGACGTTTTTTTAGATATTTACTTAGAACTTCCTGTATATCAAGGTTGTGGATACAAATACCCTCATTCTGAATGTATTCCACATGTAAAACAACGTATAATGAAAATTGGAAAACATTTACATGAATGTGTAGATATAGAAACTAGAAATGCTAACCGACAGTGTGATTTATCAAGAATTCATTATTTTGATGTTAGAAAGTCAGAAACAAAAGAAAAACTTAATATTGTATCTACATTTGTAAGCAAAGTTAATACAATTTTTGCATATATGGGAGATTATTATGGTAAAAAAGATATTGATAATCTTCTTAATATTACTAATGAATTTATAGAAACGTTAAAAATTTTTTGTTTAGAACCAGAAACACCTGAAGAGACTGAAAAATTTAATACTTTTTGGACAGGACAAATTTCATCTAATTTAGTATCTATTAAAGAATTTGATAAATCTTTTGGAGTATCTGGTCTGGTAGATTTTTTTAAAAAGGAATTACTTCTTATAGCGTATAAGAATAATAAAAAAATTAAAGAATATTCTACATATATTATAGAATATTATAATAGTAAAGATCGTACTATTGATAAAGAAGAACAATTTTTAGATTATTATAGTTCTTTAACGTCAGTTCTTACTGAAAATAATTATATGGTAGCAGATGTGTATACTATATCTCGTATATTCAAAAAATTTAATCTTGATCCAGATGACCCAACTAAAAAACGTCCAACTGACGAACCTATAGAACCACACAACATTATCATATACGCAGGTGATTTTCATTCTAACAATTACAGAAAATTTTTAAATGAAGTTCTTGGTTTTAAAGAAATAGCTCGAGTTGGAAAATCTAAAGTTGATGTAGGAAATCCAAAAACGTGTTTAGATATGACTGGATTTCCACAACCATTCTTTTCTGCGTGGCCTCCTCCTAGTATGCCTGGAGAATGGATTTCTGATTATACTAATAGTATATCATAATTTAATTAACCAAGTATCAATTAGTTCTAACAATATTGTTAGAACTATTCAAAATTAACAAATTATTTGTTTAATTAAACAAATTTGAGTTTGATACTTAATATCTCTTCACAAACAAATTCTTGAAAAGGTTGTGCAATTGGTTTATTAGAGCGCATAATAATTTTATATAAATCTGCTTCATTAACAACATTTGAAGTCTGTAGACCTTGAGTAGAAGTATTCAGTTTCACTGAAAAAAGCCATTTTTCAGGAATATTACGTAGTGTCTCAGTTACATTACTCAAACCTAATATTTTACATATATCTTTAACTACAAACATTGGATTTTCAGGTGTACCTAATACTCTGATATTGTTTTTATTAAAACATAAGTTCATATCAATTGAATTAATTAACTCAGTCATTTTTATATTAGAATACAAGAATTTAAATCGGTATTATAGATTTTTAACACCCACCGATTTTGAAGTTATATAAGTTTATAACATATTTAGTTGAGTACTAGAAGATGTATTGGGTTGATTAATTCAATTATTCTATTTGATAGTTTTTAATATACTCTCTAATCTGGAATATTATTTTTCCGATATTAAATAGTTTTTCATTTGGATTAAATCTTATAAATACACATTTTAATTTATTTGTTATGAATGACTGTCTCTCTTCTTCATATAGTATATCTCTGTTTATATGATTATTTTCATCGATTTCTAATGCGATTTTATAGTCAATAAAATACATATCAATTCTGTATATATCTATAGGAAATTGTTTATGCATTTTACACTCACTAAAGGACTCTTCTATAATATTAATAAAATGTGCTTCGTCTGAAGAGTATACTACGTCTAAATTTATATTTAACATTTGAATTAAATCTTTTACTTTTGATGATCTTGTTCTTGTTATAATAAAACGTAACCCATATAGATCAGTCATTATTCCAGTTTGAATACTTCTACCAAATTTAATTTTCCTATTAAATATATGCGATTTATCTAAACGTCTTGTTGTTTCAGTTGTATTTGTTATATTTAAAAATTTGCATATATGTCTGACACAATATATAGTTTTATCATTTTCAACACAAGTAAATATGGTAGTCATTTGAAAGTTACTATATAAACAAAAATGAATTATCATTTTTGTTTTTCGTTCAGAGAAACTGAACACTTCCATTTATCAGGAATATTTCTTAACACCTCAGTTACATTACTCAACCCTAATATTTTACATATATCTTTAACTACAAACATTGGATTTTCAGATGTACCTAATACTCTGATATTATTTTCGTTAAAAGATAAGTTCATATGTTATATTTTGTTTGATTAAACAAACTTGAGTTTAGGTGTAAACAGCTCAGTCAGTTCATTCAATAAATTACGACGAACCTTGTATCTGAACTTATATTGATCAAGTACAAAATCGACAAGACCTGGGTATGCAACAGATAAAACCTGATCTAGAGGATTTACAAGAGCTTTTAAATAATAAAAGTAATCGAGTTCTAGAATAGTAGAATGTTTAGAGTAATATTCTGCACATTCGACTTTTTCATATTGTTTGGCAGTATGTCTGTCTGGATCAGTTATTAAATACTCTAAACGAGTACCTGCATCTACTCTTTGCCCTCGACGTTGCATTCTTTCTGCTAATTGCACTTGTGCTGGTAAAGAAAGGAGATAATATTCTTCTTCTGTCTCAGCTCCTTTCAGTTTTAACTGTTCTTTTCTTTCTGTAGGATCAGAGGAAAGTAATTTAACAGTATAATCTCCTACTTTAGCTTTTTTGACACCTTTCTCATTTGTAAACGCTTCGGGTTGAAGGCCTCCGGAATTTCCAACTGATTTTGTAACAACAAAGTCTGTGTAAGGATTACAACCTGAAAACATTTTATTAATTTTTTCTAGCACAAAATACAAAACATCTTCTCGCGGAGTTTTATCTGCAATATGATTAATGACTCCTTCATATACAACACGTACAAAATTACTATTATCACGACGAGCAAGCAAAACACCTTTCTTACCTATGCTATCACTGTAAACTAATTTTCCTCGTTTTTTCTCAATCTTTCTGTGCATATAGCGTTTTTTACTCAATATAAAGAAAAAATTATAAATTGCCCCCTCAAATTCTAGTTTGATAGGTGGTGGGAACAACTTTGTAAGCTCATCAGCAACAAACTCGGAATAGTCCCACAATTCATCATCAGATTTATCTGCCATCAACGGAAAATTGATATAGTTACTATCGGTATCTCCGTATACTAATTGTCCACCAAATTTTTTGACAATAGTATCTGCTGTAATCTCAATATTTTTTCTACCCATATAAGTTGTACACATTGCCCCCGGCATAAAAGGCAAATATCCACGTCTAACTCCCATTGCTCCATACATGCTGTTAGCAGAAACTTTATAAGCTAGTTGACGTTTATCAAGAACACCAAGCAAACTATTCAATGATTCAATTTCTTTAGTATTATCACCACCATTTGTTTCTAAAATACCAATTTTTTTCTTAATATTAACCATATCTACATTACGAGTATGAGATCGTGCATCCAAAAGATTTTGAATAATAGTTGGTAAAACTCCCCTTGGTTCTTTCAAAAATCGATAATAACGTTTAGCACACATAGGAAATTTAGGTTTACTCTTATTCAAGTCTGCTCTTTCCTTCGTATAAGGTTTAAGTTCATCTACAAGAGTCTGAATTTCATCTGCTAATTCTTTCTTTCTAAACTTGTCTGTTGTTTTATTTTTTTTCTCTCTAATCTTTTTTATTTTTTCTTGTTCTTTTTCTATAACTTTTCCTAGTTCCATTTTTCTTATTACTTTTGGATCATGTTCACATCCAATGTGATCTTCCCATTGCATTACGTGACACTTTTCATCTGGAATATCTGATTCGTCTGATACCCATGTATGATAATCAATATTATAAGCAATAATAGTAGTTGGATACAGAGACGCAAAATCAAATGGTACAACCTGATTGTATTGTCCTGGTACTGGAGGAAAAACATGTGCTCCAACATAACGTTCAGATTCTGATACTTGATAAGTATCTTTTTCAACGACTATGTTTTCGTACATACAATATTTATAAAGCTGACTGTAAACTTTTATTTGTTGACCCTGAGTATATAAAGTAAAAATAGGAACGCAACATGTTGCAGCCATTTCCGTAAGTCCTGTCCAAGTCTGTAGCTTGTCCATAAGCATAACAGTTAAAGCACTATCTTTGATGCAGTACTTACCTACCAAGCCCATTGCTTTTTGAGCCTTTTTACTATATTCACCATCCTTGTTTTTTGTGATTCCAATGCGATAGCACTTGAATATTCCTTTTACACTGAGCGGATCTTTTGTTTGTCCAATAAAATGTTCAGCAATTGTTTTCAATTTGTAATTGCTAAACTTGAAATCGCGTTTTATAAGTGGCAAAAGATCAACAAATACTCGTCCTTCTGCATCAAGAAATTGAAATTCTTGATTCTTATATGCAGAAGATGACCATTTGATTGTTTTTTCACGAGCGTGTGCGTATTTATGAAAACCTTGCTGATCAAAATTAAAGATGCACATGTTAAATTTTGCACGATCAATCATATACGGAATATCAAAACCCAAAATGTTATAGCCTACAATAATGTTTGGATTTTCTTCTCTGATAAAATCTGTAAAACCTGTTAAAAGATCTGCTTCGGTATCATACATGTAAATTAACACATCATCTCCAACCACGTGTTGATCTGGTTGTCCCAAAGTAAGTAAATATTTTTCATATTTATCTGTAGATTCTCCATATCTTGATATTACGCATGATATTTGAAATATTTTATCACCTGGTTTGTTTGGATTAGGCATTGCGGATGGATTTGTTGAATTAACTTCAATATCAAATCCCATAATTTTTGGACACGGTACTTTGTCACTGCTTATTGAAGATAAATGTTTCCATTTTACTTTAAATTCATGGTCGCAAAGAGTTAATTTATCATCTTCTTGTTGTCTTTTACCATGAAATTCTACCCAACCCGCCGTAGAAATTTGTCTGCAGCATGTGAGCTGCAAAATAACATCTGCATCAGATTCGTGAATTTTTAATTTTAAAGCGCCTAATCCTACAATGTTTACTGTGTTTCTTAGTTTGTAACCAAGCGTTTTAATATCTTTTCTAGATGAAAACGAGCAAAACAAAAATGGAAAAAGTTTTGTCATTCCGTTTAGTTCAATATGAGCTCCATACAAACGTTTTTTCATCATTAAAACTTTTTTTATAGGTTTTTGTCTACCCAATAATTCATCTATCTTATTTCCTACAAGTTGAGCGTTTCCAGAGTTCCATTTTACTTTATCTGGAAGCTCGATGTAGACGTAAGGTGTAAAATTATCAACTCGAACACATATATTCTTGTTCTTTTCATCAATTCCGTATATTCTTATACATGTAATTTCTTCTTCCTCATCGTCTACATGCCAGCTATATGGAAAAAATTGATGAATTTCCATTGTTGTTCCTTACTTAAAGAACTGTGCTTTAAAACCAATTTTATTTTTAAAATAATACTACATTTAGTATTATTTAAATTTATTGATCATCATCATTATTATCATTATAACCCCACGAGTTTGTTTCTTGATTAAATGTTAAAACACTTTTACTTGACAATTTTTTTAAGTTTGTATTTTGAGTTAGATTATTATAAACATCACAGACAGGTATTTCTTGTTTATCAATAATAATTTCTTTATCTTTAGAATCAATTTTATCAGTATTATTGACAATTGTAATTTCTTTATCGTTAGAATTGACTTTAACAGTATTATTTACTTGTTTAGGAACCAATGTAAATGCTGGAGATTTTGTTTTTTGTATATAAAAAGACATTTATTTATATATATAAAATAAATTCTTTATATAAAAATTTAAACTAATAATTTAATAATTAAGACAATTTTGGACTTGTTGAACAAAATTATTTAAAAATTTTAAAATATTTATTTATTATAAATGTATCATCATCCTCCTACTAGTGGAGATTTATCACCTCATGTTAAGAAATCTGTCAAGAAATCTGTGAAGAAATCTAGGCGTAAGTCTAGGAAACCATGCAAATCAAATCAAATTCGCAAACGATCTACTCGTCGATGCCAAAGGAGGCCTTGCCCAAAGAGTAAAACTCTTGATGTATCTACACGCAAATGCCGTCAAAAGAAGTGTAGTCGTGGACAAATTCGAGATGCTTCTACTCGTCTCTGTCGAAAGAAGAGGTCTCCTGGACGTAAATCTCCGTCCAAGAAAAGTAGGTCTCCTAAACGCAAGTCTGCTACACGCAAGTCTGCTACACGCAAGTCTCCTAAACGTAAGTAGAGTTAAATAATAATATAATATTGTAATATTTTAATATTACAATAAAAATTCTAAATTATCTTAAAAAGATGATTTTCAATAAAAAATGTCTACAGAAGAAACAAAACATGTGCACGTAGGGCTTTTTTCTAACATTAGACATAAAGCACTAAAAGCTGCAAAAAAATGTAAAGCAAGGCATTACGTCAATGCAAAAATGACTGAATGGCGAGTTTTTCCAGATACATTGGTCACGCTTAGCTCTTACGGATTTACATCAAAAGCTGGATTTTTACGTGATAAAATAGAAGATATGGATAATAATGAATGGATAGTTTGCCCAGTTCAATTAAATGAAAACAGTTCTTCTATGTGGGACATTCAAATTGGTGTGACAGGAAAATGCAAAATAGGTCAAGAGCCATACGAAGCAATGCTTCTTGAATTAGAAGAAGAATTGGGGTTACGTTGTGTAAATAAAATACAAGGTACTCATTTTATCAACGGTGATCAAGAAAGAACTATCTTTAAAATACATGTAGAGTCTACTTTACCAATAGAAAAAGATGATATGCCCATTTCAGGAAGCGCAGAAAAAGAGTTACTTGATAAAAAAATTGCATGTTTGATTCATGGAAGCTTTGAAGATGTAGAAAGAGTTATAAACAAATCAAAAAAGAATCGATATTATTCGTGTAATAATGATAACATTATTGGAATTGCGTTTGTATCTGTTGAAACTATAAAACAAAGATTTTGTAGATAAAATAAACGTTTATACACATTTTTTTAATATTAAAATTATAATATTTCTCATATGGTCATTATTTTTGTTTATATGTAATTTAGATTTTTTACCTATTATTTCATATTTACCATACCATATATATTCTTTCTTTGTTTGTCTATAAAGATATATATCTTTTGTTTTAGTTTTGTTCAATAATGGTTCATTAAATTTTTTTTCATTTTCATCTTGATCACCATTATGACCAAATAAAGTGTATTTGGGTGTGTTTGGATCTTCTAAATCATCATCGTAATAAGGTGTATTATCTACTGATTTTAATATCGTAAGATGTTTGTCTTTTCTAAAATTTATTCCAGCGCCAGTATAAGGTGTACAACCTGTTTTTTCAAATATAAGCTCTTTCATTCCTCCTGGGCCAAGCCATTTTTTTCTTCTTATTAGATCAAGAGAAACTCTCTTGGGCTTGTCAATAATACTTTGTTTCACAAGTTCATTCAAGATATTGATCTCCTCTTCTGATCCATGTTTTTTAATTATTTCTGATATGTTACTAAACATATCATTTGAACAATGTTTTAAAATAATAGACAACAAAGTCATGTTTAAAATATTTTAAAATAAATTCTTAATAAAATCATTTTTGTGTTTATGATTTGATTTAAAATAACTTAAACATAAATTTGTTTTAATATCAAATGACAGCAATTGGTATTGATCTTGGAACAACGTACAGTTGTGTTGGAGTTTGGCAAAATGAGCGTGTAGAAATAATTGCAAATGACCAAGGGAATAGAACAACACCTAGTTATGTTGCTTTTACAGATAATGAACGTTTCATTGGAGATGCAGCAAAAAATCAAAGTAGTATGAATCCAAAAAATACTATTTTTGATGCAAAGCGACTAATAGGACGCCAATTTTCAGATAATTCTGTTCAAAATGATATAAAAAACTGGCCTTTTTCTGTAGTTGATAAAGGTGGAAAACCATTTATTCAAGTTCAATACAAGGGAGACACAAAAGATTTTCGGCCAGAGGAATTAAGTGCAATGATTTTAGTTAAAATGAAGGAAATAGCAGAGAGCTTTCTTAACAAAACCGTTACAAAGGCTGTAATTACAACACCCGCGTATTTTAGCGATGCTCAGAGACAAGCAACGAAAGATGCGGGACATATAGCAGGTCTAGAAGTTCTCAGGATCATTAACGAGCCAACAGCGGCTGCAATTGCATATGGTCTTGATAATGTCAAAAATGAAGAACAAACTATTTTGGTGTTTGATTTGGGAGGAGGCACTTTTGACGTGTCTTTGTTGACTATAGATGATGGTGTATTTGAAGTCAAAGCAACGGCCGGAGATACTCATCTGGGAGGCGAAGATTTTGATAATAGAATTTTGCAACATTTTATGGCAGAATTTAAAAGAAAGCACAAAAAAGATCTTTCAACTTCAGCAAGGTCTTTGAATCGTCTTCGAACAGCTTGTGAAAAAGCAAAAAGGACTCTATCTTCTAGTGCACAGGCTTCGATAGAGATTGACTCTATTTTAGATGGAATAGATTTTACGTCAAATATTACACGCGCAAAATTTGAAGAACTTAATCAAGATTTGTTTTCAAAATGTATGGAACCAGTAGAAAAAGTATTAAAGGATTCAAAAATATCAAAAGGTCAAGTAAATCAAATTGTACTAGTTGGAGGATCTTCTCGTATTCCAAAAATTCAAGAACTACTATCTCAATATTTTAATGGAAAAGAATTAAATAAAAGTGTTAACCCGGATGAATGTGTTGCATATGGCGCAGCTGTTCAAGCTGCTCTACTATCAGGTGAGAAAGGAAAGACTTTAGACTCACTTTTATTGATTGATGTAACACCACTATCTCTTGGTATTGAAACAGCAGGTGGTGTTATGACAAAGCTAATAGAGCGCAATACAACTATTCCAACTAAAAAGACTCAAACATTTAGCACTTATTCAGATAATCAACCGGGAGTAAACATTCAGGTGTTTGAGGGTGAAAGAACATTGACAAAAGATAATCATAAGTTGGGTAATTTTGATTTGTCTGGTATTCCTCCGGCACCAAGAGGTGTTCCACAAGTTGAGGTTACTTTTGATATTGACGCAAATGGAATTTTAAATGTATCCGCAATTGAAAAGGGTAGCGGAAAGACAAATAAAATTACAATTACAAATGATAGTTCTAGGCTTACAAAAGAACAGATACAAAAAATGACAGAAGATGCTGAAAAATTCAAACAAGAAGATAATGAATTACGAGAAAGGCTAGAAATGCGAAATTCTTTAGAAAATATGATTTATAGTACAAAGACAACATATTCTGATAAAATTAAGGAACTAAAAGAAGATAATATATTTGAAAAGAAAAAATATAATAAAAATATTGAAAGTCTAAATGTTTTGTCTGATTGGCTTGAATCAAACAGAGAAGCAACCAAAGAAGAACTAAAGAGTAAAACAGATGAAGTGCAATCTATTGCTGCTGAATTGTATAGCAAAACACCAAATATTTCAGATGATTTGGATTAATAAAATGATTTATATTTGAAAAAACAAAAGTAAAATTAAGTATCACAATATGAAACGATTTTCAAAATTTTTGATTAATTTTTTTCCAAAAACTACAAAAAGACCACTAGGAAGATGGAACTATGAAAAAAGTAAGAACAAATTAGATCAAAAAATTGACTTGTCTAATGAAGACCATTGCGGTCCATGTGGACAATATGCTCTATCAAAATTTAATAATTGTACAACTAAAAAAAATATAAAATAATTTGTTTTTAATAATAAAAAGTGAAGATGTTTTCACACAATACTCTAATGTTATTAAACATTATTTTGGCCTTAATTCATATTGTTTTATCCAGTATATTCTTTTATTTATATAAGACTCAAGCTAAAATACCTTCATATGCATTCCCAGGATTTTTTGTAGTCTCAATTGTTGCATGTCTTTTTATCTTGTTGTTTTCTTATTATTGTAAAAAAATGTATGATTAGTACATAAATCTTGGTTGACGCAATTCTTAAAAATAGATTTTTAAGAAATTATAAAAAATAAGAGACACATTTACCTAAATAGATTTATTCATATTGTGAGTTTACTTTTTTCATTTAATGTTCCAAAAAAACGATCAAATATTGTAAAATACAAAGAATAATTACATGATGATGTACTTCCATATTGATGATGAATCCAGTGTAAATAGGGTGAATTCATAAATCCGGATTTCTCTATTCTTTTTGGATAAGTGTGGATATACGAAGCCCATATACTATTAAGTATTAAACATATAAAAGCACAATATGCATTGTAATAAAAAATAAAAAATGGAGTAAAAAAGCTAAGATTTTCAAGTGTTGCATCTATCCAATGACTATGTCTTGCACAATGAGATCCAATAGGCTGACATAAGTGATGTTTTTGATGTATTTGATAATATAGGAAAACATGACATCCTCTGTGTAAAAAGTAAAATGTTGTATCAACAATAAAGAAATACAATAATGATAATAATACATCAAAAAAGTATGGTATTCCCCATGTAAATCTATAATATATCAAATACCAAGTAAGTAAATAGTTTATTATATTACCATGCCAATCTTCTAATGCGCGTTTTTGTTTTGATATTTTAAAATCATGTGGATTGACTAAAAAAGATGATATTGAATAAAGAGTAAAATCAATAAGTGGTGTTAACACAACACCAATAAAAGCACAAATATAATCAAACATAATTATTATTAATAATAAATATATTAAACTTAAATTATAATTCTTAATTTAAAAAATATTAGTAAATAATAAGACATAATGCAAATTTTTGTTAAAACATTGACAGGAAAAACAATTACCCTCGAGGTAGAATCATCTGACACTATTGAAAATGTAAAATCAAAGATTCAGGACAAGGAAGGCATAGCACCAGAACAGCAACGACTAATCTTTGCTGGCAAGCAACTTGAAGATGGAAGAACACTTACGGATTACAATATTCAAAAAGAATCAACTTTGCACCTTGTTTTGTCTTAAATAAAATAGTCATTTGTATTTTTAAAATTGAAATTTCTTTATCAAGATTGATAAAAAATTAGCAATAACTTATGGAAAAAGATGAGTTTGTTGAAAATTATTTACGAGAACATGGACTCGAATTGTTGTGCATTAACGATATTATTCCGTCAGATGAATCTGATTATGAAATTTTGCATCAACGACTAACATCATATATTTTGTTCCACGCAGGTATAAAACGCTCACGAATTCTCTCTGATTATTATTATAAAACGGTTGTATTTTTAAAATCTGATTAAATACGTAAATAAACTAAAATTGAGTTTAAATTATAAGTTTTATTGTAAAATGTAAATGAATACTATAAAGTTTGAAGATGTATTACAAGAAGATATTTTATATCAAGATTATGACGTTTGTATATTAAAACCAGATGTAAAAAAAGGTATTTTAATATATTCCAGTATAAATGAAGAAAGTATATTAACGGATGGATTAAAAACAGGTAAACAATTAAAAAAAGACGGAATTGATTTTAATCGTTCGATGGTTCATAATTATAGTTTTTTTAGAGCACCAAAATTTTTGCATCCTATTATTCGTGATTCTACTCAATCAGAAATAGAGAGTTTTTTTGATTCAGATTTTTCTTCTCAATTAAAAGTTTGGATAAGAATTGATCCAAAGCAAACATTTGTCTATTCAAGTGAAATTAGAGCAACATTTGCACCTAATTTTGCATTTGGAACACCTGAATATTTAAATATGTTAGAACAAGAAGTCTTAAAATCTAGAAAACCAATGATTGAATATTTTAAAATATTACAAGAGAATTCTCTTGTTCATGCAAACCCTATGCAAAAACTTTGCTACAATTTGTTTAGTTCTGGAGTACAAATGTTTCCAGTTACTGTTGATACAAAATATCCGTGGAATGACCATAATATAAATAGGAATAGTGAAGTTTTAGTCAGAGTTAATAATTTAACTCCAAACTTTTTTGTAAAATGCTAACAATAAATGTATTCATAAAATCACACAAATTGTGTGATTTTTTTATTTTTAACAAGTCGTGTTTGTTTATCTTTTATTTTTAACACAACTACCCTTTGAATACGCTACAGTTGCTTTGACTCGATGATATCCTTTCCAGCATACAGACTTTTTTTCTGCGCTTCGTTTAGGACTTCTTTTAGGACTTCGTTTAGGACTTCTTTTAGGACTTCGTTTAGGACTTCGTTTAGGACTTCGTTTAGGACTTCGTTTAGGACTTCGTCTTGAACTTCGTTTAGGTTTCATTTTGTTATAGAAAACAAAATATTTGAATAATTACACAAGTTTAATATAAAAATAAAATTGAAAAAAGAAAAGAATATTTATTAATACAATAATAATGCCAAAGCGATACTTGGAAGGTGATGTTAAGAATCTTTTGCACGAATATCATCAAGTAATAGACCCTCAAACAGGTGAAATAGATCAAACAGAATGGAAAAATTGTAAATGTAAATATTGTTCTGTCTGGACTCCTGACGTTTTGAAAGCATATGACAACTTTTTGATTGAAGAGAAACAAAAAGTCGACTCAAAGTAATATATTCTTCATATAATATGAATATGAAGAAAATTAAAATTATTTATTCAAACTAAAATATTACTGTAGAAGCATTACTTAAATTAGAGTCTGAACGATCAAAATTTTCATAATCAATTTCATCTTCTAGTACTTGTATTATATCAAATAAAAATTCTAGAGTATTTTGAATGTTTATTTCGTCATTTAAAAGTATATTTGATACATTTGTATGAATAAAATTATTGATTTGATCAGTAAACATTTGAGTAATCTAATTTTTTTTAACAAATTTGTAATAAAATTCAATTTTATAATTGTTGTATAAATACAAATGAGCAATATATCAAGTATTGTAAAAACATCTAGGCGTAGGGCAATTTTTGTTGGTATTAATTATATACAAAGTTCTTCAAATCGATTAGCAGGTTGCGCTAATGATGTTAAAAAAATGGTTTCTTATATGTCTTCAAAATTTGATTGTTTGGTTTTAAGCGACGACATTGCATCAAAACCAGAAAAAAATATAAAATGGCCTACTAGACAAAATATTTTGAATGCTATTGATTGGGCAATTAAAGATATGAAAGCGGGTGACGAGGCATTTATTCATTATAGCGGGCATGGAGGTCTTACAATTGATTTATCCGGAGATGAGATATCTGGGCAAGATAGTTGTATTTATCCGGTTTCTGAATCCGGATCTATTGAATTTATTACCGATGATGAACTTCGTGTATTGATAGTAGATCGTGTTCCAAAAGGAGCAAAATGTATAGTTATTTTTGATTGTTGTCACAGTGGAACATGCCTTGATATGCGTTATAGTTACAAACCAATATCTGATAATTCAATTCTACTATCTGAAAATTCAAAGTATTCTAAAGGAAAAGGTCTTGTTGTGTTTATTAGCGGATGTATGGACACGCAAACAGCAGCTGATACTGTAGACTCAAATAATATACCTTCGGGTGCTCTTACAAATGCAATTTTTGAAGTATTAAAAAAAGAAAACAAAATGAAAAGATTTTTATGGGCTCTTTTAAAAGAATTAATTCAAAAAGGATACACACAAATACCTCAATTGTCAAGCAGTATTCCTTTTCAACTTTCGGACCCTTTTTTATAATAAAATGTAATTTAAAAGTTTTATTATTACATTTAAATATGGATTCTAAACATAAACGTCTTCTTCTTAAGCCTCAGCCTGAGGTGAAGAAAGATCTTGAAATTGTTTCAGTAAAAAAAGTAAATTCTAATTCTAATCCTAGTCCTAATCCTAATCCTAGTCCTAATCATAATTATTTTTCTGTTCTTGCAGATTATTAAATTTGATTTTACCTAAAAATCAAATTAATCAAAAACTTTTTAAGAACTTTGTGAGCTAAAAACAATTTTGGGCATTTCTTTTATAATAAGTGTAGAAATAAAGTATCCAATAAAACCAAGTATTGTTCCAAATAATACACCTACAATAATTTGAAGAATAGAATGACACCTTGAGATAACTCTTTGTGACCATACACATGCAGCTAAAACCCACATAATTACTGTGCTGACTATCGCATGATTTTTAGCTATTTTTTTTGCTTCAATATCAGTCTCGTTTAAATATTTCATCCATAAATAAATTGTCCAATAACTTGCTGCAAATGACGTGATTTGCGCATGACCACTTGGCATACCCCAAGTAAGACTTTTTGTAGTAGAAGGATATATGCCACATCCAGTGCAATCAGAATCTAAATATCCATTTCCACAACCATTTGGGCGTTGTCCAATGGAAGAATCTTCACCAAGTATTTTTTTTGATAATAATTTTTCTCCAGCATTAAAAACATCACCCATTATAAAAGCCAAACCAGTAAACAATGCGTATTTAGGATCTCCTGATACAATTGTTGCTAATATACCAGCTTGATATACAGTATATGGTGCAGTAGTTATTATATTTTTACCAATAAAAGCTAAATTTCCTTCTGACATTTATTATTTGTATTTTTTTAATATTTTACAAAAGTTTATAAAAATATTGAGTTCCATGAGTCAAAGGGTTTATAAAAGATTTTGGGTTTTTTGTTGCATTTTCAACAAATTCATTAAAATTTTTAAATGGTATTAGTTTTTTGGTATGTAAATAATCTATATCATTATAATAATACCAAACGTTTCCGTATTTAGCAACAGCGACATAATGACATCCTCCGGTATGCATAACAACACCTGATAACGTAAAAAATTTATCTTTTCCTACTAGAATGTACTCATCTGGGTAAAAAGGATAAGATATAAATTGTCTTGGATTTTCTGATACAAGTCTTTTTACATTAAATATCAAGTATGGAGCGTCTTCAATCGTTTTAATTTGTATACGACGTTTAAAACTTTTTTTATCAATAGTTTTATGTACAAACATATCATCTTCTTCTGTTAGGAATTTGGAAAGTTTAACTCCGTGTTTTGGTATTTGAGCAACAATATGTTCTACAATAGGAATAATTATAGATCCTTTATAATCATATTTTTCACTTATTTTAATTAATTTACCTTCACGAATAAGTTTTTCTTTATCAATAATGAGTCCTTTTTTGTTAGTTGCATATGTGATAGTTTTTTTTGTTGTTTTCTTTGTTGAAAAGATGTTTAATAAATATTCCATAAATTCTCCAGAGTCTCCTGTATTTTCGGTATGATATTTTTCTTCAACCGGGCAGTTTTTAAGAGTTTTACGAAGATTTGTACAAAATTCAACTTCAGGTCCTTTTCTTGTTATAGATTTGAATATACTTTTTAATTCTTTTTGAACTGCAGTTCGATTAACTATATCTGTGGTTGAATCTTTTCCACATATACCTTCTTTCTCAATTTGATCTTTTTGTTCATCAAGATTTGTATTTATTAAACTTTCTACAAAATTATTTGATGCAAAAAAAGCAAAAAGTATACTATCTAGATAACAACTATTAGCAACCCATCGAAGTGCTCTTGGTGGTATTTCTTCGGAAACAGTTGGAAATTCCCATTGAGTTAAAAGAGATGGAATATGCCTATAATAAGTTTTTCCTGGTTGTATTTTTTTGCTTATATGTTTTTCCCATCCTAAAATCATTTATATATTAAAAATAATATAGAAAATTTTACTTTTGAACTATCTGGAAATTGGCTTGTAATAATATTGCGTGCCGTGTGTGATAGGATTAAGCATATTTTTATCACCATCAAGAGAGTCTTCAACTATTTCTGAAAATGTGTTATATTTTTTTACAGGTAAATCTAAATCATTATAATAGTACCAAAAATCACCATATTTTGCAACAGATGTATAATGAGCTCCTCCGTCGTGCATAACGACTGCGCAAAATTCAAATTTTTTATCTCCTATAGTAATAAAATCATCAGGAAAAACAGGTGTCTGAATAACTTCGTAACTAGTATTTTCTCCTTGTATTGATTCATCTGCATTATATCTTCGAAGACTGAGAATAAAATACGGAGTGTTTACAATAGTTTTTTCTGAAATTCGACGACGAAATGTACGTCCACCCATGTCGTCAGGTCTATACTTAATATTTATTTCAGAACCACTATCATCTTTTATATTTAATAATTGAGAAATAACAACACCGTATTCAGGAAATCCCATAACTTCAAACTGACCAAAAAAATGAATTATTGAAGCTTTTTCGTCATATACCTCAGATGATATAAACATTTTTCCTTCATTTAACAGTTTTTCTTTATTCAAATCTTCTCCTTTTTCATTTGTCACATATGTAATTGTCTTTTTAATTGCTGGAACATGCGGAATAATATTTAATAAATGTCCTAAAAATTCTCCAGAATCAGCTGTTCCATCTTTAGAAAATTTATCTGGAATTGTTTTTTGATCTGCTGTTCCGTCATTCCAATATGGATCCTCATCTTCTCCAGGACAGTTCTTTAATGTTTTGCGAAGATTTGTACAAAACTCAACTTTTGGTCCTTGGCGCCAGATTGAATAGGCAATTTTTCTTAATTCTGATTGGAATGCTTTTCGATTTTTTAAATCATTTTCATCATCACCACATATATTATTTATTCTAAACAAATCATCTTTATAATTATCTAAATTTTTGGCATTTAAAAAATTACTTATGAAATCATCAGGGCCTGCAAAAAAAGCAAATAAAGTACTATCCAAATAACAACTATTTCCAGTCCATTTTAAGCCTCTTGGTCCTTTAGAATTAAGTGATTCACTTATTGGTATTGTCCATTGACTTGTATTATCTTTAATATTTACGTAATAAATATTACCGCATTTTGTTTTATGAGTTTCCCATCCTAAAGGAGGTTGAATAATCTTTTCAGGAGAACCAATTGGAAGATCCCATTGAGTTAAAAGTGATGGTATATGCCTATAATAAGTTTTTCCTGGTTGTATTTTTTTGCTTATATGTTTTTCCCATCCTTTTGCAAGTTGAGGTTCATTTGGGTCAATTGGTATACCCCATTGAGATTGACCAGTTTCAATATTAATATAATAAAAATTATCAATAGTTGATGTTTTTTTCCAACAATTATTCATTTTATATTAAAAAATAATATAAAAATTAATAAAAATCTTCGTAAAGCCATTTATAGTATGAATTTTCAAGATCTATTTTACGATAACTAAGAAATTTTGGTGTTTCTATAAAAGTGTTGTGATAATCACTTGCTAGATTTTTTGCTTTGTCACGAAGATAATTAGGAGTTTTATTAATTTTCCAACACACAGAACATTTACCAACATCTTGAGTGTTCATTTTAATCATTTCTTTTTCTTTTTTGCCATTTTGTTTTGTTAGATACAAATGAGAACAACCTTTATGCAGTGCCATCATATTTCCAAGTCTTGTATTATGATGTATTGCATTGCTCATATTTTTTAGTTCATTTTGAGAGTATGGCCTAGAGGCTTCTTGATAAGTGCTTTCGAGTACAGATTTCATTTATTTATTACATTTTTGTTTTTAAGCTAGATCAAGTTAAGGTTATTATTGTAGAATAAGTTTCTAACGCGGATATAATATTTCCGTTTGATTGATAATCAAAATCGCTTTTTTTATGAAGCAATGTAACTATTAAAGGAAAAACGTCACATTTGTATGTACTTGCTTCAGAAGTTACAGAGGTCCTTGTGATACTAGCTTTTAATGCACCATCTTTTTTATGTTGATAACCGTGAGAAGGCAAATCGTGTTTATCTGGAAGTGTTCTAGTCTGAAGAGAAATCCATCGAAGATTAGCAAGTTTTTCTTTACTTCCAATTGAACTCTCGTCTATTGGAAGAATTGCAATGATATATCTGCATTCATTACTTAATAAGCATACTGTTTTAGTCATATAAACGCTATGATTATTAACATTTTTAATTTTAAACATAGTAGGGTAGTTGAAATATTTGTCAAATTCCTTGTACATATTATCTTTGTCAGGCTCAAATATATCTAAAAGTTCTCCATAATGTGCCATTTTTTAAACACTCGTGTTATCTTTTAGACTATAAAATTTTATATTTTAAAACTAAATCTTTACTTTAAAAAATGAATAGTCTTTACATGACAGGATTTATACCAAGAAGCGACACTCCTTTAAGAATAAAACAAGGTCTTTTACCTCAGGATATTTCCAATGTATGCGCTCCTTTGGGATTAGCTTGTAATCATTATAATATGAATCCAGCCGGCGTAGTCCAAATTCCATAGTCTAAACAATTTTTGGAGTTCCTAAAACTATTGCAACTTCTTTAGCATTTTTATTTATAGTTAATTCACTTAAATCAGCTTTTTGAGCAAATTTTTTTAAACTAATATCCATTTTTTTTTTACATATCCAGTAATAAGTTAAAGCGGCAGCAACAGATTGAGGGCGTGCTCTATTTAGTTTTGATGAACGATTTTTTGTTTTTCGGTATAAATCAATAACTTCAGCTTTTTGCGACGGAGTTGCAGAGAATTTATCCATAACATCGTGAATATGATGAACAGCAGTAAGTATAGTAGTATGAAGAGGTGAATCTTTTGGCGCATTAACGTTAACAATTTTTAAACCTTTTAGACTATTTTTTTTGTTTAGACCAAATGTTTCCATCAAATTTTTTGGAGTTTGACATTTTCCTGCAATTTTATAAGCATGATAAATACAAGCAAATACAACCGCTTTACGAGAATCACCTCGATATATTTGACCTTTTGTAACTTGTGAGTAAATTTCATTTGCTGTTGACACAATAGTTTCCGAAAACCCCATATTTTCAACATCTTTGTTAATACTTCTTTCATCTGACTTTCTCATTTGTACTCTATTTGGGTCTGAAGATCTTTTACTGTCAGAGTGTCCATAAAAGCGCCATTCTTTTTCGTGCATTATGGTTCGAGAAATTTGTTCTCCACATTCTAGGCAACTAACTATTCCATTTTCAGCAACTAAATCGCAATGATCGCAGATGTGATCATCATCATCAGATGATGAAATCTCGTCAGGTATCATATTTGTTTCATATTCTGCAAGGGCTTGTTCAAATAGCTCGAATTCCGACATGATTAGATTTACTATTGTAAATATAATATAATTGAATAAATCAATTTTATTTACTTTGACATTTAAAAAAACACAATTTTGTTTATAAATGGATCGTCTTTGTGTACTTTTATATAGTAAATATTCACCAATGTCAAATAAGATCATGTCAGTATTATCGTCTTCCCCAGTTGATCTAGGAATAGTTGTTAATCTCAATGCAGTTTGCGTTGACAATAAACAAATACGAGAGCGTATTACAAAAGCAAATAAATTTGAAATTACAACTGTTCCTTGTATATTAATTGTTTACAAAGAAGGAGCGGTTGAAAAATATGAAGGTGTAAAAGCATTTGAATGGGTTGATGAGACAATAAAAATGATAATACCACCTTCAATACCACCTCCAAACACACCTCCAAAACCACCTACTCCACGTAAGAAAAGTATTAAAAAAATAATTAAGGAATCAGAATCCGAATCCGAATCAGAATCGGAAATTGAAGTACAAGTTGAAACAAAAGCACAAAAATCTAAATCTAGACGTTCTAAAAAAGAAACAACTATGGAGGAATTAGGAGGATTTGAAGATTCTAATGTTGGAACTCAAAATTACAAAGACTTTGTAGACCCAAAAAATCAAGCAAGTGCTAAAACCAAAGATTTAATGTCAGCTGCAATTGCTATGCAAAAAGAAAGAGATACTGTTGATGTACCAAAATCAAATGGTGATATTATTACAAATAAAAGACCTTTTTAAAAATTAAGAAATAAGAATTTAATAGACAACTTTAATCTTGCAAATAAAGAAAAGATGCCAGAAAAACCAAATATTGTCTTAGATTTGGATCTGACTCTAATCTGCTCCTGTTCAAAAGAAGAAGACGAAAAATATAAAATATCAAACCCAGACATTAAAAATAAAATAAAAAAATTTCGCAGAAAAAACATGGATAATTACTATATGGTGTTTGAGCGTCCAGGTCTTCAATCATTCCTGAGCTTTCTTTTTAAAAATTTTAACGTTTCTATCTGGACCGCAGCAAGTAAGGATTACGCATTATTTATTATTGAACATATTATTTTGAATGGTAAAAAAAATAGAATTATTGATTGGATTTTTTTTTCATATCATTGTGATATTTCTAAACGTATAAAAAAAGGAACAAAAGATTTAAGTATTTTATGGAAAGAATACAAAATTCCACAATTTTCTAGAAAAAACACTGTTATTATAGATGATTATGATGAAGTATATAAAACGCAACCAGAAAATTGTATTTCAATTTCACCTTTTAATTTCACAGATGAAGGAAGTGAAGATGATAAACATCTTTTAAATCTTACAGAAGAGTTGAAAAATATGTCAAAACATATTCAAAGTGGAAAAGAAAAACCAGCAAAAGAAGTTAATAAAAAACTTAAAGCAAGATAAATCTTTTACAATAAATAAAGATGGAATACGCTTTCGATATTTCCGGTCGTAATGATAATTATATTCGTCATGTTGGATATAATGATGATAATGAATACATCAATGCATTTTTTAATAAAGATACAGTTAGATTAATTTCTTTCAAAATTACCGAGTTATTGCAGGGTGTTCACCCAGAAAATCGACCAATTGTTGTACCAGACTGTAATATTTCAAGTATTATGAGTTCTGTTTACAAATCTTATACTCCACAAACTGGAGATATTTACTCTCGATATATTGTTGAAAACGGAATGAGCTCCGACAATTATATACAATCATTGATAGATCAAACTATTGAAATTATTACGTCTTATGTAAAAAATACAATGGAAATGGATGAAAACAATAAAAAACTTACAATATGGACTACAGTATATGGAGATTTTAATAGACATGGTCTTCAACAAACGTCAAAAATAAAAATTCGGAACAAGCATCCGGCATATGGTCAAATACACATGCACTATTAAATAGTTTTAATACAATTTAATTGTATTAAAAAATACTTTTTATTTTTTATCATTTATTTTAAAATAATCAAAATAATCTTGGATTGCTTTAGATATTCCAGTTTTTGTTATAGATTCTTCTGTAGGTTTTCTTTTAGAATATGGTATAGATTCTTTTTGTTTACTAATAGGTTTTGCTTTTTTAATAGGTTTTTTAATTGCAAATCCCGTACTAATTGCGTTTTTATCAAAATAATTCCGATTATTTGTTATAGAATATGCATTCGCAGATAATTTTTTACTATTTAATCGTTTGCGGCAAAGACCAGTTGATCGATCACGAACTTCATTTGAACGGCAAGCTCGAACAGACTTTTTAGGCGACTTTCGTTTTCGGCAAAGACCCGTTGATCGATCACGAACTTCATTTGAACGGCAAGCTCGAACAGACTTTTTAGGCGACTTTCGTTTGCGGCAAAGACCAGATGATAGATCGCGAACTTCATTTGACTTGCAAGCTCGAACAGACTTTTTAGGCGACTTTCGTTTGCGGCAAAGACCAGATGATAGATCGCGAACTTCATTTGACTTGCAAGCTCGAACAGACTTTTTAGGCGACTTTCGTTTGCGGCAAAGACCA
>Ga0209443_1000083_pt1 | contig 56272 bp, 50 predicted proteins | sample LauGreBMM110DCMD_2_FD_187571 | JGI IMG/M metagenome (GOLD analysis project Ga0209443, IMG submission 187571) | Freshwater lake microbial communities from Lake Michigan, USA - Su13.BD.MM110.DCMD (SPAdes) (version 2) | ecosystem: Environmental > Aquatic > Freshwater > Lake | place: Lake Michigan... | reverse complement strand
ATGCCTTGTGAAAATAGTTGCTGCCCTAAAAATAGACTTAGAATAACTAAAAATAATGTTTTCATAGCTGTTAATTAAATTCCATCAAAAACCTTGTAATTCTCGATACTTTGTGGCTAACTCCGATAAAATAAATGTAGCCATTGTATAATTTTTTACTCTCATTGCTTCTGCAAATCGATTATTTTCAGCAGTATAAAACATAAATCCGTCCACATATTCTTCCGGAATTTTTAATGTATTTATAATGTATTCTTTATCATATTTGTTAGCTAGTTTAACTTGAAGTCTTTCTTTTTTTTCTACAACTAATTCTTTTTTCAGCATATTTGTTCTGCCGCTTATTGCATTTAACAATCCATCAACACTCATTCCTCCTAATGGAATTAATAACGGACTGTACCAATGAAGTTCTTCCGCTGTTCTAACTTTTCGTTCTGCGGGCGTATAAGTTCTTTGATTGGCCGGAACAATTCCAAGTGAAACAGCATTAATACTTTTATAATCGATAATTGCAAGTTCTTTTAGTTCGGTGCGATTAAGTGGCATGGGAATAAAAACAAGATTTTCACCAAAATCTTTTTCTTTAATTATATGCATAGTTGCTTTCAAATTAAAAGCACTAAACATTAAAGTATCATTTTGTCTCCCATTGATTGAAAAATAACCACCTCGGTATGAATATGTTTCCTGTTTTGAAGAAATATTTTTTATCAACACTCCCTCGATATCTGTTGCATCCGATACAATTTTACCTTTAAACGCCATTTGATTCTGTGAAAAACCACAAAATGAAAACAGTATTAATAAGTGCCAAAGGAGTCGTTGCATTATTATAATTTGAATATTTTTGTAAATATACCTATTAGACCACCAAAATAAATCATAAAAAGATGATAAACTTATGTTAATACAAAGCATTACTTTTGCAAAAAAAGGATTATGAAAAATATAATTATAGCCAGTACCTCAACATTACATAATGGAGAATATCTTGAGTATCTCTTGCCTGAATTGAACGTTTTATTTGAAAAATGTTCTGAAATACTTTTCATTCCTTATGCACGTCCTAGCGGAATATCACACGACAATTACACAAAAAAAGTAGCCGAAGCTTTTACTAAAATTTCAAAAACAATAAAAGGAATTCATGAATTTGAAAATCCAATTGAAGCCATTGAAAAGGCACAAGGTATTTTTATTGGTGGTGGAAATACTTTTTTATTGGTGAGCCAATTGTATAAAAACAATAGTATTGAAGCTCTAGAAAAAGCAGTTAAAAACGGAACTCCTTATTTAGGAACTAGTGCAGGAAGCAACATTTGTGGTTTAACGATGAGTACTACCAATGATATGCCTATCGTTTATCCACCAAGTTTTAGAACATTAGCATTTGTATCCTTTAATATAAATCCACATTATTTAGATCCTATCGTGGGTTCAACGCACATGGGAGAAACGCGCGAAACCAGAATTAATGAGTTTCATCAATTTAATCCTCAACCCGTTATTGGTCTTAGAGAAGGAAGTTGGTTAGCCGTAAATGGCGATTCTATCAAATTAAAAGGTAGTTTAACCGCTAGAATTTTTAAAAGAAATGAAAAGCCAATAGAAGTTGATCCTGAAACAGAACTGAAAGATTTAAAATAAGAAAAGCCTTGCAATTGCAAGGCTTTTTTTGAGCGGAAGACGAGGCTCGAACTCGCGACAACCAGCTTGGAAGGCTGGAGCTCTACCAACTGAGCTACTTCCGCAGGTGATAATTTTTAAAACTTTATCTTGTTTTTGAGCGGAAGACGAGGCTCGAACTCGCGACAACCAGCTTGGAAGGCTGGAGCTCTACCAACTGAGCTACTTCCGCATTACAAAAAAGCAATCAAATACTTATTTTGTGGGTGCAAATATACTTTAAAAGTTTTCTGAATTGCAAATTTTTATGCACATTTTTTAATTTCATTTAGCATAAATTTGTAGTGAAACCTTGTGTTCTTGTTAATACATTAAAAAATAAACAGTTAGCAGTTAAAATGATTAAAGAAATCCAATCATCGGAGACCTATTTAGTTCGGCAAGAAGTGTTGCGCAAAGGCAAACCCATAGAAACGTGTTATTTTGAAGGAGATGATGCAAAAACTACAATGCATTTTGGAATTGAACTCAATGAAAAAATAATCGGAATAGTTTCTGTATATCAAGTAAATAGCCAACTTTTTGATATTGAAAATCAATTTCAAATTAGAGGTATGGCTGTTTTAAATGAATTTCAAGGCAACGGATTTGGATCACAACTTTTAGCTGAAGCTGAAAATTATTGCACCTCACAAAAAGCAAGTGTAATATGGTTTAATGCTCGTGAAAAAGCAGTTCCTTTTTATAAAAAAAGCGGGTATCAAACCAAAGGTGATTCATTTGAAATTCCTGAGGTTGGCATACATTTTATAATGTTTAAGATAAACTAAAATCGATAAACCAATAAAAATGTGTTTTTTTATCGAAATATGTTGCATTTCGTCGATTATTTTTCAAAAAATGAAACATTTTATCAATAAAGTAGTCTATTAAAAGAACTGCTTACATTTGCGGTACAATTCCTCAAATATGACAAAAAAAATAGGGTTACTACTGTTACTATCCATTGGAAATTTCTTTTTTTCATTTTCTCAGATCAAAAAAAGCATTACTACAAATAGAATTTCAAAAAACATTACAATTGATGCCGAATTAAATGAAGAGTCATGGAAAAATGCAGCCATTGCTTCTGATTTCATAATGTTTGAACCTGATAATGGTAAGACTGTTGATGCTAAGAAAAAAACGGAAGTTAGAATTTTGTATGATGATGAAGCAATTTATGTAGCTGCATTACTATATGATGATGAGCCTTCCAAAATAATGAAAGAGATTACTGAGCGAGATGATTTTGGTACCACAGATGCTTTCGGAATTTTTATAAACGGATACAACGATGGACAACAAGATTTTCGGTTTTTTGTAACAGCGGCTGGAGGACAATTAGATTGTTTAGCTACGGAACAAATTGGCGAAGATTTTTCATGGAATGCTATTTGGAGTAGTAAAGTAAAAATAACTGATTTTGGCTGGGCAGTTGAAATGAAAATACCCTATGCTGCTTTGCGATTTTCTTCAGAAAGTGAGCAAACTTGGGGGTTAAATTTTGTACGCGAAATTAAAAGAGAACGTCGTGTTTATACCTGGACGCACGTAGATTCAAAAATTGGAGCTGTGATTCAACAAGCTGGGCTTTTAAAAGGCATCCAAAATATTAAAACCCCTACTCGTTTATTTTTGATTCCTTATTCATCTTTTTATTTAAATGAGGGTGAAACAGAAAAGACAAAAGGGGAATTTAAAGGAGGTTTAGATGTAAAATATGGAATTAATGATGCGTTTACTTTAGATGCGATTTTGGTTCCCGATTTTGGACAAACCAAATTTGATAATGTAGTTTTAAATTTAGGCCCATTTGAGCAACAATTTAATGAAAATCGCCCTTTTTTTACCGAAGGAACTGATCTGTTTAGTAAAGGTGACTTATTATATTCTAGAAGAATTGGTCAAACACCAGATTTCAGCCCTACTCTTTCAAATGATGAATATATTAAAGAATATCCAAGCGCAATCAATTTACTAAATGCCATGAAAATATCTGGCCGAAATAAAGACGGTTTAGGCGTAGGTTTTTTAAATGCCGTCACTGAAAAAACAACAGCTACGGCTATAAATTCAAATGACAATTCAACACGGGCAGTTACTATTTCGCCATTAACAAATTATAACGTAACCGTATTTGATCATCGGTTTAATCAAAATTCGTCGGTAACTTTTATCAATACAAATGTTACAAGAAATGGAAGCTATAGAGATGCCAATGTTACTGGTTTACTTTTTGATTTAAACAATAAAACAAATAAGTATAATGTGTCTGGAGGGTTAAAATCGAGTAGTATTCATGATATAAAAAACACCAACGGAATTAATGCTTCATTAAATCTAGCCGAAACTAGCGGTAAATTTAGATACAGCATTGGTGGTGAATTTATTTCAAAGGATTTTGATAATAATGACTTGGGAATTAATTTTAGAACAAACTACTATTCTTTATATAGTAATATTAATTATCGTATTTTAAATCCGAATAAAGTATTTAACACGTTTAGAATAAGTTTTGAATCTTACTTGGAATTTTACAAACCTACAAATCAAGTTCAATCGAGTAATTTCAATATAAATCTAAATTCGACGAATAAAAAGAATCATTATTTTGGAGGGGGTATCAATGTGAATCCTTTTGAAAATTATGATTATTATGAACCTCGAGTAGAAAATCGCTATTTTGTGAATCCAAAAAACATGGGCGGCTATTTCTATTTTTCGTCCAATTATAATAACAAATTTGCAATCGATTTAAATCCTTACATTAATCACGTTCTCAATGAAAATAGATATGAAGCAGGAATAAATCTCAGACCTAGATATCGTTTTAATGATCAATTTTCATTGGTGTACAGCTTTGATTATTTTAGACAGCAAAACGATATTGGTTTCATTGATTTTGAAAATAGCAACATCATTTTTGCCAGAAGAGATAGAAATACGTATACGAATGCGCTTACCGGTAAATTTTCAATCAGTAGCATCATGAACTTTAATTTATCGGTTAGACATTACTGGTCTGTTGCAGAAAACAATCAAATAAACACATTAAATTCGGATGGAAGTTTAACCCAAAACACAACTTATACTACAAATAAAAATTCAAATTTCAGCACATGGAATTTAGATTTATCCTATTCTTGGTGGTTTGCTCCTGGTAGCCAAATGTCAATATTATACAGAAATAATGCTGCTGCTTTTAATCGCACGATAAACAATAATTTTAGCACAAACTTCTCAAATTTATTTGATAACAATTTAAATCATATTTTATCAATTAGTGTGCGTTATTTTATCGATTATAATCAAGCGAAAAATTGGGTTAAAAAAGGATAATTTGCGTAATCGATTTCGTAAATTTTGCTTCTCTTTTAAACTAAAAAAGTACTCATTTGTTTATCTTTGTCCAAATACAAAGTCATGAACAAAAAAGTAATTTTAATGATCTTAGACGGTTGGGGGAAATCGCCCGACCCAAAAGTATCCGCCATAGACAATGCAAACACCCATTTTATTGATAATTTATATACCCAATATCCAAATGCACAATTAAGAACCGATGGTTTGAATGTAGGTTTACCCGAAGGCCAAATGGGAAATTCGGAAGTAGGTCACATGAACTTAGGTGCAGGTCGCATTGTATATCAAGATTTAGCCAAACTTAATTTGGCCGTTGAACACAAAACAATGAGTCAAGAGCAACCGCTAAAAGAAGCGTTTGAATATGCTAAAAAGAATAACAAATCCATTCACTTTTTAGGCTTAGTTTCAGATGGCGGCGTACATTCGCATACTTCACATTTAAGAGGTTTAATTGATGCCGCTCAAGAAAGTGGTGTTCAAAAAATGTTTGTGCATGCGTTTACTGATGGACGTGATGTAGATCCAAAATCGGGAATTAAGTACATTGCTGATTTAGAAAATTATTTAACAAATACCCGAGCAAAATTAGCTTCCGTAATTGGAAGATATTATGCAATGGATCGAGATAAACGATGGGAACGAGTAAAATTAGCGTACGATTTAGTAGTCAATGCCGAAGGATTACATTCTACTAATGCCGTTAAAAGTATTCAAGAAAGTTATGCCAACAGCATTACAGACGAATTTATTCAACCAATCATTATGGTTGACAACCAAGACAAACCTGTTGCAACAATTAAAGAGGAAGATGTGGTTATTTTCTTCAACTTTAGAACCGATAGAGGAAGGGAATTAACCGAAGTGCTTTCGCAAAAAGACTTCCCTGAATTCAATATGCATAAACTGAATTTGTATTATGTTACTATGACTAATTATGACGAAACTTACCAAAACGTTCATGTAATTTATGACAAAGATAATATTACTGAAACGCTAGGTGAAGTTTTAGAAAAAGCAGGAAAAACACAAATTAGGATTGCTGAAACTGAGAAATATCCTCACGTTACTTTTTTCTTTTCGGGTGGAAGAGAAGAACCTTTTAAAAACGAAACGAGAATTTTAAAAAACTCTCCTAAAGTAGCAACATACGATTTACAACCCGAAATGAGTGCTTTTGAACTAAAAGATGCTTTGGTCACAGAATTGAAAAAAGGAGCAGTTGATTTTGTTTGTTTAAATTTTGCCAATGGCGATATGGTAGGACACACCGGAATTATGGAAGCCGCCATAAAAGCCTGTGAAGCAGTTGATGTTTGTGTAAAAGAAGTGGTTGAAACTGCATTAGAAAATAATTACACTACCATAATCATTGCAGATCATGGAAATTGTGAAACAATGATTAACCCAGATGGTTCGCCCAATACTGCCCATACAACAAATCCTGTTCCAATTATTTTAGTGGACAAAGATTTAAAAAATATACATAATGGAGTTTTAGGTGATATTGCGCCTACAATTCTTGAATTGATGGGAATTGAAAAGCCAACCGTAATGACTTGTAAATCATTATTATAAGTATGTAAATTTATTTTGTTTATTTTTTAAAAAAATACACAACCTGAATAAACTAAAAAAACCTTCGCAATGCGAAGGTTTATCTTTCGTTTTATATTTAAAAATATATTAGTAACGACCTCTTGAGTTGTTATCTCTATCATTAGAGAAACCGCCTCTACTTCCACCAGCATTACGATCGAAACTTCTTCTTTCGCCTTCTGGTTTTGGTTCAGATTTGTTAACTACGATTTTTCTACCTTCGATAGTTCCACCGTTTAATTCGTCAATTGCTTTTTGAGCCTCAGCATCATTAGCCATTTCAACAAATCCAAATCCTTTACTTCTTCCAGTAAATTTGTCAGAGATAATTTTAACTGATTCAACAGTTCCATACTCTTCAAAATAACCTCTTAAATCTGCTTCCTCTACACTGAAAGGAAGACTTCCTACAAAAATGTTCATCTATGAAAAATTTAATTCGCAACAAAGGTAGGCTATTTAATGTTGCAAATGCCTTAAACTTTGAAATATTTTCAAAAACAGCGCATTTTATCTAAAAAATTCAAATTCAAAAGGTTAGTTTTTTAAGAAATTTTTAGTAGTTGGTGAAATTTTCTAATATCCAATGCAATTTGTTCTATAATCTATGTTGGAATTGAATCGTAAAATAGGATAATACTAACTCTTGATTAAAGGTTTTGGATGAATTGGTATAAGGAAATTTGAATTTGAACTTATAATTGAACTTGAATTTGTATTTTTGTACCGAAATTTTGTATTATGATTATACTTAAAACCCTTGAAGAAATTGAATTGATGCGCGAAAGTGCCTTAATCGTTTCTAAAACACTTGGCATGATTGCTAAGGAAATCAAACCGGGTGTTACTACTTTATATTTAGATAAATTAGCAGAAGATTTTATCCGCTCGCATGGAGCAGAGCCTGCATTTTTAGGCATGTACGGATTTCCAAATTCGCTTTGCATGAGTCCGAACACACAGGTAGTTCATGGGATTCCAAATGCTCTTCCTTTACAAGAAGGTGATATTATTTCGGTAGATTGTGGTGCTTTGAAAAACGGATTTTATGGTGATCATGCCTATACTTTTGAAGTGGGAGAAGTAAATCCAGCAACTAAAAAATTGTTAAAAATCACAAAAGAATCTCTTTACGAAGGAATTCGTGCTACTAAAGTGGGCAATCGTGTAGAAGATATTGGAAACGCAGTTCAAGTATATTGTGAAGCACAAGGCTATGGAGTTGTACGAGAGTTGTGCGGACACGGTTTAGGCAGAAAAATGCACGAAGATCCTGAAGTTCCTAACTACGGAAAACGAGGCCGTGGAAAAAAATTAGTAAATGGAATGGTACTTGCAATAGAACCAATGATTAATATGGGAACAAAAAACATTAAGCAACATAAAGATGGCTGGACTATTACTACTGCCGATGGAAAACCGAGCGCTCATTTTGAACACGACGTGGCTATTGTAAATGGAAAACCTGAATTATTATCAACCTTTGCTTATATTTATGATGCCTTAGGAATTGTAAGTAATGAAGAAGATGGATTAAGACAAAAGCCTTTAGTGATGTAAATAAAACAAACGCAGATTTCACTGATTTTCACAAATTAAAAGAATTAAGCAAGAAAAATCTGTGAAAATTTGTGAAATCTGAGTTCAAAAAAATGAAAAAAATATTCAACCTTATTCTTAATACCATTCCTCGACCAATATTGATTCGGTTGAGTATTGTGGTGCGACCTATTTTAGCTTTTTTATTGAAAGGAAATCGTTTTACCGATCCCATTGATGGAAAAAGTTTTCGAATGTTTTTACCCTACGGATATGGAACACAACGAAACAACGTTTTGTCACCCAGTACACTTTCATTAGAAAGACATCGCTTATTGTGGTTGTATTTAAAAAATGAAACCGATTTTTTTACTGCACCAAAAAAAGTATTGCATTTTGCGCCCGAACAAGAATTTTACAAACGTTTTAAAAAACAATCGAATATAGAATATACCACAACCGATTTGTTTTCGCCGCTAGCCGATGTAAAAGCCGATATTTGTAATTTACCTTTTGAAGATAATTCATACGACATCATTTTATGCAATCACGTTCTAGAACATATTCCAGATGATACAAAAGCGATGCAAGAATTATATCGTGTTTTAAAACCGGGCGGCATGGGAATATTTCAAATTCCGCAAGAGCTATCTAGAGCTACAACTTTTGCAGATGATTCAATAACCGACCCAAAAGAAAGAGCTAAAATCTTCGGACAATATGATCATGTAAGGGTTTATGGCAGAGATTACTTTGATAAATTGAGAAGCATTGGTTTTAAAGTAGACGAAATAAACTACACACAATCAATTTCTAGTGATTTAGTTGAAAAATACTGTTTAGCAAAAGGCGAAATTATTCCAGTTTGCTACAAATAAATAAAATAAAGAGGTTAATTTTATAAATTAACCCTTGGAGTTGCAGACCTTAAAATTGTTTGCTATTTTTACAAGGATTAAATTTTTTCAAATGAAAAATTATTGGCTCCTTTTTATAGTACTTTTTTTTTCTATTTCTTTAGTAGCACAATCTGTTGAAGAAGAAAATCCACCGTTTAACATTAAAACAATTTCTTTTGTTCAAAATGGGAGAAATGTAATTCCGTTTTTTAAATTGGGCGATACTTTTGAAATCCAATTTGATGATTTACATAGTGATGAAGCAGATTATTATTACACAATAACGCATTACAATTCAGATTGGAATGGTCCCTCAAATTTATCCAAAGCAGAGTACCTAACAGGAATGGACAATCAACGAATAATTACATATCAAAATTCATTCAATACATTACAGCTTTATTCGCATTACAAGCAAGTATTCCCAAATAAATTCAATCAAATAACTAAAAGCGGTAATTATTTACTAACCGTTTTAAACGATGAAAGCGAAGTTGTTTTTTCAAGAAAATTTATTTTATATGAAGATGAAACTAGAGTGGGACTTATCATTAGAAGATCGCGTGATTTTGAAACTATTGATACAAAACAAAATATTGAATTGACCATAAATTATGGCGATAAAATTTTACAAAATCCAATTCAAAACATAAAAGTAACCTTATTTCAAAATGGAAATTGGAAAACTACTATTTCAGGAATTAAACCACAATATACTTTGGGTTCAGAATTGATTTATAGATACAATAAAGAAACACAATTTTGGGGCGGAAACGAATGCTATACAATTGATAATAAAATCATTCGAGCCACTAATAATACAGTCTATAAAGTAACTTCAGGTGACAATATTTACAACTCATTTTTATATACAAATATTCCAAGAAAAAACAGTATTTATACCTATTTTCCTGATATTAATGGCAATTTTTTTATTCAAAATGCTAATTCAAACAATCCTGAAACGGAAGCCGATTATACATGGGTTTATTTTTCTTTAGACGCACCATTTGCCCTAGAAAAAGAACTATTTGTTGCCGGAATGTTTAATAATTATTCGCTTTCTGAAGAATCAAAAATGGAATTCAATGGAACCACAAAACGATACGAAAAAGCATTATTATTAAAGCAAGGCTTTACTAATTATCAATATATTTTAACTGATAAAATTGGAAAAATTGACTTTAAAAATGCAATAGATGGAAATCATTTCCAAACCGAAAATAATTACACCGCACTTATTTATTATAGAGCCAATAATGAACGCTATGACAGGGTAATAGGTATTGCAAATACAAATAGTGAAGATATTAAAAATTAATTCTTAAAAGATTGGAAATAATTGATTTCTATTATTTTGCAAAAAAATTAACAATCAATTAAAATAAAATACTATAATTTTTGTAATTTTGAAAAAGATTACTTTAGAAAAAGATATTTAATAAATGGTAAGCCAAATTACAAGAGGAATAAAGATTTCTGTTTTAACTAGTTTTGAAGGTACTTACTTTAAAAACTACAAAATTCATTATACCTTTACCTACCATGTAACAATTGAAAATCAAAGTAAAGATTCTGTTCAGTTAAACTCGCGCCATTGGGAAATTTTTGATGCACTAAATGACATGGAAATGGTAGATGGTGAAGGAGTTATTGGTAAAAAACCAGTTTTAAAACCTGGAGAAACGTATACTTATTCTTCAGGCTGTTTGTTGTCTTCACCTATTGGAGCCATGAAAGGTCACTTTAATATGGTAAATTTCACTTCTACACGTTGTTTTAAAGTTGAAATTCCTGCCTTTAAATTAGGAGCACCTTTTGCGCTTAATTAATTTTATTTTTTTCCATAATACCTTAACGCACTTTTGTTATCGATTATTCAAAATTTACTTTGTATTTTTGTAATCGTTTACGATAAACACACAAATTAGCACTCAAAATTTTTTAATTTTCACCCTAAGACGCTGTTCTAAATAAGTGAAGCAAAAATAGAAAACCATGTTAAAAGGATTTTTTAATGTACCCAAAGCGGTTAATGAACCCGTAAAATCATACGCGCCTGGTTCTGTAGAAAGAACAAAAGTTTCCGAAACCTATAAAACCATGTGGAACGCTTCAGTAGAAGTTCCGCTTTATATTGGAAGTGAAGAAATCAAAACAGGCAATACCAAAAAAATGACAGCCCCGCATGATCACCAACATGTAGTGGGAATTTATCATCAAGCCGATAGAGCTTTAGTTGAAAAAGCTATTAGTTCTGCATTAGAGGCTCGTAAAAAATGGGCCGCAATGGCGTGGGAAAATCGTGCAAGTATTTTCTTAAAAGCAGCCGAATTATTAGCAGGACCATACCGCGCTAAAATCAATGCGGCTACTATGATTGCACAATCAAAAACTATTCATCAAGCCGAAATTGATGCTGCTTGTGAATTAATTGATTTCTTACGCTACAACGTAGAATTTATGACCAAAATATACGCAGACCAACCCGCTTCTACTTCAGACATGTGGAATCGAGTTGAGTACAGACCTTTAGAAGGTTTTGTATATGCAATTACGCCTTTTAATTTCACCGCTATTGCAGGAAATTTACCTTCAAGTGCCGCTTTAATGGGTAACGTAGTGATTTGGAAACCAGCTGCAACGCAAGTCTATTCTGCAAATGTGATTATGCAAGTATTCAAAGAAGCAGGTTTACCAGACGGTGTAATTAATATGGTAATGGGTGATTCTGGAATGGTTTCTGATGTAGTTTTATCAAATCCGCATTTAGCTGGAGTTCACTTTACAGGTTCAACGGGTGTTTTTAATGATATTTGGAAAACTATTGGAACTAATATCGCAACCTATAAAACCTATCCAAGAATCGTGGGTGAAACAGGTGGAAAAGATTTCATCATTGCACATCCATCTGCAAATCCAATCCAAGTTGCAGTAGGGATTGCTCGAGGTGCTTTTGAATTTCAAGGACAAAAATGTAGTGCCGCTTCTCGTGTTTATGTTCCTCAAAGTTTATGGCCAGCGGTTCAATCTCAATTAGAAGCTGACTTGAAATCAATGAAAATGGGTTCGCCAGAAGATATGAGTAATTTTATTACGGCTGTTATTTCGGAAGCTTCATTTGATAAATTAGCACGTTACATCGACCAAGCCAAAAAAGACAGCGATGCCGAAGTAATCTTGGGTGGAAATTATGATAAATCAAAAGGATATTTCATTGAACCAACGGTTATTTTAACTTCTAATCCAAAATACGCAACAATGGAAATTGAATTATTCGGACCCGTAGCTACAATTTATATTTACGAAGATGCCAAATGGTCTGAAACATTGAAATTAGTTGACGAAACTTCAGAATATGCGTTAACAGGTGCGGTATTTAGCCAATGTCGTTATGCAGTGGAAGAAGCAACCGTTGCACTACAAAATGCAGCAGGAAACTTCTACATCAACGACAAACCAACAGGTGCTGTTGTAGGAATGCAACCGTTTGGAGGCGCAAGAGGTTCTGGAACTAACGATAAAGCTGGTTCAGCACAAAACTTATTGCGCTGGGCTTCTGTTAGAACGATCAAAGAAACATTCGTAACACCAGAAGATTATAAATATCCGTTTTTAGGGTAATTCGAAATACGAGTTTAGAAGTACGAAGTACAAAATAAGAAACCCGATTTTCAGTTGAGAATCGGGTTTTGTTTTATATTATTTTTCTTTCACCCATCACCTAACACCCATCACCCAAAACTACTTCTTATACTTCAACGGCAAATGCACCACTTTCTTAGTCTCAAAAAAATCATCGGTAAAGAAATCTGATAAATTGTATTCTGTGGCTTTTGGGAACGTTGCCAATTCTTCGGTTAAATCACCACCTTTTAAATATAAAATTCCGTTGGCTAATTCATGATTTTGCTTTTTCGAAACGTTGTCATCAACCCAATTCACAAAATCGGGCATATTGGTTACAGCACGACTTACGATGAAATCAAATTCTTGTTTTACTAATTCGGCACGTTTTTGTTCAGCTTTTACATTTTTCAATCCTAAACCTGTAGCTACTTCATTGACCACTTTGATTTTTTTTGCAATGACATCAATCAAGTAAAAATCAACTTCAGGGTGTAAAATTGCCAATGGAATTCCCGGAAAACCACCACCAGTTCCTACATCCATGATTCTAGATCCTGGACGAAATTCGATAATTTTTGCAATCCCTAACGAATGTAAAACGTGACGTGTGTATAATTCATCAATATCTTTTCTAGAAATAACATTAATTTTTGAATTCCAATCTTCATATAGTGATTGCAATTTTTGAAACTGAAGTATTTGAATTTCAGTTAAATTAGGAAATTGACTTAAAATGCCTTCCATTCGTTAAATTTTCCACAAAAATACATATTTTGGTTAATAAAAAGTGAGGAATATCATAAATGAAAAAATTATAATAATTATCTTTGACAAAACTTGAATTTTAAAATATGAATACAGCAACACCTGTTTTTTCGAAAGACGACAATCTAAAATTCTTTAGAACCCTTAATAAAAGGGTCAACGATTATTTTAAAGAAAATAAATTAAACAAAACTGGGAATTGGAAACTTCACGTTAAAACAATAGTAATGTTTGGTATTTTCTTAACTCCTTATTTCCTCTTATTAGCTATGGATATGCCGTTTTGGGTATATTTATTGTTGAATGTAATCATCGGAATTGGAATGGCTGGCGTAGGAATGAATGTTATGCACGATGGTAATCACGGAGCCTATTCTACTAAATCATGGGTAAATAAAGTAATGGGTGGCAGCATTTATATTCTTGCTGGAAATGTGTACAATTGGCAAGTGCAACATAATGTATTACACCATACTTATACAAATATTATTGGCCATGATGAAGATTTAGAAGCGGGAAGAATTTTACGTTTTTCAAAAACAGCAAAATGGTACAGTCATCATAGATTTCAGCATTATTATTCGGTTTTCTTATATGGATTACTAACATTCAACTGGGCTATCACTACCGATTTCCTTCAAATGAAACGTTATTTAAAAAGAAAATTATCTTATGGTGACGCAAAAAGTTCTACTTTTCAGTGGACAACTTTAGTCATTACTAAAGTAATTTACTTTTCCATTTGGTTGGTTTTACCAATGCTTTTAGGAATTACTTGGTGGAAAGTTATCCTTGGTTTTGCAGTAATGCACTATACTGCTGGTTTAATTTTAAGTGTTGTATTTCAGTTAGCACACGTGGTTGAAGATACGGCAAATCCAATTCCAGATGAAAGCGGAGAAATTGAAAATACATGGGCAATTCATCAACTGTTCACTACTGCTAACTTTGCACCAAAAAACTGGATTGTAAACTATTATACCGGTGGTTTGAATCACCAAATTGAGCATCATATTTTTCCTAATATTAGTCACGTTCATTATAAAAAAATTGCTGAAATTGTAAAACAAACCGCAGCTGAATGTAACTTACCATATCACGAGTTTAAAACAACTCGCGCGGCAATTGCTTCTCACTTTAAACATTTGAGAGAATTAGGAAGAAAACCACAATTAGCATAAAATTAACGATTTAGGAATTAAGATTTTTGATTTAAGAACTTGATTCAAGTCATTTCATTTTTTAGAATAAACAAACACACAACTATGAACCCGTTATCGGATAGAATTAACAATTTAGCTGTCTCTCAAACTTTAGCAATGGCAGCTTTAGCAAGAGAATTAAAAGCACAAGGAAAAGACATTATTAGCCTTAGTTTAGGAGAACCAGATTTCAACACTCCTGAATTTATCAAAGAAGCTGCAAAACGCGCAATTGATGAAAACTACAGTACTTATACACCAGTAGAAGGTTACTTAGAATTGAAAGAAGCGATTTGCAAAAAATTCAAAAGAGATAATAATTTAGACTATAAACCATCTCAAATTGTAGTTTCTACTGGAGCTAAACAATCATTATACAACATTGCTCAAGTCATGTTAAATGATGGTGATGAAGTAATTCTTCCTGCACCTTACTGGGTTTCCTATTTCGAAATCATCAAACTTTCTGGAGGCGTTCCTGTTGAAGTGCCTACATCTGTAGAAAGTGATTTTAAAATTACACCCGAACAATTAGAAGCGGCAATCACTCCAAAAACAAAAATGATGTGGTTCAGTTCGCCTTGTAATCCAAGTGGTTCGGTTTACAATCGTGAAGAATTAACAGCGTTAGCTAAAGTTTTAGAAAAACATCCACACGTAAATATAGTTTCTGATGAAATTTATGAACACATCAATTTTTCAGGAACATTTTGTAGTATTGGTTCAATTCCTGGAATGTTAGAAAGAACAATAACGGTTAATGGAGTTGCAAAGGCATTCGCTATGACAGGTTGGAGAATTGGTTATATCGGAGCTCCTGAATTCATTGCAAAAGCGTGTACAAAAATTCAGGGTCAAGTTACTTCAGGAGCTAATTCAATAGCGCAAAGAGCAACAATTACTGCTGTTGAAGCAGATCCAAGTGTATTGAACGAAATGGTAATGGCATTCAAAAATCGTAGAGATTTAGTAGTTGGATTAGTAAAACAAATTCCGGGATTCAAATTGAATGTTCCAGAAGGTGCGTTTTACGTTTTCCCAGATGTTTCTTTTTATTTTGGTAAAACCTTAAAAGGCACCGAAATTAAAAATGCAACCGATTTTTCTATGTTTTTGTTAGCAGAAGCAAATGTTGCAACCGTAACAGGTGATGCTTTTGGAAATCCAAATTGTATTCGTTTCTCTTACGCAACTAGCGAAGCTTTATTAACAGAAGCGATGAAAAGAATTAAAGAAGCGGTTTCTTAAATCAAAAAATATATTCAACACGAATTACACTATTGTATAATTCGTGTTTTTTTATGCTCTAAATTCAAAAAAAGCGAACTCGAATTAGAAATCTTGAATTTTTTATAAGAACTTTGCATACTTTTTTTTCGGAAAATCCCGAATAATTAAAGATTTACTAATGAAGAAAAAGATCGAAATTTTAGCACCAGCTAAAGATTTAATACAAGGAATAGCTGCTATAAATGCAGGTGCAGATGCGGTATATATTGGCGCGCCTTTATATGGTGCCCGATCTAATGCTACCAATTCTATTGAAGACATTGCCGAATTGGTTAAATACGCACACTTATTTAATGCACAAGTTTTTGTGGTTATTAACACCATTTTGTACGATAATGAATTAGAATCTTGTCGTCAAATGATTTGGAAATTGTATCACATCAATGTCGATGCCTTGATTATTCAAGATATGGCAATTATGGAGATGGAATTACCGCCAATTGTACTTCACGCAAGCACACAAGCCAATAATCGTGATGCAGATAAAATTAAATTCTTAGCCGATGCCGGAATAAAACGTGTCGTTTTAGCAAGAGAATTAAATTTAAGTCAAATTAAAGAAATCAGCGAAGCGTCTGATGTAGAATTAGAATTTTTCGTTACGGGTGCCTTATGTGTTTCGTTTAGTGGGAATTGCTATATGAGTGTGGCAAACGGTGAACGTTCAGCAAATAGAGGTTCTTGTGCGCAAAATTGCCGTTTACCTTACAATTTAATTGACGGAAATGGCGATACATTAATAAAAAACAGTCATTTACTTTCGATTAAAGATTTTGATGTTTCCAATCAAATTCCAAATTTAGTTGAAGCAGGAATTTCGTCTTTTAAAATTGAAGGACGTTTGAAAGACATTGTATATGTAAAAAACAATGTTTCCTATTTACGACAAAAATTAGATGCTTTCTTAGCTGAAAATCCTGAAAAATACACCAAAGCTTCGTCTGGAAAATGTACTTTTCTATTCGATTCTTCTTTAGATAGAAGTTTCAATCGTGGTTATACCGATTATTTCGTAAATGAAAGACATCAAGCGATTGGTTCTTGGGAAAGTCCAAAATCAAAAGGACAATATATTGGAAAATTAATCAAAACGGTTGGAAATTCCTACGAAATCGAAAATGGAGCGTTACTAAATAACGGAGATGGATTGTGTTTTATTAATTCTGATAATGAAGCGGAAGGCATTTACGTAAATCGTGCCGAAAATGGTTTTGTTTATCCAAATGTATTAAAAGAAATTGCTGATGGGACGTTTATTTACAGAAATAACGACGCCGCTTTCATCAAAATTGTAGAAAGAGAAGATAGTGCGATTAGAAAAATAAGCACGACATTAGTACTTAAAGAAAACGAAACAGGTTTCGAATTAATTGCTACTGATGAAGATAGAAATGTAAGTATTGCTACTTTAGAACATCCAAAGGAACTTACAAAAAATAACGAATCTATAGCAGAAAATTTTAAAGTTAATTTAGCAAAAACTGGTTTTACACCCTATAAAGCGGATGAAATTACGATTGAATTTTCTCAAAATTGGTTTTTGCCAATATCGAAAATTAACGAAATGCGTAGAACCGTTTTCGAACAATTATCGGAAATTCGTTTAAATAATTATGTTCGAAAGGAGCATCAAATGGTAAAAACATCACATCCTTATCCAGAAACAAAATTGGATTTTATGTATAATGTTTCCAATAAAACCGCTCGAAAATTTTACGAACGTCACGGTGTTACTGAAATTGAAAAAGCATTCGAATTACAATGGGATCCAGGAAAATCTCGTGTAATGACTACCAAATATTGTATTAAATACGAATTGGAACGCTGTCCAAAATATCATCCAGAACATCGAGATAAAAAAGTTAAAGAACCATTGGTTTTAAAACAGGGCGAATTAGAATACAAACTAAAATTCAATTGCAAACCTTGCGAAATGGAAATTTGGGAAAAAGATGCCGAATTTGAAATTGAAGAGGAAGATTAATTAAATAACGTAATTATGAAGAAAATACTATTGTTTTTATTGATATGTAACAGCTCAATTATTTTCGCACAAGAAAAAAATGAAACTTCGAAAATTCAAATTGTAGAAGCATCATGTGGCCAATGTCAATTTGGAATGAAAGGTCACGACTGTGATTTAGCCGTTCGTATTGAAGGTAAATCTTATTTTGTAAAAGGAACTTCAATTGATTCTCATGGCGATGCCCACGCCAAAGATGGATTTTGTACCTGCATTAGAAAGGCAGAAGTTGTTGGAGAAATAAAAGATAATATATTTATTGTAACGTATTTTAAATTAATGCCCATACAGCTACCTAAATTATAGAAAAATCTATGGAAAATACAGTTTTACACAAAGCAAATACAAGAGGTCACGCCAATCACGGTTGGTTAAATGCTTATCATAGTTTTAGTTTTGCAAGTTGGTATAATCCAGATAGGGTACAATTTGGAACGTTACGTGTTTTAAATGACGACACAGTTGCCGCAGGAATGGGTTTTGGCACGCATCCACACGATAATATGGAAATTATTACCATTCCACTTGAAGGTGATTTGGCACATAAAGATAGTATGGGAAATGAATCTATTATCAAAACGGGCGATGTCCAAGTTATGAGTGCTGGAACTGGAATTCAACACAGTGAGTTCAATCCGAATGCTGATTTACAAACAAAATTGTTTCAAATTTGGTTGTTCCCAAAATATAAAAATGTAACACCTCGTTACCAACAAATTACATTAGATGTTGCTAACCAAAAAAATAATTTTGCTCAAATTTTATCACCAAATGATGATGATGAAGGTGTTTGGATTTATCAAGATGCCTGGTTTCATTTAGCTGATTTCGACAAAGATTTTTCTAAAACATACGAAATAAAAAAAACAGAAAATGGCTTGTATGTGTTTGTGATTTCAGGAACAATTACCGTTAATGGTCAAGAATTAGAAACCCGAGATGGATATGGAATTTGGAATTTTAAAAATTTGGAATTTACAGCCACAACTGATGCGAAGTTTTTATTAATGGAAATTCCAATGGAATAATAAATAGTATTCAGTGTTCAGTTAAAAAAAATGTTATTTTTGCGTTCAAGAAAAACTTGAAACATTAAACTTGAAAAAAACTTATGAAAGCATACATATTTCCAGGTCAAGGAGCACAATTCCCAGGAATGGGTAAAGATTTATACGAAACCTCATCAGTAGCAAAAGATTTATTTGAAAAAGCAAACGATATTTTGGGTTTCCGAATTACAGATATTATGTTTGAAGGAACCGCTGAAGAATTAAAAGAAACTAAAGTAACTCAACCTGCTGTTTTTTTACATTCGGTAATTTTAGCAAAAGTATTAGAGGTAAAACCTGATATGGTTGCCGGGCATTCATTAGGCGAATTTTCAGCTTTAGTAGTCAATGGAGCATTATCTTTTGAAGACGGGTTAATGTTAGTCTACCAAAGAGCAATGGCTATGCAAAAAGCGTGTGAAATTACTCCTTCAACTATGGCTGCTGTTTTAAATTTAGAAGATAACATAGTAGAAGATATTTGTGCATCGATAGATGGTGTTGTAGTGGCAGCGAATTATAACTGTCCAGGTCAATTAGTAATTTCGGGCGAATATAAAGCCGTAGAATTAGCTTGCGAAAAAATGAAAGAAGCTGGAGCCAAACGTGCTTTAATTTTACCAGTTGGAGGTGCTTTCCACTCACCAATGATGGAACCAGCAAGGACAGAATTAGCAGCAGCTATCGAAGCAACTACTTTTTCAAACCCTACCTGCCCTGTCTATCAAAACGTAACCGCTAAGGCAGTTTCAAATCCTACTGAAATTAAAAATAATTTGATTTCTCAACTAACAGGTGCGGTAAAATGGACTCAATCCGTTAATCAAATGATTGCTGATGGCGCTACAAGTTTCACAGAAGTTGGACCAGGAAAAGTATTGGTTGGATTGGTAAAAAAAATTGATAAAGAAGTCGAAACGATTTCGGCTTAAATATTTTTATTTCAATTTATTAATTTGGCACCTATTTTGCTATATTTATAGAAATTAAATCCTTCATTATGAGAAAAATAATTGCATTACTTGCCGTTACAACAATAGGAATGGCTTGTAAAGAAGAAACCAAAGAAAAATTAAAAGAAGCCTCTGCAGCGGTTTCAACTGATGTAAAAGAGTCGATTGATTCTGTTAAAACAAAAGCAGAAAATGCAATTGATTCATCAAAAGTAGGCGCAAAAGAACTTTTAGTTAAAGGTGCCGAAAAAGTAGAACAGGAAGCGAAAAAAATTAAAGAATCGGCAAAAGAGTAAAAATTAATCCTCACAAAAACAACGTGAGGATTTTTTTAATAAACAAAAGCAACAAAATTGTATCTTTCCATTTTGAAAATTGCATTACAAATTAAATAAAATACTATGAAATTTTTTAGAATATTACTTATTTTATTGGTTTTACCAGCCTTTGCACAACAGGGTGGCATGTGGATTCCTAGCCTTTTAAAAGGAGGCAACGAAAAAGAAATGAAAGCCTTGGGAATGAAAATTAGTGCCGATGATATTTATTCGGTAAATAATTCTAGCCTAAAAGATGCTGTTCCTCATTTTGATGGAGGTTGTACTGCAGAAATGATTTCTCCAAAAGGACTTCTTTTAACTAATCACCATTGTGGTTATGACAATATTCAAAGTCATTCAACTGTTGAACATGATTATTTAACTGATGGTTTTTGGGCCTACAAAATGGAAGATGAATTACCAAACAAAGATCTAACAGTTACTTTCATTATTAAAATTGAAGATGTAACCGCTAAAATTTTTGAAGGTGTTTTAAATCTTCCTTCGGAAAGTGACAAACAAAAGAAAATTCAACAAAATATAGCTGCTTTAAGCAAAAGTTTTCCAAAAGAAGCATGGCAGGAAGCGATGATTCGTGCTTTTTATGACGGAAATCAATACGTATTGTTTGTAACCGAAACCTTTAAAGATGTTCGTTTAGTAGGTGCTCCGCCAAGTTCAATTGGAAAATTTGGATCAGATACTGATAACTGGGTGTGGCCTCGTCATACAGGTGATTTCTCTTTATTTAGAATCTATGCTGATCAAAACAATAGACCTGCAGAATATTCAAATGACAACGTTCCTTATAAACCAAAACACTTTTTCCCCGTTTCTGCAAAAGGAATTCAAGAAAACGATTTTACAATGGTAATGGGCTATCCGGGAAGAACTCAGGAATATTTACCCTCATTTGCTGTAGCGCAAATTGTAAATGATTTAAATCCGGCAAAAATTGAAATACGTGATGCTGCTTTAAAAGTACAAGATGGTTTCATGAGAAAAGACAATGCGATTAAAATTCAATATGCTTCAAAATATGCTGGAGTAGCCAATTATTGGAAAAAATGGATTGGAGAAACTAAAGGTTTGAAAAAATCAAATGCAGTTGCCATCAAAAAAGATTTTGAAAAAAAATTCCAAGAAAGAGTAAATAAAGCAGGCAAACAAGCTGAATATGGGACTATTTTAGCTGATTTTGATAAAAACTATTCAGAAATTAAGGAATTAGCTATTGCAAGAGATTACTTTACAGAAGTTGTTTTGCGTAATTCAGAAATCTTATCCTTTGCTTACCGATTATATCAATTAGAACAAGTTTACAATACAAAAGGAGAGCAATCTTTTAATGATAGAAAAAATAATTTAATATCTGGATTTGAAAGTATTTATAAAGATTATAGTGCGCAAGTTGACGAAAAAGTTTTTGAACAATTAATCGGTTTGTACGCTACAAAATCGCCAAAACAATTTTTACCAGAATCGGTACAAAATATCAATCCAACATCGTCGGCAAGACTTATTTTTGATAACTCAAAATTAACCAACTATAGTGGCTTGAAAGAATTATTAAATGGTGATCCAAAGGCGGTTTTAGAAAAATTAAATCAGGATCCGGCCTATAAACTAGTTAAAATAATAGCAGATAGTTATCTAAAAAATGTAGCGCCTAAATTTGATGAAATCAACTTGAAAAATAGTGCTTTACAGAGAACCTACATGAAGGGAATTTTAGAATTTTTTCCTAATGATAGAATTTTTCCAGACGCAAATAGTACGTTACGAGTAACTTACGGTAAGGTAAAGGGTTATAAACCAAGTGACGCCGTTAGTTATGAACCTATAAGTTACTTAGACGGAGTTTTCGAAAAATATGTCCCAGGGGATTATGAATTTGATGTGCCAAAAAAATTAATCGATTTATATAATGCGAAAGATTTCGGAAAATATGCAGATAAAAACGGAAAAATGCCATTAGCGTTCATTGCAACAAATCATACTACGGGAGGAAATTCTGGAAGTCCGGCTTTAGATGCAACAGGAAATCTTATCGGATTAAACTTTGATAGAGTTTGGGAAGGCACTATGAGTGATATTTATTACAGCCCCGAAATCTGTAGAAACATTATGGTGGACACACGTTATATTTTATTTGTAATTGACAAGTTTGCTGGTGCAAAAAACCTGATTGAAGAAATGAAAATAGTATATCCTAAGTCAAAAAATGTAAAATAATTAAAAATATTTTATATAAATAAAAGTTTGGCACGCCATTTGAAATGAAGCATTTATGAATGCAAAGAAAAAAAAATGAAAAAATTTGTCTAAAAATATTTTGACATGTTAAAAAATTTATATCTTTGCTTCGAATTAATAATTAACCTTTATAATTTAGTAAGATGAAAAAAGTTATTTTAAGTTTAGCAATTGTTGCTGCTATGTTCGTTTCTTGTAAAGAAACTGCTGCTGAAACTACAGAAGCTGTAGATTCAACTGCTGTTGAAGCTCCTGCTGTTGAAGAGGCTCCTGCTGATTCTACTGCTGTTGCTGCTGATTCTACTGCTGCACCTGCTGCTGAAGCTGCACCTGCTAAGTAATTTATTGCTACAGAAAAATTAAGCTCCACTAGGTGGGGCTTTTTTTATTTCTAAGATTGTCCAAAAACATCTTCTACAGATGAGAAATCTAAATATTCAGCTTTATCGACATATTTAATAATTTCATCAATCCCTTTTTGAAGCAATAATTGCGTTGTATATCGTCTACTAACAGCTACCTCATGGTCATCTAGTATCAATCGGAAGAAAAACTTACTGCTAGATGATTTAAAACGAAGAAAAACACACTGTTCTATTGCGCTTTTAAGTAATTCTATTTGTTCTTCACATTCAAAACGCAATTCAAAGTCGTTACTAGTAAAAATAGTTTTCCCTTTTCGGGAAACAAATTCATATTTATAAGCTCCGTTTGTTCGTTGTACAATGATAAATGTACTCATTTTATAAAAATATTTGAAGCGAAGTTACTATTTTAAACGAAATTAGTTAAGTTGTAAATAAAAACTATTCATTCATATGAATTATTTTATGTAGTATAAATCATAAAAAAAATAATTTCAGATAAATTAAAATTATCTATATTTGCTACATATAGACAATAAATTGCAAAAATCATGAATATTAGTTTTACAAAAAAGCAGGAGATTTACATCAATAAACAAGTGGAAACAGGTGATTATCAAAACAATAGTGAAGTGATAAGAGATGCCTTACGTTTGCATGAAATTTATAGAGAAAAAGTAATTACTGATTTGAGAAATGAAATCGAAAAGGGTTGGTCATCTGAAAGTAGTGATAGGTCTATTGCAGATATAATTGCGGCAAAAAAAGCAGCATATGCCAAGAAATAAATATGTGTTATCCCTTGAAGCGGACAATGACTTGGTAGAAATATTTGACTATACTTTTGAAGAATTCGGATTTAATCAAGCGGTAAAGTATTTAGATGAAATTGCCAAAGTATTTGTCAAGATTATAAATACGCCTGAAATGGGAAGAAGCAGAAACGAGATTAAAAAAAGCTTATATAGTTTACCAATTGGAAGTCATGTAGTTTTTTATACCATACAGAGTGATTGCATTAGGATTGTAAGGGTATTACATGGAGCAAAAGATTTACCAAAAAGTTTTTGAGTAATCATGTTTTAAAATGTAAAAAGCTCCAAACTATGTTTGGAGCTTTTAGTACTCAAGGCGGGACTTGAACCCGCACGGGCATTACTACCCACTGGATTTTAAGTCCAGCGTGTCTACCAATTCCACCACTCAAGCATGTCTGCTTTTTGAACTTTTTTAGCTAATTTTTAGAAAAAATTAATTAAAGTTATTCTCAAGCATCTTATTGTGTAAACACAACAATTGGTATTTTTATTTTTGAGCGAAAAACGGGGCTCGAACCCGCGACCTCGACCTTGGCAAGGTCGCGCTCTACCAGCTGAGCTATTTTCGCAATTTTAAAGGAACGTATGCATATCTTTCGTAATGCGAGTGCAAATATAATATATATTTTTATTTTCACAAGTAGTTTTTATATAAAAAATAAATCTTTTTTATAACCTTTTGATAACGAATATTTTATTTGAAAAATTATTTTTTTACCAACATTCGCTTGATTTCGTTTAGCTTCATTAAAGCTTCTACAGGTGTTAAAGTATTGATATCAATATTCATGATTTCTTCTTTAATATCTTCCAAAAGTGGATCGTCTAAATTAAAGATACTCAATTGCAATTCATCATTTGTCGATTTAATACCAGACAACTCTTCGCTCGAATGTCTTTTTTCTAATTGCTTTAACAATTTTTGTGCTTTTTGAATCACAATTTGAGGCATTCCTGCCATTTTTGCTACGTGAATACCAAAGCTGTGTGCGCTTCCGCCTTTGACTAATTTACGGATGAATAAAACGGTATCTTTTAATTCCTTCACCGATACATTAAAATTCTGAATACGATCAAACGTTACTTCCATTTCGTTTAATTCATGATAGTGCGTAGCAAAAAGTGTTTTCGGCTTATTTGGATGTTCGTGCAAAAATTCTGAAATCGCCCAAGCAATCGAAATTCCGTCATAAGTTGAAGTTCCTCTTCCAATTTCATCTAACAACACCAAACTCCTTTCGGAAATATTATTCAAAATCGAAGCCGTTTCGTTCATTTCTACCATAAAAGTAGATTCGCCCATCGAAATATTATCGCTTGCTCCTACTCTTGTGAAGATTTTATCTATCAAACCCATTCGCACACTTTCTGCAGGAACAAAACTGCCCATTTGTGCTAATAATACAATTAAAGCTGTTTGTCTTAAAATGGCCGATTTACCCGACATATTCGGACCTGTAATCATGATGATTTGTTGGGTTTCTCGATCCAAATAGACATCATTAGAAATATAAGGCACGCCCACAGGCAACTGCTTTTCAATAACAGGATGGCGTCCTTCTTTGATTTCTAAATCGAAACTTTCATCTAAATCGGGGCAAACGTATTTATTATCAATTGCTAATTGTGTGAAAGAAGTCAAACAATCCAATTGCGCAATTAAATTGGCATTCAACTGAACATGTTTGATATAGGTTGCAATCCAATTCACCAATTGTTCAAACAACTGCGATTCTAATTGATGAATTTTTTCTTCGGCTCCTAAAATCTTCGATTCATATTCTTTTAATTCTTCGGTAATGTAGCGCTCTGCATTTACTAATGTTTGCTTACGAATCCATTCGGCTGGAACTTTATCTTTATGCGTATTTCTAACTTCAATATAATAACCAAAAACGTTATTGAACGAAACTTTCAACGATGGAATACCTGAAGCAATACTTTCTCTTTGTTCTAATTCATCTAAATAGCCTTTTCCGGTTGAAGAAATCGCTCGTAATTCATCTAATTCTGCATGAACTCCTACAGCAATGGCGTTTCCTTTATTTACACTTACTGGAGCATCTTGTTGAATCGTAGTTTTAATTTTCTCACGTAATAATTCGCAAGCATGCAGACTATCTCCAATTATTCGCAACGCTTCATTTTCACTAGCTAAAGCCAAAGTTTTAATTGGAATAATCGCATCCAATGAATCTTTCAAAAAATTGACTTCTCTTGGCGAAATTTTGCCCGTGGCTACTTTTGAAATCAAACGTTCCAAATCGGAAATTTGTTTGATTTGATATTGAATTTGTTGTAAAACTTCGGGATTAGATTTTAGATACGAAATTACTTCATGGCGACTTCTAATTTTTGCAATATCTTTCAGCGGAAGCGCCAACCAACGTTTCAACAACCTTGCTCCCATTGGCGAAAGGGTTTTATCGATCACATCTAAAAGCGTCACAGCATTTGGATTATAACTGTGATAGAGTTCTAAATTACGAATCGTAAATTTATCCATCCAAACGTAAGCATCTTCGGCAATACGTTGAATATTAGTAATGTGTTGGATTTTATTGTGTTGTGTTTCCGATAAATAATACAAAATCGCGCCTGAGGCAATCAAACCTTCTGTTAATTCTTCTACACCAAAACCTTTTAAGGAATTGGTTTGAAAATGTTTGGTCAAACTTTCTAAAGCAAAATCTTCTTTGTAAACCCAATCTTCCAAAAAGAAGGTATGAAAATCATCTCCAAAAACCGAATGAAACTGATTTTTATACTGTTTCGGAATCAAAATTTCGCTCGGACGAAAGTTTTGCAATAATTTATCGATATATTCTTCATTGCCTTGCGATACTAAAAATTCGCCTGTTGACACATCTAAAAATGCAACTCCAAGCGATTTTTTTCCAAAATGAACTGCAGCCAAAAAATTATTTGATTTGGATTGCAATACCTCATCGTTCATTGAAACTCCAGGTGTCACTAACTCCGTAACACCACGTTTTACAATGGTTTTGGTCATTTTTGGATCTTCTAGTTGGTCACAAATCGCTACTCGAAGTCCGGCTTTAACTAATTTTGGTAAATAGGTATTAATAGAATGATGTGGAAATCCTGCCAAAGCGGTTTCAGTTTCAGAACCAGCTCCACGTTTGGTTAAGGTAATTCCTAAAATTTGAGACGCTCGCACTGCATCTTCTCCAAAGGTTTCATAAAAATCGCCCACACGAAACAACAAACAGGCATCGGGATATTTATTTTTTATCTCGTTGTATTGCTTCATTAAAGGCGTTTCCTTTGTTGCTTTATCAGGAGTTACTGCAGATTTCTTGGCCACAATTTCTAGTTTAAGTATAATTGCGAAGGTATAAAATAAAGTAGTAAGATAAAAGTATAAAGAAAATAGAAACTAGATTTAAGATATTCGGATTTTTAGATGTTCTGAAAAGTTTTCAACTAAAATCTTTGCGAGCTTTGTATCTTCTTTGTGAACTTTGTGGTTAAAAAACTAATTGCCTAATTGCCATATTTCCCTTATTTTTGTCACATGAGGAAATTAGCCAACGCAGAATTAGATCGCAAAAACATTGAGGAATTTAAAGAAGCTCAAAAAACACCAATTATTGTCATCTTAAACGATATTAGAAGTTTGCATAATATTGGTTCGGTTTTTAGAACTTCGGATGCTTTTTTAATTGAGAAAATCTATTTGTGTGGTATTACGGCTATTCCACCCAATAAAGAAATTCATAAAACAGCTCTTGGTGCTACAGAAACGGTTGCTTGGGAATACGCTAAAGACGTTTTAGAAGTTGTACATCAATTGAAACAAGAAAACATAAAAGTATATTCGGTAGAACAAACTGAAAATGCAATTATGTTGGATGATTTTCAACCCGAAATCAATACGAAATACGCCTTAATCTTTGGAAATGAAGTCAAAGGTGTTTCTCAAGAAGCTATTAATTTAAGCGATGGTGTTATTGAAATTCCGCAATTAGGCAGCAAACATTCGTTAAATATTTCGGTGAGTGCTGGAATTGTTATTTGGGATTTATTTCAAAAAATGAAGTGAAAATTCAAAAATCAAATTCAAGTTCAAAAATCAAATTCAAACTTGAAACCTCAAACTTGAAACAAAAATTTGGAACACAGATTGAATTAATTTAAGAAATCTTATAAATTCTAAACGCAAAGGCGCAAAGTTTTTCGCAAAGGGCGCTATGAATTTGTGATAATTAGTGAAATTCGTATTTAATTAAGGTAAAAGAGACGCTTTCAGCGTGACAAGTCTGTGAAAAAATCCTTTAAAATCAGCGTTTCGCTCAAGCGAATCTGTTTTATCCGCGTGCTAATGCTATTTTTCTATTAATTTCATTCAACAAAAAAACATAATCGGCTTGATTTTTTACAAAGTCTAAATCAGAAACATCAATAATTATTACGTCCAAATCATTTTGTGTTTTGATGTAATCTAAATATCCTTGATTAATTTTCTCTAAATAATCAGCTGGAATTTCTTGTTCGTAACTTCTACCCCGTTTTTTGATATTTGCCAAAAGTCGTTCGGTATTTTGATACAAATACACATATAAATCCGGCTTTGGCATTTCTTTATAAATGATGTCAAACATGGTTTTATACAATCGAAATTCGTCTTCTTGAAGCGTTACTTTGGCAAAAATCAACGATTTAAAAATATGATAATCGGCCACAACAAAATCTTTAAATAAATCAAATTGCGCCAAATCGTCCGATAATTGTTGGTATCTATCGGCTAAAAAAGACATTTCTAACGGAAACGCATACCGACTTTGATCTTTATAAAATTTTGGTAAAAAAGGATTATCAGCAAAGCGTTCCAATATTAATTTTGCATTACAATCTTCGGCTAATTTTGAAGCCAATGTTGTTTTACCTGCTCCAATATTTCCTTCAATTGCAATATAATTGAATTGTTGTAATGTTAATTTTTCAATCGGCGAAACTATAGCATGAACAGCTTTGATTTCGCTTTCATCATCCGTTTGAACTAATAATTGAGCAACCGATTTTTTCAACATTGGATGTTCCCAATTTAATCCTAAATCCAACATAGGTTGCAACACAAATTTGCGGTTTTGTAATAACGGATGTGGAATTTGCAAGTTATCGGTTTCAATAATTTCTTCGTCAAAAGCGATTATATCTACATCTATAATTCTGGCTTGATAACCAGAATCTTTCGATCGCACTCTACCTAACGATTTTTCAACTTTTAAAACCTGTTTCAATATTTTTTGAGCCGATTTTGATGTATGAATAAGAATTGCAGCATTATAAAAGGGTTCGCTTTCAAATCCCCAAGCAGGTGCTTCATAGATTTTTGACACCTTAACTACAACAGCTATTTCCTTATGAATCAACTCAATACAAGCTTCAATCGTGGTTAAACGATCCCCTTGATTACTTCCTAAAGACAGAATTACTTGATGTTGCTTCATAGTAGCAAAATAACAAACATTTTTAGACTTATAATTTACCTTTTCAATTTTTTTATGAACATGTAACATTTTTATTCCTTTTGCTACTTATAGATATTAAAAAAATAAATTAAAATGAAATTTTTAGGAAACGTATTAGCTACTGTAATTGGATTATTTGTTTTTTGGATGATTTTTTTCTTTGGAATCATAATCATTGGCGCTATCGCAGGTGGAAACGAAGACATTGTTACAATTGAAGAAAATTCGGTAATTGAGTTAGATTTATCACAAGTAACTTTAGACTATGCTGGTAAAACAAGTTATAAAGACTTCAACTATTTTGAAGCTGATCATGATGGTGTAACTGATATTTTAAATGCTATTGAAGCAGCAAAAAATGATGATAAAATTAAGGGTATTTCTATCCTTAATAATCAATCTCAACTAGGGTTAGCCCAAATGAAATCAGTGCGAGACAAACTAGAAGAATTCAAAAAAACAGGCAAATTTGTATATGCTTATGCCAATAATTACAGCCAAGGTGAATACTATTTAAATTCGGTAGCAAACAAAGTTTACCTTAATCCAGTAGGAGAAGTAGATTTCAAAGGGCTATCGGCCGAAATTTTATACCTAAAAGAGTTACAAGAAAAATCGGGTGTTAAATTTGAAGTAATTCGTCATGGAAAATATAAAAGTGCGGTTGAACCGTTTTTAGCACAAGAAATGAGTCCAGAAAATAGAGAACAAATGACTGTGTTGTTGCATTCGGTTTGGAGTTCAATTGTGGCTGATATTGCTAAAAGCAGAAAAGTAACCGTGGCACAATTAGACGCAATTGCTAATACGCTAGGTGCAAGAACTCCGGAATTAGCCTTAGCAAATAAAATGATTGATAAAATTGCTTATGAAGATGAATATCATAACGCCATTCGCAATCTCTTAAAAGTTGATAAAAAAGAAAAATATAATAGTGTTAGTATTACGGATTATGCAAAAACAGCCGCATTAACTGTTGATGATTATTCAAAAGACGATATTATTGCGGTGATTTATGCACAAGGCGAAATCATGAGTGGTGAAGGCGACGTCAACATTATTGGTGAAGGGTCAATCAAACGTTCGCTAGAAGAAGCCCGAAACGACGATGACGTTAAAGCAATTGTATTGCGAGTGGATAGTCCCGGAGGTAGTGCATTGACCTCAGAATTAATTTGGAGAGAAATAGAAATTACTAAAAAAGTAAAACCTGTTGTGGTTTCCATGGGTAATTATGCGGCATCAGGCGGTTATTATATTGCAGCAAATGCCAATCGCATTTTTGCCGAACCAAATACTATTACGGGATCTATAGGCGTTTTTGGTATGTTGCCAAATATGAACCAATTGGGTAAAAATATTGGCATCAATGCCGAACAAGTGAAAACCCATGCAAATGCAAGTGGTTACAGCATTTTTGAACCAATTGACGAGAATTATAAAAGCTATGCACTTGAAAGCATTGAAAAAACGTATGCCACGTTTTTAAAACGGGTAGCCGAGGGTAGAAATATGTCTACAGCCCAAGTAGATGCTATGGCTCAAGGTAGAGTTTGGACCGGAATGGATGCTAAAAAATTAGGCTTAGTAGATGAAATTGGAGGACTTGAAGCTGCAATAAAATATGCTGCAAAATTAGGAAAAACCACTAGTTATAGAACTGAAAATTTCCCTGAATATGAAAAGAACTTTGAAGACTTTTTATCTAACTTTACAGGAATAGCAGCACTTCAAACAAAAGAACAACTCTTAAAAGAGCAATTAGGCGAAGAAGGATTTCAAATGCTAGAACAAATAAAACGTGTAAAAAGCAGAAAAGGAATTCAAGCGATGATGCCTTATGAATTGAACATAAGATAAAAAAACACTTTATACTAAACTCCTAAAAGCAAATTGTTTTTGGGAGTTTTTTTTATAAACTCATTTTCACCACATAACCTTCATAGGTTCGCACGTTAAAAACGGTGCCGTCTTCAAAAAGTAAATATTGCCCTTTAATTCCGGTAAGTTTTCCAGAAAAATTAGGGGTTTTATCTAAATTTAAACTCGTCACTTTTGTAGGATAATGCACTACCGGAAAATCCATTTGAATGATTTTTTCTTCTTTTGGGAAATAGTCTTTGACTTCATTGGGCAACCAATCAAAAACTTTATTGCGCTCGGTAATTAAATCCATGTTGGGCACTTCATTTTTTAGCATTTTTTGCCAATTGGTTTTATCGGCAAAATGGTTTTTCAAGGCAACCTCCGTAATTCCAGCTAAATATCTATTCGGAACTTCCACAATAGGAATGGCTTGCACGGCGCCTTGGTCAATCCATCGAGTAGGAACTTGCGTTTTTCTCGTAACACCCACTTTTACTTCGCTTGATAAGGCTAAATACACCACATGGGGTTGCAATTGCACGCGTTTTTCATACGCTAAATCTCTATCTTCAACATCTAAATGCGCTGTTGATAATTCGGGTTTCATGATCCAATCGCCCACCGCCGGACTGCTCATAAAACAATCGTAACAAAATCCTTGACGAAAGATTTTCTTCGCTTTTCCACAATTCAAACATTGATACCCTAGAAATTCAATAGCAAGGTCTTTCCCTAAAAGCTGATTGAGGTTCAAAAAACTATTTTCAAAAACCAAATAATACTGAATAGGATTACCATATTCGGTTTGCATTTTAGTCAGCGTGCCTTGATAGATCATTTGTGTTAAGATTTTCTTTTTAGCCTATTTATTTAAAAAAAATGCTATTTTTGGTAAAGTTATTATTCCCAACTCATAATTCAAAATAGAACGCGCTAAATGCCACTACAAATTATAAATTCTTTTGCCACTTGGATTTTAAAAAAACGAATTCATCAAATGGAATTGTTTTTAAAATACCCTCATGAAGTGCAAGAAGAGTTGTTATTTAGTTTGATCAAATCGGCAGAAGCTACGCAAATTGGGAAAAAATACGATTTTAGTTCCGTAAAAAATTACACTGCATTTTCAGAACGTGTTCCGATTGCTTCCTATGAAGAATTAGAACCCTTAATTGAATTGACCCGAAAAGGCGAACAAAATGTTTTTTGGCATTCAAATATTAAATGGTTTGCCAAATCGAGCGGCACTACCAATGCCAAAAGTAAGTTTATTCCGGTGAGTGCAGAAGCCTTAGAAAATTGCCATTATAAAGCCAGCAAAGACTTATTGTGTTTGTATTTGAATAATAACGAAGATTCGGAATTATTTGTGGGAAAAAGTTTACGCTTAGGCGGAAGCAAGCAATTGTATGAAGACAATAATACTTTTTTTGGCGATTTATCGGCAATATTGATTGATAACATGCCTATTTGGGCCGAATTTAGCTCTACACCCAGCAGCAAAATTTCGTTGATGGGCGATTGGGAAACGAAACTTCCTGCGATAATCAATGAGACCGTAAATGAAAATGTAACCAGTTTAGCCGGAGTGCCGAGTTGGATGCTCGTTTTGTTGCAAAAAGCCCTGGAAACCACCGGAAAATCAAACTTGTTAGAAGTGTGGCCCAATGCTGAAGTTTATTTTCATGGCGGTGTGAGTTTTGAACCCTATAAAGAACAGTACAAAAAATTATTTCCGAAAGACAGTTTTAAATACTATGAAATTTACAATGCTTCGGAAGGCTTTTTTGCCATTCAAGATCAGAATGGTAGCGATGAATTATTGCTGATGCTCGACTATGGTATTTTTTATGAATTTATTCCCATGGATACTTTTGGCACACTCAACCAACGCGTAATTCGATTGAATCAAGTGGAATTGCATAAAAATTATGCGTTGGTCATCACTACTAATTCGGGTTTGTGGCGCTATTTAATTGGCGATACCATTCGATTTACATCCTTAAATCCGTATCGCATTAAAGTAACGGGAAGAACCAAACACCACATTAATGTTTTTGGCGAAGAACTCATGGTAGAAAACACCGATACGGCTTTGGCAAAAACGTGTAAAACATTCAATTGTGAAGTGGTCGATTATACTGTTGCACCTATTTTCATGAAAGAGAAGGAAAAAGGAGCTCACGAATGGATCATTGAATTTAAAAATCCGCCCGAAGATATCGCAAAATTTACGCAAGCTTTAGACGAAAACATACAAGCACTCAACTCTGATTATGAAGCGAAACGCTATAATAACATGACGTTAAACCCGTTAGTACTGAATGTAGCTAGAGAAAATCTATTTTATGATTGGCTCAAACAGCAAGACAAATTAGGTGGCCAACACAAAGTTCCAAGATTATCAAACGAGCGAACCTATTTAGAACGTTTATTACAACTCTAATCATGACTCAAAAAACAAGTTTTGCTCTACTGCTTTTACTTTGTGTAAGTATGCTTTCTTCTTGTGGACCAAGACGTTATGGTTGTGGTCCAAGAAGGTGTGAGGTGAAAGTAAAACAACTTCCTTTTTTTAATTCAGGCAATAAAAAACACCCACTAGTCTTTGAAAACCAAGCAGGTGTTGTTTATGTATAATAAAATAATTAAGAAACCGCTTTCAATCGTTGTAATAAATTTTTATTCAAACTGTTTTCGGCGTAGTCTTTAGTTACTTGTAACTGTTTGTCTTCTGAGCTTGGTAATTCATACATGGCATCGGTAAGAATGGCTTCGCATAAACTACGTAATCCACGAGCGCCTAGTTTATATTCCAACGCTTTTTCCACAATATAAGCTAAAGCTTCTTCTTCAAAAGTTAAGGCTACTTCATCCATTTCAAACAACTTTTTATATTGTTTTACTAAAGCATTTTTAGGTTCGGTTAAAATAGCTCTCAACGTTTCGGCATCTAAAGGATCCATGTGTGTTAAAACCGGTAAACGCCCAATAATCTCAGGAATTAATCCAAAATCTTTAACGTCTTTTGGAATCAAATACTGCAACAAATTATCTTTATCAATATGGTCGGTTCCTATAGACGAACTATATCCTACTGCTTGTCTGTTCAATCGTTTTGAAATAATGCGTTCAATGCCGTCAAAAGCACCACCCGCGATGAATAAGATATTTTGGGTGTTTACTTCTACAAATTTTTGGTCAGGGTGTTTTCTTCCTCCTTTTGGTGGCACATTCACCACTGTACCTTCTAGTAATTTCAACAAGGCTTGTTGAACGCCTTCTCCCGAAACATCTCGTGTTATTGAAGGATTATCGCTTTTACGAGCAATTTTGTCAATCTCATCGATAAAAACGATACCTCTTTCGGCTTTAGCCACATCATAATCAGCAGCTTGCAACAAACGGGTTAAAATACTTTCTACATCTTCTCCTACATAACCTGCTTCGGTTAATACGGTAGCGTCAACAATAGCTAGCGGTACGTTCAACATTTTAGCAATGGTTTTTGCTACTAATGTTTTACCCGTTCCGGTTTGGCCTACCATTAAAATATTACTTTTTTCAATCTCTACTTCATTATCTAATTGCTTTTGCATCAAACGTTTGTAGTGGTTGTAAACGGCAACACTCATCACTTTTTTAGTTTGATCTTGTCCAATGACATAATCATCTAAAAACGCCCGAATTTCTTTTGGCTTCAACAGAATTAATTCGGCTGCCAAATCAGCATTTCCCGATTGTTTTAATTCCTCGACAACAATTCCGTGGGCTTGCTCAATACACTTATCGCAAATATGCGAATCGATACCTGCAATTAATAAATTGGTTTCCGGCTTTTTTCTTCCGCAGAAGGAACATTCTAATATTTCTTTTGCCATTTTTTTTGGGTTAAAGGCGATGGGTGTTGGGTGATGGGTGTTGGGTGTTGGGTGTTGGGTGTTGGGTAACAACTTTCAAAATGTTCATACCCTTTACTCAAACCCTTATTCCTTTTACCTATAACCCATTACCTAACAGCTTTTTATTGTCTTGTTAACACTTCATCAATCATTCCGTATTCTTTTGCTTCAGCAGCAATCATCCAATAATCGCGTTCTGAATCTTGGTGTACTTTTTCAAAAGGCTGCCCTGAATGTTTAGAAATGATTTCGTATAATTCATCTTTTAATTTCAACATTTCTTTTAAGTTGATTTCCATATCGGTAGCAACACCTTGTGACCCACCCGATGGTTGGTGAATCATCACTCTAGAATGTGGTAACGCTGAACGTTTTCCTTCGGCTCCAGCACATAATAATACTGCACCCATTGAAGCTGCCATTCCGGTACAAATTGTTGCCACATCTGGTTTAACAAATTGCATCGTATCATAAATACCTAATCCGGCATAGACGCTTCCTCCTGGAGAATTGATATAAATTTGAATGTCCTTAGAAGCATCAACACTTTCTAAAAACAACAATTGCGCTTGAATAATATTGGCTACATAATCATCAACTCCTGTTCCCAAGAAAATGATTCGATCCATCATTAAACGAGAAAATACATCCATAGACGCCACGTTCATTTGGCGCTCCTCGATGATGTAAGGTGTCATGCTGCTTACAATTTTATCATAATACAAACTGTTTACGCCATGGTGCTTGGTAGCATATTTCTTAAATTGCTTCGCCATCTCGAGCGTAGCTCTCGGGTCTTTTCCGTAATTCATAATATTGAATGTATTTTTAATGAAAATTAATGGTATAAAAAAGCGCCAAAACTAGTTTGACGCTCAAAGATAATTATTTTTTGTGAGAATTTATTCTCCGTACATCGCTTTAATGAATTGGTCGTAATTTACTTCTTTTGATTTGGCTTTTACTTTTTCTTTGTATAACCCTAACATTTTTTCGCTCATTACTTGCTCTGATAAACGCTTCACTTCATCTTGATTTGACATTACGCGTGCTACAATTCCATTAATTTCATCATCAGATGGATTTAATTGTCCAAATTGTGCCATTTGTTTTTTAATGATTTCGGCCGTATGTGCTTTTAAATCTTCAAAAGTAATTTGTAAATTGTTATCAGCCATTACTTTACCTTCAATCAATTGGAAACGCAATCCTTTTTCTGCTTTTGCATATTCTTCTTCTGTTTGCTCATCAGAAAGTGGTGTTTCAGCAACAGTTTTGATCCATTTTTTTAAGAATGTTGCAGGCAATTCAAATTTTGTTGATTCAATTAAGAAATCGGTTACATCATTTAAGAATTTTTGATCCGCTTGTTGTGCAAATTGTACTTCGGCATCTTCTTTAATTTTTGCTTTTAAATCGGCAACAGAAGTAATTACTCCAGGTCCGAATAATTTATCAAACAATTCTTGATTTAATTCGGCTTTTTCAACGGCATTTATTTCTTCAATAGCGAAATCAACATTAATATCTAAACCGTGAACATCATCATGACCTACTTTTAAGTAATCCATTAATTTATGATCATCATCAAATAGCCCTTTTGTTCCGATGGTAACTACATCACCTACTTTTTTACTAATGAATGCTTTGGCCGCTTTTTTATCAGCAAAAATATCTAACGCAAAGTTAGCTGGTGCATTGATGCCTTGTTCTTCATTTGTAAAAGTCCCTCTTACTTCATGATCAGCTTTAACTTCTGCTTGCGAAATTAATTTCCCGTATTGTTTTTGAATACGTTCTACCTGATTGGTTAACATTTTATCATCGGCAATTACGTTGTATTTAATTACCGAATTTTTTGCTGATAAATCCACAGAAAATTCAGGTGCTAAACCAAGTTCGAAGTCAAAAGAAAATTGCTCTGCATCCCAATCAATACTTTCTGTTACCACTGGAATAGGATTTCCAAGAATATCTAATTTTTCAGAAGTTAGATAATTATTCAGTGAAGTTTGTAATACTTTGTTAACTTCTTCTAATAAAACCGCTTTTCCGTATTGTTTTTGGATTAAACTCATAGGAACGGCTCCTTTTCTAAAACCTGAAATAGCAGCATTTTTTCTATAGTCTGCCAATACTTTTTCTACTTTATCGGAATAATCTTCTTTTGTAATTGCTACTGTAACAATAGCATTTAATGCATCAACTTGTGCTTTTGTAATGTTCATTATCTGTTTATTTAAGTACCATAAAAATTGGGTTGCAAAATTATAGAATTTTTACAACCCAAACAAGTTTTTAATTTATTGAAATTCAATTCGGTATAAAATTATTTGTCACTAACAAATATTTTATTCAAAATAGATTGACTTAATGACAATAAAATACTAAAAAACAATGCCGTTACAAAACCATCTACTTTAAATTCGGGAATAAAATAATCGCAGATTAACACAATCATCGCATTAATGACTAATAAAAACAACCCTAAAGTAAATAGCGTTACAGGTATTGTAAGTAGTACCAATACCGGTTTTAAAAAGGTATTAAGAAGTCCTAAAACTAGTGCAACCCACAAAGCCGCAACTATACTAGTTACATGCACGCCAGGCAAAAAATAGGAAAGTGCAAATACAACAATTGAACTGATAAATAATTTGATAATAAAATTCATGTCTTTGTTTTTATCGATTAAAAATACAAAAAAAAGGCATCAAAAATGATGCCTTTTTTAAAATTATTTAAGACTTTCTTAATTTGAACCTACAATATTAATTCCAGGGAAATAAGAAGGATTGTGCAACGGTAAATTTGATTTATAATGTGCATTAATTACCTTGATAATTTCATTTGTTATAACTGCATAACCACGCGCATTAGGGTGAACACCATCTAAAGAAAACAACACTAAACCTTCGGTAGCCGAACCACTAAAATAATTAGCCGTATAAACTTGTCCGGTTTCAATTCTTAATCCGCTTACTAATTGAATCATAATAGTATTCATATCGGCCACAGCTAAATTTTTAGTAGCAGCAATTGAACGTATTGAAGCATTATATGCTGTAGTTGCATTTGCAACTTTTGTTTTTTCAGTAGCTGTTAATACCCATTTGTTAGCCATTGGATAAGAAACTCCATTGATATTAATTAAAGGTGAAGGTGAAGAAGCGTTTGGTGTACCAATTACAGAAGAAGCAGTCAAAACAACTAAATCTGCAGCCGTAGCTTGACGCGCTTTTCCAAAAACCATTCCAAAAGCAGTTGCTGTTGGCACTCCCAACGTTCCAGATAAAGCTCCTGTAATTTGAGCAGTTCTATCTAAAGCATCAGCATCAAAAATTAATATTGGATTTGCTGAAGTTGCAGACAATGGATTAACACGATTTGGCTCACCTAAAGCAGTAAAAATTGCATCTAAAGGACCATATAATTGTGCGTTTAATGTTGCAATAGTTGTAGCACCTCCTAAAGCAGTTGGAGATAATGGAGCAAAAGGAACTGTAGTAAAATAAGGAATAGAAGTTACACTAGGAATGGTACAAACTACACCTTTAGCACCACCATTAGTAAGTGTGTTGATCATGTTTCTATATGTGCTTTCATATAAATTTGTATTGGTAATATCATTTGGTCCATAGGTTAATGGATTGATATTTCCAGTAGTATTATGATCATTTGCTGACATTACAGACTCATCAACAGTTGTTGTTAATGGATTGTCAGGCATAGTTCCTCCAGAAGTTGCATAAGCTAAAACATCATTAGCACCAATCCAGTTGGTAAAGAATGTTGGATTTTTAGTCATAGCATCCCCAATTACTGTTGCTGAAGATGATGTTGCATGTCTCACAAAATAAGGATTAGCTCTACCTAGTAAAAGGTTTGCAGCGCTTCCATATCCTGGTGCTAGTAAATGAAATGATTTTGCACCAGGCACACCCATATTATTGTAAGCCATAGCTTGAGGTGTAAGTGTGATGGTTGGAGAACCAGCAATTGGCTGAACCCCACCCACAGATGCATTAATTACTAATCTGGTTCCTGTTAATCCTTGAATACCTCCTAAATTGTTAACATCTTCAGCAAAAGATGGTTGTGTAAAAGCCCCACCACCTACTAATGCAAATTGTTGTGCTAATAAGTTTGGATAAGAATAGGTTTGTCCTACTCTAGAAACGGTTCCATCCATGTAACCTGCAGTTAATGAATTTCCAACAGCTACATAAGAAGTAAAGTCTGCTTCTCCTGAAGTATAGGTTGCGCCTACTTCTTTTTCAAATTCTGGCTCACACGAAGCAAAACCAGCCGCTATAATAGCTAAATATATAAATTTATTTTTCATTTTTCTGTTTATTAAAAATTAGAAACCATAAGTAATACCTACACCTGGAGAGAAAACAACTGACTTGTATGTTCCACCAAATGGCAATGTATTTCCATTTTCTTGATAATGATTATATGAATTGTCCACTTCGTCAAAGTGTAAATAAAGGAATGAAAAATCTACTCCTAATTTACTGTTCACTTTATACGTTAATCCACCTGTATACCCCATAGAGTCATTTCTTGGCGTTTCTGGTGCAAAATATCCATCTTGAACTGGACTTTCATCAAAATACCAACCTGCTCTGAACGTAAATTTATCATTAGCCACATATTGTGTTCCTAATCTATAAGTACTTGAGTTTTGGTAGTTTCTTGCATTGTTAGAAGAATTTCTTATTGTACCATCGGGATTTAAGAAATCAACGTTTAATGCTTTATAAACACTCCACATTGCTCTGTTGTAATCAAATGCAAACAACCATTTGTCAGAAATTTTATAAGACAAACCAACTGTTAATTCAGCAGGTAAAGGTAAATCTGCATTAAATGTTGTGTTTTGTAATGTTGGCGTAGTTGATGCAAAAGCCGGTACATCATTAAAATTAGCATCACCATCTCTGGCTTCCATAATGATTTTAGAACGGTAGTTCATACCAATTCTTAATTTCTTTGAAGGATTGAACATAAATCCAGCGGTGTATCCCCATGCGGTAATTCCTTTGGCATCTAATGTAACATCTGTTCCACTTCCGTTTACAGATAGTAGTGGATTTATAGCAACATTTCTGTTAAAGTTTACAGAACCCGTTGCAAAAATTGGTCCACCACCTATACTGAAATGTTCTCCTACTCTTATAGACACAGAGGGCTGAACAAAAATAGCTGATAAATCAATATTATTTACTAAATGTGCTCCTTGCCAATCTTGATCCCATTCTACAGAACTCCCATAAGGAGTATAAACTGCTAAACCTGCAGTTAACCATTTGTTCACTTTATAAGTAGCATACAAACTGAATGGTGTTCCTAAATTTTCAGTAGATGATTCCCAATTATATTGTGAATTTTGGAATTTTGTCTTCGCAAACAATGCATTTCCTCCAAAAGAGAAATTGAATTTTTTGTCTAAATAAGCCATCCCCGCAGGGTTAAAAAATGCAACTTCTGCGCTATTTACTACAGCAACACCTGTGTGTCCCATAGCTAATTGCTTTTGACCTTGAATACTAACTCGATATCCACCTGCAAAGGCAGTTGAGCTAGCTAAAGCCAATAATGTTAAAGAAAGTAATTTTCTCATAATGTAAATTTGTGTTAGTTTTTTTCTTAATTTGTAAAAATCAATAGTTCAAAATTAAGACAAAATATGAATTTTACAATTTTTTTAACTAAAAAATTATGCATGCATAATTTTTTAGCACTTTTATTTTAAAAAATGCAGTACTTCTTGAAAAAAATCTTTTGGATTTTCTGCATGAAGCCAATGTCCCGCATTGGCAATAGTTACAATAGTTGCCAAAGAAAAATGGCAATAAATGGTTTCAAAATCGGCATCTAAAATATAATCGGATTGAGCGCCTCTTAAAAAAAGAGTTGGACCATCAAATTTGTTTTCAAAAGGTAATGCCGTGCCGATTTTCTGGATTTTATCATTAAACACTTGTAAATTAAATCGGAAAGCAAGGTGTTCGGGAGTTTTCCAATATAGATTTTTTAATAAAAATTGGCGCGTACCAAAATCGGTAATAAAATTTGAAACAATTTGCTCTACTTCACTTCTGCTAGGATTTTTAGAAAAATCAACTGCATTTAAACCCGCCAAAATAGTTTGATGGTGAGGTGCATAATATTTAGGTCCAATATCAGCAATAATTAATTTGGAAACTAAATTTGGGTAGGTAGTTGCCAGCAACATTGCTACTTTGCCTCCCATTGAATGACCTAACAATGTAATATCTTGTAAATTATGAGAATCTACATACGCTTTTACATCTTCCATCATGATTTCATAATTGAATTCATCGGAATGAAAACTTTTTCCGTGATTTCTTAAATCTAATGAATGGACTTGAAAACCCTCTGAAGCAAATTGAGCTGCTATTGATTTCCAATTGTCGGACATTCCTAAAAAGCCATGAAGTATAATTATTGGAATTCCTTCTCCTTCAATTCTTGAATGTAATGTCATTTATTTTAATTTTTGCAAATACATGTTTACTACATTTTCGAGTCCTAAATATAAGGATTCTGAAATTAAGGCATGCCCTATTGAAACTTCTAATAAATTAGGAATATTTTCTTTGAAGAATTTTATATTATCAAGACTCAAATCATGTCCCGCATTAATACCTAATTGTAATTCATTTGCTCTATGAGCCGCTCTAATAAAGGGTTCAATTCCGGCAAAATTACCAAGTCCATAATCGTGTGCAAAACTTTCGGTGTACAATTCAATTCGTTCGGTTCCGGTTGCTTTTGCTCCCTCAATCATTTTTTCATCGGCATCAACAAAAATTGAAGTTCTTATGCCGTTTCGCTGAAATTCTTGAATGACTTCCATTAAATAGGACTGATGTTTTAGGGTATCCCAACCTGCATTGGAAGTTAAAGCCCCAATAGCGTCTGGAACTAAGGTTACTTGAGTGGGTTTACATTCTAAAACCAAATCAATAAAATTATGTTGCGGATTGCCTTCAATATTATATTCGGTGTAGACTACAGATTTTAAATCTCGTGCATCTTGATAACGAATATGTCTTTCGTCTGGTCTTGGATGAATGGTAATTCCGTGTGCTCCAAACTGCTGAATATCTTTAGCAACTTTTAATAAATCGGGTACATTTCCGCCTCTAGCATTACGCAATGTTGCAATTTTATTAATATTTACAGAAAGTTTTGTCATGGTTGCTATTTAATTTTAGCAAAAATACAAAGTATAAATTAGGTATCATATCGTATTTTTTGATTATTTTGCGGTTTCATTTCACATTTTTATATATGAATAGCCTAAATAGTTATATTAATACTGAAATAAAACCATTAAAGCACAGTGATTCTATTAGGGAAGCACTGGATCTTTTTGAAGATTTTTCATATTCTCATTTTCCGGTTACTGAAGAAGGTATCTATATTGGATGTGTAACAAAAGAAACCGTAGAGTTTTCAAAACCAGAAGCACTTATTAATGATAGTCGTTTTCACTTTGAGCGTTTTTTTGTGCGTTCGAGCATGATTTGGTTAGATGTTTTAGAAGTTTTTGCTAAAAATGATTCAAATTTACTTCCTGTATTAGATGAAAAAAATAACTATGTTGGATATTATGAATTAGAAGATGTAATTCGCTTTTTACATGAAACACCTTTTTTAAAGGAAGAAGGCGGAATTTTAATTATTGAAAAGGAATTGAACACCTTTTCTATGAGTCAAGTGGCTCAAATTATTGAAAGTAATAATGCTAAAATTCTTGGCTTATTTATATCAAATGTAGCTAATAATAAAGTAGAAATTACAGTTAAAATTAGCCAAAGTGGTTTAAACGAAATCATTCAAACCTTTAGAAGGTATGATTATGATATAATTTCTGAGCATCAGGAAGACTCCTATTTAAATAGTCTCAAAGAGCGTTCAGATTATTTAGATAAATATCTTAATATTTAAGTTAGTCTTATGAAAATAGCAATTTTTGGACAATATTATCAAAACAATACCGCTGAAATTGTAACTAAAGTTGTTGCATTTTTAGAAAAAAATGAAATTTCAATAGCATTTGAACATTCCTTTTTGTCAATTCTTCAAGAAAAAAATATCGTAATAAACTCTTTTGCAAGTTTTTCTAACTATGCTGAACTTGATTCAGATTTCGATGCATTAATAAGCATAGGTGGCGATGGAACCATTTTGAAAGCAGCAACATTTATTCGCGATAAAAACATACCAATTATAGGAATCAATGCTGGAAGATTGGGATTTTTAGCAACAGTACAATATGAAAATATTGAAGCGCTTTTGCAAAAAGTAATTCAAAAAGAGTATATCATTTCCAAAAGAAGCTTACTTAGCATAAGAACAATTCCTGAATATGAAAATTTCAATGATTTAGATTTTGCATTAAATGAAGTATCGGTTGCCCGAAAAGACACCACTTCGATGATTACCATTGAAACTTCATTAAATGATGAATACCTCACTTCTTATTGGGCAGATGGGCTTATAATTTCAACTCCTACCGGATCAACGGGCTATTCTTTAAGTTGTGGCGGACCAGTATTAACACCCGAAGTAGCAAGTTTTGTTGTTACACCAATGGCACCACATAATTTAAATGCACGACCACTTGTAATTACTGACGATACTGAAATTACTTTAAAAGTATCAGGACGAGAAGAACAATTTTTAATTTCTTTAGACTCGCGAATTGCCTCTGTTAGTATAGACACAACTGTTTATATTAAAAAAGCACCTTTTTCGCTATCAATCATTGAATTTAAAGAAGAGACTTTTTTAGCCACTATTAGAAAAAAATTACTTTGGGGGGCAGATAAAAGAAATTAAAACTTTCCTATATCATTTTTATTTTTTTTGCGTTTTATAACTGAATAAGATATAACAAAAAAATCCTATAAAATAGGGTTAAGTAGTCAATATTGTTATATTTGCAAACTATTTGAAAAAATGAAACGTATTTTTATTTACATAAGCTTGATTTTCTGCACCTTAAACACCTTTGCTCAAATTCATGAAATAGGCGTTTTTGCTGGTGGAATTAATTATATTGGCGATGTAGGCCCTACCGATTATATTGCTCCAAACGAACCTGCTTTTGGAATTGTATATAAATGGAATAGAAGTCCACGACACGCTTGGCGATTTTCTTATTATCAAGGAAAGTTAAGAGCAAATGATATTGATAGTGAGGTACCAAGCAGAAAATTAAGAGGAAATACTTTTGAAAATAAGGTAAAAGAGTTCTCTCTAGGATTAGAATTTAATTTTATGGATTTTGATTTACATGATAACCAAAAGAAAGTAACTCCTTATGTTTTTACTGGAGTGAATTATTTTATTTACGATGAAATTTTTATTGCAGGTAAAGAAAGTTATTTGGATTATCAAAGTAGTGCCTTTGCTTTACCCATGGTTATAGGTGTTAAAGCCAGATTTTTCAGTAATTTTGTTATTGGTGCCGAAGTTGGCGCAAGATATACTTTTACAGATAATTTAGACGGTAGTAATCCAAAAAATAATAATTTTGACAACCTTCGTTTTGGAAATTTAAATAGTAATGATTGGTATGTGTTCTCTGGATTAACACTTACGTATACATTTGGACAAAATCCTTGCTTTTGCGCAGAATAATATGGAAAAAGTACAAGAAATAAATACTGCAACTCTGCCAAATCACGTAGCCATCATTATGGATGGAAATGGAAGATGGGCAAAACAAAAAGGGTTACTTCGCGCAATAGGTCATGAAAATGGCACTAAATCAGTGCGCGTTACTGTTGAAAGTTGTGCCAAGTTAGGAATCAAAAATTTAACGCTCTATGCCTTTTCAACTGAGAACTGGAACCGACCAAAAATAGAAGTTGAAACATTAATGAAGTTATTAATTTCATCCTTAAAGAAAGAAATCAAAACATTACAGTCAAATAATATAAAATTAAACGCCATCGGAAATTTAACAAATTTACCGACCGGTGTCCAAAAAGAATTAGAAGAAGTAATTCAAAAAACAGCCGAAAACAGTAGAATGACGCTTACTTTAGCACTTAGTTATGGGGCTAGGGAAGAGCTTATTCAAGCTGTTAAAAAAATTAGTAATAAAGTTAAAAATAATATAATTTCTGAAGAGTCTATTGACGAATCAATTATTAATCAGCATCTTTACACACACAATTTACCCGATGTAGATTTGGTAATAAGAACGAGCGGCGAACATAGAATAAGTAATTTCCTGTTATGGCAAATTGCTTACGCCGAGTTTTATTTTACCGATGTGCTTTGGCCCGATTTTTCAGAAGACCATTTATATGAAGCAATTATTAGTTATCAAAATAGAGAACGCCGATTTGGAAAAACAAGCGAACAAATTATACCCGAAAAAAATGTTTAAAAAAGGATTACAATTACTTTCAATTTTTATTTTATTAAATAGCAGTTCCCTTTTTGCTCAAGAAACTAAACTTGAAAACGGAAAAGAATACATATTAGCTAAAATTGATATTACCGGGAAAATTAGCTATAACGCACAAACAGTAACTACTTTTACAGGATTAGAAAAAGGGCAGTCTTTAATGGTTCCAGGAGAAGACATAAGTGCCGCTATAAAAAAGTTATGGAAATTAGGATTATTTTCGGATGTTAACTTTTATGTAAATAAAATTGAAGGCGACAGCATCTTTTTAGAATTAAACATCAATGAACTTCCTAAGCTTGGTGATGTAAAAATTCAAGGTGTAAAAAAAGGTAAAGTCGAAGAATTAATTAAAGAAACGGATCTTAAAAAAGGCAAAATTGTAAACGAAAACTTACTTACAACTACCAAAAACTATATTGAAAATAAATACAAAAAAGACGGATACTACAACTCAAAAGTAGTTATTAATACGGTACAAGATTCTGCTTTTTCAGATGTAAAAATGGTTGTCAATATAGATAAGGGCGAAAAGGTCAAAGTAAAAATAATTGATTTTGATGGAAATTCAAAAATGAGTGATGCTTCACTTAAAAAGACATTTAAAAACACCAAACAACGCAATCCTATTCGTATTTTCAAAAAATCTAAATATATAAAAGAAAAATATAAAGAAGATTTAGTTGCCGTAATTGACAAATATAAAGAAAAAGGATACCGAGATGCTAGAATTATATCTGACTCTGTTGCATATGACAAAGCTACAAATACGATTGGTATTAAAGTAAAATTAGAAGAAGGAGAAAAATACTATTTCGGAGATATTCGATATTTAGGAAACACCATTTATACTGATCGCCAATTAAATTCATTACTAGCTATAAGAAAAGGAGATGTTTACAATGGAACAATTCTACAAAAAAGAATTGCTGACCAATCTAAACCAGACGGTGAAGATATAACCAATCTTTATCAAAATAATGGTTATTTATTTTCAAACATTAACCCGGTTGAAGTGAGAACGGTAAACGATACTATTGATTTTGAAATTAGAATTACAGAAGGACCAATTGCCTACTTTAATAAAATTACGGTTGTTGGAAATGACAAAACTAATGACCATGTGATTTATAGAGAATTAAGAACAAAACCTGGACAAAAATATAGTAAGGAAGATTTAATTCGTTCTATTCGAGAAATCGGACAATTAGGCTTCTTTGATCCTGAAGCAATTAAACCCGATTTTAAAAATGTAGATCCACAAGCTGGAACAGTTGATATTGAATACAATGTAGTTGAAAAAGGAGCCAGTCAAATAGAACTTCAAGGAGGTTATGGCGGTGGCGGTTTTATTGGTACGCTAGGTTTATCTTTTAATAATTTCTCGGCACGAAATATGTTTAAAAAATCGGCATATAAACCTTTACCGATGGGTGACGGACAAAAAATGTCGTTGCGTTTACAAGGAAGTTCGTTCTTCCAAACGTATAGTTTATCATTTTCTGAACCATGGTTTGGAGGTAAAAAACCTATAAGCTTTTCAACTTCATTATCTTACAGTAAACAATTTTTAATGGATTTTAGAACTAGAGATGTCAACCGCAGCCAAAGTTTTAATATCACATCGCTATCAGTTGGAATTGCAAAACGTTTGACAGTTCCTGACGATTATTTTGTATTGTCGCAGGCCGTATCTTTACAATATTATGATTTAAATAATTACAATACAGGTTTGTTTACTTTTGGAGATGGTGCATCTAGAAATTTAGCATATACAATTGGACTAACTAGAAATAGTAAAGCTGTTAATCCAATATATCCAACACAAGGTTCAGAGTTTAGTATTTCAGGAAAATTTACATTACCCTATTCATTATTTAATGGTATTGATTATAAAAATTTAGGAAATTTAGCCGAATACAAAAAAATAGCCACTGCAGATGGTTTTGCTCCAGATGGAAGTAACTACCCAGCAGGATCTTATTTGAACAACGAAGGCTACCCTGTTGCAGATCCGGCTGATGCAGTAGCAGATCCAGCAAAAGTAGATCAGAAAAAATACAATTGGTTAGAATATTATAAAATCAAATTCAAAGCAGATTGGTATACTCGATTATATGATAAATTAGTACTTCGTTCACTAGGAGAATTTGGATATATGGGAGCATATAATAATGATAGAGGTTTAGTTCCGTTTGAACGTTTTTTCCTTGGAGGAGATGGATTAGCTAATTTTGCTCTTGATGGTAGAGAAGTTATTCAATTGAGAGGTTATCCAAATAACTCTTTATCGTCACAAGATGGTGGTACTGTATACAATAAATTCTGTCTAGAATTGCGTTACCCAATTACCTTAAATCAATCGGCATCGATATATGCCTTGAGTTTTTTGGAGGCGGGTGCTGCATTTGATGAATTTAAAGAATACAATCCATTTAAATTACAACGATCTGCAGGTCTTGGAATCCGTGTATTTATGCCTGCATTTGGATTGTTAGGAATTGATTTTGCACATGGGTTTGACGCTATTCCGGGGCAAACCATAAAAAGTGGTTGGCAAACGCACTTTATCATTGGACAACAATTTTAAAGATAGTTAATAGTTTTTTATTATTTTCGTAAAAATATTTTGATATTTGTTACGTTAGTAAAGTATCAAGTCAATAGCTTAATGCTTTATATTTTAAAAACAACAATATATTTATGAAAAAAATATTTTTATTCTTTGCTTTCATATCAATTATAGCGCAAGCACAAACTGCTAAGGGTGTTAAAATTGGTTATATAGATATGGAATATATTTTAGAGAAAGTCCCTGATTATGCTGATGCTCTAAATCAATTGGAACAAAAAGCGCAAAACTGGAAACAAGAAATTGAAACCAAAAGAACAGCACTTACCACATTAAAAGAAAGTCTAAAGACGGAACGAGTTTTGTTAACTAAAGAGCTAATTGAAGAGCGCGAAGAAGAAATTGCCTATTTCGAAAAAGAAATGTTAGATTATCAAGAAAAAAGATTTGGACCAAAAGGTGATTTAATAATTCAAAAATCGGTTCTAGTTAAACCAGTTCAAGATCAAATATTTACAATAGTTCAAGATGTTGCCGAGCAAAGAAAATATGACTTTGTATTTGACAGATCTTCTGATTTAACGATGTTGTTTGCAGATAAAAAACACGACATTAGTGACTATGTAGTAAAAAAATTAACCACTTCTCAAAAAAGAGAAGAAATGAGCAAAAAGCAACTAAAAGCGCTTGAAGCAAAGGAAGCACTTGAAGATGCAAAAGCAGCTCAGGAGGCTAATCCTGCATATACTGAACGTCAAAGAATATTAGATGAGAAAAAAGCAGCTCGAGAAAAATTGTTAGAAGACCGTCAAAAAGCAATTGAAGAAAAGAAAGCTGCTGCTGCTGAAAAAAGAAAAAAATTATTGGAAGAACGAGATGCTAAAAAAAATGGCACAGTAATTGAAAAAGATATTCCAAAGACAGATGCAAACACTGAAAAAACAGATGCAACTGCTGAAAAGACAGAAACAAATTCTGAAAAACCAGAAACAGTAACTGCTGAAAAACCAGCGACAGAAAAAAAATTATCGCCCGAAGAAATTAGACAAAAAGCTATTGATGAGCGAAATAAAAAAATTGACGAGCGCAAAAAAGCGTTAGACGAGAAAAAGAAAAAAATGGCAGAAGAAAGAGCTGCCGCAATAAAAGCAAGAGAACAAAAAACAGAAACAGAGAAAAAAGATTAAATAACTTAAATTAAAATTAAAAAAAATGAAACAATTAAAATCGTTAGTAATCGTAGTAATCCTTTTTATCGGGACACAAGTATCAGCGCAAACAAAAGTAGCTCATATTGATGTTCAAGCTTTAATGACTTCGATGCCTGAAATGAAAACAGCACAAGAGCAATTAAAGAAAATTCAAGAAACCTATGACAAAGATTATAAAAACATGGTTACTGAATACCAAACTAAATTGCAAAAATATGAGCAAGAATCAGCTAATGCAGGTGATGCATTAAACGAAACGCGTTCAAAAGAAATGCAAGACATGGGTGCACGTATCCAACAATTTCAACAAAATGCTCAAAAAGAGTTAGGACAGAAAGAAGTTGATTTACTAAAACCAATCATGGAAAAAGCGCAAAATGCAGTTAAAAAAGTTGCTAAAGCAAAAGCAATAACTTATGTTTTAGATGCAACAACAGGTAGTGGCGTAATTGTAGCTGATGGAGAAGATCTATTAGTGGCTGTAAAAAAAGAATTAGGCTTCTAATTTAGCATACATTTTATAAAAACTGCTCTTTCAGTAACTGATTGAGCAGTTTTTTTATATTTTTGTTTCAATGAAAAAAAACAATCCAATAGGTTTATTTGATTCGGGTGTAGGCGGGACTTCCATTTGGAAAGAAGTACATGCACTACTACCCAATGAAAACACTATTTACCTTGCAGACAGCAAGAATGCTCCTTATGGATTGAAAACAAAAGATGAAATTATTCATTTAAGCTGTAAGAATACAGAATTACTACTCGAAGAAAATTGCAAAATTATTGTTGTCGCTTGCAATACCGCAACAACTAATGCTATAAAAGAATTGAGAGCAAAATACGATGTTCCTTTCATCGGGATTGAACCAGCAATAAAACCAGCAGCTATCCAGAGTAAAACACAAACCATAGGAATTTTAGCAACAAAAGGAACGCTTTCTAGCGCGTTATTTCATGAAAACGTGGCAAAACATCCCAATGTTACAATTATTGAACAAATAGGCCACGGACTTGTGCAATTGATTGAAAATGGAAATTTAGACTCTCTTGAAATGAAAGAACTGTTAGAAAACTATTTACTTCCGATGGTTGAAAAAAACATAGATTATTTAGTTCTAGGATGTAGCCATTATCCGTATTTGATTCCGCAAATCAAAAAGATTATTCCACCTTCCATTAAAATAATTGATTCCGGTGAAGCAGTGGCCAAACAAACCAAAAAAATATTAGAAGAACAGCAATTATTAAATGATTCAAATAATAACGCTTCACAAATCTTCTATACCAACAGTAATCCTGAAGTTTTAAAAAAAATAGTGAAGCCGCTAGAAAGTGTTTTTTATAAAAATTTCTAGTATTATTCTTCCGTTTTAAACCAACCCGAATACATCACATAATTGTTTGAAATGCGTTCAATTTCACCAGCAAAATCGCTTTGGTCGATATCTTTTACTTTTTTTGCAGGAACCCCAGCATAAATACATCCCGATTCTACAACTGTATTTTGTGTAATTACGGAGCCCGCAGCCACAATTGAATTGCTTTCAACAACACAATTATCCATTACAATAGCTCCCATACCAATTAAAACATTGTCTTTGATAGTACAACCATGTACGATCGCATTATGACCAATAGAAACATTGTTTCCTATAATTGTGGGATGCTTTTCATAAGTACAATGAATGATAGCACCATCTTGTATATTAACCTTATTACCTATAACAATTGAATTTACATCTCCACGAATAACAGTATTGAACCAAACACTGCAATTAGTTCCTAAAACAACATCGCCTACAATTGTAGCGTTTTCAGCAACATAACAATCGTTAGGAATTTGAGGAAACTTTCCATTTACTTCTTTTATTAACATAGCTATTCGTTTAAAAAAAATGTCCCGATAAATCGGGACAAATATACTTTATTTACTTATTTAGTTCACCGCAGGACAGTTACAATCATATTCTTTATCTCTACAGAAAATATTCATTCCTAACGTAATTTGGTGAAAACCTGGGTTATCAAATATCACATCTCCCATCACATGAGAATAGGTGTATGAAAACATATACTTGTCATAATTAAGACCAACAATTGGCGTTACCCATTGTAATTTTTGTTCCTGAATACCACTTCCGCTTACATATTGAGCACCATCAAAACTTCTTCGGTATGAAAGTCCACCCCAAAGTTTACCAAATTCAAGCTCTTTATAGACTTTCAAGTTTAAATCAATTGCTTTTTCTTTTGTTTGAGAAGTAAATTGTAACATCAAAGAAGGTTCAAATAACAAATCACTTTCATCTCCAAAAACTGCTCCAGCGCTCCATAAATATTTACTTAAGTTATCCGATTCAAATCCTTCAGAATAAAGTTCTCTACGTTGATTTGCTAAAAAATTCTTAATCGTAAAGTGAGTGAAAAAATCAATGTAATGATAAGAAACACCTAAATCAACATTAAAATAAGCATCTTTTTGAATAACACCCGGAACAATAACAGGGTCAAAACCTGTAAAATCAGTTCCATCTAAAGTACTTTGAATAAAAGCAGCACTTAATCCAAAAGACAATTGGTTTAAATCGATCGTACTTCTAGAAAATCGAAGATGATGCGCATAAGTCAATTTTCCTCCTCTTTGAGAATGATAACCATTTTTATCGTTGAAGAATATCATTCCTATACCTGAAGTTCCGTCTTCGTCTAATGAGGTATTAAAACTAAACGTTTGCAATGCCGGAGCATCTTCTTGTCCAAACCATTGTTGACGACCTGTAAGACGTATTTTGCCACAATTTGAAGCACCCGCCATAGAAGGATGAATTAAATAATAATTATCTGACAAATAATCAGAATAAACGGCAATACCCTCTTGTGCATTAGTAAATTGCATTAGTAAAAATGCGAAAACAAAATAACTCTTTTTAAAATTCATCGTAGGTAAATAATTTTATGAAAATAAGACTTAATTTTAATTTATTCAATAGTTAAAAATCAAATATAGCAGAGCAATACTATTGATTTTATAGCTTAACGGTCAAAGATATAAATTTTGTGTTTTAATTGCATCTTTATTTTAAAATATTCTTACTAATTTATAGAATAAAATGCATATTCTGGTTTTTTATAAAATTTATGACTTTATAAAACTGATTTTCAGAAAGTTATACAAAAATATCCTAATTTAAATATATAAATATTATTAAAGTATACGCCAAAATTCATCAAATCAATAATTTAACTTGTAGCAATAGTTAATTTTATTGAAAAAAAATAAAAATAATCGATGAACGTCTATTTGTTCTTATCTTTGCAAAAAGAAAACTAAAATGCAAATTACAAGTATAAAACCAACAAACAATCCTGCTATTTTAAAATTTGAATTTGACGAATTTATCGTTCGAACCGAAAATTTTGAATTCAAAAATATCGACGAAACACAACAATCACCTTTAGCAAAACAATTGTTTTTTTTACCATTTGTTAAAACGGTATATATTTCGGGAAATTTTATAGCAATTGAAAAATTTTCTATTGTGGAATGGGAAGATGTTCAAAGCGATGTTGCCGAACAAATTGAAGATTTCATTAAAAACGGCGGCGAAATTTTAAAAATTGAAGAAAATAAAAATAAAAAAATGCCCATAACTGTATATGCTGAAACCACTCCAAATCCGGCAGTATTAAAATTTGCTTGTAATAAGTTACTGACAAAAACTCCGATAGAATTCAAAAATATTGACGAAACAGCAGCCTCGCCATTAGCAAAAGAACTTTTTAAATTTTCATTTGTTAAAGAAGTTTTCATTGATGAAAATTATGTCTCTATTACAAAATTTTCAGTGACAGAATGGGATGAAATTACGCTAGAATTAAGAACTTTTATTAAAGGATTTATTGAAAATGGCGGTACAGTAATTGATGAATCGGCTGTTGTAAAAACTGAAAATCATCAAAAACAACAAGAAAGTTATTTTGAAAATTTAGACGTTACATCGCAACAAATTATAAACATTATAGAAGAATATGTAAAACCTGCTGTTCAAAGTGATGGTGGAAACATTGTTTTTGATTCTTTTGATCCCACCGAAAAAAGAGTGAAAGTAATCTTACAAGGTGCCTGCAGTGGTTGCCCCTCTTCTACTTTTACATTGAAAAACGGAATTGAAAACATGCTAAAAGATATGTTAAAAGACCAAGACATTAAAGTTGAAGCTATTAATGGCTAATAAGATTTAAAAATATTTTATCTTTAAGCGTTCTATAAATGAACGCTTTTTTTATGAATGAATTACACATAGAATCTAGTCCATATTTATTACAGCATGCAACTAATCCTATTTTTTGGAAAGCATGGAATGAAAATACGTTGGCAACAGCCTTACAAGAAAACAAGCTCATTTTAGTGAGTATTGGCTATGCCGCTTGTCATTGGTGTCATGTTATGGAGCATGAATGTTTTGAAGATGAAGATGTCGCCCAGCTTATGAATGCAGCGTTTATTTCAATTAAAGTAGACAAAGAAGAACGTCCTGATGTTGACGCAATTTATATGAAAGCATTACAAATGATGACAGGTCAAGGAGGATGGCCTTTAAATGTTGTTTGTTTGCCCGATGGAAGACCCGTTTGGGGAGCAACCTATGTAAATAAGGAAAATTGGATCAATACCTTGGCACAACTTTCAAAAATATATCAAGAAAACCCTGAAAAAGTAATTGAGTATGCTGAAAAACTCCATGAAGGTTTAACGAGTTTAGGAATTGTTGCACACAACAAACATTTAGACGAATTTCCATTTGAGAATATTCATGTTTTAGTTAAAAAATGGCAAAAAAGTTTTGATTTAGAATATGGAGGTTACACCAGAGCACCAAAATTTATGATGCCAAGCAACTTAGATTTTCTACAGTGTTTTGGTTATACTTTTAAAAATGATGCCGTTATCAATCATGTAGATTTAACGTTGACAAAAATGGCTTATGGCGGATTATTTGACACGGTTGCTGGCGGATTTTCACGCTATTCGGTAGATATGAAATGGCATGTTCCTCATTTTGAAAAAATGTTATACGATAATGCCCAATTACTATCAGTATATGCCGATGCTTACAAACGCAGTAAAAATTTGCTTTACAAAACAGTAATCGAAAAGACAATCGCTTTTATAAAAACTGAATTAACCAATGAGCAGGGCGGATTTTATGCTTCTTTAGACGCCGATAGTTTAGACGAAAATAATCATTTAGAAGAAGGCGCCTTTTATGTTTGGAAAAAAAACGAATTAGTAACAATTCTAAAAGACGATTTCCAATTATTTTCTGAAGTATTTAATATCAATTCATTTGGTTATTGGGAACACGATAATTATGTGCTGATACAAAATGAAAGTTTGACCGAAATTGCCAATAAAAACAATATTTCTGTTGAAACTTTAACTTCAAAAAAGAAAAATTGGGAAGCCAAATTATATCAAATTCGAAATAAAAGAGCAAAACCCCGATTAGACGATAAATGTTTAACTTCTTGGAATGCCTTAATGCTCAAAGGTTATGTAGACGCCTATGCTGCATTAGGTGATGCCTCCTACTTAGCTTCGGCGGAAAAAAACGCACATTTTATAACACAAAATATGTGGACAAGTGAGGGTAATTTATTGCATTCTTTTAAAAACGATAGTGCTAAAATAGAAGGGTTTTTAGAAGATTATGCCTTTACCATAGAGGCTTTTATTCGATTATATCAAGTTACGTTCAATACAGAATATCTTTTAAATGCAAAACAATTAACCGATTATTGTTTGGAACAATTTTATGATGAACAGCAACAATTTTTTGCTTTTACAGCCCGAAATGCCGCTCAATTAATAGCGCCACATTTTGAAGTTGAAGATAATGTTATTCCAGCTGCAAACTCAGTTATGGCAACTAATTTACACGTTTTAAGTATTTTATTTCACAATACCTATTATGAGAAATTAGTCGATCAAATGTTGAATCATATTACTGTAAAAATCGACTATGCTTCGGCTTATTCAAACTGGATGAAATTATGGATGTCTAAAAACATTGGAAAAGAACTGGCAATTTGTGGTGAAAATGCTGTAAACGAATTATCAAAAGTGAATAGCGATTTTTATCCCAACCTTATAATTGCAGGAAGTACAAAAAATAGCTCTTTGCCCTTTCTAAGTCACCGATTCGTGCCAAACAAAACCTTATTTTACTTGTGTGAAAATAAAAGCTGTTTGCAACCTGAAAACTCCTTTGAAAATATAAAATCCAAAATATAACTTTGAAAAAACTAATTTCAGAGTCAGTTAGTACATTATTTAATCAAAAGAAAATCTTTTAGATAAAAAGGTTCGAAATAAGCCACATCAACAAATTCTGATTGTTGGTATTTTTCAAAAGATAATGCGCTCATTTCGTTTGCCGATGGGTATACCACTTCATTATGAAACACAAATTTTTCATCGGTTAATGTATTTGTGAATTTTCCGATTCCATCGCCAACTAAATGGATAGTTTCAGAAATTTCTTGGTAAGAACTTTCGTCAATAATTTCGGCCTGTGTTGCTCTAATTTGATTATAATTTGAATCATACATTGCAGAAAAAACTTCCATTCTTCGCGCATCAATCATCGGAAGAATAATGCCTTTATCAATATTAATCTGTTTTGCTATAAGTTGTAATGTGTCAACTGCAATCAACGGAATATTTAACGCATAACTAAATCCTTTTGCCGAAGAAACACCTATTCGCAACCCTGTATATGAACCAGGACCTTGACTTACCGCAATGGCATTCAACTCAGAAAACTGTACATTACTTTCCACTAAAATCTGTTCAATAAAAACATGTAATTTTTCAGCATGTGAGAAATTTTCTATTGCTAATTCTTTGCAAACAATTGTTTTTCCATCTTTAGCTAAAGCTACTGAACAATTCTTTGTGGCGGTTTCTATGTTTAAAATATATGACATGAATGATATTTGAATGGCAAAGTTACTAAGGA
>Ga0209443_1000080_pt1 | contig 57285 bp, 43 predicted proteins | sample LauGreBMM110DCMD_2_FD_187571 | JGI IMG/M metagenome (GOLD analysis project Ga0209443, IMG submission 187571) | Freshwater lake microbial communities from Lake Michigan, USA - Su13.BD.MM110.DCMD (SPAdes) (version 2) | ecosystem: Environmental > Aquatic > Freshwater > Lake | place: Lake Michigan... | reverse complement strand
AGTCTTTTCCGACTTTTTTAAGTTCTCGGATATGGCCTTTTGATGCGATACACTTATATTGGAATCCAAGAAAGGATTCTATTTTCTTGCATTTGGACGGCGATTCCACAATGACTAAAAAAGGAGTGTTTAGTGTGTTTACGTGGGTACTGTTGCTATTGATATTTTCATATGTTTTTTTAGTCGATTCTTTCTTTTTCTTATTCATGTTGTAAATATTTCGAGAATTCTATTTATTTCCATTTTATTATTCTTCTATTGAACGTACGCTATAGACCAGTAAGATACTTTTTAATTTTTTGTTGACGTTTCAGGGAATTTTTAATTGAAAAAATCAAATACATAGAACCTAAAATTATTAAAATTATATTCGTATAATTTATAGACATATATCTCTCATATATATTATAATTATAATCCATTATTTACCAATCCCAATCTTCCTCTTCTTTCTCCTCCTCTTCATCTGAATAATAAACATCTCTTTCCTCTTCTGTAAACTCCAACAATGTCCCGTCTGGGCCATCCCATTCCATTGCGCAAACACCATGAGGAAGATTCGTATGGTGGCGCGATTGGTATTCGCCGCAGACTGCGCACATAACGTCTTGCAGTTGTACGCAATCGTGCCCTATCGCCCAATGTATCTTTCTTATTCTTCCATATTGATCAAGCGTGTTAGAAAAACGAACATTTAATCTCCAAATGGAATAATTTATCATCGCTTTATAATAATTTCGCAACACGGTTTCCTTATTAACATAAAGATAATCTTTGATTATATCTATTAGGACATCTGGAATCCAAAGTTTGTTCAAAAGCATGATTTTTTTTACAGTCTCCTCCGCCATTACCACCTTGCCGTTCACAACAGCAGTGGTTGCCGCCATTCTGATTTGGTTTCTTTTCTTGTATCTAATATATTTATATTTAATGTCTCAAATACAAATCAATTTTAGGTAGTTATGTTTTTAAATATTATTTAGGAAATTTTCGTACAAATACCCTTTTGAAATAATTTCGCACCATATATTATAATGGCACGAGTCAGTAAAAAAAACAATCGACGACGAACCAAAAGACAACAAAAGAACATAAAAAGAAAAAAGAGTATGAAAGGGAAGAAGAGGGGTTCTAAACGATATGGTGGAGCAAAGGAATATTCGATGATGAATAATAAAGCAGCAGGGGATAGTGCTCTATTACTGAATCATTATTTGTATAAAAGAATTTTGAATGGACCCGACAACACTACTTACAAAAATGTTATTGATCGGATGGATTACAATACAATTGATTTTAATGCCAACGATTTATTAATGGTTATTGATATGCAAAATGACTTTGTTGATAGACCGGTTAAAGCAACAGATGGAACAGATTTATTAACTGGACCTCTCGTTCCAGGTTTCGGCAGTATTGGTGCTTTTGCAGTTAACAATGGTTCTGGTATTATAGATCCGATTGTAAGTTTGTATGGTAAAGTTTTGTCTAAAGGTGGCAAGGTTGTATTTTCCAGAGACGTTCATCCATGTGATCATTGTTCATTTTTCAAACATTCATGCGAGACAACAAAACAAGAGCCTAACACTCCAACTGGCAGATTTCCTCCGCATTGTCTAAGCGGATCAGTTGGAAGCGGGTTTGTACAGGAAATATACGATGATTTAAAAAATAAAGAGATTTCTTCAACAATTAGTGAGGATGGTATAATTTCGGTTATATTTAAAGGATGTTATCAAAATACTGATTCATTTGGTGCGGCGAAATATGGAGATGTGGAATATGGCAAAAAGAGACAAGAACCGGGATGTAAAGAATATAGTCTTGAAAATACTGGTGGATTTTATGCAAATGCTCAATATTATGGTAACAAAGAAGTATTAAACGATAATTTTGATGCTGAAACTAACATTCAAGCAGAAAAAATCGAATTTGAAGTTCCTGATAGTATTAAACGTATTTTTGTAGTAGGATTAGCAGGCGATTATTGCGTTTGTGATACTGCAATTAATTTGAAAAAGAAGTATTCAACAAAGGAAATAATTATAATCCACGAATTAACCAGAAATGCATTTATACCATTTTCGTCAACAAATGATAGCGTTCTCAACAACGTAAAGTCAGATATCTTAAACAAAAACTTATACGACTACGCGTTTAAGTTCGACGGCACAAGCAAATCACTGACTGAAGATGATAGAAATGACCTTACAGTAGATACTCTTTTCAATGGGACTTATTTCCACTTTTTAACAGATATAAACGAGTTGTTTGACCGATATTTTGAGGCAGGAGTAAAAGTTATGATCGCTCCAGCTACAATAGATGCTGCTTCTGAAGCAATAAATCCTCATCAGACTGCAGAGGTTGATTCGTGATTTTTTTCTTATCCCATCTCAAAAAGAAAAAAATCATTCTCGATGTCTTCTCTCAACCAAAACATTTCCGATGAACAATTTGCGGTCCGCATTCTTCATATTCTTCTTTCGTAATCCAATTTTCTTGAAACGTATTGAGAGAAGCAAGCACGGATCCGCCTATCCAAACCGAATATTTTCGTTCAGGAGGAGCAATGACTCTTACCGTCACAGAAGTTGGAACGAGTTGGTTCAATTCTTTCGTGATCCTGTCTGCAATGCCGGGGAACATGGTTGTACCTCCAGATAAAACAATATTATTGAACAGATCTCTCCGTAAATCAATGTCACAGGCGGTAATGGTATCGAATATTTGCTGATGGATACCTGGTGTTTCTTTCCCAAGAAGACTCGGCTGAAACAATGCTTCCGGACATCGAAATCGTTCATTGCCCACACTAATCACATGTCCGTCAGGAAGTTCGTATGTTTTATCGATCATGGTCGTTTTCGATAATTCTAATTCTCCGTCGTAATCTAAGGCGACATAGGTCAATTGTTCTTTTATATCCCGCACGATTTCTCTCTCGGCACTGTTTGTAAATGCATATCCTCTTTCCGTTAATATTTTCATAAGGTAGTCGGTTAAATCTCTCCCCGCCAAATCTAATCGCCGAATTGCATGTGGTATAGAATATCCTTCGAAAATAGGCACAGTATGAGAGACCCCGTCCCCGCAATCGAGAATACAGCCGGTAGTACGACCAGATGCATAGAGTGCCAATACGGCTTGAATCGATACATATACAGAAGTGACGTTGAATGTCTCAAACATAATCTGGGTCATTCTTTCACGATTGGCTTTCGGATTCAATGGCGCTTCCGTCAACATCACCGCATGTTCTTCTGGATTCACCCGCAAATCGGTGTAAAATGCATAGTGCCAAATCTTTTCCATATCTTCCCAATTGGTGACGATTCCATGCTCGATCGGATACCGCAAGGTCAATACCCCACGTCTTACTTGTGCTTCATCGCCGACAAACGCGTCTTGGTAATCCATGCCGACCATAATTTCCTGGTTCTTCGGTCTGCCGACGATACTTGGAAACACAGATCTTGGCGCGTCGTCTCCGGCGAAACCGGCCTTGCACATTCCTGATCCGTTATCGATAACTAATGGTAGCAGATCAACATATTGATCGATTTCCATTTTAATATACATGTCCGAGATATTTTTTGAGAAAAATATGAACGCGAGACCTTTTTATATTTGAACGCATTATGTCTAAATGTTAGAACATAATAATAAAGGGATTATGAATTGCCTACTGAAAATGATGGGGTTCAAAAAATCGCGACGGCTCCAAAAACCGTGGCTCCATAAATCGCGACTTGATTCGGGACGAAAAAAGAAAATGGAAATTATTAGTGGTTTTCCACACTTAAATAGATCTTTCGTATATAGGATAAATACGAATGAATTCATATATCAAGGCAGATGACAACATAATCATTAACGAAAAATGCATCGTTTGGGTTAAAAAAATGAATGATTGTTTAGAGGTATGCACCAAAAAAAAAACAGGATGTGATGTGAAACAACACGACACCCATAAAATCTGCCTGATGAATAATCCCGAAAGTTATCACAAACTGAACGAATATTTTATGTAGCGCTTTTTTTTTAAAGTAGTATACTATAATGCAAAAATATTTAGCAGAATTTTTAGGAACTCTTTTTTTGGTGTACGTTATCTTAGCTACTGGTAATCCGTTAGCGATTGGTGCCGCGTTGGCGATTGCTATATTTTTATCGGCTGGAGTTTCGGGCGGACATTTGAACCCGGCAGTAAGTGTAGTCATGGCGGCCAAGGGTCGCTTAGACACCACTGACCTAATTCCGTATATTATCGCTCAAATCGGAGGAGGTTTAGTCGCGCTCGAAATATATAAGAAATGGAAGCCCTGAATATATGAATATAAAGAAATAAATATGTTTTAACACACAAAAAACATATTTATTTTCGTCGATTCGAATCATCGAGAAGTCTATATACGATGTACAACCCAATCAAGGAAGCCCCTCCGAAAAATACTTGTGCGACTACCGGCAATTGCTTTTTAGAAGATACGTAGACCGGAGGCTGGTCAGGTTTATACGGCAGTTTTGAAAAAAGGTTTGAGTGGTGGTCACCTTTGTGTATCTGATACACATCTTCTTTCGGTATCAATTCCATTCTATGTATATACTAAACCTAAGAAGAATTTTTCGTGAAAATAAAATTCAAATAGTCATCCACCACTTCGTTTCCATATTTGAATAACTCTAAAGGTTTCGGCCGGATGATCAAGTACATTCCCGCACTTCTGTATGTATAGTAATGTTCGGAATGCTGGATTTCCCGAATAAATAGATTATCGATATAACTGTACACATTGCTGCTGTTGTTTTTGATTAACAAACTTTTCAACAATTCCTTTTTCTTGAGCAGTTTTTGCATTTTCTCAATTTCCTCCGTTCGTCTTTCGTTCAGAACATTGTCGGTGGCAAACGATTCTTGCTCTTTGTTCCACTTGAACATGATGTATCTTATATTATTTTTCACGTCCTTGTAATCCATAATCAAGTTCTTTTTATGGTGGTCGATTTTTTTGATAAACGAAAAAATATTGATGTTCGAAATGACCGGGTTCATCAGCTGGACTTCATATGGGATAATATTGTCGTTGTAATTATTTTGAATCGTCATGATTTTCTTTTCGGTATCGCTCATCTTTTCCAGTATCAATTTACTTTTTTCTTGTCCGTCTTCAACAAACAGATAATGGTTTCTCGTCATCTCCACGGAAATCCCTAATTTATCATACTGATTGGAAATGCTCAAATAAATAGCCGCTTTGGCTTGGAATTTCATGAAATTATTTATAGTAATACTGACTGTTAGCAACGCATTCAATACGGAAAATACATAGCCGCTCCATCCGATAGAGGTCATGAAAGGTGCAACCACGGTCATTGTCCCCGTCATGAAAATGGCAGGAACCATCAAGAAATTGAATTTCTGTTCGGTCACCCGACTGGCCTGTTTGAATATATGTTTTTGGCCTTTCAAATAAGTCAATAAGATATCAATCTCGCTGGATAACTGCAGTTCTTTTGTATAGTGTTTATTCAACGAATCTTCTACTTCCTGATACGTTATTTTTCTGAATGTTTTTTTTTTCGATCCAAAACTCTGCTCTAGTTCAAGACTGTCGTCATAATCCGAATTCCCATTGGATGAACATAACGACATGGTGAGCGGACTATTGCTGTAATATTTATCTTCCGACCCATCTGCGTTCGGTTTCCGTTTCCATGAGGAATTACGTTCTTGTTGATTTTTTATACATTCTAATTCCAATGCTAATTTAGTGGCGAAATGATCATTTGTCCTGTCTTGCTTATACACGTCGTCGAGAGACATGGATTCAGAACCTACTAAATCATTTGTTTCTTTTTCTTTATCCACTATTTTTGTCTCGTGGTGTTTCATGACCCCTTTTTCAATGTCCAGAAATACTTCAGAAAAACAATCGTCATCTGCAATACTTTTTACTTCTGGTGTATCTGTCATATATAACGTTATATGATAGATTATTATTTTTTTCGGGCGGCTGATACCGGTAATAAAAACGAATTAAAATGCGGCCATGAGTTTGAACACATCTTCATCCATCTCTTTGTTCGCTAAAGCATAGGCGGAATTCGTCCGCTCAAAGAAATTCACCTTTTGGTCAATACTGATCAATTCCATGAAATCAAAAGGGTTCGAGGATCCGAATATTTTATCGTATCCAAGTTGCAGACACAATCGATCCCCAACAAATTCAATATATTGGTTCATCATTTTCGCATTCATGCCTATTAGGCGGCAAGGCAATGCATCGGTAATAAAAGACTGCTCGATCTGTACCGCCTCTTTAATAATAGTATGGATTTGCGTTTGCGATAATTTATTTTCTAACTTGGAATATAATAGTATGGCGAATTCAGTGTGAAGAGCTTCGTCTCTGGAAATCAATTCATTCGAGAAAGTCAAGCCGGGTAGTAGGCCTCTTTTTTTAATCCAATAAATAGATGCAAAAGAACTGCTGAAAAAGATTCCTTCCACGCAAGCAAACGCAACCAATCGAGTCGCAAAATTACTTTGTTTGTCCTGAATCCATTTAATTGCCCAATCTGCTTTTTGACCGATACAACCTACCGTCTCTATCGCCTTGAATAATCTATTCTTTTCAGTCGAGTCCTGGATAAAGGTATCAATTAAAATACTATACATTTCGCTGTGAATGTTCTCCATCGCGATTTGGAATCCATAAAATGCACGAGCTTCAGACAACTGAACATCCGACATGAATCGCACGGCTAAATTTTCCAAGACGATTCCATCACTCGCGGCGAAAAAGGCCAATATCATCGAGATGAAATATTTCTCATCTTTATTGAGTTTTTCCCAGTCCATCAAGTCTTTCGAAAGATCGACCTCCTCCGCTCTCCAAAAACAATCCACTTGCTTTTTATACATTTTCCAAACCGAGTCGTCTTGTATCGGAAACATGACGTATCTGTCGTTTGTTGCTTGCAGCAGTGATTCGTTCTGGTAGGGAAGATGAGTGGTAGGAGTTGTCATGGAAGTTCCTAAATAAAATGGAAGGATATTTTTATATTCTTTTTTATAAGGGTTTTACAGATTTGTGTTTGAGGATATCGAGTAAGTGTGTCGTCGTGGGAAATTCTTTTCGTCCATATATGTCTTGTAGCAGCAACCATTCAAAAAGTCCGCCAGTATAAATAAACACATCTTTTATGCCCAACTCTTTCAGTTGTGACGCTTTTCGGTACGGTGTTTCGTCTTGGGAATTTTTGCCATAGACGATGATTCTTCTGTCTGGAATAGTCGAGTTATGTAGCATTTCATTTAAAATCGGCTCTTCTTTTTCTGCGGAAACGGTTCCAGAAATCAAACAATCTTGTTCATGGACGGAGAGAGTATTTATGATGTAGTAGTCTGTCGCCGCCGGATTTTTTACGGCAAGTTGTACAGTTTCGAAATTCACTTTTTCGATTTTTTTGGAGAGGAACCACGAAATCATCTTATATTTACATTGTAAAATTGAAAAACGAAACCAACTTATTTCCAACACATATATAGATCTCTCTACACAAGTCTCTCATGGATTTCCTGAATCAGAACAAGCTAACGAAAAGCGAATGGGAGACATTGGAAGTTCCCGTTCCTGAAAACGAGAAAAAAGTCCTGCTCCTCATCCGCGATGGATATGCAGACACAAGCATTGTGAAAAACTATACCAAAAACATGATGCATTTCTCAAAACTCCAGTGTAGTGCAGAGATGCATTATTATATTTACACCAAGTATTTCCAAACGACGATAGATGGATTGGTTAGTAAATATACGCTGGATTTCAAAGTGGAATCGTTCCAGATAAAAAAACTCAAGACGGCGGATTCGATCAGGGTCCAGAACGTGAATCAAATCATAGAGACGAATCAAGAAAGCATTTTCGAATTCTCCTGTGTGAATTTGTGCAAGGAAATATTGAAAAAACAAGAAAAACAGAAAGATTATTCTATGGAACTCTACACGCTGATCCAATGGAAACTCGCGACCATACCACATACGAATACATTTGTATTGGCGTTTATCGATTGCATCATCTCCGTCGGAAAACAGAAAATATCCATCAAGACGGTGATTGAGAACTCTCCGCGTATCATAGAAAAAAACGGCGATCTACACAAATACGAAGATCTGGCCTTGTTTCCCCACCAAAAAGAAATATTCTCACTCTGCAAGATCGATCGCGATGTTCCTAAATTGATCATGTATACTGCACCTACTGGTACTGGAAAAACTCTTACTCCTTTGGGGTTATCGGATGGTTATAAAATAGTATTTGTTTGTGTGGCGAGACATATCGGTCTGGCATTGGCAAAGAGTGCAATCAGTATAGGTAAAAAAATCGCATTTGCATTTGGCTGCGAAACGGCCAGCGACATTCGACTTCATTACTATTCCGCGGTGGATTATGATAAAAACAGACGTTCAGGGGGAATTGGTAAGGTCGACAATAGTAACGGAAGTGCCGTCGAGATTATGATTTGTGACGTGCAGTCGTATGTGATTGCCATGTATTACATGCAATCCTTCAATGATCCGAAGAATCTATTATTCTATTGGGACGAGCCAACCATGACATTAGACCATCAAACGGATCCTTTGCACGATACAATCCACGATTTATGGACCAAGAATACAATCCCTAACGTGGTTCTTTCGTGTGCCACGTTACCGAATGAAGAAGATATCCAGGACTGTATTCAAGACTTCAGGCAACAGTTTATGAATGCGGCTGTTCATACGATCACATCATATGACTGTAAGAAGTCGATCCCAATTATCAACTCGGATGGGTACTGTTTCATGCCGCATTATCATTGCGACGACATGGATCATCTCCGCGAATATGCATCTTTCTGTGAGAAGAACAAAACACTTCTGCGGTATTTCGATCTACAGGAAATAGTGACGTTTATTGAAGCTGTCCATGTTTATCTCTCTCCACAATGCCACAATCACCATATGGATAATTATTTCGAGGACGTTTCCGACATTACCATGAACAGTTTGAAATTATACTATCTCGTATTGATTTCGCAGATAGAGGAGTCACAATGGCTGCGTATAAAGAACTCGCTTCGAATCTCACAGAAACCGAAATTTCCAGTTCCAAAGTGCCACCAGAACAACAACCATTTTGATTTCGAGAAAACAACAAAGGATACCTTGGCCGGGATTCTATTGACCACCAAAGATTCCTATACCCTGACCGACGGACCGACCATATACTTGGCCGACAATCTTCTCAACCTGGCCAAATTTTACATTAAAAAAAGCGAGATTCCCGATTTTATTGTCAATCAATTATGGGATGCAATCCGATCCAACGATAAACTGTTCGAGTCTCTCCAAATTCTCGAATCGAAGTTAGAGGTGAAACTGAAAGTAAAAGACAACGCAGACACGGAAACCGGGAAAACGACGCAAAAAAAAAATACGAACGAGAAGGAAGGAAAAGACGAATCCACGATTATATTGAAAGAGAACATTGAACAGCTGAGGAAACAGATTGTCCATTTGTCGTTGAACACGGAATACATTCCGAACCGACCCGAACATCAGTATAAATGGTGTCATACGGCGGAAACCAAGAACAACTTATTCACACAAAGCGTCGATGAATCTACCGTGAAGGAAATCATGGAGTTGGAAATTCCTACTCATTATAAACTGTTGGTGCTGATGGGGATCGGAGTGTTGATAAAACAGGACAATAAGAAATACGAGGAGATCGTGAAACGGTTGGCCCAGGAACAGAAATTGTTTTTGATATTGGCGTCTTCCGATTTCATATACGGGACGAATTACCAGTTCTGCCACGGATTTATCGGGAAAGATCTTATGGATATGACCGCGCATAAGATTCTACAAGCGATGGGGAGAATTGGCAGAAATTCTTCTCATCAAGATTATAGCGTCCGTTTCCGGAACGACGAAATGATCCATACATTATTTAAAACTCCTCTTGTCAATCGAGAGGCAATAAACATGAATAGGTTGCTTAGTCGATAATGATATGATTTATAGTTCGAGTGTTTTGTGTAATGAAATCGAATGAAGAATGTCCGTTAATGAATATTTCACAATAAAAACGTCTTGGTCGCAAAGTGACACGGATGCATACAGTTCGTTATCTTTATCTACAATAGACATACACAATTCATAAAAATGATCCTTTTTTTCCCTCTCAAAAAACGTGAAAGGCTCAGACGATCCTATTATTTTATATTTTGGGGAGAAAAGTAGCCACAGAGAATATTGGTACAGATGATTTTGAACGACTCTCACATTCACCAGAAATTGCTTTTTAGTTTGCAGATAAACACATGCTCCTCCGTGCATTTCACACTCTTCCAGATTGAATATTTTTTGATAATGCTCTGTTCTCATTAATCCGCTGTCTTTATCGACCGAAATAACTTTCAGGGGATTGTATGAATGCAAGAAATGTATCATGGTGAGATTTTCATACAATGCCAACCAATTCTTCTGAGGAATCATATCCTCATCTGCAAAACACATCATCTTGGTTATTTTACCGCTTTCCCAATCGTAACTGCATATACACATTTCCGGAATCCAGTTGTTATTATTATCCAACACGACCGCAGACATTAGGTTTCCACTAATCAATCTACAGTCTTCGATTCCGCATGTGAAAGAGTCAAATGTTTTTCTTGGCGGGGTTATGTCTTCTATCATTTCCACAGAATGAATCACGTCAAACTCTTCATTCAAGGTAAGAAGGTGAACGTGATTTTTTATAGTAGGGTAATAATCTTCCGACAAATGTTCCTTGGTTCGAATTGTGGCTAAATACGCATTTGGTTTCGTCGGATGGATTATAAATGATAAATTATATCCTTCCACCTTTATTTTAGAAATCATCTTTTGCATTACCTTATAGGGTATCGGGCGAATTTATCACGTGTCATCAAACGTAATTGTACATGGATACTTGATAAAACAATAGTCTCTCCACGTACTTGATAATGGATTATTGAGCTCGCACCAATCAAACAAAATCTTCCCGTTTTCCGCATGTACCGGAAATCTCTCCCACAACTGATGTTTAAAGTGAATGTATAGATTCATCAACGCCATTTCATTCGTTTTGCACACTGGATATTTGACCATTCCATTTATCATTTCTTCTTTTGACACGATGTCAAGAATAGATGTATCGTACACCCACATACAGTTTAAAAAATAAGATTCTTCTAATATAGTTTCGCCGAATTCCTCCTGTAAGTCCAGGATTCTCTTTTTGAACGATTGACTAATCTGCGTTTTAAACAATTTATTAGGGTTCGGTAAATAATTACCACCGTCATCGGGCGCCAAGAATTTCCCGACGTAGTTTAATTTCAATACACTCTCATAGACGCTTGATAACACGCGAAGACCAGCATCTAAAAAAACAACTCGGTCCCATTGTTTGAAGTATATATCCATTACATGTAGTTTTTCCCATTGGTTGATTTTAGTGATTTCTCTTCCGTCGATCGTATCGAGAAAAGGAGAATAATGTAGATTGTTCAGCAACGTTTTCTTTTCGTTTATTTCAGGGAACGTTTTTACAGTGATGTTATAGAAGTCGGTGAATGTTTTGTTTAAATGCTGTACGTTAATATTAATCAATACTAAATCTCCGTGCCATTGACCCGTCGATCTTAAATCAATAATGGTTTTCTTTGTTTTGTACAAATATGCTTCGTCGGTCACCAATACAAATACAGTAGTCATGAGTGAATTTAGTGGTAGGATATATTTATATCAGTTAATCCAAAACTCTTTCGAGAATTCCGTCCAATTCTTCGTCTTCGTCTTGTGCCCGGGTGGTATGTTGTCCGCTTCTCCTGACGTCAACGTCATCTTCGTCGTCACTGAGCCCAGCGAGTTCTTTGATCCCCTCGTCGAGTTTCTTTTTCTGGAGCGCGGCGACGTTTATACAGAAGGGGGACTCCGTCGAGCATTGTGCCAAATGATACATCATATTCGCGCGCTTCAGGAAAATGTTGCAGGTGAGACAAGTGACCTGTCCTTTAATCGAACTGGGAGCAAACAGTTCCTTGTCCTTCAGGTGGGACCGTACGTAGTGCATCTTCTGAGTCGTTGTATTTTTGAAGAGGAAGGGGCACTCAGGGAAACCGCACGGAATATCTGCGTCACAATGGTTATTCACGAAGTGATGAATCAGTTGAGTTTTCTCTGCGAATAGTTTCGGGCATTTCGGGCATTTGTGTTTCTTGGTCGGTGAATGCTTCATTGAAACATGCATTGACATTGTACTGCCATTTTGAGTTTCGTAGTCGCAATAATTGCATTGTCTCATTGATTTGAATTGCTTCGTCGATTTGCGTGGCGTCGATGCTTTACCTTGTGTCATAATTAATTTGTGTTATGATACATGAATTAATGACCAAGGTCGGTATTTTGCGTACGTTCAAATTTGCACGAAAAAATAAAATCGCCGACGTGCCAATTATATTGGAAGAAAAAAATAAAATCGTTACCGTGGGAAAAGAAACTTATCCACCGTGGTTCTAATGCCGAATATTCGATGGGCAACTATTCCTAACAAGAACATGCATATTGTAACAAAGAAAAAAGAGAAGTTTATTGTTGTTAATCGATTAAGCCCTAACAATCGAATAAAGCGATTTGAAGGAATCTGTAAGATCTAACATTTTCTAGTACTGTCATTATCTATATATTCTATACTGATCTATTTCTTCTTTTTCACCACCATTTTCTTTTGTTTTTCTACCACGGTTCCAGACTCCATCATCTTCTTCCGTGCCTCTTTGTAGAGAATATACTCTTTTTCTAAATGGTTCAGCTCCCGTAGCCACATCGTGGTCAATTCCGTTTTCTGTAATTGTTCCAACTCGATCGTCAATTCTTTTTTCTCATTCGCGATCTTCTGGACACGCATTTTATTCATATTGTTCATGGGCATGTGAGTCAAGTAGTCGTATTTATCGTTTTGTTTATCGTATTTTTTCGTGGTCAGCAAGGCATCCATTTCGTCGTCGTTCTCGCATTTCCTCAGATCCAACGTATTCGCCACCACTTCCAGTATAAATCGTTCGCGGTTGGACAGTTCTTGGACGCGAGCTTTCATGATCTTCACTTGTGCGTTCTTCCTCTTGTCGTACGTATCCATTCGTACGATGAAATACGCGTCGATGATCTCTTCCACGTTTTTGTATTTATGAAGCTGTCTTTTCTCATTGAACATATTCATATTGGTTGTATTGACAGTCGTGACCAATTTCAATGCCTTTTCCAGACCGTTAATCCCATTTCCATCTACTATACTTTCTAATTCGGCCAATTTCCCCTTTTCCAACTGGATAGTGATATGGACATGAATATCCGTCGACATATTCACGAAATCTTTGACAATGGCCGTGGACGATGCCGCCTTCTTTTTCTTATCTCCTCCTCCATCGATCAAATCCTCCAAGAAAGTCAGATAATTCATCGTCCAGGTTCCAATAGGCAATTCAGTGATGAGAATCTTGTCCTTGTCTTTATCTATCGTTTCATACACACCTTTCACTAAGAATTTATGAGACTCGTCTTCGACCGCTTTTACCGTCCCTTTGAACCCTTCGAAATATGGCTTGAATGCGATGGTTGTGTTTGACACGCCAGTCAGTTTATTGCGCAGATACTCAATGAGTTCCAATGGATTGTAAGAAGGAATATTGCACGAAAATCCCGTACCAATTCCAGAAATTCCATTCACCAGGCAAAAGGGAATGATGGGAACATAGAAAGTCGGCTCGACTAATTGTCCGTCGTCGTCCATGTATTCCAGTACAGAATCATCCGAATCCAAGAACGCATATCTGGTCAATGGGTTCAATAGAGTAAATATATATCTCTCTGATGCGCTGTCCTCGCCACCTTTCAGTCGCGTACCAAATTGACCATTCGGCTGCAATAAGTTCAAGTTATTCGACCCGACATAATTCTGCGCCATATTGACAATCGCGCCATTCAAACTCGCCTCGCCGTGATGATACGCACTGTTCTCCGAAACGTATCCAGAGAACTGAGCCACCTTCACTTCGGAAGTCAGTTTCCGCTTGAATGCGCAGTACAGAATCTTTCGCAAACTGGTTTTCAACCCATCGACCATGTTCGGGATAGATCGTTCGCAGTCATAGACACTGAAATGAACCATCTCTTTATGGAAGAAATTATCGTATGGCACTTTCAACAGACTTGTATCTAAGAAAGAGTTCTTGTCGTAGTTTTCCAGCCAGTGCTTTCGGTCTTCCGCTCTCTTTTTATTGAAGACCATATCTACCGTATCGTCGCTTTTTTCGCAATGCTGGAAATCAACCACTTTCTTGTTCGCGAAATAGTCTTTGAATTCGGCCGCGGTAGAAGTACCTAACCCCTTGAAATATTTCAAATGCCATCCTTTTGTGCATTGATTCGGCAACGTTTCCTTCCATCTCGCATACTCTCCCTCATTGTAAAACCGTAAGATCTGTGCGCCTTTGGTTGCCCGCAAAATCGGAGTATTCATACAGCTTAAGAATCCGTCGATTTCAATCAGGCTGGGCCACATTGCATGGAACAAGTTTATACAAAGACCCTTGATATGCGAACCGTCCAGATCCTGATCCGACATGATCATGATTTTACTGTACCGCAACTTTTTATGAACATCTTCCATCGATGTATATTTCTCTCCAATACGCAAGCCTAGAATCTTAATGAGATCTCCTAATTCTCGGTTCTCCGTAATGTCTTTTGTGGCTCCGCGGACATTCAGGACTTTTCCTTTCAGTGGATAAATGCCGATGTAATTCCGGTCGTCGCTTTTCAGACCAGAAACGATACCGGACATAGCACTTAGTCCCTCCGCCAAAATGAGAATACAATCTTGCGATTTATCCGTGCCGGCATGATTGGCATCTACGAAATTCGCAATCCCGCGAACAGTTTTGGTCTTTGTTCCGTCCATCTTTTTCTTGGTTTTGCCGGCTTCTTTCGTCTCGGTTAGCTGACAAGCCATTTCCATCACGCCCATTTTCGCGAGTTTCTCAATGAACCCGTCCGAAACAGTACATTGCGAACCGAATTTCGTAGAAGGGGTATTCATGTAATCCTTGGTTTGGCTGTCGAAGGAAGGGTTCTCAATATCACATCTGACAAACAATACAAGTTGCTCTTTGATCGTGGCGGGATTGCATGAAATCTTTTTCTTTTTCTCAATGTAGGCGCATAGTTTGCGGATCATTTGACCCAATATATAGTCGATATGTTTCCCGCCTTTTGTCGTGCAGATCCCATTCACAAAAGAAACCTGCATGAACTCATGCTTGGGACTTAGAGCGACGGCATATTCCCATCGTTCTTCCGGACATTCATGCACGCGTTTGGATTCTTCTTTGGAGCCGATATACAGATCGAGATAATTCAGGAAACTCTTCACCGGGACGACGGCTTTATTGTATAACACTTTGAGTTTTTTGCTGGATTGGTCGGTGACTGCGTTGATGTCATAGACGCGTTTAATCATAAGCGCGAGCATGTCTTCAGACAACCCTTGCAAACCCAAACGCTTGTAATCGGGAATGAATGAGACTTTGGTATAGGGTTTTGTACTGGCGGAAACCTTGGTGATCACTGGCGGATCGATTTTTTCGAGATTGTTGTGAAATGTTTGCGTATATTTAAGTCCGCGAGTATGATCGACCGTTTCGATAGATCCCCACGTGGACCAAATGAGAACCAATTTAAATCCGAATCCGTTTTTACCACCGACAATCTTTTTCTCGTTTTTATCATAGTTTGTCGAGGTACGTAGTTGGCCGAAAATCATTTCGGGAATCCAGACGTCCTCTACTGGATGTTTCGCTACATCGATACCATTTCCGTCGTTCGTCAATGTTATCTTTCCAGAAGCCTTGTCGATTTCGACCTCAATGGAACTGACTATTTTTTTATTTTCCGCTTTACTCTGGATCATACGAATGACGTGGTCTCGACAATTCACCACCCCTTCATCGAACAATTTATAAAGTCCCGGGACGTAATCGATCGATTTAAGAATAAAGTTTTGTTTCTCCGAGTCAAAGACCCATTGTTCAGAGTCGACAGTCTCCACTGACCCTATATAGGTATCTGGATTGTCAAGGACGTGTTGCTTATCCGTTTTCTTCTGGTACATGTTGGCAAGATCGTTTGATGACATGATTGCTGGAGGTGGATGTTTTTGTTTGTACAGAAATGTTTCCGAAAAGATTTTTCAATTTTACATGAAAATTCATACTGACATAATTCGCGGAAACGGCTATTTTATAATAACCAGATTTTATATACATGTCTTCGAATTGTAACAAATGCAAGATTATACCATTGACTGTGAAAAACCCGCAAAGCGCCAGATTTAGCGATCAACTTAAACGAAATACGATGAAAACTGTTTATCAAGGACAGCCGTCGAATATTATTATATCACGTATTTTGTCTGATTCAGCAGTAATAGAATTCACTCAAATCGGGAGCCCAGTAACGACCATGTTCGAATTATCGAGTGGAGGCATTGTCTCGAATACGTATTCGGTGGAAGGAGGACAAAGTAAATTCCAAGTCACTGGATTACTACCTGGTACAACATACGAAATAAATCTGATTATTACCTATAAAAGTGGTGATCAGTTTCCAGTAAATCATAAAAAGACTTTTGTTACTCTTGCCAAATGGAAAGTATCCTCGGTTTCTTATATTTATCCACGTAACAAAACCATAGAGGTCTCGCAGAATTTCAATTATACTGCCATCGATTTGTCATTCGACTTATCACCAGGTAACCCAACGCAATACATCATTCAGGTGGGCGATGATGTCATTCACGCGATAAAGAATTATTACGTGAAACCTTTACTATATCCAATATATATTCGAAATGACAGTACGACAATAGTGAAAGTAATAACAGAATACAACGACGACCAAGGATACAACGATGTGTCGTTTGCGCAAATAAGAACGTTATCGTCTTTTTTGGAAGGGGCGTCACCAGGGTTCGACGAAAAGAATTCAATAATGGAAGGGTCGAATTTCATCAGTATTTCCTTTTCAAAAGCACCTGGTAATCCGGAATATCATTTTTTCGTGCGATCGTCTTCAATGTATAAAAAATACTCAACGTTCGAGTACTCCAATGGAATCATGGATATATCTTTATCGGAGTTCAATCGAGACACAGATTACAATTTATATATAGAAACGTATTATTCACAAAGCGGGAATACTTATCGTAATACGAATGACATTTCATTTACCACAATGAATCATTCCCCCATTCAAAATGTACGGTGCTTCGCCACAAACCGTTCTCTCACCTTCAGTTTCGAAAGTCCAACGGGAGATTTTTTAAATATCGAAAACTCTTATTTTTCCATGACGTTGAGAGACGAGCTCGGAAACGATGTTTTATCGAATGCACACGTTTCAAAAAATACAACAGAAATTACGTATCCTGACCTGTCTATTCATGCGGAATATACTTTTCAAGCGACGGCTTACTACTCTGATGTGTTGTATTACACGTACGAAAGAACAGAACGAACCTTATATGAAGAAGCCGTTCAAAATGTCGCCATTTATAACATTAAAGGAACGACAGTGGATGTTTTATATACGCCCTTTACTCTGCCGAATGATGTACCGAGTATCCCAGACTACTACGTGATTCAATGCATCGATCCATTTGGAGATAGGAACAGTATCCAAACATATAACACTCAGGCAACCCTGACCAATCTATTGAACCCGGATACTACATACGCTATCAATATAATCTCTGTATATTCGTCGGGAAATAGTTACGAAATAAATTCGAACCCCACCAGCATAATAATAATACATACGAAGAACGAAGGACCTGTCGAATCAATCATGGCGGATAGAATAAAAGGGGATCGGATCGATTTTAGCTGGAAAAAGTATGACCGACTTCTCTCACCGAGTACTTTTAAAATAGAAATATACCAAAATATATCCCCCAATGAATTTGTCGATTTTTCGTTTGTTCGCATGGAGACAATGGATCTCACGACTTATCATTCGTGCCAACAAGACATTCTTTCCCTGAGTTATGACACTGAATACGAATTTGTTTTTATTTCGGAATTCCCTAATCACATCTACAGCAGAAGCGTTTATGTAAAAACACTCAACGAATACTACGTGAAACTCTTTCGGGTCATTGCGGATTCGACCAGTATTGAATTCTATAAAAACAATATCACCAATAATCAAGACAAATACTTTTTTGTTCGCACGCCAAATAGTAATGACGTTGATTTAAATATATGGGCGGAACAAGACGTGAGTTCAAATACCAACGTCATAAATCCGACCTATTTTGCGGGACAGGGTACTACTTTTAGCAACATCGAGATGAGCAAAAACGGGCTTTATGTGATGTTTTGTCCGAATCAAACGGAAATTCAAATATATAAACAATTTGAAGTAGACACGGTTATAGAAAGTAGTATTACAGGCGATAATTTAGTTACCACTCAGTTTTATCATTCATTGCTTCACACGGTCTATCCTGGAAAACCAATCATATCAATCTCTGTGAATTATGAGGGAGATATGTTTATAGTCGGATTCAATGATAATACAGTGTATTTATATGATGTTTCAATTAACTGTACGCAACGTCCGAGTATTGACGTAATCGGTACTACCAGCAGATCTGTTGTAATGAGTCCTTCGGGAAACATTTTCGCAGTATCAAACGGTGAATTACGAGATAGTATTTTTATAATGGACGTGACTACTAATACATCGTACAATTACTATAACCACCTTGTTGGCGCAAGCGACAATTGGTTTAAAACAATTCTAAATAAATACGTCCAGTTTGATTATTCTGGATCTATCATGACGATTGGGTTGGAATCGTTTTATTTCCCTTTGGATGGAACCGCGTCTTCTGTAACGACACAAGTAAAAGTATTGGATCGTTCCGTTTTCTCAGACGAAACCTTTCTTTATACAGATAGACATATTGATGTATCGGGAAGCAGAGTTTCCTTGAACTCAGCCGGGACAAAACTTGCCGTCGTTGACAATTACGATATTAGCAGTAATTCAATCATGTATGGAAGTGTTATTATTTATGATATTTCTGCATCGAACAAAACCGCGTCAATGCAAAAGTCTCATACGTTCTGGGGGTCTGAAAACATTCAGTACCCTATGTATCGCAATTGTTCTATAAACGACAATGGGAATGTTGTCGCCATTGGTGAATATAAATACAGTTACAAACCAACCAATTCTATCGATGGACAAGTATTAGTGTACGAACTGTCGGGAAATTCTTGGTCGTTAAAAGGATTCCCTATCCGACAAACCGACGACGTGGATCCGACTAAAGATAGCGACACGATTCTGACAGGAGAATGGTTGGGTTATAAGTTAATTTTAGATAGGACGGGGGACAATTTGCTGACAAGCACTCGACCGAAATTAAACTTGGATCTGAGCGTGGAACAAGGAAAGGGATTTTTTTACAAGTGGAGGACCAATGACGATATTTACAAGTTCGCGGTAAGTAGTTGGCCGGTTGTCATAAAAAACCTCATGCCACTAAGTGCCTATCAATTTAGAATTTACGCGACATATAATGTAGATCCTGGTTACAGCTATTTTGAGGACGTTTCGTTATCCACTCTATCTGGCCAAAAACCAGACGTTTCTTATAGTATTTATAACAATAGAATTTTGCTGAGATGGAAGTCTGTTACATGGGACAAAACAATATATGACACCTTGAAATATACAGTACGGGTAACACTCGGGAGTACGAAAATAGTAGATGTAAGTATGATTGCGTTAAGTGATATACCCGGAAGATATTATGATATATCTTATGATATTGCAACTGAGCTAACGATTAATACTGCGTACAATATTATTGTATCGAGTGATTTTACAAGGAAAATATATGATGCATTGAATAATGAATCGATCGTGCAATTTATATATAGAAGCGAACAGATAGTACGCACATTAAACGAAAGAGCTTCCGATATTCGAAACATTGTAGCGCTTAATTCAGCAAACTTGGTCGTGTTTGATGTTGAAAATGCAGGTTTAATCACGGATATATCTCAAAATAAAATTACATTGAATATGCGTGACGGCGTGAGTTATAGTTTCGTGATTATCCCCCCCGCCATGTTGGATATTCGACAATTTCAATTGGGTGACGAAATAAAGTACTTCGTTGAGACAACATATAAGAAACAACCTGATTCAGGGCCGTTCATTTTCAATAACGGCACCTATTCGATCTCCGGGGAGTTTGACGTAAGCAATGTGTATTTTCCCGATACCCTTCTACAAAACGGACGCTTTGATCCGGAAACATCCTATGAAAGGATATTGGAATTCCAACAGATTAAAAGGTATCCAGTCGAGATTTCCAAAGGTATTTATAGAATCATTCCACCAAAGTGGTCTGAGCAGAGTCACTATATTGTTACGATTGAAAACCGTCCGCAAACCATTCCAACTATTTCCTCACAGCTTTTTTTGAATAATGTAGTAACTGATATTAGTTACCACGTGGTTTTATATCGATCTGAAGACTTGGCTCCTGGAACACAGATACAACCGGCGAATCTTACACAAACACTTCAGGGTAGTGTGTTTTCAATACCATATAAGATGTCATTTTATATTAGAAATCAAGACGTGAGTACTGCTATTTATGACAAAAAAACGAACGTATATTTCTCGGAGGATATAAAATATCAAATAGAATTCGCGGATGTATTGAATAACGACTATATATTCTACAAAACGAGTCCCCTTCGTAACACGAAAAAAAAATGGATGAAACTTCAATGCCACCTAAACTTTCCTATTTCCCGGAAAAAAGTGAAGTATGCGATACGTCGTCTCGACAAGGAAACGAATAATTTATATATTTCAGATATTTCTATGATATTTACGAATAAAGCCAGCGAGCCGTACGCATTTCTCGACGTTTCATCATGGAATTGCCTATCCGTAACCCCTACGCCTTGGGAAAATATCTGGACATATGATGGCTCATACCAGGTAATACAGCTGTCGTGTAACATGTCTATATCATGTTGGTTTTATTTGCATTATACGGATGTTAGCCAATGTATTTTTTTATTGGGAACGGACGAAACGAATGCAACCCCGGGGATTTATATCGACAACTCTCACATTATCATTAAAAATGTATATGCGGACTCTTCTTATAATCACACGCTTACCACTCCATCGGTATTAGGGGTGGCGACTCATTTTGTCGTCACCTATTTCAATAACACCATTTCTACCTATTTGAACGGAATCGCATGTGAGGTGGTTGACGTTTCTCAAAACGCGTTGCGAGAAGCAGATATAAATTATAAAATCTATATCGGAAACCCAAACGAAAAGACACTGGGTGTAGTATTGAAATCCGTAAAACTATACGATTATCCATTGGACCTTAGTTTTATTTCGAACGCACTCTATAACGCCGACAATGCATCGTATCAAATCGGAAACCCGAATGATATATTATCCAATTACAAGCTTGACTATCTTATAGCGACAAGTAGTAGTACTAATGACAATGAGAGACAGGTCACCTTACCCGTTTTGGCAAACCCAACGCTCTATAAAAACGTATATTTAAACTCTACTTTACCTCCTTTTTCTTCAGACATAAGTTGTGTATCTATGTGGATAGACGCATCCTCTTCGCTTTTTATTGACCAGTCTCTGTGTGTGTGTACTTCAGACACCTTTACATTCCGAGGTCATCAAATCAAGTTAAAAAATGCGGTCAATCATTTCGTAATAGCGAACGAAGCAGAATCTCTCAAACTCTATATGAATGGATACTTATATCTTACCGACGACACCACTCCTTCTTTGACCAGTATATCCGGGTCGAACTTGGGAGAAGTTATTGTTTGGAACAAGATTTTGTCCGAATCGAACATACTAACTTCTTATTACAATTATTACAATATGTACTCTTCTTATGACTTGAGTGGGTACTACAAATTGTTTGTAAAATATCCAAGGGGGATTCAAACTTCAGCCAGAACAGTATTTTATCAAGTATCTTCCAATCCATATACCGAACTAAGTGGTACCATGTATTTATATGAGAATTCTGATATTTCTTATGTGATTATCCAGTTGGATCCTTTTTCTCTCAATACCTTCCATAAAAAACAAGATACGATTCGAGTTCGTCTGTCGGATTATAATGTGGTGCATGATATATTCGCTGGAAACGCCCCGTATATTCAATATAATTATTCGAATATACAATATATCACTGAGGCCACTACAGTAGACTTTTGGATCGAGAATCTGCCTGTAACGGGTTCCACATTCTTATACACTATAAGTGGAGGCATAACTGGTTCAGATTTAAGTGGTGTTTTTGATATAGGTGGGATAGTTGGTAGCTACAGTAGTAGAAAAGTATCGATTGTGTTGAAAGAAGACTATACTATCGAAGATATGGAAACTCTCATGTTCAGTGTGCCTTCTCTCAACCTATCTACATTACTATACGTGTATGATCGGTTATTTTTCTCTTCGAATAGAAGTTATGCGAATAAAGGGGACGTCTTTACCATTACTTTACGTAGTAAGATAACCAGTTTTGACACCGGATATACGTACAGAATATTAGGTGTATCTGGGGAAGATATCAGTGGAGCCGATTTGTCCGGAACGATTTATTTTGATTCAGATTCAACTTATACCAATGACGTCTCGTTATCGTTCGTTGATATTTCATTTACAGTGACCGCGAACGATTCAAATCGCACCAATTTACCTTTTAAGATTATTTTATCCGATAATGATTTGAGTCATGTCAGCATTTCTCTTTGGTTGAATGATTTTTACAATCTCACTGCAAACAACACGATAATCAAAGAAGGAGATGAGTTCAGTTTCACTTTCAAAACGCCATATACGGTAAATGACGATACTTCATTTGCATACATGATTACTGGAATAAGCTCTGAAGACTTGTATATTTCAGACGAATACAGTGGGTTATCTGGATATTTCGTTTCGAGAAATGCGACTGATTCAAAGAAGTTCAAATACAAATATAACGCGTTACCAGATCAGAATAAAACGATGAAATTCTTAGTCGCCAAGAATGGATTACTTGAAACGGATTTGTCCTTTTCATCGAGGATCATACATGTTGAACCGGCGTTTCGATTGAGCGGACCGCTGAATATAGATGAAGGACAATCATTTACGATAACCCTGGAGGATTTGTCACTGAACCTACCAAACGGTACCGTAGTGAAGTATACACTATCCAGCGGGACGGGCCAACCAGTCCTAAGCGAAGACATCCGAAATAATTCTAATCCGGATTTTTTTACGTTGTACGATGGTTCAGGCACTGCAAATTTTACGGCAATCGCAGATAATATATCGGATGGTGAAAAGACTATAAAATTCATGTTGGTGGATTTTCCAAACATATCTTGGAGTGCAACTGTTTTGGATAAAAGCCAAGCTCCTTCTTACGATTTAAGTTTCGATAGGGTGGGCCCTGTACAAGAAGGAGAAACATTTAAATTAATATTGGGACATTTGAATGTCCCCGACGGTACCACTGTTCCATTTGATATTTCCGGTACCATTAATATCCGAGATATTTTGGGATTGACATCTTTGCAGGATGTGTTCACGGTTCCGCATGACATATCAAGATCTTATTTTGTTCAACCAGACTCAACCACGGAAGGACTAGAAAGAGTCGAATTCCACTTGATTAACAACTCGGCGATAAAGGTTGCTATGGATATAATCGATAGTAGCCCAGGACCAATTTATGAAGTTAAAATAGTATCCACCAACGTAGATCAAGGTAACTTGAATAGCATTGTCGATCAATCATTCAACATTATTCTTTCGACCACCAACGTAGCAAATGGCACTGATGTATCGTTTTCGTTAAGCAATTTGTCTGATACTGATTTGATATATAACGCATCGACGACTCCAATCCGCTACTATTCCGATGATAGCACGTATAGAGGAAAATTTACTGTCGGATTTTTAACCAGTATTCAATTGAGATCAAATGTTACAGTGAATAAACTATCTACATTAAAGCTCGAGAACGGTAGTTTACAATTTTACTACAACAACAACAATACAGAAAAGACAGAAGAAAATATTAATTTTAGAACAAATTCAGCCTAAAACTCTCGGAATTTATCCTGTGACAATACACCAAAAAAATCCGTACCATTTTCTTTGTAATGGAATGTCGGAAAGACTACAAACCTTTTTGTTTCGTCCTCCGTCGGTTTGTCGGAAAAAAGATATATCTTTCCGAATTTGTCATTCTTTGACTTGGAAATACTTGTGAGAGAAGATCTGTTATTATCCTGTACAGAAGCCTTCTCTGAACTGCTTGGATATAGCATTCGCGGCATTTCAGCTGGACTGTCGTCTGCTTTTACAAGGTGGTAGATACTTTTATTGGATTCGAATATAGATAGTAAGGTTGGGTCTATAGGATGACCGTCAATCGATCTAGTATAAAGAATCTCATCTACAATCGCCCAGTTAAACAAAGGTTCTTTTTTACTTTTTGAGACAAAATATTGAGACAAAGTTAGTTCTGAAGTATCGAGAAAAGGCAAAAATTCTTCTATATTTATTCCTACGATGACTTCTTTGGTTCCGGATTGATGAATGTACCCTTTGAATGCTTTTTCGGTAATGTCGGTAAGGCTATTCTCCATCGTTTCAGGGGTTACATTCAAAATAGGGAAGAGTATTTCCAAACATTTGTTCTTCAGAAATTCGTGATGATTTACATTGTTCAGCGGCTCGTAAAAAAAAGAGGGCAGAGAGAATAAGCCCGATGTTTCCAAAAACTCTACCAAAAAAGTAATATACGGATCGTTGTATGTATTATTACATAAAATATAAGCACAAATATGCACACGGAGAGAGTCATTACCAACGATATCTATATCGGATGAGTACGCCGGTAAATGAAAATATGGTTCGTTTGTGAACACGTGAAATAAAGAAGGGTCGCCTTTTACCACAGGAACAGAGTGATCATCATCATCATCACTATCCGATTCTGGTTGTTTATTGATACGGACCATTTTTTCTGGTTTATCTGATCCAGAGTCAGAGTCAGAGTCAGAGTCAGGGTCAGACGCGTAATCAGACTCATAGTCAGCGTCAGAGTCATATTCTGAAACTGAATCATCATCGTCGTTATCTTCGTCGTCTTCATTTTCATCATCTGCATTTTCATCCTCATCGTCCTCATCGTCCTCATCGTCCTCATCGTCCTCATCCTCATCCTCATCCTCATCCTCATCGTCCTCATCCTCATCCTCATCGTCCTCATCCTCATCCTCATCCTCATCCTCATCGTCATCGTCCTCATCCTCATCATCCTCATCTTGATCCTCATCATCCTCATCTTCATTTTGATCCTGTATGCTTTCTAAATACTGAATCACCTTGTCTTTAAGACTATCTTTCTTGTTCATAAAAGACATTATCGAGTAGTAGTATATGTTTCTAAAACATTTAAATTTATCTTTTAAAATTAATATAAAGAATTAATCTCATATTCAGTAAGAAGGCAAACCGGGACATTTTATCATGGCAAACTCATATTATACGAACGATCAGTCCGACGACGATTACTCCCTTTCGGAATATGGATCTTTCCATTCACATCCTCCAAAGAAAAATAACACCAACAAGAAAGGAAGGAAATTCGTCCAGAACGACAAAAGAGGAATGGAAGCTTCCATGTATTCAGTCATGCGATATATTTCCACAAACGGAGAAGAACCGAAATTGAAAAAGATTAAACTGTTTAATAGTAGTCTATACACAAATTCTCCAATTATTAATGCGGTTACAGGTCTTGCCTACTACCGCGATGGACGGATCAAGTATAAAATAGGTGGCGTGCATGAGGACGATCTTTTCAAAGTACGTTTCCTAACTCGAGAAGGAGGTATTCCTGGAATTACTTTGTTTTATGACTCACCTGACCAATACGAACGGCATCTGGGTGGCCTTGTCCATCCTGCGATTAAAGAGAAATGTTATCTTCGGCAGAAAGAATACGATCAAAAGTGGTTGAAAGACAACTAATTCTTCGTGTTAAAAATATATTACATTATCAAGGTATATATTTTTATTTATTTTTTCGTTTTCTTCTTCTTTTTCCCTCCTGAGTTTTTCTGCGAACACTGTTTGACGGTAACATCCCCAATCTCTTTTGCGATAATATTAATTTGCTCATCTGTCATGTATGTTTTTTCTTGTTTTTCCACGTCAGTAGCACGATACACCAGATTATTAGGTACTTGTGTTTCTTCCAATATAAAATTATCTTGTTTTTTCTTGTCTAACTTGGCACGCATTCTATCTTTGATATCCTGGCTTTTAATCATACGATCGAGTCGGTTCGTATCCACTTTCATATTTTTTCCAATATTTTCCCCACCACCCATACTTTGAGCCATATTACGAAACATCTCGTTCATTTGTTTCGAGTTTCCTCCCATTTCTTTCATTTTTCGCAACATATCCCCCGCTTCTTTCATCAGCTCTGCTTGCGATAAATCCCCGGATTTCATTTTTTCCTGGAATTTGTTCTGTATTTTCTGGACCAGTTTCATTAGTTTATCGGGATGTCTCATCATTTTTTTCAAAATATCCGCCGGGTTTGATTTCTCGTCGAATTCGTCAGGGTCTATTCCTAAACTCTCTTTTAAGTCTTCTTGCAGTTCTTCCATCAATTCTTGAGCCAGTCCTCCTAATTTCCCACCAAAAAGACCTTTCAGGTGCGCGTGGAGATTTTCCGGATCGGGCATTTCGGGAGGTTTCGTCTCGTCCGACGACTCAGGTCCTTTCATGTGTTTTTCAAACTCTTCGAATATATTTTTCATTGTTTTTTCTCCTTCCTTCATATGCGTTTTTTCCCAGTCTGGTTGTTCGTCGTCTTGTTCATCGTCTTGTTCGTCGTCGTCTTTTTCTTTCATCGATTCCAAGTTTTTGAAAAAATCTCCCAGTCCGGCCATCGCTTCTGTCATCTTCGACTGTAACTCTTCTTCATCAATGCCTTCAAACATATTCATCGTGTTTCCGAATTCTGATTTGTCTTTTACATTACCAATCACCATGAACAAGATCAACTGTAGATATTTCCATATCGTCTGCTGTGTTTTTTGGGAAACCCCTTCGCAATAATACAATTTCTTGAAATCCATGCGCGGCAAGAAAAACGTATTTTTGCTCTCGTCTTTAAAAATGTCTTCGTTTTGATACAAAATGTCGAAAAAACGTTCAGGATACACTTTCAGACAGTAGGCATACAAATCGACCCATCCTTCGTCAGTAGTCTTGTCTCCGTAAATCCACCAAATATGCGCATGTTCGGGATATGTAGTCTTTAGATCCGCAGTGAAATCTCGCATAACCGATGCAAAATTATCAGGGAGTTCGATATTCATAATATAATATACTATACCAAAATACTATTTTTATACTATATTTGACGAAAGTTATTTATCGAATCTAAGTCCATTGTTTCCACTCTAAATGTTTGTAATCCCGGTCGGTTTGCTGGGGAAGTTCTAACGGCATGACCAATGTACTCTGATCTCGGCAATACTTTAAATACCCTTGTGCTTCGTTATACACTGATTTGACTGCATAGTCCAGGACATATGTGTTTAGTTTTTCCACTTCTTTCGTGATATTTTGTCCGACAGAATGTTTAGCATACTGTAAATATATGCTTCTCATGATGATTTTCAAGTTGTCCAAATTTTGAGGAGGCACGACTATCTTTCTGTCGGACATTTCATATACGCCAGCTCTCAATCCATTTTGTAATATTTGGACATTTCCTTCCGAAAAAAACACTTTAGCCAATATGTTATCCTCTTGCATTCCCGTTATCGCATCTCTATATTCTGTTGCCTTGTTTTTAATGGCAATTTGTTCTGTCATTTTGAATCGTATGTTCGGATCAGTGTCGTCTAGAATATTGATGCGACCGTTGTATTGTTCGTAATCTAATATCGTATCGCGAATCGTTGGATTCCATGCAACGCCTACATTTGTAGGAATGTATGCCATTCTTGTATATTATCGAATCAGAAAATCTTTTAGGGGTTTTGAAAATTGTCGCATTAAATAAAAATAAAAAAGATAAAGATATCATATATAGAAATGGATTCCTTTTATACGATTGTAGTGGTTGTAGCGATTGCTATCCTTATAATGACTCTCATTGGTATCGGTATAATGCTTCAAGCACAAAATGAATCCGTCGCTTTCCCGCTGTATGCCACTCAATGTCCTGATGGTTGGACCGTTGACGGAAGTGGTTGTACGCTTCCTGTCGCGTTTGGGCACCCAAATTATCCAACAAAAACTGGCATAATCACTGACACGGACATGATTCAAGACTTATCCAATTCTGTAGTCTATAGTGGTCCAAGTAAGTTATATACAACATCTGTAGTTGATAGGAAGATGACCTTCAATCCGGTTGCAACCACCTGTCAGAAACGGTTATGGGCGAATGATTATTCAGTGACATGGGACGGAGTTTCAAACTACAATAAATGTGTATAAGCTACCAACACGAATTAAATTTGTCCAATCGAGGTAGCATCTCCTAAATTCACTTCGTACTTGTCGTTGCTTAGTTCTTGTTGCACAAGTACGCAATCATCTTCGTTCTCAATATCCACTCGCATTACCTCATATTGGTTTCTCTGAATAAACCGAGACAAAGGCAATATTTCTTTATATTGCAAACTTACCGCTTCTCTCACGTTATCTTCTTTCAGGAACTTCTTCACCTTGTCCAGTTCCGAGTTGATTTTGTACTGCTTTTCCTTCATTTTTTCTTTCTTGTCGTCATTAAATAAAAAATCGTCATCCATTAATTCGGTTAAATATTTATTCGCCGAGTTGAATGCGGCCATTTGTTTTTTAAATATATCTCCTCCCTCTTTTTCGCCTATATGTCGAAATAAAGTGGCCATTTTATGCTGGATAATACGTTCTTTCATGTCTTCCACATCATGGTAATACGTATAAAGCAAATCTTCGCGAGGAACAAATTGCCCTCGATTCAGTATTAAATTCCATGGGCAAGGCACAGCACCTCCACACCGAGCGCTATATTTTTTATCTTTATTTGAAAATATCATTCCTACGTTTTTTTCGCAGCCTACACACTTGGGAAGCTCTTTTTTTTTCTTTTTAATACCTGCGAGTAATTTTTGTTCATAATCAGATTTCAACCGAAAATAAGTAGATAACCCAGTCAAATAATCTTGAGAGACGATTTCGGCTTGCTTTTTGAGGTTTTGTTTCAGGACTTGTGGGAAATTTCCATCAACCACCGTTTCAGGGATATTTTCCAGTTTCAACTGCGGATTGCCGTCGCAATAAAGTTTCCGGAGAAAAATGGCATTTTCCAAATGAATCTGAGTTAAATGATTGTGATCGCATTTCAATAGAAGCAAAGATTTTGGAAGAGAATGTAACACCGTTAATTGATTGTACGATAGGTACGCATTCTCCAAGGAAGTGGCTTTCGATAAATCTATTTTCGATAACAAATTATAGCTCAAATGCAGATCTTTTAGTGTCTCAGGAAGGTTTTTTATTTCACTCAATAAATTATGTTCGCAATGCAATATTTCTATTTTCTCGGGGATGTTTGAAATACTGGTGATTCTACCATTTCCGAACAGTAAATGCCGCAATTTGGGAAACGCCTTTTTTGCGATAACCCCTAAATTCAAATGACCATGCAATGGAATCTTTACATTCACTTCTTTACTGTTCTTTGGTAAACTTGCTAAATACTCTTCGAATACTTGCTGTGCGGTGTTTTCATCTAAAGCGGCGTTTCGTTGAGATTCTTTGTCTATCAAAATATCAGCCAGCGAAGAAGAGGACATTATATATGGTAAAAAGAGGAAAGAATTTCTATATTTTTATTCTTGCGCAGTAAAGGGCAATTGCGTCATACTTTCTTCCTGATAATAGTTTTGTTTTTGCTCTTTCAATGAACGGATTTTCTCTAATATGATACGCTGGTCATTGAGGATTTTTTCTTTTACTTCCGCAGGTGATTTTTTCCGGGTAAAGCATATATACAGCCCGATACATGCAATAGAAAGGAAAATAAATACCACTCCGAAATTAAATGCCCGCGAATAGGTCAATACACGAAATTCATGACATTTCTTTAATGTGTCTTGCATGTATTGACCGGTCTTAGAATCGATTAAATTCGGCAAATAGGCAAACCTATCCATAGATTATTATAATATAAACATAATAATTTATTTTCTTTTGTGCGCGCTTAACGTTTTCTTCTTTTTTCGCGTTGTTTTCTTTCTCCTTCCACCACGCCGACGAGAGGATGATAGCGTTATTTTGTCGGTGGGAACTTCAGGTAAATTTTCGAGCAACCAATTTACCTTTACCAAATTTACCAAACCATCTGCTTTTATTGCTATACTTTTATTTTTTTTATTCCTGGTTCTCCTGATATCTGCCATTCCCGACCTCGCGCTTGAATTTTCAGAAATTTTCGGCATGAGTTTTTTGTCGATGAATAACAGTTCGAGAGCTTTTATCTTCGCTTGACCCAAACTTTTTTGGTGTTTTGTTTTTTTTATCTTGCTTTTAAGGGTATCGCTTACTTCCGACGTATCGAGATTGTTTATCTGATCAACTGTCAGGTCTTCTAATTCATTTATCGTACTGACCAGATGTTTTTTTCCAGATGATTTTAGTGTATACGACAAATCTCTTAAACTACTTTTTATCGAGTTTAATGCCTTGTGCATGATATATTAAACACCTAAATATATTCAAGTTTGAGACAAAATAAATAAAACGAATGTGTACGATAAAATGGCCAGAATAATGGAAATCAGCCATATAGGAACTACCGTTTTATGTTTAAAGCCTACGCCAAAAGGTCGGTAAGCGCCGTTTGGTAAATAAGCCAAACCCGGTTTAGTGACATGGACAATACCAAATAGCAAAGCAAACAACAAAATAGAAAAAGGTAGTTTATAGATTCTTAGTAATTTTCTCGAAATAATCTCCATTTATATTTATCTCTCGATATAATGATGGGCACATTTAATTTTATTAATCTTGAAATCCATTTTCTGCCATATCGTAATAATCTTCTTCGTCATCCCTTTGCAAAAACCCGACATGTTCTTCCGCGTCCATATCTTCGTCATCCGTATCCGGTCCGAAAATGTCGTTTTGATTATTATATGCATACTCATTTTCTTCCACGACATCGCCTTCTTCTCTGAATAAAAAGTCGTCTTCCGTCACATCTTCCGTATTTAACATTTTATCGCGTTTTTCTCCGTAGGTTTTAATGACATTCTGATTCACGAAATATTCACCTAAATGATATTGTTTGAGGGTATGTTCAGCTCGTCTGGTACGATGTTCGGTTATCTGCTCGAACCGTTTCATCATTCTTTTCTTTTCTGCATCTTCCAGCCGATCTACATTATTTCTAATTTCATCATAGGTGGTTAGGAACGATTTTTTATCGCGATGAAATACTTCTTTTTTATCCAACAACTTTTGAATAAATGAAGAAACTTTTAATTGTACTGCTCCCCGATCCGCGGATTGAATCTCATTCTCGTCGTCGTCGTCTCCGTAATCATTATCATTCTCTTCTTCTTCAAAATCTTTCTCTTCCTTTGCCTTTACGTGCTGAAAAATTTTATTCAATACACTGTCGTCTTCCGTCATGGTAATGAAATAATAAAATACAAAGTGTAAAGAAAAAAGGAAATATCTACCGTATAGGCGATCTCTTTTTTCCGGGAAAAAACCGTGGAATTTAGATAAAAACTTGTACATTTTCCGCAATCCGTTTGCCGCGTGGCTCATAAACGGGCTAAGAAGTTCATCGTTCTTGAACTCTTCCAAATAATCATATTTCTTTTCTAATGTGTGGGCAAGACTATCGGAATCCTGTTTCAATAACAGTTTATACTTGCATGTAAGGATTTTGTTGCCAGTGGTGATGTAACTTGGCAATATGTTGCATAAATAATAAATATAGTTTTTGACAAAATTCCCAAATACCGTATAGGACATCCCTTCCTCCCATTCATTCATCTGTTTTAAAAATCTGTCAATCACGTCGCGCCGAATGCGAAGAGTAGTCATAAACTCTCTGATTTTTTTTTGCATATTATCTATTTCCTTTTGTAAAAAGTTCTCCAAGTTGTCCAATAACGTTTGTGAGAGAGTTTCCGGGTCCGTTTTTTTCCTTTTTTGAGAATCTGGCGCGTCTTTTTCTTCTTCTTCTTCTTCTTCTTCTTCTTCTACTCCGGTCGACTCTCGATTCGCATATGATTCGAAATGATTTGCAAAGGATTCGTTCTTATCATCTCCATCAAACCCTTCTTTTAATTGCGTCAGCAAATCGATAATAGTATCGTGGTACGAAATCTGAATCGGTCTGGGTAATTGAACCAAATGTTGTTTATACAGTTGCGTCATGAGAGAGTTGAACTTACTCAAATTCATACCTTTTCCTTGTTCTTTTAAAAACTCGATTTTTTCCTCGATGGACCATTTTGAATCGTAGTTTTCATTCTTTTCTGAAATAAACGTTTCTAAAAAGTGTGGTATCGGCCGTATTTCCGAGTCTAATTGGCAATACTGGATAAGTGTGCGATACATCATTTCTTCTGAATACTGGCAAAATACACTTCGTGTGGATTCATCTTTTATTACCGGGGCGCTACTTTCCATGTGAAGAAAAGGCACGCGATTATATAATTTAATCTTGGCCAAGGCCGGACCTAATTTACTTACATTATTAACGTATGCTTCAATGCGTTCGTCTTCTCCTGAAAAATATTTTATCGGATTTCTTTTCCCTTCTATCTCGTTGCAACAAGCATTTTCGAGCCACGGTGCTTTCCCGTATTTCCCGAGCAGACTCCCTTTGACTCTCACGACTTCATTAATCAATTCCAATGTTCCAAATGAAAAAGAAAGGATTTTGGAGAAGTACATGCCCAGATATTTCCATTGATCCGAGCTACCACTTTTCAAACATTTCTTTAATTCTTCATTGACTGATTTTTCTATATTACGAAGAGGAATCTTTTCATCTACAATTCGGGTTTTCTGAATAGGCGGTAGGAATTGAGGCCAGGTGTTGGAAACCGACAAGTACGAGGGAATCGTTTCTTTCGATTCAAGCATATACAGCCGTTTCGTTTTTAGCAAATGGACTACTTTGTCGTTTTTTAGAAGAATATCAAACATACTTTTCAATCTGGTTTCCATCACTCCAGCAGATTTACCGATGGTACTCCAGGGAAGCGTTCTTTTGTCCTCGTACATTTTCCGCAAAATACAGGCCAAATATTCAATCGTGCCTTCACTTCCTCCATCTTCGTTTAATGGGTATCCGTCCAATATTTTTTTACAATTCCCAAATGTACGTTTCGGTACGAACGAAGGGACCAATGTCTGAATCGCGACGATTAAACAACATACGGTAAGATCTAACATTCGTGACTTTTCATATGTTTCGTATGTCTGTGCGGGTTTTCCTTTTGCAGCATTGGCTTTTTTCGCCATAAGAACCGTGTATTTCTGTTCTCCCATGAAAATGCTTTTTTGAGACACGAATTGGATACATAAATCCATGGTGGTATCTTCTATCAGGTCGAGGTTAATGAATAAATTCTTACATATGGCCGAAATAATATTGTAAAACTGGCGAAACATGACATTGCCGTATTTTCGTCTCCCTCCATTCGCCGAGTCTATTTCGAAATGAAGGGTTGGTATTTCCTCTTCTCCGGCCCACGTATTCTTTTCCTCTGACGACGAATCATCCATAAAATCAAAAGGGTTATTGTCTGCGAATTCAATCTCATCCAGCATATGTCCGCCATGGGTTACAACGAATCGCCCATCTTCGTGTTTGATTAATTTATCTTTGACTAATTGAGAGAGAACTACTCCGTATTCACCATTCTGGAACCCCAACGCTAAATCGTATATAGCTTTAGGAAGTAACGGAATAGAGTTACTGTCCATACAGTATTTCCAGTATGCGTTCTCGCCAGAGTAAGGTTCTCTACAATAATTTTTATAGAAATACACAATATCGTATTGTTTCGATTCGAAATTCCGCGATTTATGCATGATTTGCGATAAATGTTGTTCATTCGGCGAAGGTATATTTTCGGAAATATATGCTTGGTTCCCTAATTTGGAAAAATAAGAGTCCACTTCAAACCGTTTCCTTTTCCTCAATTCGACGTCACGTTGTAGAGTCCCTTCCGCAATGAGCATTTTTTCATTTATTTTTTTGGATATTTTATCGATCGTTTCCCCATATTGGTTTTTAAACATGGTTTGCGTCATATTCCCGACGACATAGTCTTTTTTTTCGCTTTTCAGAGCACAGGTTAAATCTTTAGGCTTGGCAAACATTTGATCGTCTGCATCAGGATCATACACCCAAACATGATTCATTCTACAGAAAAACTTTTTAATTTTCCTCACATTCACTTCTATTTCGATCTCGTCTTTTTCTTTGGCAGTAAAGGAACATTCTTCTATTCCAGGTGGAAGTTTTGGCGCTATCTGTAATACTGCATAGTCTCCCTCTTTCACCAATTTATAGCCCAGTAAAATATCATCTGCAAGTTCTTTGGTGTTATCGAGAGAACAACCATATTCCAGTGAAAGTTGTTGTTGTAAAAACGATAAAAACTGTTCGGGTGTGAATTTACTTTTTTCTTTGCGATATTTCGTCAATACATCATAATCCGTCGCGTCATATTCCTTGTCAAATTTCAGATCTCTTTTGTCATTATCTTCTTGCATTTCTTTCAATGAATTATATTTTTTCGCGATTGTTTTCCGGCTGGAATCATAAAACGTTTTAGGGTCTATAAATGGCTCAATCATATTCATGGGGGTAATCAGATCCACGTTCAACGACAAGAGCCACAAAGAAAACGTCAACCCATTATCCGTATTGAATATGTGTCCGAAAGAATGATTCGGGTTAGTCGGCAAAGAGTACATTTTTTTGAAATTGTCTGATGCACCTCTTCTATTTCTCAAAGAAAGTAGATATTTGTCGAGGAAAGGTAGATTGATTTCGCCAATGTCTTCTTTATTGAATGGCAATTGGTACTTGTATAAAGCATAGTTTGTATAGGCCTCTTTTTTATCAAGATAGTCCGACGTATAATTTTTCATGTTTTGGAAAATGTGCCGGCCAATTTTTTGCTGGGACGAAAAGGATAAACTATCCTCTTCAACTTTGTAAGGGGAAAAGGTGGCCAGATAATCGGACATATTTAGTTTATTCGCGTTCTCTTTATAGAAATGTTCAATCAGAGAAAATGTATTTGGAATGAGTTTCTGTAAAAAGGCGTTATAAAGCGGATGGGCGAGGGAGGAATTGTGTATTTCATTTTCCTGACTTTTCAATACTATTTCTTGAATCTGATTCTCCAGTGGATATATTTCCTCACTATCTTTGAGTAAATCGATGGTTCGTTTTATGACTGGTGTCGTTCTTACCAGATTTTGAAAATAAGGTATTCGGCATTTCGTTTTATGCAGTATATTATTCGCCGCAAACTGATTATTCTCAGTAAGAATCTCCTTGGGTAACATGATGAAACTGGTTTGTAGATTGATGTTATCCGCCTTCATTAGTGTGTTCATTTCATTTTCTTTTTTATTAAGATAATGAGAGTAATGTATGGGCGCAGTTATTCGTTTCATGTTGAATGACTTGCGTAGAATAGCAGTTGACTTATTGTCGCCGTAAATAGAGGAAGAAAACATTGTATTATTTGAACCCGTAAAGACATCGATATCGGCCTCGACAGAAATCTGTTTTGCAAGTGGTTCGAATACAGTTTCGGGAAAAGGTGAGAAGGGGGTATAATGATTTTGGCTCAATGTCTTGTACATGTGTTCATATTTTATATCTGAGCTTGGAGCATTGTTCTCCCAAAATAGACTCTTTGCGGTAGCCATTTCGGTTGGTATTTCATCATCTAGGTCATGAACAATGATGTCGTTATATATTGCCTGGGAAGGGTCATCCATGCCATATACATGACTACGTACATTTGCGACTGGTTTGAGCCAATAAATTTCGTTTTTTAATTTATACAGGTGATCCACGAGAGGTTTATAATTTCTGACATCTCGATTCCGAAAACCATTTATTTGTCCGTAACCGTTCTTCGTGGAATAGATTTCTCTCAGTTCGGTGAATCGATTTAAGTGTATATATATTTTTCGCATGGCTTCTTTGGATCTCTTATCATCTGGTAACGTAGACAGAAAATCATCCATTAAGAAATTTAATTGGGCATCCAACCCGTAATATACAGATTCTATTTCGCCGACGTATTCGTCTTCTTGAATCTCATTCATATTTTTGGTAAATTCCACATGTAGTTTTTGTTTGTACCCCTCATCTATTTTTAAGCCATTAATAGGCATATCATAAACCATTTCTCCTTGTGCCGTAAATTCTACATTGACCTCTGCCAATTCTTCTTCTTCATCCTCCTCTGGATTTGAGGAAGATAGTGATGCATACGATGCTGGCTCTCTACAAAAACATATTTTTTTCAAGGGAATGTGTTTTGGAATTCCCTTATAGGCAAAATCAATATAAATAACGTGGTTTTCTGGAAAAGTAGTCAGTTCAATCATATCTTCTTCCAATCGCGTGATTTTCGCAATGACCACACTTCGTATTTCGCCACTAAATTCCAAATCTACCCAGGTATTTGGAAGCAGTCCATTTTGTCTCGAAAATCCCTTTAGAAGGCTCCGACTCAATAAAATGATGCTTTGAATGGAAGAATCCAACAGTTTTCCATTCTTTAGGCGAATTGTGTGAGTTTCCATTGAGGAAACATTAATGAATTCTACAAAATCATTCGGATCATAGTAGTGAATGTAGAAAACATGTTCATTCATTTTCGGATCGGATTTTGCATTTATTCTTACGATATCACCCAGCTGTAAATTATCCATACTTAATATTACTGTATATTGTAATTATATATTTGTTTTAGTTTCCTAAAACAAAACAAATACCAGAGTATGTTCGTTATTCTAAAAAATAATCAGGTGTAAATATATATGCCGAATATCGTACAGATTTTCAAAGATGCCTTAAACCCGCGAAAGTTTTATATATGGATATTTTTTTTAATTATATTACTTATCATTGGTGGCTCGTATGTTTATAACAAAAATTATTTAGACGTGTTAACTTTGGGCTCGAAGAAAAATATTCCGAATACCGGATCAAGCGATAATATACAAATCCTGTTTTTTACTGTTGACTGGTGCCCTCATTGCAAAAAAGCAAAAACGCCGTGGGATAACTTTCGCGAAAATCATCACAACAAACAAATGAAGAATGCCCATATAACTTGCATCAAATATGACATGACTGAAAAAAAAACAGACGATCCTGCCTATAAAGAATATCAAATAGCGAAATCCATAGGCGAGAAATATAAGATCGAAGGATTTCCCACCATTAAAATGTTGAAAGGCGACCAGGTGATTGATTTCGATGCTAAAATTACCAGTTATTCTCTTGAAAAATTCGTTGAAAATATGATTTAATCTGTTTTATTCGCTGCAAGATTCGCTAAAAACACCCTTGCCGATTCTACCCCTCTCGAAACCAGTCGAACTCTTTCTTCTTTTGATTCCAGTGCCTCTATCATTTTCCAAGGGTCGTTTTCGCATCGTACCGGAATTTGGTTCAGTACCAGGCTTTCATTCGGATGGTGCGTTTTCTTCACAAAAGACCGTAACTTCCAGAGAAAGGATAGAATGTAATCAAACAGCTTATAATTACTGTTGTTGGTGAGGATAGAATTTTTTTCCACATGAAGATACAATCCTAAAATGTCGTCAGGTTCGTGTCCATCCTCTAAACATTGAGACAACGGATAGTTCTTGATAAGTGCTCCGTCCAAAAAGAACTGGTCATTCAAACTGAATCGATCAAAAATAATGGGCACATTGGAAGACGAATAAACAGCATCAATCAGTTTCCAGTCAGGATGTGTCTTGTAGGATATATCGACTAATTCGAATGTGTCGTAGGATGTAGTGTAGAAATGAATCTCTTTTTTTGTTACTTCGTAAAACTCTAATAACGTGATTTCGGTCTCTAAATCTTTCCCCAAAAGCATCGGATTTAAAAACTGTGAAAATTGGGCTTTCGTAAAAAGTCCTCCCTCTTGTACGGCTCGTACAATGGTGTTGAAATTCAACTGAAATACATGATGCCAAGGACGATCAATGATATAGGTTTCAATGTCATCTATGGGATAACCCAACGAAAAGTACACGGCGATCAAAGTGCCCACGGATGTCGCGTATATAGTTTCAATGTCATCCATGGAAAAAAAAGACTGTTGCAATAAATGCTTTAGTATGCCGACAAAGACCATACCGGTATTCATGCCACCCGAAATAACCAAGTGTTTAATCATCTTTATATTATAGTATGTTATGTTTTAAGTAGTTTTTTTCTTTTTCTCATCAAGGGACGACAATGGCTGGTTTTGACAACAAATGCTGTAAAAGTTGCGTAGAGAAATACGTCCCGAAGATAACCCAAATACAAGCGATTTGTCGTGATCCGTTGTATATCAGCCAACTTACCCCTTGGCAATATGGGGACGACACATAAAAGACGGAAATAAATATATCTTTCCAGGAACTGCCGACGCAATGATCGATATAGACATGAGACGCTATGAAGTGTAACAGTATCCATAATATATAAATACTACTTGCACTCATGACAACGATGGCCGTGTCCATAAAATATGTGGGAATTTGCATAGAGTCTGTTTATCCTGTTTTGGTGAACCGCTTTCAATTTTACCATTTATTTTTGTAAGCCGTTATTTGCTCGTTTAAAATATAGGACATATCCATATAAATAAAATGTCGTGTTTTTTAGGGGTCAATGACGAAGAAACTTCCGGTAAAGTGAATATCGACAGTCTGTTTGATAATAAAAAAAAGAGGGACTTGAAACAACTCTCCATCTTTAAGAAAATACTTCAACGCATCCACACTCGAATTAAATTGACTGGTCGGAATAAACAAACCGACAGACATATCTGGTTCACAGTGCCCACCTATATTTTCGGCGAGGCCGTATATGACCAAGGAGATTGTATCGCGTATTTAGTAAATAATTTACAAGAGAATGGATTTTTAGTGAAATATATACACCCGAATACGGTGTTTGTATCTTGGAATAATTGGATCCCGCAATATGTACGCTCAGAATTCAAGAAGAAAACGGGGAAACTGATTAATGAAAAAGGAGAAATTACTGAACCTGTCAAAGAAGAGGAATCCAACGAAACTCCAGGATCTACGACGAAAAAAGACGGTAAAATGTACACCCCGATCGATAAATACAAACCCACGGGAAAATTTGTGTATAATCCGGATATATTGGAAAAGATTGATAAAAAAATGCAATTTTAATAATTTTTTCGGACAATATATTATGGACTGCTATCGTTTTGAATCAATTCCTGGTCGAAAACCTTTATTTGCACATATTGACGCAACATATGTGATACACTTGGAAAACAATGGCAGATTGGAAAATGTTAAAAGACAATTACGCGAATATTATCCAAGCAAAAACACTTGCATTTTGTATAATAAAGGGTGTAAAAAATGCAAGAAACACCTACCAAAAAATGAGACACAATACGACCTGGTCGATGCAAACCTTTTTATTTTTCGAGACGCGCAAAAGAAACAATATGAAAATATACTTATTTTAGAAGACGATTTCTTTTTTCACGAGGACGTTAGAAATCATACCGAGGATGTTGATCGTTTCATACGAAAGAATCAAGATGAGGAGTTCATGTATTTTTTAGGATGTCTTCCGATTATATCCTTACCACTGGATCTTCATATGATTCATTATAAAGTACCGCTGGGAGCATGCGCACATGCCGTCATTTATAGTCGTTTATATAGAGAGAAATTATTAAACGTGAAACAACAAGATATTCCAGATTGGGATATTTTTCAGATTACGTTTCGACCATTCGACCGCGTGATGTATCATATGCCTCTCTGCTATCAATTGTTTCCCAAAACGGAGAATTCTAATAACTGGGGAAATCACAATATTATTCTTAAATTTATTTGTTCACATCTATTTCAATTACTTCAGTTACTCAAATTGAACGTCCAAGTTGATCCTGGATATTCGATTTGTTACATGTTTTCGAAATCCATTGTATGGGTAGTAATTATCACGTGTCTATGTCTTAATTACCCGCTGTTTTTTCGGCCAAAATACACTCAAAAATCACGTCACTGAATAAGCATAACCATTTGGATTATGCTTATTGGTTTAAGCATTGAACCTTTCTTGTTCAAGTCTCCATACGATCGCCAAGACACTTCTACCATGTCGTTTTGCGATTTCCGCTACACTAAGTTCTAATAGATCATGTTCCCTTTCGAGAGCAATCAATTCAGGGATAGTCCATTTATTTCCGAAGCGAGATTTGATGGTTGCGGGCATTTGAATCTTCATCCATTATTCTCTTTAATTCGATTCATAAATGATTATTTTCCTTTTCATGTTCGACTGTTTTTGGACCTTTTTCTATTCCCCAAATCATTCGTATCATTTGTTTATAATGGGTTTGGACGTATTCCGATTCAAACAATAGAATAAAAACATCTGCCAAATCTATCATATACATTTTTAAATTGTCAAACATGTTTCTATAATAGAGCAGTACGCTTTAAATACTATTTTGAAAAGGTAATAAAATTGAATTCATTTGAGAAGATGGGTTCAAATCATTATCCACTTTTCTGTTTTCAACATATGATGATGGAACCTGAAACGACAATCTTGCATATTGCCTCGCAACAATCAAAGACAAAGAAGGTAAAAAAACAACTGAATTTCAGGGAAAAGGAAAAACTGTGGGCGATTTATGACGAAGAAAAACAATGTAGAAAGAAGGATACTTTAGACACAATTGAACAAACGGATTTCTGCAGTAAATGCCATAATTTGGTTATATACTCTGAAGAAGGATTCCCTACTTGCCCTAATGGTCAGTGTGGGTTCATGAACCAATATAGCTTAGATTACTCACCGGAATGGAGATATTTTGCAGGGGAAGGGAAAACGAACAGCCCCGACACAACTCGTTGTGGGAATCCAATTGATCCACTTTTAGAAGAATCCTCCTATGCGTGTAAGATATTTTGTCATCCCTCCGCCTCTATTGAAATGAAAAATTTACGCAGATGGAGCAAATGGCAGTCCATGCCTCATAAAGAAAAAATGCTTCATGAGGAATTTCAGTTGATCAGTACATATGCTAGCAATGCTGGTATTCCAAAACTCTTTATCGACCACGCGAAATCAATATATAAAGACTTGTACGAACAAAAAACCTTTCGTGGAATGAAACGCGACGCGATTCGAGCGGCGTGTATTTGGATATCTTGTTGGAGAAATGGATGTCCGCGTACCCCAAACGAAATTGCGGAAATCTTTCACATTGACAAAAATAGTGCTTCTTTAGGATGTTCTTCGGCAGAGGAACTTTTGAAAAGTCACGAAAGGACTATGGATGAAAAAGATAAGCTTCACTTCTGTGCCTTGACTCCAAGTACATTCATTGAACGGTTTTCGAGTAAATTAGAAATGACGAAAGAGCAACATTTATTGGCCAAGTTTATTGCAATTCAGGTAGAAAAGAAACAACTGATTCCCGATAATCGACCTCAAGCGATTGCGGCAGGAATATTATACTTCATATCGGTTCGATGTAATTTGTCTTATACAAAGCAAGACATTAAATTGAAATTGGGGGATGAAGCGAGCGAAGTGACTATCAATAAATGTTTCAAAAAGCTGAATGAATATCAGACGGAGCTGTTACCTTCCTGGGTGATGAAAAATTACAAATAAAGTATATACTCCAGTTTATGAAAAAAATACCGTTTAGACAATTTCTCATGAAAACTATATAGTGTATTTGTGTAATGAATTATTGTCCAGCTCAGCAGATGCCGTTTTTTAATCCATACCCAATACTACCACCTCAAACGATATATCGGAAAAAAAAGAAGAGGAAAAATAAAAAGAAAGAAACGATAATAATGGATTCCTCTTCTTCTTCGTCGGAAGACGAGACTGACCATTGTCACCGACGACCATGCATTCCGCATCCTTCCGCTTATCCCCCCTCCGCTTATCCCCCCTACTACGGTCCAGAAATGTATTATCAACATCCGTCTTTTCTATATTACCACCACCTAGAGGCGCATAGGAAGAAAAAGGAAGAGGAAGACGAATATAAACATAGACATACATGTCATAATAACTGTGACGATCCATTTGCGCCACCTTTTTATGACAAGTATTTGTACGGCCCGAATTTAGAAAAAGAATGTGATTCTATTCCATTTTATGTACACCAGACTCCTGCACCTGCGCCTACGCCTGCACCTGTACCTGTGCCTTTAGTAAATCCGGAATGCGATTCTCCACATTTACACAGCACGCATTCGCGTTCCTCTTCTCCTTGCAGTCATCATTCCCGCCCTCATCATCATCATTCCCGTTCGCGGTCACCATCATGTGCATCTCACTCATCCTCTGAAGAAGAAATCGATCCAAACAAAGTGACTTATATATTGCGCTTGCCTAAAAATAAGAAAATAAATTGTGCGTACGTAGTAAAAAAATAAATTGTCATACATGAATATATGGCGTCAGTGACTCCAAAACTAATATTTATAGTGCCGTATAGAGATCGCGAATTGCAACGTGATTTTTTTAGATCTCACATGAAAAACGTCTTGATAGATATGGAATATGAGATATATTTCTCTCACCAGTCGGATACAAGAATGTTCAACCGAGGTGCAATGAAAAATATAGGGTTCATCGCGATGAAACAAAAATATCCAGACACGTATAAAAATATAACGTTTGTGTTCAATGATGTCGATACCATGCCGTTCGTCCATCATTTTCTACCATATGAAACGACCAGCGGTACTATAAAACACTTTTACGGGTTTAGACATGCTTTAGGTGGAATAGTGTCAGTCAATGGGGGGGACTTTGAAAAAATGAACGGCTTTCCGAATTTCTGGTCTTGGGGGTATGAGGACAATGAATTGCAAAGAAGAGCGAATCTTAATAAAATAAACATCGATCGGTCGGTATTTTATCCTTTATTTGACAGGAATATCATTTTTTTGCAAGACGGATTTTACAGAGTCGTTAGTGATACAGACAAGATGCGTTATCATTGGAAAACAACAGAGGGGATAACCGATATAACCCATTTAGAGTATGCAATTGAAAACGATATGATCCAGGTAACCTCATTCAAGACTGCAACCGATGAAAAACAATCAAACCCTAAATTACTGGATCTTCGCCGTGAAAAAAACACTACACAAGTAGTTTCCAAAAAAATTCCCATGGTACTGCGATAAGCAAACTGCGATAAGCAAACTGCGATAAGCAAACTGCGATAAGCAAACTGCGATAATAAGCGAAAGCGATAAACATAGTTACTGGATAGATTTTCCTTCTATCCATCGAAAAGTAATTCCGTATTCGAATTCAGTTTCCCACACGCCGGATATTTTCAATATGATTAAAATAGGAGGAATCGTGTGAATACTGGAACTGGAATTGGTTTCTCCATTGATTTTTAATTTCCCCTTTGAAAACTGCTTGGTCATGGAAAGCGAGGTTGATTTCGTGCAGCAGAAAAACGACGAGTAATAGGACAAGATGTCATGTTCTATTTTAATCACGCGATCAATGATGGATTTATTGGGCAAAGAGAGGGGGTCGAATCGAACAAAATTTGTGTTTTCAGAGGAATGTTCAATGAACGTAGAAGTAATGGGAACCAGAATAAACAAACCGTTCATTGTAAAGTGCGGATGAGTGTAGTTTATTTTAGTAAAGTTTCCATTCATTATAAGATTTGGCTTGGAATCCAGACAATATAAAAAATTCGGGTCATAGTTATCCAATGGTAGTGCCAATATATTCATTTTCCGTAAGTATAAATATATTGATTCTTTTATTATATTTTTACTGAGAAGTTTTTTCATCTGACGTAATATATAGAGTATTATGGAATCTGGTGCAATCGGACGTTTAGGACTAAAAACGAAAACACATTTTAATTGGAAAGGCAAAACTTTCTCTCAAGTTTCCTCTATACTCCAGAAAAATAAACCAGACGACACCGACAAACCCAGAAGTCTTTTTTTTCGAGCATTACCAAACCAAATATACAGACGAGAAATAGGAACTGTAGAAAATGGCGGAGGTGGCGTAGCCACCATCACTTTGACAATGGATACGCCAGGCGGGACCATCGTGAATACACAAAGTGCGCTATGTGAAGGGATTATGGGTACAGTTGATATCAATTACGATGAAAGTAAAACGGCTTTACAATGTAGTACCGGGTGTAATAGTTATTTAGATAACGACAGCACGCAACGTAATAGTAAATATCTCCAATCATTGTCGTTACAAGATAACGCAAGAAGACGAGTTCGGAGTAGCGGCATGATGCGGCCTAGATTTAAAGACAATAAAAACGGCCAATCGGATAACTATGCGTCTTCCGGACAATATTTACACAGTCGGAATAAAACGTTCCAACAAAATCAGTTCAGTAATCTACGAGTGGGAGATTCTACTGCGACTCCGGGGACGACTGCCAGCCAGGATAATAAATACGCTTCCAACACGATTCAATATTGCGACTCATCTTCCAGCGTCACAAATTACGTCCCAGTTTATTACAAGCCGAGTAATTCAAAGTTTGCTCAACAAGGTGCAGTGGATGCAGGGTGTCGCCTCGTCCGATTGAAATACGACACCATTACCTCTGCTGGAAATGCAATGCGCGTGGCATATGGACCCAGTACTGCGAATGCATTAGCATACGGTGTTCCTTCGAATGGATACACGATAAAAGATAAAATCGGATATCCTAATAAATGCACTCCTAAATTCCCAAAGTACGGTCAGCAGTGTAATATGACCAGCGAATGATGAAGACAAAAAAATAAAATGCAAAATTGATTTTTTTGAGAAGAGAAGAGATCTCGTATATATAAGCGAGTAAACAAAAGCGAGTAAACAAAAGCGAGCAAATCGATTCAAATTGAAGAAGAGTAAGCTAAGAAGAAGAGATGAAGTCATCTGCGATTATCAACACTTCTCCAGTCTGGCCTCACCGCAACTACGTCAGCAAGTCTGAAGAAACGGTTCTTAGTCAGATCTACCTCAACAAGATGTGGATTCCTGACGTCCTGATTGATATCATCAAGGATTACCTGTACATACATGCGGAAGAGATTCTGCGGAAGTACCACAGGAGCAGGATAAATGCAAGCATTTGTGACCTGACCTGCGACTCATTCCATTACGTTGATATGTTTGGTCGTCGTAGGCTGACAGTATGGTCTATCGGGCACTTATATTGCTCTAAGCCAGAGATCCAATTGCAACAAACCATGTGCATCACGTGTGGCGTGAAGTGCGAATCTCACCCAAATGCGAACGGTTGTTGTCTATTGGAATGGGACGGAGAAGACGGAACTCTTGAATTCGAGATGGAGAATGAATACATGGCCTCTTCTATGGTTGAGGAAGAGGTGGCTGTAACCGGCGATGATTATAATGACATTGACGAGGATGACCGATACGATCATTGGAAGCCGTGGGGAGGAGCAGATTACGACCCTTATAATCGTGACGAAGACTACAAATACAACGCATAACTACTCACTATAAACAGTTTTAATATTTAAATAGAAACCTTTTTTTATTACACCCCATATATAATAGAATCGAATCGAATCGAATCGAATCGAAACTCAGTAATATCCGCGAATACGAAAAAAACAGACCTTTAGCAAAGCCATACTTACATTATAATATTTTATAATAATATAATGATCAGTACCCGAGAAAAGCGCGTGAAAATAACGACACCAGAAACCAGCCAAAAAAGCCTGATGATCGAAGAAGGCACATCTATACTATTATTATACGATAGGGAGAGTTTTTTTCACCATATTTTTTTCGCGCCATTCTTTGCATTTCTCCATATCGATCTCCGAAGACGTTTCGGTCGTGTATTCCATATTATGGATTATACTTTGTATTTTTTCCAATCGCGGTTGCCCCATAATAGAATTCACTTCTTCCAGTTTCCCGGAAACAAACAGCGGAATCTTACAATGCAATATTCGTCGAATCGTTTTTTCGGGCGGACAATGAATGATCGACGAAAACAGTTTCAAAAACGTTTCATATCGCAACTCATCGTTTGCCTCATATAAAAACCCTTTGCATACAATGTATTTTTCGCACGACGCGGTATTACATGCAATAGGTTTGAGAAAAACGGTTTTTTCAAAAAAATGTGATAACAACGCAACGACGTCTAAAGACAAACTACTGAATGTATCTCCGAGTTTAATGATACAAGTACCTTTTAGTTTGAGAATACACAAACAAACACATAATTGTAATAATAGATTGATATTGTTTGTATATTCATGAGTACTTGCCGACTCGCAGAATGCAATGTCTATCGCTGATAATTTTGAATATTTATGAAAGTCCGCAACGGTCGATAGTTTTTCCATAAACACATGTTTATCGTTTGTGTGTTTTTTTCTTATATGTTCAATCGCATGGATTGTACATTTATTTATGTGTATGGTAGAGAGGGCCGCGTACCCCTCCCATGTAAATTTCATAAGATTATACAGTTCTATTACTTCATATCGGACCAACGAACGATTATTACTTCTGCCAACTAAACACCTATAAGGATGAGAGGTATGAAATGCTTTTTCCCAATCAAAAAGGGTATATGTGTGTTCCTCTAATTGTTTTAAGTAGTGACTGAGGGAGGCAGAATAGTCGGTCACAGGTTCAGTATCCGGTTCGATTTTACAACATATGAAATTTGAGTAGATAAATGTTTTCGGGAATAAGTAATATATCATTGTATTGAGTCTTTTCTGAGTTTGAAATGTATGATTTGATTTGATATAATAAGGTTGGCTTTTGTACATTTTTTGGTTGCATATACTTAATAGTTGCATTTATATTTTATCTCAATTCTTTATCTTTCTTCCTTTTCCACAATTTGGTGACCCACATTTTCCTTTCAAACAGGAGCAGCCTCATCGACCGGTGGAGAATAATTATCTTCTGTAAAACCTATCTTGATTTTTCCAATCTTTTTTCTGCCACGTGGTTTGTTGTTTTTCTGTACTTCTTTTTGTTCTTTTTCTTCGACGTCTTTGTTATCTTGATCTTGTTCTTGTTCTTGTTCTTGATCTTGATCTTGTTCTTCTTGTTCCCTTATGGTGGTCTGCATCTGAGACAAGGTGGTCTTTGACAATTCTCTCATTTTCTTGAAAACAAAATACCGGTTTAGAAAGGAGACCGTTTTTTCCTGGAAACTCATTTTCAAGGCCGTCTTGTAATCTTTCTGTAAATCTGGGTCATTTCTAAAGTCATTTTCCAGATTATCAAATAAACGTTTGAAAAGTCCAGATGAATCCGGTAATCGCATCTGACGAAGTTCGTCCTTGTCCAGCAAGACAAACCCATAATCTTCCATCAACCGCACCAAATACTCGAAATTCACCAAATATTCCGTAAATGTCTTGTCAATGCTCTCTTGATACACTTGAATTGGGAGTCCTACCGACGACTCATCCGCTTTAAAATCTTCTATGACGGAGTTGTATTTTTTCGTTATTTCGAACATTTTCTTTCCGTTTTTATCAATTCGTATCGTTTCGTTTTGGCGAATCAACGAACCATCTTTGTTTTTGTACAAGAACTTGAAAATCTCCTCTCCGTCGAAACACGTTCCCACGAAATATCCATGGAGTCTCGTACATTCGGCCACGTTTTGTAAAAAGGAATGCAAGGTCTTTGTGTTTTCGAAAAAGTAGTGCAGCGAAAACTGACATGAACTTATATGAAAACCCTCATTTGCTATCCCGTGCTTAAATACATATTTTTTGGCGTTTGTATTTTTCCCCTGACCAAAGATAGACTGTACAATCTCTTTATCCGTCGTGTTTTTAAATGCGCTTCCGTCAGTACGAATATTTAATGCACTATTTCCTTCGATGAAAAGCCCTCGTAACGAAGAGTTTCTGTTTTTGTGTCTATGTCGCAAATATCGAATACATGCACCATTATAAGGATTGGTAATATTATCTCCGTGAATATCGATGCCAAAGACAAACTTTACTTGCGAAAAGACCCACTTTGAAAGGTCACCGCCCTTTCCCACCGCGAAATCAATCAAATAAGGTTCTGCCACGTTTCGTTTTTTCCGGAGAAACATGGAAATATTCTCAATGAGTCTGCGTTTGACATAATTATGAAATTCTCTCAACGAAATAGTGGTAGACTCATCTTTATCGGTTAGATTGTAATATACCGTATCTGCTATTTCGACTTTTGGAATTTCCTCTTTCCCAGTTATCATCTGCTCAGTGACTGGGTAATGAATCGATCTCCAATTCGTGTCGGCCGTCGTATAGTTATTATAAAGTTTAATTCCTTCCATAAGCGCTTGTGTCTTGTCTTGTCGCAAACGGAGTGGAACCCATTTCCAAGGCCCTTTCTTGTTTTGGTCATATTGGAATTCCACCACCATATCGCCGTCAAACACTTCACCTTCCAGTGTCTTCATTTGATTGTTCGTTGAGTCCAATTCAATGTGGCACAAGTATGCTTCCGCATTGTATGGATCCGTTGGCACGAAAGGCATGGCTTCGTACGCTTCTTCATTCTCTTGACCCACCATGTCTTTAAAGTATTCGTCGCTGTCGTATAAAACGTCATGGAAGACGTTCATATGTTTATGTTTTTTCCGGTCGAACCCCACATTCAATATCAGGGTCTTGTATGGAATCATTTTCGACATCATCTTATTCCCGTCGTGCGCAATATAACGTATTAAATCTTGACCGTCTTTATCTTTTTTCACATTGACCAAGAAATCGATAGTGTTATATTCAGGCGGTTTCCATTTAAAAGATCGTTTCCACGTGAATTTTTTCCCGAGTGGAGCAGCTTCATTCGCTTTATCGCCTCCTACCCCCGTGTCCATAGGGGTGAAAATCAATCCATCTACCTCATAATCATGTGCTTTGGATAAAATAGACGCCGATGCTTGGTAAATAGATTGTTCTGTTTCGACACATTGTTCAAAGTGTTTGCATCGGAAATGTAACTCACATTTCGCATCAGGTGTCACGGTTTCTAACTTACACATGGCGTGAAATTTTTTCAACAACGGTAATCTATTTTTTTCTTCCAATGCCGAATCGTCATTTGTACTGAATGGTAGTGGTCTTACATGCGCTCCTTTTTGCAATCCTCCGAAATAATAGATATCGAATGCCGCGTATAAATAAAGGACCTCTTTCCTTTTCCCGTACATGATGAATTCCCCGTCCAAAAGGCTATCAAAACAGTTTTTTTCTTTCGTCATAGATCCGGTGAAAATGACTTTCAAATTCTGCGATATCATATACATACGGCCATCTTTCGCTATATACAACAGCGCTCGCTGTCCATCCGCTTTTTCCGTCACGGTATAATTTTTCTGGATGGATATCGTACTTGACAACATTTCTTGATTATCCGTCACATTTTCCAGCTGCAATGCTACCGACTGAGGACCAATAAAATACGGAAACGGACTTTTCGTGGTTAACCACGTTTCGCCATATATTCTGCACATGTAGGCATTCAATATTTTCGATTGTTCGCTGTAGCTTATTGGGAAAGCGGTTTCTTGTAATCCAGATAGAATAAAACGAATACATTTCCGGATTTTAATCATGAGATTCTTCACCGCATCTTTGTCGTTCTCATAGTCCGCCATTCGATAGTTGTCCATCTCCAGTTCTATTTCATAGACCGGAATCGTGTTGAATACATCTGATTCTTGAATGGTTTCTGTCGGAATTGGTGTTCCGTATCGGTTATTTTTCCTCTTGTCGACTTTATTTTTCAAGTTGGTTTTGACAATACTGATGTCGACAAAGATCGGATAATCCTCGTGCTTAAATCTGACCCGATTAATACTTCGGAATATTTTACGAGTCGTCGGCCAATCATAGAGCGTTTTTTTTATGGGCATGTATGTACTGGTTAGTTTGTAATCTTCTTCTTCTTGATAAGACACTCTGAAATTAAAATCTTCATAGTCCAATCGTTCAAAAGGTTTCTGAGTGGTCGGATGAATGACATTCTTCTTTTGGGTGAATTTTGCGGTGTTGCCCATTTTTTCTAAACTATTATGCTGACAATAATATTGAATATCTTTACCCCCTTCGATCTCTCCTCGAATGTTGGAAGAAATCATCTTTGTTCTGGCTCCTCCTTCTTGTTCTACGGTATCCTTCTCACCAGCGTCCCCATCTTTTTTCACGAAAAATGGTTTCGCACCAACCAGACGTTCAGGAATGATGCGAAGCATATGTGTTCCGGAAATGTTCGCGGACTTCCAACCGTTTCCCAGTAGATTTGTAACCACGTTTTGATAATCTACTACGGAAATAGGTTTCGCCACTTTGGAATTCGTACCAAATCTGATTTCCAATTCTGGAGTTACGTTTTTAGTTTGCGCTGTTTTCCGGACAGAATTACAGTTTTCTAAATAATGGCTGACCATTTCCTCGAAGCTTTGCGATAAAGCTTTCAAATTCCTTTCTGTCATAATCGTATGTCTATGTATATATAATCACAAGAAAAAACTATATATACATTCAATTTTGTATTCTATTATTTGCCATTCCTATCGTTCTATTCCCAAACACAATGAACCACTATTTTTTCATATAAATCGTGTTTTTTCTTCGGCGGATCCGTCATTCCCAGCTGTGAATACATGTGTTGCAGCTCACATAATTTATAGTTAGAAACGCTTTTTAATGATTTTTCGAAGCTGATTAATCCGACCAAACTCTCTCTAATGTTCGTGAGGGATTGCGCTTGCGTTTCGGCAGACGGTGTCGGAATATCCACCAAATATTCAGGTATTTTTTTGTCCTCTTTTCGATACAAGATGACGCTTTCAAACTGTTCGTGTTTGTCCAACAGAAACTCCAAATATGTTTTCTTTTTCTTGTCCACAATATAAATATTGAAACGGTAGTAGTGACAAAATGCATAAAGAGAAGAAAGTAACAGTTTCGGTTGGGTCAGGATATCCTCTACTATACGGTTGCATCCTTTTTTAGTTACTTTGATCGACAAGTCTGAAGTTGCTTTTAATAATGAATAAAAATGCTCCGCCACCCGTTTTTTCTCTTTTATTTCGCTATTGAGCATGTTGAAAGCTCTTTTGTATTCCGATTCACCATATTTTACTAAAAAAAGAGTCCAGAAAAGCGGATCTTGAGTTTTCTTCACCGACATCTGTTTTTGAATTGGTGTCGGGATTGGGATGGTTGGGATGGTTGGGATGGTTGTCAGAATCGCTGGTTCAACAGGGATTGTTTTTTCGATGATCGAAGAAGACAGTACCACAACATCTTCTTTCTTCCTTTCTCTCTTATCTTGCAACGAAATCATAAACGGTTGAATGAGTTGTATGGACCATGGGGGGTGAGAATTACAAATGAGGGATGTCCAATACATGCTTTAATACTGTATAAATAAATATATTTAAGTTTCTAAGTTAAGATATTGTTTGCAGTCGTTTTTTTCTTGCTCCACTTTTTGTAAAAAAACATGTTGGGTGTCTATATACTCTAAATATTTGGTCAACTCTTCAATTGCTTCTGCCGGAATAGTAGAGACGTTGATCATGATTCCGTTTTTATTTTCGTTCAGCTTGATTTTGGTATATTTTCGCAGAATAGACCCGATCACAATATGATTTTCCTTGTCCATGGCTGAAATTTTATTTAGAACCTGAGAAGATAGCATTCACTTTTCTTTATACCAAATACTTCTTTATATTATTTATGAATCTCTTTTGGCATCAAATTACCCAGTATTTCAACGAACGGGTCATTCAATTCAAATCTCACTCCAATCACTTTTATATTGACTTCGTCTTGTTCCTGAATGGTGTTGAAATATTTATTGTCCCCAAAATGATCTCTTATAATAAACACCGTTGCCGGGATATTTTGATCCTCGTCAATGACGTCCGCATGGATCCCCGCTTTCGTTACGCTGCTCACCCGGCATTGTTTTATCCATGATCCTTCCGCCGGATTATATGTCTTGCATTCGAATACGACATAGAACTCAATTCTATCTTTTTTCAATACGCCGGCAGAGTAGCTTTGAATTTTAATCGTATTCGGCTTCACATATCCCTCTTCAATACATTTCCCGCCGATAAACGTTTCGAGAGTTGAGCGTAAATTGTCTTTCGTCACGTTTGTTCCGATCTCCATAGGCAATAATGTCACTCTCATTTCCATCATTTTTGAGATGTACAAAATATCCTTTGGATACGTTTTTGGGGGTTGCGTTTTTTTTCTCTCTGTCATCTTGTTGTTGTATATTGTATTTATATATTTATTTTTATATTTCAATTTTCATCTTATTTGTTTTATATCCTCCTTCCCTCTTATTTCTTTTTCACAATATCAAAGACAGGTTGAGAACCCACCATAGATTTGGCAATGCTTAAATGGATTATATCCGTTTCCAGCGATTCTTCCAAATCTAAAAACCACGGTAAGTTCTCTTTTCGAGACAAATGACGAAGCAGTAATTCATAAATCATACAGACATGATGTTTGTTTATACGTAGGCTTCTGTCCTTTATTGGCACATAAAGCAAATCTGTGTGTTTTACCAGATCATAGACCATTTCCACTTGAGTTGTAGGAATACCCATAATGTCTAATAGAATACTCAACTTGTTTATGATCATATCTCTATTTGCTTGCTCACATGTTGCGCCAAGAGCATTCCTTGTCTGAAGCACATTCTTGTTTTTAAATCCGTACCCGTCGATTTCCGAGTTTTTCAGTATAGCCATGAATCCAAAGATCGATTCTTTCTCTGCATTCTCTTTACCGAATTCACGTCTGACTTTTTCGAGAACTTTCTGAGATTTATTTAAAGTTAGCCGCCAGGTTTTTGTATCAATATTATCTTTTTCCGTAGCGAGTATCTCTCTCCATTCCTTTCGTTTAAACACCATAAATATATTCTTCTTTTCTTTTGTCATGCACAACACATAATGATCGGCAACTCCTGGTTTGAATATTTTTTTCCTGAAATAACTGTAGATCACATCTTCCACATTATCGGTATATGTCTCTGTGATTGGCTTGTTAAAGTCCGAGTCCTCTTTAAATATTGCCTTGACATATTTCATTTTTTCTCGAAAAATACATGTATCCAATTTGTGGAAAAGAAGATAATATACCATTTCTTGTTTGTCCATGTTATGTACGGTAGTCAATACGGAAAGGGATCTTAGACCTACATGTTTGATGTCTTTTGATTTCTCCATCCTATCATTCTCTGCTCTACTGACATACATATATGCGTCTTGATTCCAAAATGTAACGGATTCATTCAAAAGAGTAACGAGATCGTCGTATGCTTTACTGGGAGAAAATTCTGTTGGAACCATTTTCCCCAGAGCACTTACTTTAGATTCGTCTTTTTGTTTTACCGCTAATAACATTGGTTTCACAGCAGAAGCAGGATTGGCCGGTTGTTTGTTTTGCAAAGGTAAAGGTAATGGAGATGGAGGGGTCGCTTTTTTATCTATTTCTATCGCATGGTGACCTTCAGGAAGATCAATCGTCACTGACGTAGGTTTATGGTCCAAGGGAATGGTTCTCTCAAAAATAGACGCGCGAGTATTTTTAATATCGTTTGGTTGAAACGCATAGATATTATTTTTCTTGATTAGATATCCCAATTTGTGATTGCAAACCAACCATTCCATTTTGTTTTTCAAAAACTGAGAGATGGTATAATAGATTTCTTCCAATGGATATGGATTCCCGATTTGTAACTCTTTGATCAGTTCCTGCAACGTGAAGAAAGCTCTGTCCCTGAATAATTGTCGGACACGCTTTGCGATTCTTTCGTGATTGATACTCACATGGTGGATATTATAACTTGTACTATTCATTTTCGCGGTTTCCGACATAGTAGGCTTACATGTAAATTCGCACTGTTCCATATAATCACATTTCCTGGAAAAAGAGGTGTCGCCTACTGTATATTTGATTTTTTTATTCGACGACAGCTCAATCTCGATTTCCATGCCCATCTTTTCTGCAGTAAAATTATTTTGATTCATATTCAATATGCAATCTACCGCACTTTCTTTCATGATCCGGGTTATTTGGCCGATTTGAATGGCTTTTTCTTCAGACAAACGATACATGTAGATATCCGCAGTTTCTAATTGAGTACCGTCATGTGTCGCATGCATATAAATTTCGACATTCCGTTTCGACAACGGGAAAATACAATGGCTTTTATTCCTGACTGCTCTTCCAATAACCTGTTCGATACGGCTCATATTATACCATGGATCTAATATATGGACTTGGCGTATATTTTTAAAATCAAGACCCTCACTCCCCGCCTCGGAAATAAGAACGACTTTTACGTGTCTCCCATCGAAATTAGAAGGGTTAGTGATTAATTCAATATCCAATTCGTTACTTTGCGAATATGCACTTGTCCCAGTAATCATCGCATACTTTGCAGTAAATTCGTCTTTGGCAGCTTTCGCTTTCATCGTCAATGGGTTCAGTACAGGCGATTTTTCCTTCAGAAACGATCGAACATGAGAAGAATAACTGTATCGCGTGATTCCCATTTCTTCCAAGGCCAATGCCAATGGCAATAATCCGCCTTCCAAATAACGCGAATATACTAATACGATTCCGGCGGAGTTCTGTATTGCTTTACAAATCGCCTCTATTTTACAGCTATATTTTCCAATATGCTCTAAACTGAAGATTTTACCATACTTTTCTAAAACATGAGGTTTATATTCGTAGTTAAAACTGACGCCGTATAACCCAGAAGATGTTTCGAAATTCATTGCATTCCGTAATCCGTCTTTCCCGTGCAATTCATTTATAGAACCAGCATACGGTTTATCGGGATTGTCTTCCAAATGTTTGAAAAATGACTCTGATGGATAAGTCATATTCAATGAACTCAATGGTTTTATAAGATCCCGGAATCCGAACTTTTCTTTCGATTCGAATTTTTCAATCGTGTTCAGATTATGGATAAGAGTGGAATGAACCTTTAATTGATAGTTTCCGAGTTTATTCATGAAGAGATTATTCAAGACATATTTTTTAGGTGGTATTTTTATCGATGTTCCATTGAAAAGTTTCGTGGTCTCCGGGAAATGGGCGAGCTGATTTTCTATTGGGGCGAAATCTTTGGGATATACACGGAAAGGAAACGTATATGGGTTTTCACCTCTGACATAGGAAACATACCCGGTAAGTTTTCTCCTCAATAAATCCTGACCGCTTTCTTGTATCACGATCCCATTCGCGTTTTTACTTTCCTTGACAAAGTTTCCTTCTTTGTCAAACACCTGATTCATAGTAATCACAGCTCGCTTATCATTTAAATTCATCATATTGGTTACCCACAGGATCTCTTCGTGAGAGTTATAGAGCGGGGTAGCGGAAAGTAATAAAAACCTGGTGAATTTACAGTACCTGACGATTTGAAGAATTATTTTAGCCGACGATTTCTTGGAAGATTCTTTCTTGGCGACAATGTTATGGAACTCGTCGATGACAATCAATCGATGGTCGAATTTATCTCTCAGTTTGCGAATAACTTTCATTTTATTCAGCTTGGTTTCTTCGTCGTCGTTATCCCGAATGGGTTCCAGGTCCATGATTTCGGGAAGTTCGTGTTGGGCTTCTTCCAAAAAGGACGATTCTTGTTTTTTCCGTTTCAGTTTTCGTTTCAAGTTTTTAATTTCAGAGTCACTATAAAGCGCAACGGAATCATATCCCATGAACCGATAATATCTTTTGACGAGTCCTTTTATTGTTTTCACGACACGTTCTCGCGGTAGTTTATCCATTTCCGACAAGTTGATTTCTTTCAACAAGGAATTCCCCACACAGGTATCTAAATTCCACGCGCCATTTTGTACTTGTTTCAATTTATTGGCGTCGAATAGTTGTAGTTTAAAATTATCTTGGACATTGGGCGATGCGATAATCAAGATTTTTTTCTGAATTCCAGTTTGTTTCATATATTGTCTCATTTCTTCGGTTATTCCAATGGCACTGCATGTTTTTCCAGTTCCTAATTCATGGTACAATAATAGACTATTATACGGTGTATCTAAGGACATGAAATTTTTCACGAATTGTTGATGCGGTAGTATTTCGAATTCACTTTGACATGCTTTGTTTGCTTCTTCCTCTATGTTTTTATTGATGATTCCCTCATATTTATGTTGATTGAATTCCTTTTTAGAGGATATCTTTACATTAAACTGTTTATCGTTCAAATCTGGATACAAAAACTCGTTTCCGGATTTTTCGGTCATGAACTCTTCGCGCTCTTTTTTAAACAAGGAAGCATTGTGGTTATCTATAAAAAACGTTTCGGTATCTTCTCGTTTTGAGTTGTCGTCATCACTACCTTCTTCTTCTTCTTCATCGAATTCGTCCTCTACTTCTTTCATGTCGTCGTCGTCTTTACCTAAAAAGTTTGGTTCTGGTTCGTCATTCTTTTTCCCTAACAAATTCAAGGACGCAAAAGCAGAAGACAACATACCAGTGACATCAGTTTTTTTAGGTTCTGGTTCTTTTTGTTCTGGTTCTTTTTGTTCTGGTTCTTTTTGTTCTGGTTCTTTTTGTTCTGGTTCTTTTTGTTCTGGTTCTTTTTGTTCTGGTTCTTTTTGTTCTGGTTCTTTTTGTTCTGGTTCTTTTTGTTCTGG
>Ga0209443_1000079_pt1 | contig 58148 bp, 84 predicted proteins | sample LauGreBMM110DCMD_2_FD_187571 | JGI IMG/M metagenome (GOLD analysis project Ga0209443, IMG submission 187571) | Freshwater lake microbial communities from Lake Michigan, USA - Su13.BD.MM110.DCMD (SPAdes) (version 2) | ecosystem: Environmental > Aquatic > Freshwater > Lake | place: Lake Michigan... | reverse complement strand
ACCTGCAGAATTTTGCAAAGCGGCAACACTCACTGTACTTGTAATTGCAACATTATTACTATCTCTAATAGTAATAATAGTACTACCAGCGCAATCATTAAATGTTGCTGGTATAACAGAACCAGTACCTGTTGTATTTTGGAAATTAAAATTAAGACCCGTTATTGTACCATTACTTGCTAATATATTTGATGTATTATAACCAAAAGTAACACTAGAACATCCAGAAGGACAACAGTTAATTTGAATGTTTGAAACAGCTTCATACATATCACACAACACAGCCCATATATTTTGTGTAGTTTGTGCTAAATTAACTGGAGTATTATTCCATCCAGGTATTGAACCATAAGATACTGTTGGATCTGCTAATGTTGTTGTAGTTGATAATATACATGATCCTTGAGAAATAGTAGCATTAATTGCAGCAGGTAAACCTACAGCTGTTTCTAATGCACAAAACCTTACTTCTAAAGCAAGTAATAAAACAGATACATTTGTTAATACACCAACATTAATTATACATGTTGGAATAACTTGAGTTTCTACTGTAGCACCTGAACATGGTAAAACACATGCTTCTAAAACATTTAATCTAGTATTATAATTAGTTAATGTTGTTTGTATATAAACTATTGTAGTAAGTATATCACAAACTTTATTAGCAATAAGAGTTGTAAATAAATCTAAACGTAATTGTGTAACTGGATTTCCTGATGGATCATTATAAACCAAACAGGCGGGTAAAGTCATTGTAGGTAATACATATGGAACTGCAGGTGTATTTTTTACACATATTGCGTCAACCATTTCTTGTAAAACAGGAACTAATGTAGTAGGTGTAGTACCTGGTATATTAAGACATGTTAAATCTAAACCTGTTAAATTAGGATTAGATGCTACACCCTCTGTAATTAATGTACATACTAGTTCAGCTAATTTAGCTGTTACATCACTTATTGTATCTCCATTACAAAGGTTTATACAACTGATGTCAGGACCTTGCCAAATAACACAGTTTGATGAAATACTATCACAACCATTTGTTGAACTACTTGAATTTGTTGGTATCATAAATATTCTTTTTACTATAATGTAATATATTGTTACAATCTATACAATTATAATATACAAAAAATTTTATAACCAAACAAGAAAAGTTCAGTTATAAAATTTTTTATAAAATTATTTATGTAATAAAATCTATACTAATGAATCAGTAGAGGAATCTATTGCAGAAATAGTACCATCAGATAAATTTACATTAACCTGACCATACTTATCTTCCATTGATTTTGCAATAACATCCCATTCTGCTTTTATTTCATTATAATGAACAAACATAGCTTGTTTAGCTAATTCAGCATTACCTAAATTTAAAGTAATGTTATTAATTTTTTGTTGAACATCAACTAAAATTTTTAATTCTTCTGATGTAAGTTTTTCTACTTCAGATATTTCATTTTTTAATAATTGTGTCTTTGCCATTTTTTTAGGTTTTTAAATTATTTTACAAATATATAATTTATTTATTACTTTATAAATATTTTATTAATTAATTTTCAAATGGTGGTAGCAATGTAACATCTATTGGATTAATTTGTAATTCTATATTAGCCTCTAATGCTAACTGCATAGCAGTTATATCTAATATATCTTCTATCCAACCAGTTACTTGTTCTTTAGTTAATTCTTCATAAGGTGTAAAATTATTTCCAGAGGGCATAGGAACTGGTGTTACTCCATAACTTTCTGCAAAATAAGTTTTCTCATCAATATCTTTTGTGGCATTATATTCCCAATGAATAGTTGTTACTACATCACTTAAACCTTCTACTTCTACTTTACATTTCATTGCTGAAATAATCCAATTAAATTGTATCATTTTATTTTTGTTTTAAATTATTATATATTATTTTATATTGATTTTATTTATTATGTCATATATCCCAATCTTCCATTAGGATACCAAAGTTCTTACCAGACTCCTCAGCTAATTTTAATACAACAAATTCTTTTAATCTTTCAAAATTAGCTTCTTTGTAGTTTACATCAGTCATAGGTTTTAAACTATTGAACTCAATTTCTTCAATATCTTCCCAAGACATATATGTCCTGTTATCCTTTAGCTTTACTATGTTGCCATCATCCGTGGTGTAGTAGTAGAAACCACTGGCAGTTACTCCGTTCCTGTCCTGCGTTATATTCTGCACCGACAGTGTTACCACCTTGCTATCTATCACCTCATAGGTAGCATTTCTAATTTCAATTTCTTTTTTAGTGCTAATTTTTATCATATTATTTTTTATGGGTTTATTCCATAATAATCCATTATGGTTGTTGTTATTGTAGATCTGCTATTAACACCACTTGGAGATAAGTCTCCTGTATAAAATAATATCTCTTGTATAGTTCCATTAAATTCTTCTGAACCAGTGGTGGGATTTATTCCTATAAGAACCGATGTACTTGTTGCTGTTCCATTACCTATATATGTTCCAACTAAAGAATTATTTTTCCAGGCGTATGCAGTAGTTGAAGTTGTTAAATTACTATATACCTTAGTGGCTGATGAAGTGGTCCCCATACTAAATCTGATTCCTGAATTATAAAAGAAGCTATCTGAAGTTCCGCTAACAACTCTAGGGAATATATAACCACTCATAACTATACCTCTTTGATTAACAGTACTTGTATTATTAGAACAAACTATAAAATTAGATATATTGGCAACTTGTATAGATACGCCAGTTATAGTCGCTTGGCAATTGGGAGCTCCCCAATTAGTAGCTGGTCTTATTTGTCCATTTGGTCCAGTTTTAGTTACTAATACTTTTCCTACATTTACTATAACTGGTTCTCTACTCTGAGCAGAATTTCCCATAAATTTACCACTCCCATTTTGATCATACCATTTATTAACATACCCTATGTTTGCTGAAGTCATTTGGGTTAGCAGACCAAATTGTCCATAAATATCTAAGTTCCCATTTGCATCAAAACCAACATCAAACTGAGGAGAACTACTTGATCCACCATTTCTAACTCTTATAGCAGGCCCAGTATATCCTGCAACAACTCTTCTTAATGAGAATGCATATAATAGTACAGTTCCAGCAATTGTTTCAAATTCAACATTTGCCCCATAAGCTGTTCCAAAACTGGTAGTAGCATATGCTCTAACATAATAATGAGTAACTTGCAATAACCCAGTCATAGTGCTTGAAAAACTTCCAGTAGTTGTACCAGTAGGTCCATCAGTAGTTTTTGTATTTAAAGTTACTATTGGATTAATAGATGTACTCCAAACTAAACCACTAGTAATAACAGGATATTCAGAATTAATATATGTAATATTTCCTCCACTAACAGCACTAGTAGCTTCTATTGAAGTTATAGAGTTAGTTGAAATTGACGCTAATGCACTCTGCAATGTAACTGTCTGTTGTACGGCATAAGCAGTTCCTTGAGTGGGCCCTGTTGTTACTATTGCATAAGCTCTAATATAATATGTTATTGACGGGGTTAAACCAGAAATTGTTATTGCGTATGACCCTGTTCCTCCGCTGCCGCTAGACATTTTATTAGCTATTTGTCCTATTATATTCGGGTTAGGAGATGTTCCCCACACAATTCCTTTATCACTAATTGTTTGATCATAAGATGTTGGTATATCTCCCCCTGTTTCTATTGAATTTGCATCATAAGAAGATAGCGTGGTTGTAAATCCATCTATTACAATATCTTTCTTAATAAGTCTAACAGAGTATCCTCTAGTAGGTAGTCCAGTCGTATTAAAAGATAAGACTGCACTGTTATATGTCATAACCAAGTTATCTGTATCTGCAGCTCCAAATGGCCACCAGTAACCACTTGACTTTATATTAAGAAAATTACTTGCTGTAGCTGCTGCAAATCCACCCCCTCTAGCCCTAAATAAATTAGGGGAAACAACAGCACCAGTATTAGGGGATAGCCAATAAGTAGTCCCAAACTCTTTTAAAGGTCCACTAGACACTGTATTACCTCCATAATAAGTTGATAATGCTTGCCAGTCATCAAGAGTGGCTACCCTCCAACCAGCAGGGGCTATATCTTTTATTATACCTGTTCCATCTATGCCATTTACAGCATACCAGTTATATAATCTACCATATAAATTAGCATTATTAGAGTCATTATCATAGAATCTACATGCACCTGTGGTTAAAGTTGGCCATACACCCGAAACACTTATTCTTGGTATAAGAGTTCCATCACTATATACAGAAGTGTTTAAGTTATATTGATCCCATATTTGTCCGTTAGGAATTTCTACTGGAGTTGGGATGTATGGAATATTAGTATCTAAACTTGATAAATAATAAACTGCTGGATTCATTATATTAAATTATTAATTAATAAATACACAGTTGTTCCATTCTTTGTTAACAATGCGGTACTTCCAGCACTTCCACTTAGTATAGCCCCATTGGGGGCTATTAATATTGCTCCTGTTCCAGTAAATGTAAATGTAATTGTTGCTGATCCAATTTTAGTATAACTTGCTATAAAATCAGCAGCTGTACTAATTATAGTTGCAGCCACAGATATTGCTGTTGCTCCATTATTAATCATTACATTTCTACCATTCTGAGTATAAGGTAAACTTCCTGATGTTCCAGTTGTTTCGGTGGTTATATTTCCCGTGCCTGTTCCAGTGCCAATCAATATATTATATACTATATTTCCAGGAACAATAGCATTAACAAAAGCTGTAGTGGCTAATGTTGTATCATTAGTCCCAATTGCTGGAGTTGGTGCTTTAGGTGAAGTACTAAATGTTTTTTCTCCTGCTATTGTTTGTGCGCCAGTTGTAATTACACCTCTTGCTGTTGCGCTGGCGTTTGGTACATTTAATGTTATTACAGGAGTTGTATTTCCAGTAGCTACCGTACTTGATAAGTCATTACCAGTTGTCCCTAATGTCAATGCAGCAACAGATGTAACTGTTCCACTTCCACCACCAAGTACTACCCAAGCTGAACCATTATATTGATATAAAGCTAATAAATCAGTATCGTAAACAACTAACCCAGTAGCAGGAGTTGCTATTGCGTTTTTTTGTGTAGTTGTCATTCTTGGTGGTAAAAATCCTTGTGTAGTACTGTTTACTGTTAAACGTGAACTTACAATATCGGTTGTTGTACCTAATAATAAGTTACCATAAATAGCTGTTTTAACCGTACTACCATTTCCTATTACCGTAGTATTACTTCCTAGTCCGTTTGTTGCAGTTCCTATTACAATTGAAGATTGGTCACTGGCTGCTTGTGTAGTTGTACCGTATCCTATTGTTATATTATTAGATCCCCCAGCAACATTGTTACCAGAATTTGTTCCTAAAGCTATATTATAATAACCAGTAGTATTAGCTTGTAAAGCTTGTTCACCAATAGCAACATTGGCATATCCAGTGGTATTACTTCCAAGAGCAGCTGATCCAAAGGCATTATTACTATATCCCTCTGTATTAAGAGTTAAAGCAGCTGTTCCAAAGGCATTATTATTATAACCACCTATGTTTGAAAATAAGGCTTGAGTTCCAATGGCTGTATTGTCATTACCAGTTAAATTACTTAACAAAACTCGTCCTCCAATAGCTATATTGGCGCTTCCAGAAGTGTTATTATATAGAGCTCCTTGCCCTAAAGCTGTATTGTCATTTCCAGTAGAATTAAATCTACCACTATTAAAACCAACAAATGTATTAGAGCTTCCAGAAGAATTATATCCTCCACTATTAAAACCTAAAAACATATTAGACCCTCCAGTTGTAGAATACCTAAATTCATTCCTTATAACCCCGTTACTAGACTGAATGGTCATTACAGAACTTGATGGATTTATAATTTTTAAACTAAAAATAACTCTACCATTAAATGTTGATGATGGAGTTATGGTTAATGGAGTAATACTTGTAGTTAAAGCAGTATAGTAACCAGTTCCGGAAAGTGATTTACTTGGGCTAGTAGCACCTCCTACACTAATTGTAAATGAACCAGCTGGACCACCTGTATATGATATTGTGTATTGAACTTGATATAATGAATCCGTAAGCACATTCTGCGAAGCTTGTAACACACTTGTACTCCCAGTAGAATGAACATATCCATTAGCAAATGATGTTCCTACCCAGTTTGTTGAAATTGATGCTACTGTTAGTATTTCAGGTCCAAGTGATGTTCCGTCATTTACTGATGTTCCTTTAAGAATTGAAGAACCTACAAATGTTTTATTTCCAGCTATTGTCTGAACTCCTGTTGTGATTGCCCCTCTTTGGATTGGTCCAGCATCATAGTTTAATTGTGTTTGAATATTACTTGTTACACCTTTTAATAGTGCTAATTCATTAAGGTTAGGATATATATCAGTATCTAAACCTGTTATAAAATTATTTGAATCAGCAATTAATAATGTTTGATTTGCAATATTAGGAAGTTTTAATTCTACTGCACTTACAGTACCAGAAAATGTTTTATTGCCTGCAAATGTCTGAACTCCTGTTGTTACTGCTCCTCTTTGTATAGCAGAAGCATCATAGTTTAATTGTGTTTGAATATTACTTGTAGTGCCTCTAACAAAAGTTAATTCTGTCAAATTTGGATATGTAGTGTCAGGTAATGTAGTTAAAATACCTCCTCCATTTATTGTAGCTATCAATCCATTTCCAGTTCCTGGATATTTTACTCCATTAGTAGCAAAAGTCTTAACTCCTGCAAATGTCTGCGCACCAGTTGTAACAACACCTCTTGAACCAGCTCCAGCATCTGGCACGTTTAAAGTTATAACTGGAGTTGTAGTTGAATTAGCAACCGTACTTGTTAAATCAGTATCTACTGCTGATGTTAGTGTTAATGCAGCTACTGATGTAACAGAACCACCACCAGTTCCTGCACCAATTGCAGTTCTAAATGACGCAGCATCTAACCATGAAACTGTATTATTTGCATTAGCTTGTAAAAATGTAATAGCTGATGGATTTGTTGATGTAAATACATTACTACCAATTGTATTTGCACCTAGTGATATTCTACCTGTAGAAGCATTTAATCCAGTTGCTCCACCATCCCATTTATTTCTATCAGCATACGCTGTATCCCAGTTAGTATTATTGTAACTAGCTGATGTAGGTATTAAATAACCAGATGTAAGACTAAAGACACCTGTTGTATTAGTGTATGTTAGACCTGTAGCGCTAGAAGATAGTGCTAGTCTTGATCTTGAATCTGTATAGTAAAGATTAGTAAGTTCAGGCACCGCTAATGTATTCAATGTTTGAAATGACTTATCACCTCTCCAATATTGGGATGTAGTTCCTATAGTTATTGCAGGTTCTTTACTATTAAATGTTATCCAATCATCAGCTATCAATAGACCTCTTCTACCCGATGCAGATGATGCATCTGGAATATTAAACGTGTGTGTTGCACCTGCTGAATAAATATTAAAATCATTTCCTGATGTACCTTTTGCAAATAGTTGTGATGCAGATGTGAGTCCATTTAATGAAGCAAGTCCCGTTGTAAATGTTGTCTGTATAGAGCTCAGGTGAGAGTCCTGCGTGTGAAGTGTAATAGTATTTCCTCCACTTAAGTTAGATGGATAAAACCTAATAGCTATCCTATCAGCTGTTACAAGTGGGTCAAACTCTGGAACAGCACACGTGAAAGTGTACAGATCAATACTTGTTCCTCCAGTCAGTACCTCAACCAAAGATGTAGCTAACACATTAAATGTAGATCCATCATAAATCTCAACAGTTGAGTAAACCTCTAATGAGTTGGTGGCAGATGCTGATAGGTAGCACTGAAATATCCAAACACCTGCAGGAACTACCTCCTGTGTGGGCTTTCCTATATCTGTTATAAAGTTTGCAAATGCTACGTTGTTAACTGTTCCTGATGTGAAGTCAACACCTGTTAATAAAATTGCTCCAGTTGATATCTGATAGAAGGCACTGCCACCTATAGTCCCCTGTGATGTTCCCCCATTACAGTAGTAGACCTGTCCACCACCACCACCTGCTATATCTGGGAATGATGCCAACTGTCCATCACCCCTTATGTACTGTGATGCCAGTCCAGCTCCAGTGACAGCAATAGTTCCACTTGTATTTACTGGACTGTTTGTAACTGTAAATGCAGAAGGCATAGAGACTCCAACACTTGTAACTGTACCATCTATTGATGATATTGGTATTGTGTTACCATCATCAAGAAGTATATTTGTTCCAGTACTACTATTTTTTATAAATGACGCAGCTGTAATTGTTTTAGTTGTTATAGCATTTATATCTGTAACTGATTGCAATCCTTGATCACCAGTATTTGTGTTACTAGTATTATTTATTACTATTAAATTAGCATCAGTAACATATCTTTTATTAGTTGAATCAGCAATATCAGCAGTGGTAGCGTCTACTCCATTTGTAACTAATCCATTTACATCATAACTTATTTTAGTTTTAGTTGCTCCTGTTATTGCGGTATTTCGTGTAAGTTTACTATTAAATGTTACCCAATCCGTTGAAGTAAGTAAACCAGTTATAGAACTAGTTGCACTTGGTATTGTGGTTTGACTTGCTGCAGTTACTAATCCTTTAGCGTTTACTGTTATAGTAGGGACACTAGTTGATGAACCATACGTACCTACATTAGTATTAACTATTGCTAAGGTTAAAGTAGTATTGGAACCGGTAGTTCCACTACCAGTTACATCACCTATAAAAGATAATGCACCTGAAGGAATAGATACAGCAGTTGTTGTTAAAGTTGTAATTAAACCTTTACCATTTACAGTAATAACTGGAATAGCAGTAGATGAACCAAATGTTCCTACATTAGCATTAACAGTAGCTAAAGTTAAAATAGAACCCGCACCTATAATAGAAGCAGTACCACCTGTTACAGTTATGTCCGTACTTGTTAAGTTACCAAAAGTTAAAGCAGCTTGTTTAGCATTAAAAGTAGACCAATCAGCAGCACTTAAAGCACCACGATTGCTAGCACTTGCAGTAGGGACATTTAATGTTATTACCGGAGTAGTGGTACTATTAACTATACTTGAATTTAAATCAGTTCCGGTTGTTCCTAAATTAAATGAAACACTTGTAACCGTACCAACACTCCAACTTCTATCAACACTTAAATCATATTGAGTGCCATTTATAGATAACTGTCTTGTTGAAGGTACATATCCAAATGCAGAAATAAAATTATAAACATCATTTCCAGTAACTAAGTTTAATGAACCACTAGTTACTGGTGCTGTATTAGCAGAAACTGTTGGATTAAAAATAGTTCCTCCAATTGTAATTGTATTTATATTACCTGAAGTTATAGAACTAACACCACCAACTGTTACCCAACCAACACTTGTATATATTTTTAATTTATCATCAAGTGTGTTATAATATACTTGACCTAACTTAGCAGTTAAATCTGTTGGGGGACTTATTAATGGTTGTATAACTGCATGTTGCAATTCATTTGTTACTAAATCAATATTATTTAAATACTTAATTGCCATGGTTTTTAATTTAAATATGCATATCCAGCAAATTCAGTAGTAAATGTTATTGTCAATGTATTTGTATTATTATATGAAATATCACCAATAACAACATGATTTAAAGCATCAACTACAGTTACCGAAGGAAAAGTTCCTAAATTATGTGTTATAACCCAAAATGCAGATGGTATACTTTGATTGTGTATGTATGTACCTTTATTAGATAATATAGTTTCTAAATCTATTATAGTACAAACATTAGTTGGTACAGCCGGGCAAGACATACTTGCTTCTGTATTAATAGTTAATAGTGGTTCAATAAATACACCAGTTTCTCCACTATAAATAATGATTTTATTAGATGCACTATTTTGCCAATCACATAAATACTTATTTAAAGTTGCTGTTTCAAAATCATTATAACAGCAAGGTTCTATACCAAATTTAATTTCTTTAAAACTTGTATATGCTTGTACTGCAAAATTTTGTTCAATCTTAATTCTTTTAATAAGTGATTGCTCCATATTTATTTATTTCTTAAATCTCTAATTTGTTGAGCAGCTAATTCTAAGTTTAAATCTCTTGTGGGTAATACTTGTGAAGGTACCTCACCACTTAATCTTTTATTAGCCCATTCATTTACACATGTTTTACATATAGCTGTTCCTTGATCATCATATGCTTTTTGACAACCACAGGTAAACGTTTTGTTACAATTTGCACAATTCATATTAATTTATTTTTGGTTTATTTAAATCTATATTATTGTATACTATTAGTATAAATATGTTTTTCCACCACAATTTCCTGATGGACAAATTATTTTATTTAATGCTTCTTTTGCATAATTATATAATTGCATACCTTGAACAGGTGATTGAGAATATTCAACATTTGCTATAGCAGCATCAATCATAATTTTAATGTTTCCCATTTGAGCTAATAAATCTTGTTTAGATGATTGAGGTTGACATGCTTGAATATTTAAATCACACAATACTTCATAATATTTTGTCAATAGTCTGGTAACTCTCAAATGATTATATTCAACATAAACTTTTGAATTAGGAGAAACACTATATTTAACAATATAAATTCCATCAGGAATTTCTTGCTGTATAGTTCTACAATTAAGTTTTTGTATTGCAAGAGAACATGCAGTCAAACATAAATCAAAATCTTTTGTCATTTTAAGTAAGACAGGGACAGTAAATCCAGGAAGTGTAATTAATAATTCTTCACAATCAACAGCAAGGTCTGAAGAATATTGACTAGTATCTTTAATACATAAAAGATTACAGTTAGATACTGTTGGTATTTCTAAGCTTAATATATGTTTGTCAGCCATTTTTATATTTATTTTGATATACTATATATACAATATACAAAAAAATTACAATAAAGAAAAAAAAAAGAGTAGGAGTTTTTACCCCCTACTCTAAATTTTTAGAATTACCATTTAAGGTATATCTACTACCAGTAAGAATTAGTTTCTAATGCAATATTGTTTCCTGCAGTATTTGCTAATGCAATCACTTTATTAATCAATGCTAATACAGCAGTGTTAGCAGAAGTGTCAGAACATTTAACATATACTTGGTAAACATATTGATCATTATCAAATACACCACTTGGATTATTAAATCTTGGAATAGTGTGTTGAATATAATATGCTTTATAAGTAGCAGTTCTATCAACAGCACTTAAGATTTCATCTGACATCTCTATCTCTCTAATTCTTGCACTATCTGCATTTCCTTGATTGAATGGAGATTGTCTGTATCTTTCAGATAATATCAAATCTCTAATTACATTTTCACCTTGAGTTTGTTGCATTTGACCCGGAGTATTAGTAGCAACACCACAATCATTACATGGGTTACCAGTTTCATCCAAAATAGAAGCAATAATAACTACAGGCTCAGCATTGAAATGATCTCTAGTATCAAATGAACAGTTACCAAATTTAGTATCAACATAAGCTCCTACAAAATTAACTGTAGCAGTAACTTTAGTTGTACCATTAGGATCAGTTGAAGCAACATAATTTCCAGAACCAGCAGCTCCTAAAGCTTGTTCAATAGTATATACAGATTGTACACTTACAGCACCAGTAGTTGCAGTAACTACAACACCACCTGCAGTAAGAGCAGTAACTGTTAAAGTTCCAGCAGTACCACCAGCAACAGCTAATACATCACCTACAACATATCCAGTACCACGTGCGGCAACACTATAAGTAGCAATAGCTCCAGATGATACAGTTAAAATATTAATTTTAAAACCAGATCCTGAACCACCAGTTGTAGCAACACCATTAGCAGCAGAATATGCAGAACCACCTGCTAATGTAGCAGTAGATACACCATTAACATCTCCTTCAGCAATAAATGGTTTAATTAATGGATTAGCAAGAACCATTTTAGCCATAGTAGCAGAAACTAATGCTGGATCTAAAAATTCTTGTCCATCAATACAACAAATATTTGCACTATCACCAATTGCATAAGCATTATGATTTAAGAAACGTAATGTTGGAGAACCTTTAATGTCAAGTCTCATGAATTGTGTTTTTCCACAAGGAGCGCAATTTGAACCTAAAGATAAAGATGCAGTAGATTGTATAGCTGATATACAATTAGTTGCCCATACTCTTGAAATAAATTTAGGGTTGATACCTTTTGATTTAACTGATTCTTGATAACCTCCATTACCAGGGTTGTTTCCAATAGTATCTTTACTATAATAACTTCCTTGTACAAGGTAAGCTAATGAGTTTGCAGGTAAAGTACCTCCTGAAATAGCAATAGTTTGCCAAGTAGAATCAGTAACTAAACCAAGCTGTCCAGCAGTTAATGCTGAAGTTGCTACACTAGCAGATGCTTGTGTTGAAGTAGCAACAAACGTTTTGTAAAACGCATGATTAAAATAAGCCATAATTTTTGTTTTTTTTGTTAATAAATATATAAAGTTGTACTACATGTACAGATATAATATAAGAAAATTTTTTTAAATTCCTATTATGATAAGAAAATTAATTTATATTTTGTTGAATTAATTGAATCTTTTACAAGATCTAAGTTATTTACAACTTCTGAATAAGGCATCATGCCTTGTAATTTATTGATAGTATTATATAAATCTCTTAAATATGCTACAGCATCTGCTACAGTATCTAAAGTTCTAATTGGTGAATCTTTATATGATAAAAGTTTTTCAGCAATACCTTGATACCCTTCTACTAAAGTATCTGCATGATCATGTAATCCTTCATAAAATTCACCTAAAGCTTTATGAGCTGAAAAAGAACCTTCTCCTGTAACTTTTAAATGAAGTTTATGAAAACTAATTGCAGCATTCATCATTTCTGTTGCTAAATTTGCAGTCATAGTATCTAAAGAACTTCCACCTACACCCGTATCTGCAATAGGTTTAGCTATAACAGATTCTTCTTCTTCTTTTTCTTCAACTTTTGTAGATGGTCTGCTAATTGTTTTAGTTACTTGAGTATTTATCTTTAAAGATCTCATTTTATTTTCCATGATTAATTGTTTCTTTCAGCAGAACCTTGGCCCCTTTGTTGTTGATAAATATTTTCTATATCTCCTGCAATAAGTGAAGCTGTATCATCTAATAATACTTCAACAACATCATCTTTAAATTGACAAGGTATATTAGTAGTACTAACTACACCTGTATATGGATCAACACATCCTTGTATTTGTATATAAACAGGTTTTTGATAATAAGTTAATATAGGATTTACAATATTAAAATCTTTGTTTTTATAAATTCTAATTTTATTTCCTAATATTGTACAAAAAGTTTCACCCCATTCAAAACTTGGATCTTTTAAAGGATCTCTTAGTAACAAACTTACATTAGCTTCTTCAGCTAAATAAACAGTCATAGATCTTGGATCAGGACAACACTCACTTGTAGCATCACTACTTACCCTTTTATACTCTAAATAAGTATCTACAGGAAAGTTATCTGTTTCAAAATATTGATTAGTTACAACCCCTGTTAAAGAAAGTTCTCTTAATAAAGGTTGTAAATCATCAATTCTTCTTTTAGATAATTCATCACCCTCTTTATACATATTACCTCCATGCAAATTTCTTCTGCACCAATCCAACTGTACTTTATTAAATGCTTCAACAAATTGCCAACATTCTATGTTATCATAGTCTTGGCTATCCAGTTTATTTAACCTTTGTTTTAGTTTAATTAAGAGTGTGTTATTATCCATTTTTTATATTTTAAGAGTTCCAGTATGGCTCTACTTTATTAAGTAATGACATCAATGTTTCTTCATTCTCCGGATTCTTTAAAAATTCCAAACATTCAGATGGTGATTTACCTAATCTAATTCCACTATCAATTGGTTCAATCCAACCTCCAGCTTTAGTAGTAATAAATCTATAATATAAAGAGTCTTTAATTAAAGCTCTAATTTTTAATTCTTCCATTGATAATCCTGACACTTCTATAAATTGTGAAGCAGCTCTTTTCTTAGAAGATTCAGCTCCATTACCATGAATGTACTCATCCATATTTTCATAAAGAATATCATTAGGTGTATTTTTAACATACTGTACACTATCAGCATCACAAATCTTAGCAACATACATTAATTTTGAAGCATTTGTGTCATACATTTTTTGTAATTCTACCAAAGCTTTATTTTTTAATTTACTAAGTTCTGTTCTAGTACTTAAGGTTTCTTCCATTGTATCAAGATAGAATTTAGGCGGATTACCTGATTCCCGTGCTTCTCTTAATGATTTTGCTACAATAGAAAATCCACCGGCATGAATAGCATGCAATTTAATTAAGTCATAAGGATCTTTTTCTGGATCTAAATATACAGGGTCATTACCACATCTTAAACTAATCTTATCCCAAAATTTTGAATTATCAGGTTTCATTACCGTAAGCTTATTCCAAAAATCTTTATCATCTACATCAACAACATTAGCTGCTAATTCAGCTTCTAATTGAGCAACTACTTTTCTAATTTCTTTTGCCTTTACTGCTTTTTCTTTTGCAGGTAACATTTTTACATCAGGAGCAAATTCATTCAATCCTGTAACATAACGTTTAACTCCATTCATTTCTAAACAAGCTAATGTTTCTTCATGAAATACGCCATCATGCAAGGCTAATCCATAATGCTCTAAACCCATATTCTCTTTTGAAGAATTAAAATAAGGACGTATAGCAATAGTTTGATTTTTTGTTTGCTGATACTTTTCTACAATTGTGTAATCATTCATAATTTGGTTTTGTTAAAATTTAATAATTGTTCTCATTTGTCAAAAGTACATAATTATGTACAATTTATTATTATTAATATTTCTAAAGTAAGATTTTATTCTTACTCTAGTTTATTTGACTTATGCAGTGTAAACAATTTTTAATACTCCTGCTGTATGATATAAATCTCCATTAACTAATCCCGCTACTTTTGCTGCGGCATTATCTGCATAATTTCTAACTAATATATCTTTACCTACAGCTTTTGAAGCAATTATTTCAGAAACATTTAAGTTTGAAAACTCATATGTTTTATTTGCTTTTTTTATATCTAGTGCCATTTTATTTTTTATTAAAATTAAAAAAAAGACCTGGGTGCTGTTCTTATGAGAAGCAACCCAGGTACATTTTTATTTCCTAGAATGATCCGCCAGTAATTGGGTTTCTCATAACTATTTTCAATACTTTAGTTGGATCCTTAACCCAGATAGCAGGCATAGTTTGTGACATCATTACACGGTATCCGTTAAAGTTACCAGTAGATGCAAAACCTTGAGTTCTTCCCATGTAGTCCATAGTTCCATTTTGGTAGAACCATTTCAATTGATTATCCCAAGATAATTTCAATAAATGGATGTTATCATTTCCTTCATCTGTTACGTCAAAGATAATAAAGCTATAAGAACTTAATGGACGGCCATCAATTAATGGATTCTCAATATCATTAGTATTCAAGTTATCAAACGCAGGGTTCAATACAAACTTAACATTAGCTAAGAAAGGAATAGTAAATGAAGTATAAGCAAATCCATAATCTAGATCCATTCCAGAACCTTTAACAGCTCCAATATCACTAGCATTTTGTACTAGACCAGAACCATATACTTCATCAGCAATAGCTTTGTTGATCAATTGCATACCACCAATACCTGTTTGAACAACAAGTGATCTTTGTGGATCTGGACCTTTGAACTCAACTTTACCTTGGTAGAAGTTATATAATTCAGATTTGAACATATCAAGTGTGAAAGAAGACTTGTTATAAACTCTTTTAAATGAGTTATCTAACTGTGCCCATAATCCCACAGATAATCTAATATCATCTGGACCATCTTGTTTGATTCTACCACCTTTACCCCACATTAAGTAAGTTTCAATGTCAGAAGCAATTTTAGATAAGTGAGCAGCTTCCATGTTAGTAATAAATGTTCTAGTAAGAGTACCATTTTCAAATGCTTCTCTTGCACCAGCTTTACCCATGTTAGCAATTAATCCTTCAATACTAGGTACTGCTGGATCATTGTTAGCTCCAAAGTTTCTCCAGATTTCAGTTACAGGTACAGTACCATCAGAATTTAAACCACCTTTGATCATCAAATCAGCACGGCTAGAAATAGAATAATGCACGTGTGCTTCAGCTCCTCCTACAAAGTTGTAGAACTCACGGAAACCAGAACCTGTTTCAATGTCAGAGAATCTTTCTCCATACTCACCTCTTGCAGAACCTTTTCTAAAGAATTTAGTTCCTTTAGCTAAATACTTATTATCTAAGTTAGCTGCATTGTTGTTGTTTACTAATTGAACAGTATAGATAAAACCGTCACCAGCAGGGATGATATCATCAGCTGTAATGTAAAGTTCCAATCCATTGTATTTGTCATAAGTGATAATATCACCATGTCCAAATGTTCTTTTAGAAATTTTAATTTTAAATGTTGTACCATCCACACCTTTAGCAGCGTTACCTGGTTCAATATCTGCCACAATATATGGAAGATCTTGTGCAATAGGAGTTTGCCATTTGTACTCACCACGAGCATTGTCTACCATGATGGTATTTTTTCCACCAAATGATGCCATTTGATAAAGAGGCATTTCAACTTTTTGAGTCATTGCCCACAAATCAACAGGTCCCATATCCATAGGTTCTGCTGAACCTAGCATCTGAGTCAAGTGATAAGAATCAACATGAGAACTTGCTTTGTAGCTAGTATCTCTTAGGAAAATCCCATTATTTAATACTGGAGTTGCCATAATTTTTACTTGTTTTTAATTATTAATTGTTTATATATTTGATTGTTAAATCCTTTTGAAAATGTTGTTGGTTCTTGGCAATTTTTTTGTTGGTTGTTTTCTTGTTTCTTCATCTTTATCTTGAATGCCAAGAGATGTTGAACTATGATTTCCTTGTTCTGTTTTTAATTTTCTTACTGTTTGCTCAATACTTTGTTGAGCTCCTTTGTCCATTATCTTTGCTTTATATCCTTGTGGATCTTGCAATAACCATAATGCTTCTGATATTAATGCATAGTTTGGTTCTACAAATTGATACTTTTCTAATAGATGTCCTAATAGATTTGTATTTCTACCACTCACTGAAGGATAACTTGGTTGAACTAAACCATTATACAACATTGCTTGAGTTTTTCTATCAACTTTAATATCTCCCAAGTTACCATCTTTTAAAGTGTCATATACATTTTGCATATAAGCTTTAGAAGCTTGCTCTTGTTGTTTTTGTTTTAGTTGTTGTTCTTGAACTTTTTTGATAACAATTTGTTCTGCCATCTTATCCAATTTTGGTTTAAACTTAGCAGCTTGTTGTTCAAGTTTTCCTAAGTCTTTCCAGATTTCAATTTCTTCTGCAATTTCATCAGAAGTACCATAACCAGTAGCACTTAAATATTCTTTAATAATTAATTCTTGATCTCTTTCAGATTTAACATCTAAATCTTTAGTTTCTTCTACTTGACCTAATGTTGAAAATAAACCTTTTAAATCAGTACCACCATCTGCTACATATCTAGCAGCAATTTGTAATTCTTCAGGTAAACTAGCAAAAAACTGTTTAGGAGTTTCACGTCTTACTTGATTTGCTTTTTCTTCTAAATTAGCTTCAATTAATTCTTCCCAATCTTTTGCTGTATATTCATCCAAAGATTTCTCATCATCAAATGGAACTAACTTATCTTCTTTAATCATTTTTGAAAAAACATCTGAAATTCCAGAAATAGATTTTCTACCTCTAGTTTCTTTTTTTTCTTCTTCATCTTCTTCACTACCTAAACTATCAAGAATACTTTTACCATCTTCTTTAGTTACTTTAGGTGTGACATCATCTTCATCATCATCTGCAAGAAGATCTGTATTAGATGTTGTAGTTTTACCTACATCAGTTAAATCATCTGCATCATCTGCATCTGGATCAGCAAATGAAAAATCTGCTTTTTTATTTATTCCTGAAAAAAAGTTATTTGTAGTTTTAGTTTCTTTTCCAGATGGCAAAGTCATATCATCACCACTTGGTGCTGCATTGAATATTGTATCTAAATCAATATCTAAAGTCTCTACGTTACTACTCATTGTGTTGTTTTTGGTACTCATCTTATTGTTGGTTTAATAATTAATACTTTATATATACAATATAACAAATCTTTATTTTGTTTATACTATAATAAACTTATTATATTTGATAATATTACAAAGTTTTTTGCAGTATATAGCTAACACAAATTATTTATTTTCTGATTTCTTTTGATCATACTTATTTTTATTTTGTTTTGCTATATCCAATTGTGTATTTGCTATCTGTGTTTGTGCTGCAATCTTTTCTCTTTCAACTTGCAGTCTTTGCCCTTCCATGGATGATTTACTTACCATCTCCTCACGTTTCATATTCATTTGCTCTCTATACTTAGTGGTTTCTTGAATATCTTTTAATGCATCTTGATAATCATTTATTTGATTTTGATTTATATCAACACCAGCTCCATATCCTGCAGCTTTAATTTCAGCAATAGTAATATCATTTTGCCTATCTTTATCTGCTTCTTCTTGCATCATTTGAACTTTCATTTGAGATTCTTGCGCTTGTGCTTGTAATTGTTGTTCTTGCATTTGACGTTGTTGTTGCATTTCCTCTTGTCTTTGAGCTGTTACTCTTGTTTCAGCATCTCTTAAAATATCAGTTACTTCAGAAATAGAATCTGCTTTAACAATATTTCCAAGTTCATATATACTAGCACCAGTTGTATTATTAGTTAAAGCCATTTGTTTTAACTGTTCAAGTATTGCTCTATGATTTGTTTTAGTTGTAGCAAATACATTAAAATCTCTTAATAGAAGATCAGTACCATTAATAGTAAAGTTTACCTTCTCTGCTTCAGTAGATATATAACTTAATCTTATACTTGGATTTGTACTATAATAGTATTGTGCCAAGTCTGTTCTCATCTGATGTATTCTTGGCATCAATTGATCTGAGTGTTGTACAAAGTAAATTTCTGTTTGAGCGTATGATTGTTGCATTGCATTAACAACTCCAGTGGCTGTTTCTGCTGATACAGCACCACCTAATCTTTGAGCATTAATTCCTATTGCATCAAAACATTGTTGTTTAAAATAATTAGCTAATTGTATTCTACTCATCAATCTACTTGTTTGCTCCATGTTTAGAGTCTGGTAGTGTTGGAAGTTTACAGCATTTTCTGTATTAGTAATTGAAGTATCAAGTGGAAGCATTTGAAAATCCTTCATTGCTACATATGCTTTAGCATAATTGTTTTTACCCCAATCTTCTCCCATTGAGTGACGTGGTAATGCATTTTGATCAAACATAATTACTGTACCTAATTCATCAATTAAGATATCAGCAATCTGATTGTTAACCATGTTATATCCAACTTGATATGCTTTCATTAAATCTACTAAAGAAGTAGATCTAGTATTTCTATCAGAAAATACTCTACCTTCTACAGGTAATTTACAACCATATAAAGAGTTGTTTCCTTTAAATTGGAATGGTAATCTTCCGGGTTTAGTTTTATTAATACCTAAGTACATTGGATTTATTTCACTACTTGTTGAACTTCTCCACATTGCAGGTACATTTGGACCAACTTTAACACCACCCCAAATTTCATTAATCCAAATCCAATCTATATGTTCACCTTGTAATAAAGTATCTTTTGTTTTGTTTTTAAATATTGATGTATCATATATAGCTTTTTCAGTTACTTTAAATGTTTCATCAACTATCTCTTGAGTAACTTCACCATCAGTTTCTATTTTAGTAAGATGCCCAATTTTTCTTTGAGTCTTCCAATAAATTGTAGAAACTCTCATTAAATTACTATCACCAAAATAAGCTAAGTCTTCACTTTGACTTAAAATTTGTGTTAAAATATCACCACCTCTAGCAGGATCTGCCATATAGTTACTTGTATATTGTCTATAAGCTAAACCGGGTGAATTAGTATTCCAAGCATGTGATCTTGTTGCATCATAATAAGAACCATCATTTTGATATCCATTAACTTGATATTGTGCAGATCTTGCAGGATAAATTCTTTGTAGTGATTCTAATTGTTGTTGACTCATTAAGTATCCATATCTATCTACAACATCAGCCACTGTCATTAAATCAATTTTACCAACATATGCTGAATCAGAAATATATCTTTGATCTGGAGATTTTTGATAGAATGTTAATACAGGATTCCATAATTCAATATCATAATCATCTTCTAACATACGGAAATGCCAGAACTCTCTATCAGCAATAAGCATATCTCTAAAACCTCTTTCTTCAAGTTCTTGCATTTTAAATCTTTCTTCATCAACATTTAATTGATGTGAAGCCCATTCTTCAACAGAACTTCTATAAGACTTACTAAAGAAATCTTCTATTTCAGGTAATGTTTTAATATTTTCAGGAGCAAGTTGTTGCTTAGCTTCATCAGATGCAGGATCCATTCCCATTTGGATCATTTTTTCTATTAATTTTTTTTCAGCATCTGCAAGTAATGCTTCTTCAACTTGAGTCTTTTTTGCTTCAAGCATTTCATTATATGACCTATCATCAACAGCTCTAAATTGTACTTTATTATATCTTTTGGAAAATTCTCCACTTAATACATTAATTACATTTGGAATGATGGGATAAAATTTAAGTTCTAAAGCTGAATCATTTTCTTTAGTTAGAACATCCATTAAATCTTTATAGTCATTATCAGGTTCAACTATATAGTCTGTTTTATCTATAATCCCTTTAGCTAATTTATAATTTTTTAAAAGTCTTCTAGCATTAAGTTTTAAAAACTCTATACCTTGTAGTTCTAACCAATCTAAATTCCATGCAGCCCAATCATCTGTTTTTTCACTATAAGGTAAAAACTGAATAGGTTGCGTTAAACTAGAAAAGGTAGGTCCTTCTTCTTTTCTTGCTCCAGCTTTTAACTGCATTGCATTAAGTACTTTCATTCTAAATTTAATTTAGTTAATTTATTTATAATTTTTGAAGCCTGATCTTTTTATTGTATTTCCAGTATTGTTTCCAGTACGTCCAATATTTTTGAACGGACTATACTTTAATTTATACAAATTTTTTGAATTATCCAAAGATTTCTCTTCTGATTCACGTCTTTTTGAAAAACCCCTATTTGATTGTTGTATTTTTACAAAAGCAACTAAAGCTCCAAATGCAACTAATCTATCTACGTTAAGCCCAGGATAATATGCAAGCATTTCTTTTATGAGCATACCATCAGGTATTCTCTCAACACCTAAAGTTTGATTTGTAACAACACCACTAATATCAGTTTCTTCATCAATAACTTCTCTTAAAAATTCAATTGCATATGATATTAAATGACTTTTAAATAATGTACCTGTATTTTTCCATCCATACTCTTGATATACAGTATTGTTTGAACCAAGATCTTTTAAGAATAAAATTTGTTGTTTAGGTACAAGATATCTTTGTTTCTTTCTGGCAATCATATGTTGTATAAACAAAGATATGTTATTCTCAACTATAGTCCATGCATTATACCATTCTATAATTAATTCTAATCTTTCATGTGTTTTATTAATATCATCAAATCTACCACACCATGATGCAACAATTTTATCTTTCTCTAAAAATTGTTCAACATCTCCGGATATCATAGTTCTTGTAACCTCTGTTGCATTCTTATAAACAAAAATACTACACAAGGAATCTGATGTAGTAGTCTTACCTTCTGATACAGGGTCAATAGAGGCGTAATAAGCCCCAAACTCAGGACTCTTGACAGGACGTTCCCAAACAATAATACTTCCTGTCTTATCCACTTGTTTCTTGTCAACAGGAAATCTACTTATTGGAAGTTTATTAGTCCTTTTAGCAAAGACACCTTTCTCATCTCTATCTAATTCAACAAGTTCATAAGGATATGTTTTTTCTTCAATCCTTTTTTGTTGTCTACTAAGAATGCCTTGTGGAAATACAGATGCTTTTCTATAAGCAAAAGCTTCAGCAATATTTAAAGGTTTCTGAGATATTCTTAATTGAAACTGTTCACCATTTAATTCATTTTTCCATCTCTCTCTTTCTTCATGAATTGCTACTTCAGCTTCTTTTACTAAAGAGTTTCCATAGTCATCAATGTATGGTGGCATTGACCATTGTTCTGGAATAAATAAACCAGCCATACCTATTGTACCATCTGCATCAATAAGATCGGTTTCTACAGCATATATATCATTTGCTGCTGGATTAGTAATCATTTCTTTTAAAGGATTACATTGTTCTAAATCTCCAACAGATCCTGCTGCAATAAACATACCTGTAGTAATCATACCTGAAGACATAGCAGGACGTAAATACTCATATGTTTCAGACATCTTTGGAGCAATGCCAGCTTCTTCATGAAAGAAAATTGAACATGGCCCCCCTACTCCAGTAGTTGCATTCTTTTCAAATGAACCACCTTGTATTTTTGATTTTAATCCTCTTGCTGTTTTTCTATTACCAATTCTAACCTCAATTTGTTGTTGCCATAATAAAACTTTTTCAGGATTACTTGGTCTATACCAAGCAGTATGTTCATTTAAAAATGTTTTATATTCATCTAAAAATTTCCATGATCCTTTATCATTTATAAAATCTTTAAGTGATGCACCAATCTTGCAGATACTTCCTTCTTCAAACCAATAGGTATTTATAATTTTACCCATATGAAAATATGAAGATGCTATCTGACGTTTTTTTAATATAGCTGAATGTTTGTAATGTAGTTCTGCAAGTTGCTCATATAAAGCCATGTGATACTGTGCATCACGTACTTTAGCAAAGCCATATCTTTTTTCTTCTTTATCAAAGATTGGAAGGAAATTTAACCACATGTAATAGTCTCTAGTTAAATACCAACTTTTATCTCCATCACTATAAATAACTCCTTCTCTACATTTAATTTTTTGATCTTCCCAATACTGAGTAAAATCTTTAGATCTAAATGGTTTATTACAATAAAATCCCTGTTCATTAAATATTTGAGCTTGTTCATTAAACTTAAAAGATAGTTTATTAAACTCATAATGACCAGGGACATTAAATATACTTAAAACATAATCTACAAAATCTTGTCTAGTTTCAAATTCTGTAGTTATCCAAGAATTATCTTTATATGTAGGTATGGATTTATACATATTTAAACTTAGCATACACATCACCTTCGTGTATTAACAAATGATCTTCATCATCATGTAACATTGTTGTTGGTAAACAATGGTCACTATATTGAACCATATCTCCTATTTTAATTTCTGTAACACCTTCACCTACAGCAACTACAGTACCTTTATTTTCAACTTTTAACATTGTATCAGGTATAATAATGTTTGTATTTTTAAAAAATGCCTCAGCTTTTTTTTGTTTAATCAATAACTTCTTTCCTACTGGTATTACTTGTTGTATCATTTTTTTTTATTTTAATGGTTTATTATATTTGGTCATATGCTAATCCTGCACCACCGCGTACAGAACTTTCTTGTTCTTGTTTCATATCAACAAAGGCTCCTTTATATGATTGTCTAATTTGTTCAAATTTAGATGCTGCATTTACCATGGAGTTTATGTTACCATCTCTACCATGTTCAATAGCAGTTACTTCCATGTATTTAGCTAATCTATCAAGCATTGATTTAATACCTTTATAAGCTCTGAAGGTAGGTGTTTCATATAACTTATAACACATATCCAATGCATATCTTATTTTAGGATCTTCTGGTGAATCTTCTAGTTGAACTTCTTCAATAATAACATCTTCTTTTTCATGTTCTGGTATATTAAAAAAAGGATTCATATCTGGATTAGGACAACTCATATAAAATATGTACTGGTAAATTTTTAAATATGTATCTGGATAATTTTCCATAATAGCATTTAAAAAAGGTAATGCATAGCAATGTTCTGATGGTATTACTTTACTGTTCTGAATATCAAATAGTCTTACTAACATAATTTTATTTATTATCTTTTAACCACATTATTAATGAATTAACTTCATCCTTTAAATATGGTACTTCATACATTTTTATTTCATCTAAAATAGGTTCTCCATTATAATGTTCATTAATTGGATAACCATTTGAGTCTTCACCAATCTGTTTAAACTTTACATGTTGAATTGTAAGTTTACCAATCTTTAAAGAAGGGTTATGCTTTTTAATAATATACGCATAAATACTGAGCTGTAAAGAATAGTGCATTAAATTGCAATCATCTAAATGATTAACAGGTTTAAACATTTTACTTGTAATACCTTCCCAGTTAGTATATCCTTTTTCTTTAATTTCTTTATTAGTCTTGTAATCATTGATATTAATATAACCATCTACAATTTCTACAACATCTGCCTGACCACAAAGTCCAACAGATTTTAAATAAACTAAATGTTCTGGATAAACACCATCACTTAACTTTTGTTCTGGTGCTAATTTTATACCATTCTCATTTATAAGTGGTTTAACAATTGGCACTTCAGTTCCTCCACGCTCAATTGTTTTAAAATCAAGCATGTCTGATTCTCTTTGGTTATGATAAAAATTACCAAGATTAATAGCTCTTTCAGTTTCATTATCCCAAGCCTGTAATATTTGTTCTACAGTCATACCATACCACTTAGAATTTTTATTCTTTGCAGATTTTTTAGCCTGTCCTTCTTTATCAAACTTAGGTTTAAACTTACCAACAAGTGAGGTAACACTTAACCATTCAATGTTATCTTCTTCTATACTTTCATAAGTATGTCCATCTTCTTTAAATATAATAGCCATTACTTAACTTTTAAAAGTTCATTTGTTCCATTTGTTCCAGTTAATCCTGTAGTAGTTGCGTTCATCATAGGATCATTGGTTGTTGTAGAAACATAGTATGGATTTGTTGTACCAGTATGACATGGTATTTCATGATAAGGTTGTAATATTTGATTAGTATTTTTAACTTGGTTATCAAACATATTAGCTTTAAGTTCAGTTTGTAAAAGAACTGTTGCTGCTTCCATAGTAATCATATTATGTTCTAAAAGATCTTTAACTATTTCTGTTACTGTCATAATGTTAATTTTTAATTTGTTGGTTTATTTTTTCTTCTAATTCTTCAGTCATTAATGAATCCCAAAATCCTTTAGGACAAGATGTAGATAATGACCGTACCTTAAATGCAAGACTGCATCCACAATCTGAACAACAAGGTTGTGTACCCGGAACTAAACAATGATCTCCAGCAGCATCAAATAAAGAACACTTAATACATATCTGAAATCTATCTGTAGCAACAGCTTCAATATGTTCTTTTTTAAATATGTTATTTTTAATACCTTCTACTATTTGATCAGCATTTTTAAATACTGTTAAATATCTTTTCCATTTTGCATCCATTTTGTAAAACTTATTTTGCTTTAAACTCTTTTTTTCTTAATATATCAGATTCCATTTGTTCTAATGCTTTAGACATTTGTTCAATATTACTTTGTATATTTTCACTTTGAGCATAACCATTATATGTTCTTTTAGCTAAATTACCAAGTGTACTTTTATTCTTTTTAATTGAGTTTTCTAATTTGGTTTTTCTTAAATAAAAAGTACCTAAACCATCTACATTTATTCTTGGATATTCTAATGTTGATAGTTTTTTTCTTAATTTACCATAATAAAAAGATATAAAATCATCTACCACTTGTGGATGTACACCAACTTCTTCAGCAATACCTTCTTTAAAATCTTTATGTTTCTTTGGATTCACGTCCTAATATTTTATAATCTAACAATACCAAACCATCTATTTGAATATTAATATTTTTATTAATTGAAATAGTTTTTTTATTTATACCATTTTTAACTATCAACTTTTTCTTTTCTGCTTTTGCTAAAGCATTTCTAGCTGATTGTGAACTTTTAAATATTTGTTGTTCAGTTAAAAATATACAAAATTTAGTTAATTCAACTTTGGGTTGTTTTGATAATTCCATTAAACACTTAAGATCTGAATTACTAATTAAAATATTTTCAAAAAAACAATAGGTGAGTATTTGATACTTAATGGTTTCATTAATATCTACTTGTAATTTTAAATCTACTTTGTTTACTATAGCCATTATTTTAAACTCATTATCATATCAACTAAGTCAGGATGAGGATAGCAATCAAACTTATCCTTTCTTACATTGGTATGTGTTAATAATCCTTTAATTTTACCATTAGCAGCATCTTCATTATAATCAAATGCTTTAACGGGGCCATGTTTTTGTATTAGTTGTTTTAAACCTAATCTAACATCAATACTATCTCTTTCAGCAACATACTTAATCCACTTTTCAGTTTCTTTAATTTGTTTTTCTGAATAAGAATGCCAGTATAAAAATCCTCTGAATGCTTCTTTCAATGTTATTACTTCATCTGGGTGAGTCTTAGTTCCTACATAGGTTTTATATTCTTTATCAAGTTGACCCATTGAACATATCTCTAAACCTACAGAATGCCTATTCATCCAACCTGATTTAGTTAAACCTAAATGCCAACCTTGATTTCCTGTTGGAAAAGCCTGAACCATTTGACCATCATACTTAGCATCACCTGTAGTATGATTTTTACCACCTAAAACAAATTCAGTTCCAATAGCACCTCTGTCATCTGTATTCCACATATCAACACAAGCATATGGATTGTTTCCTCCTGCAGTATGATGTAAGAATATGTATTCATTTTTAATAGGTCCTTTTATATATTCTTTTGGAGATAAATAATGTTTATGAATTAATTGATCATAATTAGTTTTAAAGTATTGACCAAATATATCAGTGTCTTCATCAATAGCTTCTTGTAATGTAGGAACTTTGTTAAACAATAATACCCACATATCTGCATTAACTATACCTGTAACTGGAAGTTTATTAGATAATTGAAATCTAATTACAGCTTTTTCTGTTGCTGGTCCAAATTGTAAATCTTGTTTTAATAAGAGTTTAGCTTGAAGGGTCTGGACATCTGGTCCAGAATCCCCTCTTTTTAACATCTTCATAGTTTAGTCTATTTGAGATGCCGCATTTTCCATTGCTTCTTTAAAAGCCTTTGCTTCTTCTGAATCAACTGGTACTGAACCACCTTCTTTTTGAGAAGCATAGGCTTGTGCCATGTACATTTGTGCTTGTAATCTTTCAGCTCTTGATTTTTCAATAGTAGCTAAAAGCATTTCATAATCTGCTTGTACCTCTAAATGAGGAATGTTGTCTTTGTAGAATGCACTAATTTCTTCTCTACGTGCATTTAATTCTTCTTTAGTAAGAATAGGTTCTTTCTCATCTAAAGGATTCTTGGTTTTTGCATTTGCCATTTTGTAATTTTTTTAAGTTAAACAATTAAATACAAATATATAATAATAGTTTAAATAAAAAAAGTTTAATGGGTTTATTTTTAAATTTTATTTTTTTCTAATAAAGCAATTACGGTTTTAAGTTCTGACATTTTATGAAAAATAACGTTACTTTCTAAAATATTTACACTCCACTTATCTTTCTTAGCTTCATCTGTATCACTTTCACTGGATAAGAAACATATTTCCCCTACATCTTTACAATAGTAGTGCCATGGTCCATCAGAACCACTTGACTCAGGTGTTTGATCTATACGTTCAAATCCTAGATTTATTAAATCAATTTGTTTCATTTTACTTATGATACTGCTTTATTAGGAAGATCATGCTATCTATTAGCACTTCTTACCTTTCATGGCCCCACCCATTTTCATTTTAGGATCAGTAGAACCGCCATGCTTTTTGTAACCCATTTTGTTTCTTACTTTTGTAGGAAGTTCAGCTAATCCTTTTTTACTTGTAGGTACATTTTTTAATGAACCACCCATTGACATTTTTTTTACAGTTTTCATAATTTTTAATTTTAAAGTTAATATTATCTATATTTTGCAGCTTTCTTAACCACTGATTTAGGTTGTTTCACAAATTGTTTTCCCTTAGCATTACCTTCCGCCTTAGCTTTATTAGTTGCTGCTTTCTCAGAAGGACTCAATGCATCCCATGCTGCAGAGGGTAAATATCTTTTCTTACCTTTAGACGGCTTACCGTCTGAGGTTTTCCATTTCTCATTACCCCATTTCTTTAAAGACTGTTGTGATTTAGCTAGTGCCATTACTTATATCCTCCTCCTGCTTTTTTATATTGAACAGCAAGTAGTTGAGCTTTTCTAGCTGACCACTCTCCTGGATCACCACCTTTGGTACCCGCCTTAATCTTATTAAAAAGATTTTTACGCATAGTTGGTTTAGTATAGTTACCTGCCGCGTTTACTTTTGATTTAGCTTTCATTTTTTATTTATGTTGTACAAATATAAGTTCCATTAATATATGCTTTACTAATTGAAGTTAATGTTACAGGAAGTGCTTGTGTCCATAATCCTTCTCTAATTGGAGAGTTAGCTCCACCAGACTGTTTTAAATAATGTAAGTCTAATACAGTTGTAATACCAGCAGTGTCTGCATTAAGTATTGTATGTCCAGTACCTGTGTCTGGATCAACATTAGGATCTGCCCAAATCCATCCATTAAAATGATTATATCCAAAAGCAGGGGCAAATGGTAATGCGACTTTATATTGACCAGTACCAAAATTAGTAACAGTTGTAAAATCAATTTCTATTACAAAACTAACTAACAAACCTGATTTAATATAATAAGAATTATAAGTAGGATAAGTTTGATTAGTTCCAGTAAAGGTCATTCCTGTTGCTGTAAATGTTGGAGAATATCTAATAGAAGTTTCTAATCCTGAAGTACCGCTTACACCTTGTGGTCCTTGAGGACCTATTGGACCTTGATTTCCAACTCCAATATATTTCTTTAGTGCACCAATATTAATTAAGCTGGCCTCCATTTTTGGTTGAGGCTTCAGCACCTCTTGAGTATCAGTGTATGCCGCAGCCACTATGTAGTCTTTATCTGTAGGAACTTTTATCTTGCGTTTAGCAATCATTCCCATTATATCCTGTAACGTACTATTCATTAGTTATTTTATTTGTGTTGTGTTTATATCATTAATATACAAAATCCTTTTGTAAAGGTAAAATAATTTTTATATAACCTTATCACGGTAACTCAAAAAAATTTTTTGTCCCCAAAAAAAATAGTGTTTCCAAATGTTATGTGTTTTGCATAGGTGGTACCAAAAATTGTGTGTATTAGAATGTTGGTACCTACTACCAATCTGCCCCCCAGCTAATTTTTGCGGTAAGGGTACCCCCGCATCTGGGTACCTAAATATAATAAAATATAATATTATGAGTGTTTTCTTCAGAAAATTGAGAATCAATGAGTCTACTGGAACAGCAACAATCATTGCTACAGACAGACCAATCACCAGCAAACAAACTACACTTGCTGGATTGAACGTGGGCACACGCACACAAGGTAGTGTAAACTTTGGAGTACTAAGCTTGATTGACCCTGAAACTAATCAGGTGATGAAAGCTAACCATCCAACTATTGCAGCTTTGCAAAAGAAACTAAATGCTGGTGATGAAATGCCAGGATTCCAATTGAGTAGCAACCCTGTGGTTGATATTCAAACTGGTGAGCTAACAACCCTAATGTGGATTGAAGCTATCTAACATCAGTACAAGAGGGGAGTGTAACAACTCCTCTCTTTAACTAATAGATGAGTGTGACTAGCTTAAGGCGTAACTCCTTGAAATAGTCTTTTTAAATATTAATTAAATAAAATATAATAAGATGCAAGTTGATAAATCAAAAATAACTCAAGAAGAATTGAGAAGAAATGGGATAACTGAATTAGATAATATGACTATCACTAGATTCAAACTATTGCTTGATAAAAGAATTGAATTAGCTGATAGTGATTTCACTACAATGAGTGATGCTGAATGGATTAAAGATTTCAGAAAAGCTCTTGTTGAACTAATGAATGCAAATGAACAACTAACAGAAGCTGACTATTGGGATGGTGATGCTAGCTGGAATGAATAAAACTAATAAGGGGTGTAACAACCCCTTTTATTAATGTATTTTGAGTGAGCTTGTCCGTTTTAAATGTAACGGCTATGGATAACAGCTTAATAGTATTTGGAATTAATACAGCTCAAAATATATTAATAATTGTTTGTCTCCACCGTGTGTAACAAGTAGACTTTAGTATTGATTATCAAGGGGTTACTAATTAGTATTTTTTTTATCTAAGGTGCACTACGCATACTATTTTGAGTGTTACTAACTCTTCTACCTAACTTCCACTACGCATACCTTTCTGCTCTCCAGCTGCTGCGCTGCGCGCAGCTCCTCTCTGCTCCCCAGCTAATTATTGCACTATTGCAATAAAATAAATTAATTAAATTAGTTATGTCAGTATTTTTTAGAAAATTGAGAGTGAATGATAGCACGGGAACTGCTACCATTATTGTAACATCTGCACCTATCCAATCAAAGATAGGAACGTTAGCCGGCATCAGTGTTGGAACAAGAACCCAAAATAGTATTACATTTGGTGTTCTTAGTCTAATAGATCCAGAGACTAACACAGTAATGAAAGCCAATCATCCAACAATTGCACAACTTCAAAAAAAGTTGAACGCAGGAGATGAGATGCCTGGCTTTAAATTATCTGATAATAGAGTGGTTGACCTTGTAACAGGGGAAGAAACAACACTCTATTGGGTGGAAGCAATGTAAATTGATAGGGATGGTTACTAATCATCCCTTAACCCTTGTATTTGCTAGCATTTTATTATTTATTTGTGTGTGTGTAGTTATATAGGTGATCTCATATCCACTTATTTATACTCTAATCACACTCATAATTATACTCACTGCTATTATTATATATAGCTAGCATAATGAATAGTAGTAGTTACTCATAGTATTCTTCTTCCCTTATACTATTCTTATCTCTCTCTATAGGATAAGAGCCATATTACCCGGAACAATCAAATAATCAAACAATATTAATTAAACAGAAATTATGAAAAGAATCAATGTATTTGGAATGAAAACCATCTCAGTAAATGGTACATCAATCAACACTTTTAGAATCAGAGTCAACAACAATGAATTTAATGAAAGTGTATTAGCTCCTTTGTCTATGGTAGATAAAGATATTAGAGTAACACCTATTGAACTATATAGAAAAGATAGTTATCAATCCTTAATTGAAATCAGTTACACTGGTATGAATTGGGAAAAAGACTTTCTAATCTTTAGAACTGTAGGTAAATCTTTAAAAGATATCTAAATGAATAATTTAAACCAAAGATACTCATGGACCAATGATCCAGAGTATATAACACCTTAATTATGAGTTGGTCTAATTTTCCAGAAAATTGGGAAAAAGATGTTGAAGAAATAATAGTACTTGATATTGATAAAGTACCTGCTGAATTAACAGTGGGTACTAAATATCATTGTACTTGGGCATCTAAACCTGGTATGGTATGGGTATTAAAAGGTTGGTCACAAAATAACCAAGTTATACTTGAGACACCAAGAACTAAAAAGATTATTTATACACATAAAGATAACTTAAGACTAATAAATAAAGATGCCAGACAAGCAGCAATCAAAAGAATTAAAAAAAAGAAATTAATAATATGAAGACATTAACATACGCGCAGATAGAGTTGTTACAATACACATTAAAAAAGTACATGCTTGATAACAATGATCAACGTGATGATCTTAAATCATTACAGAATAAACTTATTGCAATGAGAGCTCAATCAGAATGTACTAAGTATTATAAAGATCTTACACCTGAAGAAGTAATGAATACTATTTAAAATAATAATGGGCTCTTCTACGGGCCCTTTATGATACAATCAACTACCAAGTGATATTTGGTGCAACATTAGAAGAGCATTAGAAGTATGCTATAGTTGATTTATATGTTAACCTTCAGGAGTTCCATATGAGCCATCCTGAAACCAAAAGAGAATTATAGTAGAAAAATAATATTCTCTCATAGTATGGAACATTCCTACTAACACATCTAGAGGACTATGAGAGATTATTATTATAACACAACATATAATTTACAAATACATTGTTATTTGTTAGTTATATTTAACATTACAAATCATTTACAGTCCTAGAACAGTAGGATGTAGTACATATACACCTTCACAATATAAAATGAGGGGTCATTTTCATTATGAATAACTATAGATGATTTAATACACACAAATTATGTATCACGAGAACAAGAATAATCAAACATTACAGAATATAATATGGCTTATTGTCATAGTATTTGTATTCTTAATCACTTTAATATCTAAATCAATATGAATAACTTATTAGCAAATGCACATTTGTATTATCCTAGTGCAAGAGAATGGATGTGGAACTATTGTATTTATTTAGGACCATTTACAGACAGTGAAGGAGATAACTATGATCTTGGTATTTATTTAGATGTTTATACTAAGTCTGCTGCTATTGTTTATGGTGATGAACCAGGAAACTATATGTCAGGTGATAATATTAATAGAGATATGGAATGTTATCAAGAAATGTGGAGAAGAGCAAGAGAATTGAAATTAATCCCTTAATAACAAATAAAATGAAATCAACAAAAATTATGTTAGCTATAATGGCTTCATTACTTACAACATGGACTTCTATGAGTCTTATTGGTTGGATGCTCTCAGAGCTATCCTTACGTGAATGTTACACACATGGTGTGACATTAATGCTTATGATGATATTTGGTTGGATACCAGCTGTTATAGTGGGTTATGACTTAGATAAAAAATATAACCTTAAATAACAAATAACATGAACGCAATCATTTTAAACCCTGAAAAATTTATTCAGTACAAATCAAAAATTGGAATAATGCTATACACAGAAGAAGATTCACCTCAAGTGAATTTCTTTGATGGTTATGAGCACCTCAAATTAGACCGTAGTAAAATAGAAATACCATCACTTGAAAAGATTCAAGATGCTGTTGTATCTAGCGAACATCTAAGAGAACTAGCGGAAGAATATAAACTGGTAGAAATCCATTACAATGATGAAACTGAAGATTACATGGACTATTACTCAACATTTAACTAAAAACTTAATCATGAAAAAAATAATTAAATCCTTAACAAATAGATTTCATATTACTTTTGTAAGGGCATTTGGCTTTTTTATAGCCTGTGACGGAGAATACACTATACAAATATTATTCATTTGTATTGGAATTGAAATTGATTTTAAAGACTTATTAGATAAAAAAAATCAAAAAACATTTTAAAAACTATCACGGATGACACACTAACAGTACCAGTAATATTATATATTATTATACTAGTAGTTAGGCCTTGTAAAACCATTAAATAATAGTGACTCAGCATATTTTATATGTTGAGTTATTTAATTTACATAAAACAATTATGGAAACATATAGAATATCAAAAACACTGCTTAACAAAGTCTTTATAAACTTGATTAATTCAGATAGCATTAAAAATTCTGCTAATAAAAATGCAATTACTCATATACTATTGAAAGATTTACCAGAATCATCTATAGAAAATATAATCCATTTAGGTATGACTGATGAATTTTATCAGCCATTGGCTATTGGTGATCACTTTAAAACAAAACCTATAAACTACCATGTTTCAAAACATTATGAGTCAGACATATTATGTGATATGGGTTTATGTGACGGAGAAGGTAATATATTTGGTTATGTAGTTCGTGATGGAGGATGGTCAAGTACAGATTACAATCCTTTTTATAGTACTCTTAAAGTAAAATTGTATTATCATGACAAAAATATGCAAGTTATAGAGTTTGAAGAAAGCTTAACTCCATTAGAATTAACTAAAATAGATAAGTTAGACATTCCTTATTTTAATAAACCAGATTTTGAAAAACCAATAACAAATCAATTAACCTTTGAACCTTTTTAATTATGTCAAAAATCACAATCTCTTTATTACAATCAGAGTTATCATCTTGGATAGATATGAAAAATTCAATGGAAATAAATGTACCAAAAGGTAAAGTTATGAGTTTTGGTACATTTATGAATCAGAAATACTCTTTTAGGGATGATAATCTTCTTAATGAAGCAGATCATAACTCTGCACTGTTATTAATCATGAGAGATCATGTCCAAGAAATTAAGTAGGTTTGGTATTGTTTCATATGAAGTAATATCAGATCCAAACCTATCTGTACAAGCAAAAGCACTGTATTCAATGCTTGCTTGTTATGCAAACAAAGAAAGAACATGTTGGCCATCAATCTCCACACTATCAGATGACTTAAATATAAGTCAATCATCTACTAACAGATTGATTAAGGAACTTAAAACATGTAATTACATAAGAAGAGTAGGTAGAAAACTAACAATAAAATAAACGTTAGCTATATATATGCTCTTTATATTTTGCACTATCACAAAATAAGAAAAATTATGCTATTAATAACAATTATATTATTATACATTTGTTGTGTATACTTTACGTAACACAATAATAAATGATAATACAGCTGCCAAATGGACGTATAATTGAGTGCTCAGTAGAGCAATATTTATCTTTGTCTGATGATGAAGTTAAAGACTTAAATGGTCTTAGTGCAGGTTATACAAAAGAAGTGAGTGATCCTTTTTACAATTCATTTTCTAAACCACTCCCAACTATCATAAACATTGATGATGATTCATTAGAAGAACTAATTGATGAATTAATCATAGAACATGAACCAGGGTTAGATGAAATAGAAGATGATGAGAAATTAGATGACTCATATTTTTATTCAGATGATATCTAAACTCCAGATACATCAAATCATTTATCATTTAAAAATTTAAAACCAAAAAGAAATGCAAAGTAAAGTAAACATCATTGCTGATGACATGGGAAATGTTATCCGTCAGTCTAGTACAAATTCAGAATTTGCTCACGTAAGACTACAACAAGAAAGAGTAACCTTTGGTAACACGGGTTGGGTTAAGAAATCCATATTAAGTACATTATTACACGGTAAGTTAGAAGACTTACAAAGTTTAGGCCTTGAAAATGTTAAATCATTACCTGGTAAAATTGTAATCAAAGAATCATTAGAGCCTTTTAACAACACAGATCCAGACAGAGATTACAAATATGCAGGTGATACTGGTATTATTTGTTGTCAAGATGGTCAACCTATCTATAGGAAAACATTTTATGTAAGTGATGTCACTGCAGAAGATGTGTTAGTTGCTCATACTAATGGTCAAGATATCAAAGAAGCTAATGGAGGTTCCTCTTTCAATTTAGCAAAGTCTTCAGTTAAAGTTGATGTTGCTACATCAGCAGAAGCATTTGGTATCAATGTTAAAGAAGAAGTAGTTGCTCCAGTTTCATTTGATGAAATAGAAACTACAGATGAAGTTGAAGAGTTAGATCTTGTAGAAGAAGAGACTTTTGAACTTTAATTAAATCTCCCATATAAATATTAAAGGTTTTCCATCAGAGGAAATTAAATAATGGCTATTTGTGCCTTAGCCTTTTTTGTTTATATCTTACGTTACACACTTAAAACTTTATAACAAAACATGTATGCTATCTCAAGAACAATTAACTCAGCTTCAGACAGATGAATCAAAAAACATCATCAGTCTCCGTGAATCACGGTATCAGTACTATGGATTATTGGAAGAATACCAATTACATCCACCATCAATCATTAATAATTTAAGTTACAACAAGTTAAATTCCTATCAACACTTCTTGTTTAAAAGAGTATTACACGGCCTTAATGTGTATGATAAACAAGAAATTGAAACTCTACACTGGGATAAAAAAAGAAGAATATCTAAAGTATGGAGAAGATCTCAAAGAGAGATAAATGCATGGAAACAAACTATTTGTAACAAAAGAATTATTGATTTATTCCGTAAAACATTTCATGGACCAACAGCAGAATGTATTATTGCTATTCCAGAAGATGAAATATTGGAAGATTATAATAACACATTTACATTAAAAGATTTGGGTATTACTTATGAAGACGTAATCTTAAGATTTATGTCTAAAGGTTTATTGCCAAAGAATTTCTTTACTTTAAAAGAAAATGACAATCAGAAAAGTATCAGCCAAATTATCACAGCTTAACTCTGAGTATTCTAAAATACGCAAAGTTTATTTAACAGAGCATCCAGTTTGTCATGCAAAGATCCATCAGTGTTCTTTGCATGCAACAGATGTTCACCACAAAAAAGGTAGAGGTAAGTATCATTTAGATATAACTACTTGGTTACCAGTATGTAGAAACTGTCATACATGGATAGAACTTAATTCTGAAGATGCAGTTGAACTTGGATTTTCAGATAAAAGAATATAAAATGACAAAAAAAATAAATACAAAAAAATGCATTTTTTCTTGATAATAAGTATAGTTTTTTGTCTTTTTTATACCTTCAAAATAGTATGATAATCAGCTTTAAATCAGTAAGTTAAGTGCCTATATTTTATAAAATTCTTAACTAAAGATTTTAATAAAACGTTAATTAAGAAAACCATCATATGTAACATTTTTAAAATAAAATAATGACTAAAATATTAAATTTAGAAGAAGCAAAGAATGCTCTTATAAAGAAAGCAGTATTAAAATATAAAACATATAAAGAAGCTGCTGAAGCATTAGGTTGTTCAGAAAAGCATGTTCTTAATAAACTTAAAGAATTTAATCTTGAAATAGAATGAAAGTTATATACATGAAAGATACCTTTGATATATTAGATCCTGAAATTGTTAAAAAACTTATGCAAAAAGGTAAAGTTAAACAAACAAAAAAAGGTGTAAGATATCTTGTAATTGAAGAAATTGGTGAAAAATAGGTATTTTTGGTGAAAAATAGGTATTAAGGCTAAACATTGATCCTTTGTACTTTGTATGTGAGAAATCCTGTGCATTTACATAAAGATACTATCAGTAATGGTAGAACGTAAGTTGCCTTGAGAAAGCAATGTGGAACTAAATAGAGATAGACACTTGTCTAAACCACACTCTACTCGTGTAATGAGTTCTCAGCAAGTAAGTTATTTGGGTTCATCCAGTAACTACGTGACCCTACTCTTATTAGTTATTAGAGTTAACATCATACTCAGCAGTAAACAAGATGTTCTAATAATTGAGGGTGCTAAAATAAAAACAACAAAAATTTAAACTTATGAAAAAATTATTAAAAACTTGGAGAGCAAAACTATTAACCCTTTTAACTCCAGAACCAGAAATTAAAAGTGAATATGTAAACAAAGTTGTACATCTTCTTAGGCGAGACTTTACTAGTACAGAGCAAAATGAAATGCTTCAATCTATTACTAAAAAATTATTAGATCTTAGAGAGTTAGATATAACTGAAATGGCATTACAATATGAAAGATTGCAAAAGGATGCAATACATCTTAAAAGTGCTATAGCATTCTAATAATATAAACTAAGACATGAACAGACAACAAGTACAAGAAGATGCGTTAAAGATTGCATTAAGCCATAAAAGATGTGGTTTGGCCATAAGTATGGGTGTTGGTAAAACTAGAATTGCTATTCAGCACTTTCAAAAGAGTTACAATCCTTTTATAAAAGCACTGGTAGTTATACCAAAGTTATCTATTAAAGAATCTTGGTTAACAGAACTACAGAAACTTGGTATAGAAAAACTTGCAGATCATTTAACATTTACCACATATCTTTCAATAGGAAAACAAAACTCTAATGAATATGATATAGTGTACTTGGATGAATGTCATAATTTATTAGAAACACATTCTGAATTTCTTTTTAACTTTAAAGGTAAAATTTTAGGTTTAACTGGTACACCACCAAAATACAATGATTCTGAAAAAGGTAAAATGGTAGGAAAATACTGCCCAATTAAATACACATTTACTATTGATGAAGCAACTGATTCAAAAATACTAAATGATTATCAGATAGTAGTACATGAATTAGAACTGTCAAAATTGTTGACCTTGAAAAAAACTAAAAAACAAGGAGGTCATTGGTGGACATCAGAAAGAAAAGATTATGAGTATGTTACTTCAAGATGTGGTGAAGCACAATCATTAAAAGCTAAACAACTTGCAGCTATCATGAGAATGAGAGCTCTAATGGAATACACAACTAAAGAAGAGTATGTAAAATCATTGCTTCCCAATTTGGGAACTAAATGTATCATTTTTGCAAATACTCAAAAACAAGCAGATAAACTATCAAAACACAGCTACCATTCTGGGAACTCTAAAAATGAAGAAAACCTAGAGTTATTCTCAGATGGTAGAATTGATAGGTTGTCTTGTGTATTACAGTTAAGTGAAGGTGTTACTATTCCTAATTTAAAACAGGGTATTATTATGCATGCATATGGTAATGAAAGAAAAAGTGCTCAAAGGATTGGTAGACTATTACGTCTTAATCCAACAGAAAAAGCAACATGTCATATCTTATGTTATAAAGATACTCAAGATGAATTATGGGTACAAACAGCTTTAAAAGATTTTGATACAAAGAAAGTTAAATATTATAATCCTTTAAGCAAATGAAATGTTCAAATTGTGATGGTGTAGGCACCGTTGAAATAATGAATTGTCATGACTACAGCAATGAATGTTGCGGTGGTTGTTATATAACAATGATGTGTGATGATTGCCAGGGAACTGGTAATGTTTATTCAGAAGATGAAGACCCTGAAGAAGAAGATCTTAAAAATTTATGGATTAATTTATCATGAAAGTAGTTTGCATAGATGATACAAAACTTCCTCAAGGAGCATCAGTTAAAGAAGGTACTGAGTATGAAGTAATTCAACAATACGTTAATGGTATGGAACAAAAAGTCTATATCATTAAAGGTATTGTGAATGAAGGCCGTACTCAATTTGGTTTACATTGGATTGGTTATAGAGCTGAAAGATTTGTATCATTAGATAGAAAAGTTGTAGAAGTTCATGATGAACATGAAATATATATTTAAAAGTAAATAAGATGAAAAACATACACGTATTACCAAAGTTAGAAGTTTGGAAAGACATAAAAGATTATGAAGGTATCTATCAGGTAAGTAACTTTGGAAATGTAAAATCTTTAGATAGAGAAGTTGCTCCAAACAATAGAGTTCCTTATTGGAGAAAAGGCAAGATATGTAAACAATCTAAAAGCAATCTTGGTTATATGACTGTTGGTTTTACTGTTAATAATATAAAAGTAAATAAATATGTACACAGATTAGTTGCAGAAGCATTTATAACTAATATGAATGATTACCCTCAAGTAAATCATATAGATTGTGATAAAACTAATAACAGAATGTATAATCTTGAATGGTGTACTAATTCTCAAAATCATATTCACGCTTCTAAAAATGGATTAAACAAACTTCATTTGCATAGAGTCGCATATTCAGGAGAAAAGAATGGTAGGTCATTATTAACTAAAGAACAGGTTTTAGAAATAAAACAAAAATATATTCCTTATAAGTATTCAGCTAAAAAGCTATCAAAAGAATATAATGTAAGTGAATCTTGTATAACACATATTTTAAACAAAACATCATGGAAAGAAATATCTACAAAATAGGAAAAGAATTGTTTATCACTTCTAATAAAGAAATTAAAGAAGGAGATTGGTGTGTTGATGATATTGATGAAGTATTTAAGATTGAAGGTTTGGAATATTTTAAACAGTTTTGCAAAAAAATCATCCTAACAACAGACCAAGACTTAATCAAAGATGGTGTACAAGCTATTGATAATGAGTTTTTAGAATGGTTTGTTAAGAATCCAAGTTGTGAGAAGGTTGATTTTTGGAAATATATGTCAGGAGAATATTCAACAATGACAAAAGAAGAACCTAAAACTGCTTGGGTAGGAGTATTACACGATAAGTTAAATGAATATTATCCAGCAAAATATGAACTAAAAGACATTTATCAAGGAGAAGGATGTTTACCTAATTTTCCAAATGAAGAACTTTGTCAAATTTGGTGTGACTCTAAATACAAAGAAGAACCTAAACAAGAAACACTTGAAGAATCAAATCAAACAACTGCTATTAGGTTTTTAGAATGGTATAGATTGAAAAAAGTTATTTTTCAGTTTCATTGTTATCATATCCCAAATGTTAGTGATAGAAATTGGGAAACAACTGTGTTTTTAGGAGATAATAGTTACTTAAATGCTAACCAATTATTTGAAATTTTTAAAAAAGAAAACTATGAATAAACAAGAAACACTTGAAGAAGCTGCTGAAAAATCTGCAATAGAGGAATTTGAAGCAGGTAATAGTGCTTATATTCTAGGATTTATTAATGGTGTTAAATGGCAACAAGAGCAAGACAAACTTGATGAAGATAATATTAGATTAGATGAAAGATGTAAATGTGAACTTGAAAACATTACTACATTTAGTGAAGGATATGATGCTGGTATTTCTCAACAAGAAAGAAGTTATAGTGAGGAACTTTTTACTAAAGATGATTTAATAGCTTTTTATGAGTTTATAAAAAAAGAATGTGATATAGTAAATTCTGCTGGTTATGCAGAAACTCACACTAAATGGTTTATTGAACAATTTAAAAAGAAATAAGATGGAATATAATGTAGCACAAAGACGTTTCTTTATTTGGAAACTTGAGTTATGGTGGATTGCTTTTGATGATGATGCATTTTATCCTAAAGATAGAATACATTTGATAGGTAATTGGTTTTGGAAAATTTAAGTTATGGAAATATACACTCCTTCTAAATTAGAGTTAATTAGATTAACTATTAAAGGTAACTGTCAAGATACAGAATATTTGAATTTAGTAAATACAACTCATGCAGAAGTAATTGAGTATGTAATCAAAACTTTTTCAAACTATATGGTAAAATGTCCAAAGTTTAGAACCACAATTGATATAAGACATTGTATTGGTGGAGATAACTTGAGCTCTCAAAGAGTAACTTTATATGGTATAAAACCATTTGAAGTAGTAAAAGTATTAAATTTTAATTTAAGTAAAGAATAAGATTATGGGAAGAATAAAAGAAGTTTATATGGATATGATAGAGCGTGATTTCAATGGAGATCCCGATGCTCATATACAAGCATTAGCTAAACAATCATGTGAAGAATTTAGTTATGTAGAAGAAATACCTTGTCCTAATTGTTTTAATAGGACTTTACATAGAAATGAATTAGAAGCAGTTTGTGATAGCTGCGGTCAAGATTTTATTTATGTTGGGTCAGCTTTAAAATTTAAGTAATGGAAAAAGAATTTGTCCCTTACGAACAAGCACTTGCTTTAAAAGAATTAGGATTTGATAAACCTTGTTTAGCATCTTGGACTTATAAAACAAAAGAAAGAATACCCACCTTGTACGGTTGTGGAGCTTTACTTTTTGATACTGATGGTTTAATCACAAACCAAACAGAAGATATTATATGTTCAGCACCACTTTACCAACAAGCATTTAGATGGTTTAGAGAGAAGTATGATTATTATTATGAAATCTTTATAGATGATGATAAAACATTTGGATTTATGATTAGTTATTTTATAGAAATAGGAAGAGCAGATAAACCAATACAAAGAATGTATACTATTTACGAAGAAGCAGAACTTGAATGTCTTAAAAAATTAATAGAAATACAAACCAATGAAGGATAGTTTATTTGTCCAGTGCACTGTTAAAAATGGTGCATTAGTTTTTCCAATGAAAGCTATAGGTAATAAGTATCAGAAGTTTTTGAATGATCAACCTGAAGGAGTTAAACTAGAAATATTTATTGGTGTAAGTGGTGATAAAGGGAGTAATCCCCAATTAGCTAGACTGCATGCAATGATTAGAGAAATAGCTCAAGAAATAGGATATACATTTGAAGAGGCTAAATTTGTAGTAAAAAGAAAAGCAGGACTCTGCTTTACAAAAAATAAAGAAGAGTACTGCAAGTCTTTTGGTCAGTGTGACAAAGATGAATTAAACCTGGCTATTCAAGCTTGTATAGAAATAGGAGATTTTAGCGGAATGCAATTAAGATAATTAATCTATGACTTTTATCTTGTCTTGAAGTTCTTTTAACTTTGCAGTTACATCTTCTTGCTTAGACATCATTGTAGCAAGTTCTTTTAGTTCTTCAATAGTAGCTGTAGTTTCAGTTTTTTTAGCTAAACCTTGTTTATTAGCAAGATATTTAAACAACTGAAGAAGTGAAAATAAAGTATAAATATCAGCTTGTTCTTTATTAAGACCCAAGTCACCTTTATCTTCATCAGTTTTATCAAGATTTTGTTCAAATTTTTTAAACAAATCTGGTAATTTTTCAGTTCCTTCTGAATAATTTATGAACATATCAGTTAAAATTCTTTGAAGCCCTGCAATATAGGCTGTTGATACTTCAATACCTTTAATGGTATCTTTAAAATCATATGTATCAATTGTCTGTAATTTTTTTTCTTCACTCATAGTAAAATATATTTATTGACAAATATACAAATTAAAATAAATAAAATGGAAACAAACATAAATAAATTTAAAACACAAATAAAAACTGATTCAGAACTATCAGGTTGGGATACAATAATTAATCCTTTTATAGATAGTTCATCATTTGATGGTATATTTGTATTTCTAGAAGCAGCTGTTAACCATGGTCTAAGATTTACTCCACCATTCAAAGATGTATTTAATGCATTCAAAGAGTGCTCATATGATAATCTTAAAGTTGTTATAGTGGGACAAGATCCATATCCTCAATTAGGATCAGCAGATGGTTTAGCATTTAGTTGCTCAAAAAAAGGAACAGCAGAAAAGTCTTTGCAATATATACTTAAAAAAACTATAGGTGATTTTACTGATACAGGTAAAGTTATATATACTCCTGAAGAATGTGATTTAAGACGTTGGGCTAACCAAGGTGTATTGTTACTTAATACAGCATTTACCGTTGAGGTTAACAAAATTGGTTCACATTATAACTTATGGAAACCATTTACAAATTACATATTTGCTAATCTTAATAAACACAAGAAAAATACAATTTTTATTTTGATGGGTAAAAAAGCAGAAGAATGGGAAACTTTATTACCTGATTGTAAAATACTTAAATGTTCACACCCAGCATCAGCTGCATATAAAGGTGGAGAATGGGACCATAATGATGTCTTTAATAAAGTAAATTTAGAACTAAAAAAACAAGATAAACCATTGATTAATTGGTAAATTTTGTCTATATTTGTTCCCCTTCTTTTAAATCATATATCTGATTATTAAAACTACAAATAAAACCAAACAATATGTGGGAACTATTTCAGATGATGCTGAAAAATAATTTAACACCAAATCAGGTACTATTATTATTTGGGATAAAGCAAGGAGTTGCTTTGCCTCAAGTAACAACTGAAGATAAGTTAGCTCTAGAAAAACTAGGTTATTTAATCTTGGATAATGGTAAATATACAATGAGTGCTGAAGCTAAAAGCTTGATAGTACATTTAGATAATTATTTTATCAAAGCAAAAAAGAAAACAGATGCTCAGTTAATGGGTCAAGACTTTGTTGATAAAATAAATATCTATAGGGAAGTATTTCCTAATATAAAACTTCCCAGTGGCAAACCAGCTAGGGTTAATGTAAAAATGTTATCTGAATCATTTAGATGGATATTTGAAACATATGATTATACTTGGGAACAAATTATAAAAGCTACTAAAATGTATGTAAATGAATACCGGGATGCACAATATATGTATATGCAAACTAGTCAGTATTTTATATGCAAACAAGACAAGCACAAAGTAAAATCATCTACATTAGCAGATTACTGTGATATGATTAGAGATGGTATAGAAACAGAATCTAAACACTTTCAAGAAAATGTGATATGACACCAAAAGAAAAAGCAAAAGAATTAGTTTATAAAATAAGAGAAGATTTATTTGAACAAAGATTTGTAAAAATAACTTTAGAAGATGCAGTGGTTTGTGCATTAATAGCAGTTGATGAGATATTGAAAGAATTTGAAGAATTGTTTGAGCAAAATGAACCAACATCAGATAATGTTTGGTATTTGTATAAATATTACCAAGAAGTTAAACAAGAAATAGAAAAATTATGATATTAGATAACATAGACAAAATACTTGATAAATTAAATCTTATTTTAGAAGATTTTCAAATGTTAAGAGATGGTACTTGGATACCTGATGAAAAATCTTGTAATGCAAGTATAGAAAATGTTCAAGATGTAATAAACATTATAGAAAATGAGTAAACCAACAGAATCTTGGATAGGTCAATATGCTGCCTTTAATGATGCATTAAAATACATGTATAAAAGACAAACCGGTGAGGAAAAGTCTATATATACACCATGGCCAAAATTCAATGATGCTACAACTGATGGTTTAGAGTGGAATACATTAACGGTTATTGGTGGAAGACCCGGTTCAGGTAAAACATTAATTAAAGATCAAATCATAAGAGAGTCTTTTGCATTGAATCCTAATGATTCATTTAGAGTATTGGAGTTTCAATATGAGATGGTTGGTAGAACCTCAGCAATTAGAGAATTTTCATCTGTCACTGGTAAAACTTATAAAGAGTTATGTAGTGCAGGAAGTTTAATTACTGCTGATACACTTAATACTTGTCATCAATATGCTAAAGAAAGAGTGAAGCATCCTGTAGATATTGTAAGTACTCCCATGACTGTAAATCAAATGCGTGAGCAAATTGATATGTATATGCATCAACACAAAGGAGTAAAAACAATAATTACTTTGGATCACACAATGTTGGTTAAAAGAGCACCTTATCAAAACAATACATTAGATATGTTATTTGAATTAGGTGAGTTCTTTACTCAATGTAAACGTGACTATCCTTGTTTGTTTATTGCTTTATCTCAACTTAATAGGAATATAGATAACCCAGAAAGAGCAATAGATGGTAAGTATGGTAATTACATTCTTGAGTCAGATATATTTGGTTCAGATGCTATGCTACAACATGCTGATACTTTAATTGGTATCAACAGACCAGCAAAGCAAAAGATTAGATTTTATGGCCCGGATAGATATATTATTGCAGATGATAAAACCATAGTACTACATTTTCTTAAAGCAAGAAATGGTGATACTAGAATGAGTTTCTTTAAAGCTAAGTTTGAATCAATGCAAATTGAAGAAATGGCTACACCAGGAGTTCAAGAAAGAAGATAAAAATATGATAAACACTAAAAATTTAAATAAAACAAAAGAAATGGCAATAACACCTGATGAACGTAAAGTTAAGGTAAATGCATTAAGAGAAGAGCATGAAGATTACTTCCAAACTAATGGGATAATTAATGCACTGTATATCCCTAAAATGGCTTATAGGCCAAGTGGAAAAGATGAACTATATGTTAGTTTTTTTCCTAGTGAGTTTGAAAAGAATGAAGATATTTATACTGAATTTGTAAGTATAAATTATGATACAGAAGACCCAAAAAGAACTTTGTATCTTCATAAACATAATCCTCATTGGAGAGAAGAGTATGAATTAATTGAATCAAGTACTGGATTTATAAGACATATAATACCAGTTAGTGAGTTAAAAATTATAAATGATGTAACAAGCAGAGGTAAGTTAATCCATGACTTTGCTAATCCTGATTTACCTAATCCAGATAAAAAAGAAGTACCAGGATTAGTTGAAGCTTTGCTTGATATTAATAAGACACTTAAAGCAATTCAATTAACATTAAATAGTATCCTTAACAAATAATAAATAAATATGGCACAAAGTGTATTAATCATTGCTGACTCAGGGACCGGCAAATCAACATCAATCAGACATCTAAATCCTGATGAAACTTTTGTAATTAATATTGCAAACAAACCACTACCTTTTAAAGGTTGGAAAGGAATGTATTCAGCAATTTCAAAAGACAATCCAAAAGGTAACTTAGCATCATCATCTTCTGCAGCAGGAGTTATTAAAGCTATTTTGCATGTTAATGAAAAAATGCCACACATCAAGACTTTGGTTGTAGATGATTGGCAATATATGAGTTCTTTTGAATATTTTGATAGAGCAAATGAAAAAGGTTATGAGAAATTTACTCAAATTGCAGCAAATTTAGCTCAAGTAGCTAAATTACCTAAAGATTTGAGAGATGATCTTACTGTATTCTTTTTGACTCACTCAGAAGATTCAACTGATATTAATGGGAATAGAAAAATTAAAGCAAAAACAATTGGTAAAATGATTGATAATGCTTTAACTTTAGAAGGCCTATTTTCTATTGTTTTATTTGGTAAGGTTAGTAAAAATGATGATGGTGAACTTGTCTATGGTTTTGAAACACAAAACAGTGGAGAGAACACATGTAAATCACCCCAAGGAATGTTTGAGGAAAACTTCATCCCAAACAATCTGCAATTTGTAAAAGATTGCATCAAAAAATATGAAGAATAAATAAAATTAATTAATTAAAAAAGCAATTATGTTAAGTACTAAAGACATGTCAGCCGCTTCAGGCAAAGAGAAACCAGTAGTTGGAACAGGAAATCACAAAGTAAAAATCAATTCAATTAGTTTTGATAAAACTCCTTATGATGCTCAAGCATATAACATTATGTTACATGTAGAAACAGAACCTATGACAGGAGATTTTCAAGGATTTTTAAAAGATATGAATAAACCTGACGGTGCACGTTATGAAGGTCAAGTAGGAAGAGTGAGATATTCACCTTATCCATATAAAGACACTACATTACCAAGTGGTAAAGAAATTAGTAGAGATACTGAGGTAATGAAAGCAATGATATTTTTAGCTGAGGCTTTAGATAAAAGAGCTGGATTAGATGCTATTCAAGCTAATACAATTGAAGACTGGATGGTAAAATGTGATAAATTATTATCAGGTCCAACATATGTAAATGTATGTCTTGGTGCACGTGAGTGGGAAAACACTGAGGGTTATGTAAACAATGATCTTTACTTACCTAAAATTAGTAAAGAAGGTGTGCCTATAGAAGCATTGAATGTTGAAAATTCTAAATTATTAACTTTTGATAGCAATAATGTTAATCACTTAAGAAAAATAGAGAAGAAAAATTCACCTACAACAAGTCAGTTTGAACCTGCTTCAACTGGTTCTGGTGATGATTTTGATTTGTAATAATTAATTTAATTATGGGACTGGCTATAATATGTCAGTCCCATTTTTATTTATATTCTTAATATGCTTAACACAAAAAATTTAGTATTAGAAGATTCAGATGTTCCTAGCTATTGGGTGTTTCAATATTATTTAAACTTATCAGAACCCTTAACAGGTCAGGATGTGAAGATTAAATCAATCTTTAATCCTAATGACAAAACTCCTAGCTTTTGTATATATGTAGATAAATCTATAAATATGTATAAATTCAAGGACTTTTCAACTGGTAAAAATGGTAGCAAAATAGACTTAGTTAAACTTATGTTTAATTTGGAATATAGAGATGCTGTTAGAAAAATAGTAGATGATTATAACAATTATGTTAAAACAACTGATTTTGAACAAGTATCTTTTAAAGTTCAAGCAAAATGGGAAATTGATTTTGTTAATACAAGACAGTGGACTGAAAATGATGGTAGATATTGGTTAAATTTTAGAATAGGGTTAAACCTATTAAAAGAATATAATGTTAAACCTATTGAGTATTACAATTTAATTAAAGAAGAAAATAGTGAAGTTAAGAAGTTAAAGATTGAAGGACATTCTATCTATGGATATTTTGATAAAGATGATGAGTTGTATAAGATATATCAACCATCAAGTAAACATAAGTTTCATAAAGTAAAATCATATCTTCAAGGTTTTGATCAATTAACCTACACTCAACCTTATTTAGTAATTTGTTCATCATTAAAAGATGCCTTATGTCTTAAAAGTATTGGTTATAACATTGAAGTACTGGCACCAGACAGTGAGAATACAATGATTAAGCCCCATGTTGTTGAGCATTTAAAAAAGAAATACAAAAAAGTAATCACATTCTTTGATAATGATACTGCAGGTAGTCTAGCAATTGATAAGTATAAAAGTTTATATAATCTAGATGGCTTTGCATTGCCCTTGTCTAAAGATATTAGTGATTCTATGCGTGAACATGGTTTTGATATTGTACATCAAACATTAAAACCTATACTTAAAGAAATTTTAAACAGATAAAAAAATGAAATGGTTCATACCGGGCTCAGTCCCAAGTAGTAAAAATGGTAGAAGATGGACCGGTAAGTATTTTATAGCAAGCAAAACTGTTGTAAATTATAGAAAAATAGCTAAAGATTATTATGCACAGTACGCTGATGAATTTAAAGCTGAATTAGCCAAACATCAACAACCCGTAAGTATCCAGTTTACATTTATCAGAGGCAGCAAACATAAATTTGATTATATTAATCCCGCACAAACAGTGCAAGATGATATGGTTACATTTGGTTGGATTGAAGATGATAATGCAGATTGTATATTACCTGTATTTGTAGAGTACAAATATGACAAAGTTAATCCTGGAGTAATTATAGAAATTTTACCAGATGGCAAGAATAACAGTTAAAGAGTTTTTTTCATTACGTGAAATGTTTATGGGTCAGGAAGAAGACTTTGAATTAGCTTTAGAAAATTACAAAAACTTAAACTTTGATGATAAAGATGTTTTAGATTTATTATTTACTAAATCATTTTTGTTTGAAAAAAGAGCACGTTTTCTTATTGCTATTGATAAAAAGTATAAACCTGAAGAATTAGTTGGTAAAAATGTTAACTCTACAGTAAAAAATGTTGGAGATTATGTTGTCTATCAAAAAATATTATTAAAAATATTATATCCACAAAAATGATAAATATACAAGATGGTGTTGCAAGAACCACCAAAACTTTAATTCTAGATGAGCCCTTTTACGGGCTTTTTTTAATTGGTATAAATAAACAATTCAGTGACCGTATATCTACAGCAGGTGTAAGTAAACATGGAATTGGTATGCAGTTAACAATTAACCCTAATTTTTTCACTGAATTAAGTGAACCACATAGAGTTGGATTGATTAAGCATGAGCTTAACTAGGGCTCCTTATACAGCAATGTATATGTAAAATGTCTTAAATTGACGGGGACTCCCTAAAGTTTTATCTACTAAGCATGCACCGTGAGGTAGTATGTGGCTGAATTAACTACTCAGGTATAGTAAAAAAGATAAAAATATTTAAATGGGAAATCCGCAGCCAAATTTCTTGGCTATATGATTTATTTTTGGTATATTGTAATATAAACACTTACATATATGAAAACAGAAATAGAACAAAAAGTAATTAATTATTACATTACTGATAAATTATCAGGTAAAAAGATTGCAGATATTTTAACAATAAATGTTAAAACAGTATTTGCTATTTTAAAAAGAAATAATGTAAAATCAAGAACTTTGTCTGAATCATCAATGAAATACACATGTCAAGATGACTTTTTTAATGTTATAAATACAGAAAAAAAAGCCTATTGGTTAGGTGTATTATTTGCAGATGGTAGTATTACAAAAAAAGCAAGTAAATCTGGACAAGTTATTTTTTCTTCAAAAGACAAAGAATGGGTAAACCTATTTTTATCAGATATTGGATCAAATAATTCTCCAAATTGTGAATATCAAAAAATATTTAAAAAATATATATGGAAAGCTCAGATAACATCAGCACAAATGTATAATGATTTGAATAATTTAGGATGTACACCAACTAAAACTAAAACAATTAGAATACCTATACTAGATGATGAATTAATTCATCACTTTATAAGAGGTTATTTTGATGGAGATGGTACAGTTGGTATTTACAAAAATCTAAAAAATAATGATTGGAAAATCTTAAAATCAGGTTTTTGTTCAGGTTCACAAAAATTTATAATTGACTTATTAAGTATATTACCTGTAAAAAATAAAACTATTAAAAAAAATAAAGATTGTTATATTACACAACATTCTTTACAAGATACTCTTAATCTATTTAATTACATGTATAAAGATTATATTACATGTTTAGAAAGAAAAAGAAAAGTTTTTATTATTTACTTAGACACATATAAACCAAGAAAGAGGTTCAACGACTACAATAGACCATCCCAATAGGGATGAAGGTATAGTCTGATCTCATATGAAAGTATGAGTTAACATAAATGCTTACACATAGCATTTGGACATTTATTGATGAGAGATTTGTATTCTGATCACAAGTTATTTAATATAGCTGCAGATCTAGAGATCAATCAATATATTAGTTCAAATTTGCTACCAGACGGTGGATTATTACTAAGTAGTTTTCCTGAATTAAATCTTCCTACTAAAGCAGGGACCAAAGTCTATTACAATTTGTTGGAACAGGCCAAAGAAGATGGAACATCTCCTTCATTAGATTCATTGATGGATCAGATGGATGGTGAATCAGAGTATTGCCATAGCACATGGAAAGAATTTGATGAGTTACCTGAAGCTGATAAAAAACTTGTTCAAAAACAAATAGACCATCAGTTAAAAGAGGCTGCTGAACAAACTCAAAAGAAACAAGGAAATGTTCCTGGTGAGTTAAGTGAATTAATTGCAAAGTTATTTCATATTGAGCCAGCTAAATTTGATTGGAAAGCTTATTTGAGAAGATTTGTTGGAAACTCATCTGTAGTGTACACTAAAAAGCTGAGACGTAAATACAATAAAAGATATGCTGAAAACCCAGGACTAAAGATTAAATTCAAAAATCATATTCTTGTTGGTATTGACACATCTGGATCTGTAAATACATCAGAGCTTAAAGAGTTTTACAATGAGTTATGTCATATGACTAAAACAGGTCATAAGATTACTGTTGCGCAGTGTGATACAACACTTAGAACTGTAGAAGAGTTTAATCCAAAAAAAGATTGGAATATACATGGTAGAGGTGGAACAAGTTTCCAACCTGTAATTGACCACTATAATGAAAAGAAGTGTTATACAGCACTAATATATTTGACAGATGGAGAAGCTTATGCTCCAAGCAATTGTCCAAACAATGCTTTATGGGTATTGAGTAGTATTTCTACTATGAATGAAGAGTTGCCTGGTAAGGTTATTAAACTAAATTAATCATGGGAAGATATTATTCAGGAGACATAGAAGGTAAATTTGCTTTTGCTATTCAAAGTAGTGATGCTGCAGATAGATTTGGAGTAACAGGTCAAACACCAAATTATTTACAGTATAATTATAATGAAGATGATTTAGAAGAATTAAAAAATGAATTAAAAAATATTGAAGATGCATTTGGAGGACATAAACCAGCACTGAAAATATATTTTGATCTATACAAAACACAAGATGATGCTCCGTTATCTTTTGCTTCATATATAGAAGAAGGCGGATTACCTGAATTAACAGAAAATCAACTTTCAGAATATTATGATTATCTTTTAGGGAGAAAAATATTAGATTGCATACAAGAAACAGGATCTTGTTCATTTGATGCAGAATTATAAATTAAATTAATAGAAAAAAAACATGGCACAAGTAAATTTAAATGTAACAGAATTAAAAGGGTTTGTGAATCACATTATTACAAACAATAGATTTTTACAAGCACAAGGTAAACAATCTGTATCAGTAGAAGTATTAGGAGAATCAGGAATTGGTAAAACATCTACCATTGTTGAGCTAGCTAAAGAAAACAACTTAAACTTTGTAAAGGTTAACCTTGCACAGATAGAAGAGTTGGGTGACTTAGTAGGATTCCCAGTACGTCAATTTCAAATGTATAAAGAAACAAGAGTTTCAGAGCCTAAAATAGATGATTTATCCTATACTGCAGCACAAAGATCAGCTGCATCATCAGACCTTGCTAATATACAAGCACCAGCTACTAAAAAAGTTGGATTATGGGTTGATGAACTTGCAGTTCAAGAATATCTAAAAACTGGATATAAAATGACAGGTAAGAACAGGATGTCTTATTGTCCACCTGAGTGGATTGCTGACAAAAAAGAAGGTGGAATACTTCTCCTTGACGATTGGAATAGAAGTGACACCCGCTTCATCCAAGCAGTAATGGAGTTAATAGATAGACAAACATATATCTCTTGGGTATTACCAAAAGATTGGCACATCATATTAACAGCAAATCCAGACAATGGTGAGTATATGGTAAATTCAGTGGATGCTGCACAAAAAACAAGATATGTTACAGCAAACCTTAAGTTTGATGTTAATGTATGGGCACAGTGGGCAGAAGAAGCAGGTATTGACTCAAGATGTATTAACTTCTTGTTATTACACCCAGAATTAGTTACACTAGAAACAAATGCAAGATCTATTACAACATTTTTCAATGCTATATCTAGTTTTGATAACTTTGAATCAAACCTATCATTAATTCAAATGATTGGTGAAGGTTCTGTTGGAGATGCTTTTGCTTCTATGTTTACTACATTTATTAACAACAAACTGGACAAACTGGTAACACCTAAAGATTTGTTGACTCATGATAATGAATCATATATTTTAGGTGAGTTAAGAAGTTGTATTGGTAAAGATGATTCATACCGTGCAGACATTGCTGCTACTTTAGCAACAAGGTTATCTAACTATTCAGTTGTTTATAGTAAAGATAATACTGTAAGTCAAAAAATATCTGATAGATTAATAGCTCTTTGTACTAAAGACTATTTTACCAATGATCTTAAGTATTTAATTGTACGTACAATCTTTAATGGTAACAAACAGAAGTTTAACCGCATGATGATGAACCCTGATATCATCAAAATGACAATGAAATAAAATGGCAAATAAATCAGTTTATCAATCATATGAGACAGCTGCTTTAAATCATTTTGGATTAGATAGTGCCCCATATTATGGGGTTCTATCATCCAATGTGGTTGAAGATGTATTAGTTACTCAAGATGAAACAACATTTAAAAAAATTAATGATATATTAATAACTAGTACTGAAGATAGTACAACTTTTAAAACCAAAAAGAAAGCTTTTGTATTGCCTAAGTGTAATGTTTCATTAGATAGAATTAAATCTGCTTTAAAAGAACACGGTATAACTGTAACCAATGATTATGAATTAGCTGATTTGATTATTACCCATAATGATATCTATGAAAGATTTGAAAGTGGAGAAAATATTAAGTCAACTGTATTAATGGCCAAGTTATGGAACTATCAAACTCTTAATGAAACAAATGGTTCTGTTTTAGCTGTAGATGTTTATTCGGGAGATGTAATTTATGATGGTAACTTATCTAATAAGGTAAGATATTATAATTGTACTACTGGTGACTCATTATATGATGAATGGATGATTACAGGTATGGCAGTAAATTTAGCACATAAAATTGATTTAGGTTTAGTAGGTACAATTGATGCAGATACAGTAATCTATGAATCAGCAAATAAACAAGTTTTAGATGAAGTATTGTTAGAAGATATACAAAAGTATTTATCATCTTATAATGATGAAGATAAAGCTATAGCTGCAAAAGTTATTCCTACAATTGATTATTTACAAAACTATCATTTATTATGGGCGTTTTCTCAGAAAGCAGAACGTCACATGTATAATTTTAACAGAGATAAAGATGTTCAGTATTGGTTACAACAATCTGATTTCAATAAATTCTCTAGAAAAAGTGCACATGATATGATTCTTTGGTTAGAACAAAATGAAAAACTTAATTCAATTAATTTCAAATACTTGGAACCAATTGTAAGAAAAGAAATTCATATTAGTAATAGAGACTTGTATGTATTTAAAGTACAAGTAAAACCTGAATATTTAAAATATTTAAAATAAATAAAATGAAAAAAAAACATTATACATTAGATATAACAGTTTCAAAAGAACATTCAACCTGGTCTAATGGAAAAGAAAGACTAGGTATTGGCTGTTTTAATTTGAAAGAAGATGGTTATTATTTTGGTAGATCACATAGTTGGTGTCCTGATGATAAAGAACTTGATTTACTAGGTATAACTACTTCAAATCAACCAATTGATTTACAAGATAAAAAAATATATAGATATCCAAATTTAGAATTACCAAGACAAAAAGTTGATTTGCTTAAAACAAAATTTAATGTAAAAATCATTAGAGATTCTGAATTAGCAGATATTCATATTATATCAGATAAATTAATTCTAAGTTTACTTACACTTAGTTGGGGAAAATCAATTAGTTATGCTCAAATGTTTGAAATATTTAATTTTTTAAAACAAAATGATGATTTAACTGAATCTGGATTAAATAAATGTAAGGATATTTTATCTGTAGTAGAAAAAGATGCTTATATAAGAATTGCTATTGTTAAAGACTATAGATATGTATCACCAGTTGGTGATTTAATTACAGATAAACTTTCTAATTTTGATTTTGATGGTAATAGAGATATGCTTATTAAAAATGATGGTATAGTTTTATATAATCAATTAACTAGTACAACTGCATTAGTTGTAAAAGATGTTGAAATTAATAAAATTATATCAGAAGATTTAGCAGTAATAAGTGAAGAGGAGTTTGATCAAGTATCAAAGATGATTACTAGTAGTGATAAAGATAATAGAACTTTAGCTACAGAAATGCTAGCCAATTGTAATGTTGAAGAGTCTTTTGATATTGTTAGCTTTTTATTCTTTTGGTATTATGATTGGTTCAAAGACACTAACAACTGGAATAACATCAATGTAAAAACATTACGTAAAAGACTTGAGAGGTTTTCTGGTAGTAAAGATAATAACCGTCAGTGGGCTTATGATCAATATGTAACATTATTATCTGAAGAAAATAAATTAACAGATTTTATTGTAGAAAAAACAATTAAAAAAATGTATGATTCAGTAATTAGAAATACTTTTGGTTGTAAAAACAATGTGTTTTCAATAGATCTAGAATCTATATACTTAGTAGACAAATTTAAAAACTTAATAATAGAAAAAAAAGAATGTATAGAGATTTAGTAAAAGAAGAAAAGTTTTACACAAATAAAAACTTTAAGTTTAGTTATTCATCACTGAATAAACTATTGTTTTCACCATCCTTGTTTTACAAGGATTATATTTTAGAAGACCGTGAGATCAGAACTGATAAACATTTAGTTGAAGGTAAGTTAATTCACTGTCTCTTATTTGAAGAAGATAAAGTTAATGATAAGTTTAATATCTTGCCTGGTAAGCTTCCTGCAGATAGTAATATTAAAGTATTGAATGCTTTATATAAGATTACAGCAAACCGTGATTCAAGTTTATTAAGTCAAGACTCAACATTTCAACAAGAAATATTACAGGTATTGATTGATCAAAATTTGTATCAAACCTTGAAATTAGATGATGCTAGATTGGAAAAAATTCAAACTGTAGATAATGAGTCTTATTGGGACTATCTAAAAAACAGTAGTAAAGATGCTGTAGATGGAGATACTCTAGCAAAATGTAAAGATCAAGCTGAGAACATTAAAAGTAACAAAGATGTAATGTCATTGTTTGAAGATGTACAAACTGACTTTGAGTTAGATCCAATTGAAACACATGCAGAAAAGTACTTAACATCTGATTTATTAGATAAACCTTTTGGCCTCCATGGTTACCTAGATTATTATAAAATTAATCACTCTACAAAAACAGTCACTATCTGTGACCTTAAAACAACAGGTAAAACTATTTCAGACTTCAAAGAAACCATTGATTTTTATAATTATTGGTTGCAAGCAGCTATATATTGCAAATTAGTTTTTGCAAATTTGGCTGAAACTGAACAAGAATACAATATTTTGTTTAAATTTGTTGTTGTAGATAAGTACAATCAAGTATATGTTTTTGATGTTACAGATGAAACATTAAATGGATGGGCAGCCGCATTGGAAGATGTAATTGAAAGAGCCACTTATCACTATACAGAAAAAAATTATTCATTACCATATGATTTCCTTTTAGGAAATGTTAAATTATAAGTATGAAGGGTGTATACACTGATTATTTTCAAAAAAGCAAAGTATTTCTTTATCCATTATTGAGATTTAGATCTGGCTTACCATTTGTTCCTGTGCAGACGTATGTCTGCTGGGAGCACTTGATTACTATTGATGAAAATAAGTTTTTGTGTGAGTACAATGTAGGTACAACTGAAAAGTTTGAGTTATTTTCTGATTCATATCTTAAAAAACACTCATTGTTTTATGAATATGTACAACTTGATGAAGATAGACACTTATTTATTTTTGACTTTACCCAATATAAAACAGATTTTAAAAGATTTATTGATGGGCAGTATTCTAAATTTAGTTTAGATACAAAAATCACAATTTTAGATTTCTTTGGAAATAAAGGTAATATCTCAGAATATGTAAGTTTATTTTTATCTCCTAATTCAGCACATAAACTTTATGCAGAAGCTTTAGATGTTTCAATAAAACAAATTGAAGAGGTTTTTGAAGTTTGTAGTATCCCAGATTTAGAAAAAGAAACATTATACTTTAAAAAAAATGAACTGTTATGTGAAAAAATTAAAAATAGTTCTATATCTTTGAAAAATAAAAATTAACAATATGTCACAATTAATTGGGCAAAACATGATGTTGGTAACATCAAGTTTTAGAAATGCCAAATCTTTTACCATGATTCCTGTGAGTAATGACTCACCATATGTTGAAGCTATGTATGACCCTACGTCAGGCATTTTAGCTGTAATTAGCAAAGTAATGAAACAATCTTATCATATGGTTGCAAAACTAGATGAAGATGGTCAACCAATGAGATTAAAAACTCCAAATCCACAGACTGGTAAGACAGTTAAAGAAGAAAGAAGATTAGTAGATACTTTTTCTGAATTTTATCTTACTGAAAAAGAAGATATTGAAACATTTATTAATTTGTTTGGTATCAATGCTGCTTCATTTGATTATAAAGCTTATTTTGTTGAACTTAAAGAAACAAAAAAATCTAATATCATCTTGCAAGCATAGTTTAATCAATTATTAATTCAAGAAAGAAGATGTATTAACTTATGTCTTTTTTTTTGCTCTAAACAATAAAATATGAAGCATTGGGTACATGACTATGAAACGTTATCTAATTGTTTTACAGGTGTATTTGAAAATTATAAGACTTTGGAAACAGAAGTTTTTGTCATTCATGACCTGCAAAATGATTTACAAAAGTTTGTAAGTTTCTTAAATACAAACATAGCCAATAAAGAATGGCATATATCTTATAATGGTTTGGCATTTGATTCTCAAATAACACAGTTTATATTAGATAACCGTAATGATTGGTTAGATTTTACAGGTTGTGAGATTGCCAATATAATTTATAGATATGCTCAAAGAACTATAGAAAAAAGCAATAAAAAAGAGTTTGCTGATTATCCTCAATGGAAATTAGCAATTGGGCAAATAGATATCTTTAAAATGCATCACTGGGACAATCCAGCCAAGCGTTCTAGTTTGAAATGGATCCAATATAGCATGGATTGGGATAACATTCTTGAAATGCCTATTCATCATGAGTCAGCTATAACTACAAAAGAAGAGATTGATACAATATTAGAATACTGTATTAATGATGTTAAGTCAACTAAAGAAATATATAACAGATCAAAATCACAGATAGCATTAAGAAAAGAATTGACTAAAACATATGGTATTAATTTATTTAGTGCCTCTGAACCAAGAATCAGTAAAGAGTTATTTGGATACTATTTATCTGAAAAACTAAATATTCCTAAAAAAGAATTAAGGAATATGAGAACACATAGAGATATTATTAAAATCAAAGACATCATATTACCCTACATTAAGTTTACTTCTACTGAGTTTAGTACTTTATTACAAAGATTTAATGCATTAGAAATATATGCTCATAGTTTAAAAGGTAGTTTTAGGTATAGTATTAACTATAAAGATGTTAAAACTGACTTTGGTTTAGGTGGTGTGCATGGTGCAAGAAAGAAAGGTGTTTATGAAAGCAATGAAGATATGATTATAATGT
>Ga0209443_1000076_pt1 | contig 58720 bp, 49 predicted proteins | sample LauGreBMM110DCMD_2_FD_187571 | JGI IMG/M metagenome (GOLD analysis project Ga0209443, IMG submission 187571) | Freshwater lake microbial communities from Lake Michigan, USA - Su13.BD.MM110.DCMD (SPAdes) (version 2) | ecosystem: Environmental > Aquatic > Freshwater > Lake | place: Lake Michigan... | reverse complement strand
ATATCGGGTTCATCGCTAAAAAAACGCACGTCTTTTTCGGGATTGTACGCTCCGTTTTGTGCCACGCATTTTTCTCTTGGTTTCCATGCTATGGTTTCCAATCCTCTTACACAAACTTGAATGTCGATATTGTGGTCGTGGCATTCAAATTTAGCCAAACTAGCTTCGGCAGTTTTCCCCATTCCGGTATTGACAATTAACTTTAAACCTTCCGAAATTTCGGAAACTCCATCGGGAAGATTGGCAATGTCATTTTGTTTGATATAGTCGAATGCTTTTGCAAATAAAGGATTCAAACTACTATATTTCGCAGCGTTAGCTAATGTATCTATTATCATGTTTTCTTAATTATCGTGCAACTCTACCAGAAGCATCTCCACCCATAAGTTTAGAAACTTCGTCAACTGTAACTAAATTAGCGTCCCCTTTAATGGTGTGTTTCAAGCAAGATGCTGCAACAGCAAAATCTAATGCGTTTTGGTCATCATTTGGATAAGTCAATAATCCGTAAATTAAACCTCCCATGAATGAATCACCACCACCAACTCTATCAACGATATCGGTGATTTGATATTGACGCGTTTGTAGCATTTCTTTACCATCGTATAAAACCCCAGCCCAAGTGTTATGAGAAGCAGAAATAGAACCACGTAAAGTCGTAATTACTTTTTTGGCTCTTGGAAATTTTTCCATCATTTGTTGGCAAACAGAAAGAAAAGCTTCTGCTTTTACATCGTGTCCGTGTGTTTGCACTGCTGCACCTTCTGGTTTGATACCAAAGTGCATTTCTGCATCTTCTTCATTTCCTAAAATCACATCGCAGTAAGATGTTAATTCGGTCATAATCGCTTCACGGTCTCCACCGTATTTCCAAAGTTTAGCGCGGTAATTTAAATCGGTTGAAATAGTAACTCCTAATTTGCTGGCTACTTTTACTGCTTCTAGACAAGCATCGGCAGAACTTTGTGAAATGGCTGGAGTAATTCCAGTCCAATGAAACCATTCTACTCCTTCAAAAACTTTTTCCCAATTGATCATCCCTGGTTGAATTTCCGACATTGAAGAATGAGATCTGTCATAAACCACTTTACTTCCTCTGCTAACAGCACCCGTTTCCAGAAAATAAATTCCCAAACGTTCACCACCCCACACTATATTGTCTACACCAACTCCTCTTTTGCGCATTTCCATCATGGCACATTCGCCAATATCATTTTTTGGCAAACGGGTTACAAAATCAACTGGAATACCATAATTTGCAAGTGAAACCGCTACATTTGATTCTCCACCACCATATACAACATCAAAATTGTCTGCTTGTGAAAATCTTAAAAATCCTTGTGGTGCTAATCTTAACATTATCTCACCAAATGTTACTACTCTTTTAGACATTTTTAGTTTTATTTATTAAATTATTAAAGGGTTTTATAGTTAAATATTAAAAAATAACAATTTATCGTGTACGAACACGGCTTTGCAAATCTATAAAAAATATATTATAATTTACTTTTATTTCAATAATTTTAAATAAAAAATTAAATTTGTAATCTTTACAAAATGTTTAATCAAAATCAATTGCTATCATAACAATAAAAAAAATTGCGAAACTTGCAAATATCTCAGTAGGAACCGTTGACAGAATACTCCACAATCGCGGTCAAGTTTCTCAAGAAAATATTGATATTGTAAATGCTATTGTCAAAGAATACGGCTACCAAAGGAATATTTACGCAAGTAACTTGGCCTTTAATAAAAAATTCAGATTTGCAGTTTTCTTGCCTCAACATGAAGGATTAGAATATTGGATAGCTCCAGTTTTAGGGGTTAAAAAAGCTGCTGAAGAATTTGAAAGATTCGGAGTGAAAATGGAATATTTTTATTATAAATACAGTTCGTCCTCATTCAAAAAACTAGCTAAAAAAGTTTTAGAAGAAGAGTTTGATGGATTGTTATTTGCTCCAATATTTTATGACGAATCCCTGCTTTTTTTAAAGGAATTTAAAAAGAAAAACATTCCAATTGTGATGATTGATTCTAATATTCCTGAAATTGAAGGGTTAGATTATATTGGACAAGATGCATTTCAAAGTGGTTATTTAGCAGGGAAACTAATTAGTTTTGGAATCCCTACTCCAAACCATGTTTTGATAATGAAAATAACCCGAGAAATAGAAAGTACTTCCGTTTATTTGCAAAGAATTAAAGGGTTTTATTCGTTTTTTAGGAACAATCCTGAACTTAATAATTTTACATTTTCTGAAATTACCATTAAAGACTCTGAGTCAAATCGACTTACAAAAAAAATGTTTGAAGGAGTCAATAGTATTTTTGTTCCTAATTCCAGAGTTCATTTTGTAGCTAAATTTGTCAAAGAAAACAAGATAAATAGCATTCGTGTTGTTGGCTACGACTTATTAAAACAAAATTTAGAATACCTCAACGAAGGCTACATTGATTTTTTAATCAATCAAAAACCAGAAGACCAAGGATATTTGGGAATTAGTCACCTTTATAAAAAATTAGTTTTGAAGGAAGAAATTGAAATTACAAATTATATCCCTTTAGAAATAATAGTAAAAGAAAATGCTATTATTTCAAATGGGACAAAACAAACTAATTAATTAATTCAAGTCTAAAATTATCTTACCACTTCAGAAAGTACTATTCGTTTAATTTTTTGTTTTCAATTATTATAACAAATTAATTGCTTCAGATATACTCCAGAAGTCTTTCCAAAGCCATTCCTCTTGAGCCCTTAATGAGGAGTGTAGCGTTTTCAAATTTTAATTTGGATGCATTTTCTGTGAAGGAATCAAAAGTTTCGAAAAAATGCATATTGGATTGTTCCAATTTACTTTTGAAAAAATAGTTGCCAATGAAATAGGTCGTTACATTTTTTTGATTTGTGAGTAAATCAACAATATTTTTATGTTCATCTAAACTTTCAGAACCCAATTCAAACATGTCGCCAAGAAAGGCTATTTTTTTAGGACTTTCTAATTGTAATAAATTCTCTATAGCTACTACCATGCTGCTAGGATTGGCATTATAGGCATCTAAAATAACAATGTTTGAATTGATATTTAACAGTTGAGATCTGTTGTTTTCAGGCACAAAATCTTCTATAGCAGCTTTTATATCCTCATTTGCAATCTTAAAATAAACGCCTATTACAATGGCGGCATTAATATTATTTGAATTGTAAAGACCAATTAAATGAGATGTGATTTTACAATTTGAAAAAGTTACTTCTACAAAAGGATTTGCCGTAACTGAAGTAATCAAAACATCGGCATTGGATATATTAACGCCAAAAGTAAAGGACTTAATACCACTTGATTTGTCTACTTGAATACTATCGCTCAGGTTAATAAAAACTGTTTTATTATTATTAGAGAGATAGTTATATAACTCACACTTTCCTTTTATTACACCTTCTACTCCACCAAACCCTTCAAGATGGGCTTTTCCAAAGTTGGTAATATAGCCAAAATCCGGTTGTGCAATTTTACATAAAAATTCAATTTCCTTTTGATGGTTGGCACCCATCTCTACAATTCCGATTTCTGTAGTACTATCAAATGAAAGCAAAGTAAGCGGAACACCAATGTGGTTATTTAAATTACCTACTGTGGCTTTTGTCTTAAAAATTTTTGACAAAACGACGTGAATTAATTCCTTGGTAGTTGTTTTACCATTACTACCAGTCAAAGCAATAATTGGAATATTCAGGTACTTTCTGTGAAATTGAGCCAAAGCTTGTAAAGTTTTCAAACTGTCCTTTACAACAATTGTTCGTTCATCAATAAAATAATCAGGGTTGTCAATAATTACGAATAAGGCACCTTTATCTAAAGCTTCTTTCGCAAAAGTATTGGCATCAAAATTATCTCCTTTAATCGCAACAAAAAAGGAACCCGCTTCAATTTTTCGAGTATCAATTGAAATTGACTTGCATTTCAAAAAACAATTGTGAATAATTTTAATATCCATATAAAACAATTTTAAACAATAAAAGCCCTAATCAAAGGGCTTTTATTTATATTTTAAGATTGAAAATTAATTTCTAGCTCTTTTCTTTTTGTCTGCTTTTGGTCCTACTCTTGACATCGCACATCTAAATCCAATATAATCAGTTGCCATATCTTGTGGAAAATATCTTCTTTGTGCTGGATCTAACCAATACGCCCTGTCTCTCCAAGAACCTCCTTTGTAAACTCTTACATCGTCATTAACCAAAGTTGTTCTTTTGTTAGATTTATCGAATTTTCTAACCATGCTACCAAGACTATCAACAGTTACATTGTGCTTTGGAGAATCGTACATTCTTTTGCCTTCACTTAATTTTGCACCTTCATCAAAGTTTCCGAAATCAAAATATCTTGTAGATTGTTTATCACCATCTCTGTAATTTCTTTCGTCGCTTTTGTCAAAATTTTGTCTCAAATACGTTTCTTTTTCATCAACTGGAACTTGAGCAATTTGTCCAGGTGCATTTCTAGCAACAATTCTACCATTAGGCAAAGTATCGTAAGCAATGTTTTGAGAGGTAACCAATTCAACTTTTCCGTCATCTCCAATTTTATTTTTTGTAAATAAATTACCTCTAAAATAATTGAAATCACTTACTTCGTCATCCACAATAGGTCTGTATACATCGGCAACCCATTCTGCAACGTTTCCTGCCATATCATACAATCCAAAATCGTTTGGAGGGTATTGTTTTACAGCATTTGTAATATCAGCACCATCATCAGACCATCCTGCAATTCCACCGTAATCTCCTTTTCCTTGTTTGAAATTAGCCAATTGATCTCCTTTTATTTTTCTTTTTCCAGAGCGAGTATAACTACCAGACCAAGGATATTTCTTTTGACCTTTGTATATATTGTATTCTCTTTGTCCTACATCTGCAGCGGCTGCATATTCCCATTCTGCTTCTGTTGGAAGTCTGTATTCAGGAAGAATAAGACCAGAAGATCTTTGAGCATATACATTTGTAGCTGTTTTTGTTGTAGCTGCTTGTCCTTTTGCACCTGCCACTTTTTGTGGTTTTGACAATGAATTTTTACGTCCTTTCAAAACAATCTTATCATCACCTCCAAAAGTTTTGCTTGGAGCATTCAAATAGGTTTCAGTACTGAAACTACTTTCCGCTTTAACATCTGTTAGTTTTGCATCTTTTTTTAAATAACCTTGTGTTTCTAGGGTGTTTTCATTGACACGGTCTGTTCTCCATTTACTAAATTCAGCTGCTTGAATCCAATTCACTCCAACAACTGGATACGTGGCATAAGCAGGATGTCTCAAGTAATTATTAGTGTAAGTTTCATTATAACCCAATCTATTTCTCCAAACTAAGGTATCTGGTAAAGCGCCTGGATATATGTTTTTATAATTTTCATCTTCTGGTGGAAAAACACGTTTTAACCAATCTAAATACTCCATGTACATTAAATTTGTAACCTCAGTTTCATCCATATAGAAAGATGCAACGTGTTGTTGATTTGGAGTATTATTCCAATCGTGCATTACATCATCTTGAACTTTTCCCATTGTAAATGTTCCACCCTCAACCATCACAAGTCCTGGAGCAGTTGCCTGTTTTTTGAACTTACTGTTGAATTGAAAGCCCCCTTTTTTATCGTTGATTTTCCAACCTGTGGCTGTAGACCCGGCTTTTGAACTAGATTTTTTACTACAACTAGAAGCCCCAATAAGGATAATTATTGCTAGTAAAACATTAACAGAAAAAATTTTGTTTGTTTTCATACTTTTAACGGATAATATGTATGCGGCGAATATAATAATTAACTATTAAACCACAACACATTTTTTAAAATATAATTATAATTGCGAATAAATATTTTATCACAACAACATTTGAACGCAAAAATAAGACAAATATTATATATATTGCACTAAAAATATTTTTAAACACGCACTATAATCCACATTATTGCGTTATTAATAGAGATGAAAGAAAAACTATATTTACTAATTGTATTATTCTCCTTTGCTTCTTTTGGTCAACAAAAGGGTAAGGTTACTCTTGAATGGGTTTCAAAAACTGAAATTGCTTTTGGTTCTAATAAATTAAACATACCACAAATACAATCAGAAAATTTTATTTTTGATAGCTACAACAGGACTATAGCTTATAATTTAACCCTTTCACAAGACACTTATATAGACGAAAATTCTTTAAAAATTACTGACGTAGTATTTGAAAGCATGCCCTCCGAAAAAATTGGCGACTTAAATGCTTCAAAAATACCAAGCGAAATTACTGCCTCAATCAGAAATAGTAGCGCTCGTGACAAAAAATTTGCCTTTTTAAGCGTATCGCCAATTGTAAAAGATGGAACAGCATTTAAAAAAATACTCTCTTTTTCCTATTATTTCTCAAAAAGCGAAACCTCAAGAAATACTAGAGAAATCAATAACGTTACACAAATTTCTAACTCTGTTTTAGCTTCTGGAGATTGGAATCGTTTTTATGTTATAAAATCGGGTGTGTATAAATTGTCTAAAAGTTTTATGAAGCAAATTGGTGTAAATGTATCTGGCGATCCAAGAAACATAAAAGTTTTTGGTAATGGAGGTCGAATGTTACCTTTATTAAATAGCACATATTACCCCTCTGATTTGGCCGAAAATGCTATTCAATTTATTGGTGAAAACGATGGTGTTTTTGACGAACAAGATTACATCCTATTTTATGCTGAAGGTATTGATAATTGGAATGAAGAGAGTAAAACAAACAGTAATTTATTTGCTTCAAAATCCTATTACTACGTTACTGCTTCGGGAAATCCCGGAAAAAGAATTACGGATATGCAACAACCCTCTGGAGCAGCAACATTAGCAATTACTTCATTTGACGATTATCAGTTTCACGAAGTTGACAAAGTAAATGTAGTGCGCGCAGGAAGACAGTGGCTTGGCGAAGCCTTTAATATTGACAACGAACAAGAATTTACCTTTGAAGTGCCAAATGCCGTTCCCTCTTCTTTTGCTAAATTAAACATTAATGTCGGTTCCGATGCATACAACGCTACGTCATTTAAGGTAGAAGCTAATTCACAATTAGTTGGAACCATCAATTTATCAGCTCTAACCGCTGGATCTGGAACCGAACTTAGCATAGCTGCGTTGCCTTCAAACACAACAATTTTAGCATCAAACACTATCAAAATAAAATTGACATATAACAATAATGGAGTTCCGTCGGCAAAAGCATATCTTGACAACATTTTACTTTCGTCAAAGAGAAACTTAACTGGTTATGGCAAGCAATTCCGATTTAAATATAATGACGCAAGTACGTTATCTGGTATTGCAGAATACCAAGTAAATTCTGCTTCGGGAATTAAACAAGTTTGGGATATTACCGATATTTATAATGCCACTAAAATAGAAAATGCGAGTCAGCCAAACTTTTCATTCAAAGCCAATTTGGGAGAAGTTAGAAACTACATCGCTATCGATGAAACTGATTTTTACATCCCATTAAAAGATTCACAAACAAAAGTTGCCAATCAAGACTTGAAAGGCACTATTTTCAAAAACCAACAGAATGTTTTTCAAGATGTCGATTATTTGATTGTAACTCCGAATTTTCTAAAAAACCAAGCTGAAAAATTAGCCGTTTTCCATAGAAATTATTCACAACTAAATGTAAAGGTGGTAACGCTAGAAGCTATATATGAAGAATTTTCTTCTGGAAAACAAGACGTTGCAGCGATTAGAAATTTTGTGAAATACATTTATGAAAATGCTTCAAGTGCCGATAAAAGAATAAAATACCTCAATCTTTTCGGAGACGCATCGTTCGATTATAAAGACAGAATTCCAAATAATTCTAATATCGTTCCTATTTATCACGCCTTAAACAGCACAACAGCTGGGGAATCATCCTATGCCTCTGATGACTTTTTCGGATATATGGATCCTTCAGAAGGAAATGTAGCGTACTTTTTTGGCGGAATTGATATTACCGTAGGGCGAATGTTAGTGAGTTCAACTTCGCAAGCTGAAGAAATGATTAATAAGGTTTTTGAATACAATGATGTTAAATCCTACGGTAATTGGCGAAATAATTATGTTGCAATTTCTGATGATTCGGACAAACCTTCAGATGTTTCATTACAAACCAAGCAAAATCAATTGGCAGATAGAATTGTTTTGGAAAAACCATTTATAAATATCAAAAAAGTATTGTTGGATTCTTATGTTCAGGAAACTTCATCGGGAGGAAATCGCTATCCAAAAGCTAGAGAAGATATTTTCAATGCCTTTGAAAAAGGAGCTTTAGTTTTCAATTATCTTGGTCACGGTGGTGAAGATGGATTAACTGGGGAACGGATTTGGGAAAAATCCGATGGGCAAAATTTAAGCAATCAATATAAATACCCTTTATTCATAACAATAACCTGCGATTTTTCAAGATTTGACAATCCATACCGTCCAACAGCTGGAGAATATACCTATTGGAATCCAAAAGGAGGTGCCATTGCTATGATTACAACCATTCGATCTATTGGGCAAGGATCGGCAGAATATTTTAATGACAAATTATCACAATATTTATTTTCTTATGGTTCCAACCAATATACTTCAATTGCAGAGGCGTTGCGATTAGCAAAAAACAGCAATCCGAGTTCTTCGTCAAATGTGGTTTTTTATGTTGGTGATCCTGCATTAATGTTGGCAATTCCGAAACCAAAAATACGTTTAACGGAAATAAATGACATTCCAATATCAGGAACAATTCCAGATTTTCAATCTTTGGCGTATGTAAAAATTTCGGGTGAAATTACAGATGAAAATGATGTGCTTTTACCGTCTTATAACGGTGCTTTGGCAGTTACTATTTTTGATAAAAATATCATTAAAGCCACTTTCAATAATGATGGAAATAGCCCTGCGATTAATTTTAACACTTTAGGTGAAACTATTTTCAGAGGAAATGCTTCCATTAACAATGGTCAATTTGATTTTGGTTTTGTTGTTCCAAGAGACATAAAAATCCCTGTTGGAAATGGAAGAATCAGTTTTTATTCCAAAAAAAATCAAGCGTTTGTTGACAATACCGGCTTGGATACCACTATTAAAATTGGAGGCATTAACACATTGGCTGCAGCCGATACCACTGCACCAACCGTAAAGCTATTTATGAACGATCAAACTTTTGTAAATGGTGGAATTACAAATGCCTCGCCTTTATTTTTAGCATTTCTTGAAGATGAAAACGGAATCAACACAGCAAGTGGAATTGGGCACGATATTGTAGCCATTTTAGACGGAAACGAAAGTGCTCCTTATGTAATGAATGATTATTATGAAACGGAATTGGACAATTATAAAAAGGGAAAATTGCAATTTCCTTTTCGAAATTTGGCAGTTGGTTTGCACACCATAACTTTCAAAGCATGGGATGTTTATAACAATCCAATCACTGCCGAAATCCAATTTATTGTTGTTGGCGATGAAACCATGACACTTACCAATGTGCTAAATTATCCCAATCCATTTGTAAATTACACGCAATTTTGGTTCACACATAACCATCCTTTTGAACCTTTGGAAGTGCAAGTGCAAGTAATGACAATTACAGGGAAAATAGTTTGGACGAAAAATCAAATTGTAACTACTAATGGCTTTCTTAGTAGAGAAATCTCATGGGACGGAAGGGATGATTTTGGCGATAAAATAGGAAAAGGAGTTTACGTTTATAAATTAACCGTCAAGTCTTCTTTAACGAATAAAAAAACTGAAAAGTTTGAAAAACTTGTAATACTTTAATAATATATTATATTTGTTCAATTAAAATTAAAATCAGAATGAAAAGAATAGCCATTTTAATGCTTTGTTTAGGAGCTTTACAGAACTCTAAAGCGCAGGAAACTCAGAGAGTAATAACCACAGGAGTGCCTTTCCTTTTAGTCGCTGGTGATGCAAGAGCAGCAGGACTAGGAGATCAAGGAGTTGCTACGTCTGCTGATGCCTTTTCACAACAATGGAATCCTGCAAAATATGCATTTTCACTAGAGAAACAAGGGTTTACTTCAAGTTATACGCCCTATCTTACCGCTTTGGTAAATGACATTTCATTAGGACAAGTTAACTATTTCAATAGAATTAATGAAAGAAGTGCATTTGCGGTAAGTATTCGTTATTTCAGTTTGGGTGAAATAGAATTGCGACAAAACATTGATGATTTAGCTAATGTTGTAAAACCTAATGAATTTGCATTAGACGGGTCGTATGCCTTAAAATTAAGTGACAAGTTTTCGATGTCAGTTGCTGGAAGATTTATAAGTTCCAATTTAAAAATTCAAGATGCCTTTAATGATACAAGGGCAGCTACGTCATTTGCATTTGATGTTGCAGGATTTTTTCAATCGGAACAAACGGCTTTTACTGATTTTGACGGACGCTACCGAATTGGTTTTAACTTCCAAAATTTAGGGCCAAAAATAAGTTATGATAGAGCTGGTTCGAATGAAATAAATGCTAACTTTTTACCTGCTCAAATGAAATTAGGAGGTAGTTTTGATTTTATTTTTGACGACTATAATAAAGTAACTGCAAGTGTAGAATTTAATAAATTATTAGTCCCTACACCTCCAAACACCACGGAACCTTGCATAGGCTGTACTCCTGCTCAACTTGCTGCTTTAGCTGCAGCTAATTCAGCTAACAATGAGGCTTACAAAAAAATCGGATGGGTTTCGGGAATATTCCAATCTTTTGGAGATGCACCTGGGGGTTTCAGTGAAGAGTTAAAAGAAATCACTTATTCCGCAGCAGCCGAATATCTTTATCAAGATTCCTTTGCAATGCGTTTGGGATATTTTCATGAAAGTCCAATGAAAGGAGCTAGAAAATATTTTACTTTTGGAGCAGGTTTTAAATATAATGTAGTAAATATAGATGTTTCTTATTTATTCTCGGCTTCAAAAGTTCAAAACCCATTAGAAAACACACTTCGATTCTCGCTAACATTTAATTTTGGAGAAAAGTATGACGAACTATAAATCAAAATAATAATAACTAAACGATCCAAATTTCATCCAATTGAAATTTGGATTTTTTTTCCCAATAAAGTATGAAAGAAATTAGCATTACTTCCAAATTTACCGCTTTTGATTCTATACTAGAATTGCCAATAGCCATTCAATCGTTAATGGAACAAGCTATCGAAATTAGAAAAAAAGCGTACGCTCCGTATTCTCGCTTTCGTGTTGGCACAGCTTTATTATTAGATAACGGAAAAATTGTTATAGGATCCAATCAGGAAAATGCTGCTTATCCGTCGGGGCTTTGTGCAGAACGTGTGGCAATTTTTTCAGCTGGTGCATTATATCCAGAAGCTAAAATAGTAAAAATGGCGATTAGCGCTACTTCTGACACCAATCCAACATTGACTCCTATTCCGCCTTGTGGAGCGTGTCGCCAATCCATTTCGGAATACGAAATCAAACAAGAAATGCCAATAGAAATTTATTTTATGGGAGAAGCTGGAAGTGTTTACAAATCAAATTCATTGAAGAATTTATTGCCATTGATGTTTGATAAAAAATTGTTGTAAATCTAAATTAAAATGCTACACTTTTTAATATTAGCAAATAAACTCCTAAAGACAAGAACATTATTGGTTCAATTGGGCGAAAAACTAGGAGGTAAAATTGAAAACTGATAAAAATTAACCACAGATTCACAGATTAGAAATAGTTTAAAATTTGTGTTTCTGTAGCTAAAAAAACATTTAATGTGAGAATTTGATTATAATTTGAGAATTTAATAGCAAAACCTCTTTTTTAATACCTATTAATCAATGAGTCTTAATTTATAAAATAAAAATACTATTAAATTTTAGTTCTTAGTAGGAATGTATTATTTTTGCAATTCGAAAATTTATGTATGGAAACTATTTTGCGAAATAGTTAATAATATTCAGACACAAAAACAATCTACTCAAATGAAAGAAGTTACAAAAGAAGTTTATTTAAAGTGGTATGAAGACATGCTACTTTGGAGAAAATTCGAAGATAAATTAGCAGCGCTTTACATTCAACAAAAAGTTAGAGGTTTCCTACATTTATATAATGGGCAAGAAGCTGTTTTAGCAGGTGCTTTACATGCAATGGACTTGACCAAAGACAAAATGATTACTGCTTATAGAAATCACGTTCAGCCAATTGGAATGGGTGTTGATCCCAGAAAAATCATGGCAGAATTATTAGGAAAAGTTACTGGTACTTCTAAAGGAATGGGTGGTTCTATGCATATTTTCTCTAAAGAACATCGTTTTTATGGTGGTCACGGAATTGTAGGAGCTCAAATTCCAGTAGGTGCAGGACTTGCTTTTGCAGATAAATATTTTGAAACTGGCGGTGTTACTATGACTTATTTTGGTGATGGAGCAGCACGTCAAGGTTCCCTTCACGAAACTTTTAATATGGCAATGTTATGGAAACTTCCAGTAGTGTTTATTGTAGAAAACAATGGATATGCAATGGGTACATCTGTAGAAAGAACTGCCAATCATACTGATATTTGGAAACTTGGTTTGGGTTATGAAATGCCTTGCGGACCAGTGGATGGAATGAATCCTGTGAAAGTTGCGGAAGCAATGCACGAGGCAATTGAAAGAGCGCGTCGTGGAGACGGTCCAACATTTTTAGAGATGAAAACATATCGTTACAGAGGTCACTCAATGTCAGATGCACAATTGTACCGCTCAAAAGAAGAAGTTGAAGAATACAAAAAAATAGATCCAATTACTCAGGTTTTAGATGTAATTATGGAACAAAAATATGCTACTGAAGAAGAAATTGAAGCAATTGATGAAAAAGTAAAAGATTTAGTGGAAGAATGCGTTGCATTTGCGGAAGCTTCTCCTTTTCCAGAAGTGCAACAACTATACGATGTGGTTTACGAACAAGAAAACTATCCATTTATCCCTCATAAACTTTAATCGATATGGCAACAGTAATAACAATGCCGCGTTTGAGCGATACAATGACCGAAGGTACGGTTGCGTCTTGGCTTAAAAAAGTTGGCGATAAAGTTTCTGAAGGCGATATTCTTGCAGAAATTGAAACAGATAAAGCTACAATGGAATTTGAATCTTTCAATTCTGGTACGCTTTTATATATTGGAATTAAAGAAGGGGAATCAGCTCCTTGTGATTCATTATTAGCAATTATTGGAAAAGAAGGGGAAGATATTTCTTCTTTGTTGAATTCATCTGCCCCCGAAGCGAAAGTTGCAGAAGAGACAAATCATACTGTTTTAGAACCAACAACCAACAACCAACAACCAACAACGACTCTTCCAAAAGGAGTTGTAGTGGTTACAATGCCTCGTTTAAGCGATACTATGACCGATGGAACTGTGGCAACATGGTTGAAAAAAGTAGGCGATAAAGTTTCCGAAGGTGATATTCTTGCAGAAATTGAAACAGACAAAGCCACAATGGAATTTGAATCTTTCAATGCAGGTACTTTATTATATATAGGAATCCCAGAAGGCGGTACAGCACCATGCGATTCTTTATTAGCAATTATTGGCCCTGAAGGTACTGATGTTAGTGGTTTACTAAGCCCCCCAACCCCCGAAGGGCGAGTTGTAGGAGAGGCAAAACTTACTGTTTTAGAACCAACAACCAACAACCAACAACCAACTGCAACTTCAAACGAAAGAGTATTTGTTTCTCCTTTAGCTAAAAAAATTGCTGATGAAAAAGGAATTAATTTATCGCAAGTTAATGGTTCTGGTGAAAATGGACGTATCATAAAAAGTGATGTTGAAAACTTCGTACCAAGTGCAACTACTCAAAATGCTCAACCAAATGTAAACACACAACCACAAGCTGAAGTTGCTGTCGCTAGACCATTTGTAGCAGCGGGAGAAAAACTTACCGAAGAAATCAAGAACTCACAAATGCGCAAGATTATTGCTAAACGTTTGGCAGAATCTTTATTTACAGCACCACATTACAACCTTGTAATTGAGGTTACAATGGACGAAGCAATGAAATCGAGAGCAATTATCAACAGCGTACCAGATACAAAAGTATCTTTCAACGACATGGTGATAAAAGCAAGCGCAATGGCATTGAAAAAACATCCAAAAATAAATTCTCAATGGAGAGAAGACTCAATTCTTATCAACTATCACGTGAATATTGGAGTTGCTGTTGCAGTTGAAGATGGTTTGGTAGTTCCAGTATTGCCTTTTACAGATGCTATGAGTTTGTCTCAAATTGGCGGAAACGTTAGAGATCTTGCTGGAAGAGCAAAAAGTAAAAAATTATTACCTTCAGAAATGGAAGGAAGTACGTTTACTATTTCTAATCTTGGGATGTTTGGTATAACTGAATTTAATTCAATTATTAACCAACCCAATTCTGCGATTTTATCTGTTGGTGCAATTGTAGAAAAACCAGTGGTGAAAAATGGTCAAATTGTTGTTGGAAATACCATGATGCTTTCCTTGGCTTGCGATCACAGAACTATTGATGGAGCTACAGGAGCACAATTCCTACAAACATTAAAACAATACATAGAAAACCCAGTTACGATGTTAGCATAGGCTATTCTATTAAATATAAAGTCCCGTTTTGAGTTTCAAAACGGGACTTTTTTTGTAATAAAATAAAATGAATACTTATTCAGATTTATTCTTGGCTTCAATCCATTTGGACATGTATTTAGTATTTTGTAGGGTTTGATGTTGTAACAAAGCACCAATAAAATTATTCAAGCGATGTTGCTTTAAATTATTTTGAAGCGATAAAATGTTTTCTTTAAATTCTGAGATAAAGTTAGATTTCAAATACCGCTTTTCTATAATTTGAATTCCATTTTTTTGGGCAGAATCCCAAAGTGTTTTGTCTCGGTATAAAGAAACGGCTTTCGCAGCAAAATCTTCTGGATTATCCGCTATAAAACCATTCCAAGGAAAATCTCCACACATCGATTCGGCACCAACAGACGTTGTAATACTTGGCGTACCACATTGCATGGCTTCCAATAATTTTCCTTTTATTCCCGCGCCAAATCGTAAAGGCGCCAAAACAACTCTTGCTTTCGAAACTACTTCTTGGGCATCATCAGCACGCCCCATAATATGGAAACCTTCTTTTGGCTGGTGCAATTGAAAAACTTTCTGAGAAGGATAGGCGCCATAAACAAGCAAATTTGCCTCTGAAACTTCATTTCTAATCAAAGGCCAAATTGTTTCTTTTAAATATTGAACTGCATTCCAATTGGGTTCATGGAGAAAATTTCCAATAATTATGAAATCTTTTCTTTCTTCAAAAGGCAACCAATTTTGAATTTCATCTTTGGAAAGAGGCTCTAGTAATAAGGGCAAATAATACAATAAAGAAGCGTCTATTTTAAAGGTGTTTTTCAACAAATCCATTTCAAACTCTGAAACCATAATTGAACAATCACAACGCAAAATACTGGCAATTTCTCTTTTAGAAATTTCTTCGGTTAACAAATCATTAATGTCAAAATCTCGCTTTTCTTTGAATGCTTTTTGGCGTGACAATCGCAAACAATGCAAATCTATGGTATCTAATATTCTTAACGCATTGGGACAAATTTCCGCAACACGCCAACCAAATTGTTCTTCCATTAAAAACCGATCGAAAAATACCATCGTGGGATTTAACTCATGAATAAATTCATCAAAACTAGAACAATTCAAGGCAATTGATTTTTTTTCAACTCCAATAGCTTCCAAATCAATCATAAAATCGCTTTCCATTGCAGGTGATGCAAATGTGACTTTCCAACGCCATTCCTTAAACAAAAGTAGCAGTTGCTCCATTCGAGTACCTGCAGCAGAAGAATTTGGTTCGGGCCAAACAAAACCAATTATTAGTAAATTTTGAATTTGATTCATAGTATGAAAATCAAATTAAGAACGGATTTTTTGTTCCCATTTCCAAGCACTCGACATCGCTTCTTCTAATGTAGATTCTGCTTTCCAACCTAAGACATTGTTGGCTTTATCAGTGTTAGCGTACGCCGAAGAGATATCGCCTTCTCGTCTATCTACAATTTTGTAAGGTAATTTTTGACCGCTAACTTTTTCAAATGCTTGAATTACTTCCAAAACAGAACTTCCTGTTCCGGTTCCAAGATTAAATGTTTCTACTTTTGCTAAGTTTTTCTTATTTAACAAGCGTTGCAATGCAATTACGTGGGCTTTCGCCAAATCTACTACGTGAATATAATCACGAACAGCAGTTCCATCAGGTGTTGGATAATCATCTCCATATACAGACAATTCTTTTCGCAATCCAAAACCTGTTTGCGTTATAAATGGGACTAAATTTTGAGGAACTCCAAGTGGTAATTCTCCAATTTCTGCAGATGGATGAGCTCCAATTGGGTTAAAATAACGCAACAAAATAGCATTGATATTCGTAACTTTCGTAACATCGGTTATGATTTCTTCGCCAATTTGCTTGGTATTTCCATAAGGCGACATCGCTACTTGTATCGGGGCGTTTTCAGTAATTGGCATTATTTCGGCCTGACCATAAACCGTACAAGAAGAACTAAAAATTAGATTGGCATCTTGTTTTTGTTGCAATTCTTGAAGTAAGTAAACCAACGAATTGATGTTATTTTCATAATACAACAATGGATTTTCAACGCTTTCACCTACTGCTTTTGAAGCCGCAAAGTGAATTACACCCGCAATATCGTTGTGCTTTTTAAAGAAATTTTGAACGGCAGTTTTTTCCCTAACATCTAGGTTTTCAAACACGGGTTTTTTACCCGTAATAGCAACAATTCCGTCTAAAACAGTTTCCGAAGAATTGGAAAGATTATCAATGATAATTACTTCAAAACCTTCGTTTTGTAGTTCTACCACTGTATGCGAACCTATAAATCCTAAACCTCCTGTTACTAAAATCTTCATATTATTGTTATTTGGTTGTACTGGTTTTAGCCCTGATTGCAGTGAAAATACTTTTTTGTTTTTTCTTTAAAAACAAAAAAGATTGCAACGAAAAGCAGGATTAGCTCCAGAAAAAATTATTTTAAATATTCTAAAACTGAATCTGTTATAAACTTAATTTGTTCGTCATCTAATTCGGTGTGCATTGGTAAAGAAATTACTTGTTTTGCCAATAAATTAGTTACTGGAAAATCTTCTTCATTGTATCTTGAATCCAAATAGGCCTTTTGAGAATGCAACGGAATTGGATAATATATGGCGCAAGGAATGGCTTTATCAAGCAAATGTTGCATCAATCCATCTCTGTCGCCGTTGATGATTCTTAGGGTATATTGGTGAAAAACGTGGCAATCGCAAATGTCGCAAATACTTGGTGCCACAATATTTTTATGCCCTTCAAAAGCTGCAGAATACTTGCGTGCCGCATTTTGACGCGCCGCATTATATTGATCTAATAAAGGTAATTTAGCGTTTAAAACCGCAGCTTGAATACTGTCTAAACGAGAATTTACGCCCACAACATCGTGATGATACCGTACGTACATTCCGTGATTTACAATTCCACGAAGTTTGTGTGCCAAAGCATCGTCATTGGTGAAAATTGCACCTCCATCTCCATAACAACCTAAGTTTTTTGAGGGAAAAAAGGAAGTTGAACCTACGTGTCCAATCGTTCCAGCTTTCTTTTTTGTACCATCAGAAAACTTGCAATTTGCACCAATTGCTTGGGCATTATCTTCAATAACAAATAAATTAAATTCTTTTGCAATGCGCACAATCGCTTCCATATTGGCGGCACGACCGAACAAATGCACAGGAACAATTGCTTTCGTTTTTGGGGTAATTGCTTTTTTAATGGCATCAATTGAAATGTTCATATTCACTAAATCCACATCCACTAAAACGGGAGTTAATTGCAATAAAGCAATGACTTCAACGGTTGCAGCAAAAGTAAAATCGGCAGTAATTACCTCGTCGCCAGGTTTTAAATCCAAACCCATCATTGCAATTTGCAACGCATCGGTTCCATTAGCGCAAGGAATTACGTGTTTTACATCAAGATATTCTTCTAAATTTTTTTGAAATTGCTGAACTTGAGGTCCATTAATATAGGTATTGGTATCTAAAACTTCTTGAATAGAATTATTTACGGTTTCTTTAATAGCATCATATTGCCCTTTCAGGTCAACCATTTGGATTTTTTTCATCGATAAAAAAGGTTATAATGTTGATACGTTTGAAGTCAAAAGTTACTCAAAAAAGCAAATTTTCTTAAAACGAATTACAAAAATAGTTATTTAATGAGTTATAGCAATGAAAATTCTATAAAGTGATGTATTTTAGCCCCACAAAATACAATCTATGTTATTTATATATAATTTAATAGTGGTTTTTGCTGATTTTATTTTGAAAATCGGAGCCCTTTTCAACCCAAAAATAAAACTTTTTGTTGAAGGCAGAAAGTCCAATTACAAAGTATTATCCAATAAAATCAAGGCTTACGATAAGACTATTTGGTTTCACGCCGCTTCTTTAGGGGAATACGAGCAAGGCTTGCCCGTTATGGAACGGATGAAAAGTAGGTTTCCGAACCATTTAATTGTGCTGACATTTTTTTCGCCTTCTGGTTATGAAGTTCGTAAAAACAACACCATTGCTGATGTGACGGTTTATTTGCCGTTGGACACACATTCTAATGTAGATAAATTTATGGAAATTGTGCGACCAGATATGGCATTTTTTATAAAATATGAATTTTGGCCAAATTTTTTGAATGCGCTGAAAAATCGGGAAACACCAACCTATTTAATCTCAGGAATTTTTAGAGAAGACCAATTATTTTTCAAATGGTATGGCGGTTTTTACAGAAATGCGCTGAATGCTTTTGAACATTTTTTTGTGCAAAATTCAAAATCAAAAGACCTTTTATTGAAACTTGGAAAATCGAATGTAACTGTTTCTGGAGACACCCGTTTTGATAGAGTTGCTTCGATTTTAAATAGAGTTAATTCATTGGAATTTATCGAGGAATTTAAGAATAATTCGTTGACAATTGTTGTGGGAAGTTCGTGGCAAAAAGACGAATCGTTGCTTGTACCGTATATAAATTCAGCTGAGAATGTGAAGTTTATAATTGCACCACACAATATCAAAACAGAACAAATTCAAGCTTTGAAGAACAGTATTTCTAAAAAAACAATGTTGTTTTCTGAGGTAGATTTTACGAGTTCAAATCCAATAAATTTATCACATTTTGATGTTTTCATTATTGATACCATCGGAATTTTGACGAAGATTTATAGTTATGCTGATATTGCGTATGTAGGCGGTGGGTTTGGAAATCCTGGCGTTCATAATCTATTAGAACCAGCGACTTTTGGTATTCCAATTGTTATTGGACCCAATTATTCGCATTTTCCAGAGGCTGCAGCCCTAGTGAATTTGGAAGGTTGTATTTCAATTTCAACTCAAGAAGAATTGAAGGAAGCTTTTGATAATTTAATTCAAAATCAAGACATTCGTTTTGAAAAAGGTCATATTTGCAGCACTTTTGTGGAAATGAATAAAAATGCAACCGATATTATAATGAACCATATTGCCCCTAAAAAAACAATCTAAATAAATTAAAAACTAAAAATGGAAACATAATTGAGTTGAATTTTGATAGAGTTTGGGAAGCAACCATGAGTGATATTTACTACGATTCAAGCATTTACAGAAATATTATGGTTGACATTCGATATGTTTTATTCATAATTGATAAATATGCAGGTGCAAATAACTTGATTGAAGAATTAAAATTAGTACATCCAAAAAAAGTAAAGCACTGAAAAAGAAGGCTTTCACGACTAAACAAGTACTGATTGTCCTTAAAATAAAGAATATTTAACTTTTTTTTACGGTTTTCAATTTGTGGCACAGTAATTGTTAAATATTTTAACAGTTGCAAAGAATTCTTTTTTTGAAAAAAAATTAAAAAATAATTTTTACCTATTAAAAAATTTATATCTTTGCTTCGAATTAATAATTAACCTTTTATAATTAAGTAAGATGAAAAAAGTACTTTTAAGTTTAGCATTTGTTGCTGTTTTAGCAACTGTTTCTTGTAAAAAAGCTGAAGAAGCTGCACCAGTAGAAGAAGCTCCAGCTGTTGAGGCTGCTCCAGCTGCTGACACTACTGCTGTTGACACTACAGCTGCTGTTGAAGCTCCAGCTGCTGAAGCTCCAGCTGCAAAATAATTAGAAACACTCTAAGAATTTGAAAAGCCACGCAATGCGTGGCTTTTTTTTATCTACAATTTAGAACTATTATTCCTGAAAAATTACTTCGTTTAAAGTGAAATCTAGAATTTCAGCTTTGTGCGCATAGTCCTGAATTTCTTTGATCCCTTTCTCCAATAATAATTCGGTGTTGTATTTTCTGCTTGTCGCAAAATGAGCTTCTTCCAACATTATTTTAAAATAGTACTTTCCACCCGCGGTTCGCACCTTTACGAAAATAACTTCTTCAATTGTACTTTTAAAATAGTCCATTCCTTCCTCACATTCAAATTTTAACTCGTAGCGAAAACTGGTGAATATTGCCTTGCCTTTTCTAGAAGTGAAAACAAATTTATAATAATCGTCAAATCTTTTACTGATAACAAAAGCACCCATTAAATTTATGATTTTAGATTGAAGATTAGGGAAAATGAGTTGAACTTAATTAAAATAAAAAAGCTCCAAACTATGTTTGAAGCTTTCTTGTACTCGGGACGGGACTTGAACCCGTACGACCATTACAGTCACTGGATTTTAAGTCCAGCGTGTCTACCAATTTCACCACCCAAGCATTTTGAAATTAAAAAATTTAATTTCTATGGTATAGAGCGAAAAACGGGGCTCGAACCCGCGACCTCGACCTTGGCAAGGTCGCGCTCTACCAACTGAGCTATTTTCGCATTTCAATTTTTAAAAAGAGCCGCTTTACTTGTTATGTATTGCGGGGGCAAATTTAATACATTTATTCAATTATACAAGTCTTTTTTGCAAAAAATAACAGCACGAATTTAAACTTCTGATAACGTTGCCTTTAATACAAAACTAATTATTTCTTAGTCAACATTCTTTTAATTTCGTTGAGTTTCATCATCGCTTCTATTGGTGTCAAGGTATTGATGTCTAAATTAAGTATTTCTTCTTTAATTTCTTCTAATAAAGGATCGTCCAAATTAAAGAAACTCATTTGCATTTGCTCTTTCTCCGCTTTAATTCCCGTTAACACATCGCCAGAATGATCTTTTTCAAGTTTCTTTAATAGCTTTTGCGCTTTTAAAATCACCGTTTGCGGCATTCCAGCCATTTTAGCCACATGAATTCCAAAACTATGCGCACTTCCTCCTTTTACTAATTTTCTAATGAAAAGCACCGTGTCCTTTAACTCTTTCACTGACACATTATAGTTTTGAATTCGAGGCAATAATTCACTCATTTCATTCAACTCGTGGTAATGTGTTGCAAATAAGGTCTTCGGTTTTGAAGGATGTTCGTGCAAAAATTCTGCAATTGCCCACGCTATCGAAATTCCATCATACGTACTTGTCCCTCTTCCTATTTCGTCCAATAAAATCAAACTTCTATCAGATAAATTATTCAAAATTGAAGCCGTTTCATTCATCTCAACCATAAACGTGGATTCCCCCATCGAAATATTATCGCTGGCTCCAACTCTCGTAAAAATTTTATCGATAATACCCATTCTTACGTTATCGGCAGGTACAAAACTTCCCATTTGTGCCAACAAAACTATCAAAGCAGTTTGTCGCAAAATAGCTGATTTACCAGACATATTTGGTCCCGTAATCATAATTAATTGCTGCGTATCTCGATCTAAAAAAACATCATTTGCGATGTACGGCATTCCAACAGGCAATTGTTTTTCAATTACTGGATGGCGACCATTTTTTATATCCAATTCAAAAGTTTCGTCTAATTCGGGACAAACATATTTATTTTCAATCGCCAATTGTGCGAAAGAAGTCAGGCAGTCCAACTGCGCTACCAAATTTGCGTTAAGCTGAACTGGCTTAATATAAGTTGTAATCCAAGCGACCAATTGCTCGAATAAATCCATTTCTAATTTGTGTATTTTTTCTTCGGCACCAAGAATTTTGGTTTCATATTCTTTAAGCTCTTCCGTGATATAGCGCTCTGCATTTACCAATGTTTGCTTGCGAATCCATTCTGCGGGAACTTTATCTTTATGCGTATTTCGAACTTCTATATAATATCCAAAAACATTATTAAAGGAAATTTTTAACGATGAAATTCCTGTATTTTCTGATTCCCGTTTTTCAATACCTTCTAAAAACGCTTTTCCAGAAGTTGAAATTGCCCGTAAATCATCCAATTCTTCACTGATCCCTTTGGTAATCGCATTTCCTTTTGCAATAGCAACAGGCGCATCCTGATTCAAAGTAGTTTTGATTTTTTCACGCAATAACTCGCAGCTGTGCAAGGAATCGCCAATAACTTTCACGGCTTCTTGTGGACTTTCTAACGCTAATTTTTTAATTGGAATAATCGCATCCAACGATTCTTTCAAATAAACCACTTCACGAGGGGAAACTTTTCCAGTTGCAATTTTAGTAATCAAACGCTCCAAATCAGAAATCTGCTTTATTTGATGTTGAATATTCTTTAAAATTGGTTGATTTTCTTTCAAATAAGAAACTACTTCGTGTCGATTTCTAATTTTATGAATGTCTTTCAAAGGCAATGCCAACCAACGTTTTAGTAACCTTCCACCCATTGGCGAAAGCGTTCTATCGATTACATCTAATAAAGTTACGGCATTTGGATTGTAACTGTGGTACAACTCTAAATTCCGAATTGTAAACCGATCCATCCACACATAAGCGTCTTCTGCAATGCGCTGAATGGATGTAATGTGTAGTAATTTATTATGTTGTGTTTCTGATAAATAAAATAAAATCGCTCCCGACGCAATGATTCCTTCGGATAATTCTTCAATTCCAAATCCTTTTAAAGAGACCGTTTGAAAGTGATTTGTGAGCGTTTCAAAAGCATAATCTTCTTTATAAACCCAATCTTCTAAATAAAAATTATGATACTCGTCGCCGAAAGTTTCCTTAAAATCGTTTTTATTATTCTTTGGAATCAAAACCTCACTTGGATTAAAATTCTGCAATAATTTGTCAATATAATCTTCCGTTCCCTGAGCTGTTAAAAATTCGCCTGTAGAAACATCTAAAAATGAAATTCCAATATTTTTTTTACCAAAGTAAATAGAAGCCAAGAAATTATTCGATTTTGATTGCAAAACCTCATCATTCATTGAAACACCCGGTGTAATTAATTCGGTAACGCCTCTTTTGACAATTGATTTCGTCATTTTTGGGTCTTCCAATTGATCACAAATAGCCACTCGAAGTCCCGCTTTTACCAATTTCGGTAAATACGTATTAATAGAATGGTGCGGAAAACCTGCCAAAGCAGTTTCTGTTGCCGAACCAGCACCACGTTTTGTGAGGGTAATCCCAAGAATTTTTGACGCACGAACAGCATCTTCACCAAAAGTTTCATAAAAATCTCCCACACGAAACAACAAGCAAGCATCAGGATATTTCCTTTTGATTTCGTTGTATTGCTTCATTAAAGGGGTTTCCTTCACTTCTTTTTCTTTAGATGCCAAAGTAATTATTGTATTAAATGAGATATGAATATTCCAAGAGCGAATTTAATTATTTTTATAATGAATTTAGGACTTTAGAAAATTAATTTAATTTTAAGAAAATTTTATTAGTAGAATTGAAATTTTTATTTAGATTTGTTCCAATAATTTAATTTAAAATTACAATGAAAAAAATATTTTTATTAGCTATGCTAACAGTTATAGGATTTACAACTTCTAACGCACAAGAAACTAAAAAAGCGAAAGCGCCTGCAGATACTAAAATAATTGCTCCAAAAGTTGAAGGTGCTGGAATAGTTTTTGAAACTGAAACTATCGATTACGGAACTATTGAGCACAATGCTAATGGCGAACGTGAATTTGTTTTCACAAATAATGGTAACAAGCCATTAATTATTTCAAACACACAAGGGTCTTGTGGATGTACCGTTCCAACAACACCAAAAGAGCCAATTGCTCCAGGTGCAAAAGGAATTATCGGTGTGAAATATGCAACTGATAGAGTGGGTGCTTTCACAAAATCTGTGACAGTAACTTCAAATGCTGAAGGTCAGTCTACAAAAGTATTGACAATTAAAGGTACTGTTTTACCAAATCCAACTCCTGCTGCGGTTCCAGCAGCTCCAAAAAGCTAAATTTATTTAAATAAATATAAAAAGCTTCCTTTCATTAGGGAGCTTTTTTTTTAAACAGTATCCAAAAACTATGCGAAAGCTTGAAAACAGTGAATTAAACAGAAAATCTGTCGATGATTTCAAAGAGGCTACAAAAACCCCACTTATTATTATTCTCGATGACATTCGAAGTTTGAATAATATTGGTTCTGTTTTTAGAACTTCCGATGCTTTTTTGATAGAAAAAATATATTTGTGCGGAATTACAGCAATTCCGCCAAATAAAGAAATTCATAAAACTGCATTAGGAGCAACAGAAACGGTGGTTTGGGAACATTGCGAAAGTGTTTTAAAAGTCATAGAAAAACTGAAATCCGAAGGTGTGAAAGTATTTGCCATTGAGCAAGTTGAAAGTGCTGTTTTTCTTCAAGATTTTGAAGTTGAAACCAATGTAAAATACGCTTTGGTTTTTGGAAACGAAGTTTTTGGTGTTTCACAAAACGCAATTGAATTGTGCAATGGAACGATAGAAATTCCTCAATTAGGAACCAAACATTCCTTGAATATAGCCGTAAGTGCTGGAATTGTGATTTGGGACTTTTTCAAGAAAATGAGATAAACTATTCTTCTACTTTTTTTCTAATTTCTTCCAAAATAAAAATATAATCGCTTTGTTTCTTGACGAAATCTCTTTCGGAAACATCAATAATTAATACGTTTAAGTTGGTTTGAGATTTGATATAATCCAAATATCCTTTATTGATTTTATCCAAATATTCTGCAGGAATTTCCTGCTCATAACTTCTGCCTCTGCGTTTGATATTTTGCAATAATCGATCTGTATTTTGATACAAATAGACATACAAATCAGGCTTTGGCATTTCCTTATAAATAATATCAAACAGTAATTTATACAATCTATATTCATCTTCTTGCAACGTGACTTTTGCAAAAATTAAGGATTTGAATATGTGATAATCCGCAACAATAAAATCTTTAAACAAATCAAATTGCGCTAAATCATCCGATAATTGTTGGTATCTGTCCGCCAAAAATGACATTTCTAATGGAAAAGCATACCGGTTTTGATCTTTATAAAATTTTGGTAAAAACGGGTTGTCAGCAAAACGTTCAAATACCGTTTTTGCATTAAAATCTTTAGCAATTTTAGAAGCCAACGTTGTTTTTCCTGCGCCAATATTTCCTTCAATTGCAATGTAATTGTACTGTTGTAAATTGTATTTTTCTAATGGTAATTCTAAATTAGAAACAATTTTACAAACGCTCTTGTCTTCACATTCATCAATTAAAACCGGAATCGTTTTCTCGAAAATAGGATGCACAAAATCCAATTGCAAGTCGTTTATTGGCAATAAAACAAACAAACGGATTTGCATTTGCGGATGCGGAATTTCTAAAGTTTCCGTTTGAACGATTTCATTTTCAAAACTAATAATATCAATATCGATGGTTCGCGATTGGTATCCCAAATGCTCTTTTCGAATTCTTCCTAATTTTTTTTCGATTTTAAGAATTCCAGACAATAATTTCAACGGCGATTTATGGGAGTGAATTACAATTGCACAATTATAGAAAGCATCACTTTCAAAACCCCAAGAAGGAGTTTCGTATAATTTAGAGACTTTGAAAACCGAACCCAGTTCCAAATGAATCAATTGAATGCATTGTTGGATATTTTCAAGACGATTGCCTTGATTGCTTCCTATGGATAAAATGGCTTGGTTTTGGATTTTCATAATTACTGCAAATTAGCAAAAGAAATTGAGATTAAAACTATATTTGCAATGAGTGTTAATAAATAATTGTTTAAGGGAAAATGCTTTGACAGTTTTAATGAAAGTGCTGTTTGGCAATCAATTACACTTCAATCCTAACTACATATCCTTCTGAACTTCGAACATTAAAAACAGTTCCATCTTCAAAAATAAGATATTGCCCTTTTATGCCTATTAATTTGCCTTTGAAATTAGGAGTCTTATCTAAACTTAGACTGTTTATTTTATTTGGATATTCTAATACAGGATAGTTCATTTCATATAAATCATTTTTTTCTAAATGAAAATACTCCCGAACTTCATCTGGCAATAAAAGCAAGAGTTTTTTTCGTTCTTTAATTAAATCAGTGAAAACGATATCATTAGTAAGCATTTTACGCCAATTGGTTTTATCTGCAAAATTATTTTTTAGGGCAACTTCGGTAATTCCTGCCAAATACCGATTGGGAACTTCAACAATAGCAATTGCCTTTTCGGCTCCTTGATCAATCCAACGTGTGGGAACTTGCGTATTGCGTGTAACCCCAACTTTTACTTCGCTTGACAAAGCCAAATAAACAATGTGCGGTTGCAATTGCACTTTTTCTTCATAGGCTAAATCTCGATCTTGAATGCCAAGATGTGCGGTACTCAACTCTGGTTTCATAATCCAATCTCCTACCGCAGGACTTGAATAAAAACAATCATAGCAAAACCCTTGGCGGAAAATTTTCTTCTTTTTTGCACAATTCAAACATTCATAACCTAAAAAATTAATTTCAATATTTTTATTCAATAACTGATTGACATTTAGAAAACTATCTTGAAAAATCAAATAATATTGAATAGGATTTTCAAACTGGGTTTGCATTTTTTTGAGGACGCCTTCGTATGTCATTAATTTAAAAGTTTAAGGTTTGGAGTTTAAAGTTCCGAAAAATTGCTATTTTTGGTAAAGTTAGCATTTGTTTGTCATTTAAGGTGGGTTCTAAAAATTAGTTTTTTATAAAATTTGAAATTTAACCGATGTTCTTTTTGTTTTATTTTAGCATCTTTTTCCTGTTTTTGAGTTCAAATAGCCTACTATTTGAAATAAAAAATAAGAAAAATCTATCCAAAATAAATTCAAAAACAACTATCGCCTAATTTATAGAACCCGCCTTAACAAATCTAAAATTCTAAAACTAAATCTAAAATCAGAATGCCAATATCAATTATCAATTCTTTTGCCTCTTGGGTTTTAAAACAGCGCATCCATCAGATGGAGTTGTTCTTAAAATACCCAAATGAGGTACAAGAAGAATTGCTAATGAATCTGATTCGGTCTGCTGAAAACACTTTTGTAGGGTTGGAAAACGGATTTGAATCGATGAAATCGTATGCTACTTTTATCGAAAGAGTTCCTATTTCAACTTATGAAGATTTGCAACCTTTAATAGAGCGTACGCGACAAGGCGAACAAAATGTGTTTTGGGGCACACCTATAAAATGGTTTGCAAAATCGAGTGGGACAACCAACGCCAAAAGCAAATTTATCCCTGTTAGTACTGAAGCTTTAGAAGATTGTCATTATAAAGGAAGTAAAGATTTGTTGTGTTTGTATTTGAATAACAATGAAAATTCGGAGTTATTTTTAGGCAAAAGTTTACGCCTTGGTGGAAGTTCTCAAATCTACGAAAACAACAATACTTTTTTTGGAGATTTGTCTGCTATTCTAATTGAAAATATGCCGATTTGGGCTGAATACAGTAGTACACCAAGCAATAAAATTTCTTTGATGAGCGAATGGGAAACCAAAATTACAGCCATTATCAATGAAACTAAAACTGAAAATGTTACAAGTTTTGCTGGCGTTCCTTCGTGGATGTTGGTCTTACTAAATAAAGTTCTTGAAGAAACTGGAAAAGGAAATCTTTTAGAAATCTGGCCAAATTTGGAAGTGTATTTCCACGGTGGCGTAAGTTTCGATCCGTATCGGGAGCAATATCAAAAAATAGTTCCAAAAAGCGATTTCAAATATTACGAAATTTACAATGCTTCCGAAGGTTTTTTTGCCATTCAAGATTTGAATAATTCCAATGATTTACTGTTGATGTTGGATTACGGGATTTTCTACGAGTTCATTCCGATGGAAACTTTTGGAACTTCAAAACAAATTGCCATTCGCTTGTGCGATGTAGAATTGAATAAAAATTACGCCATTGTAATTACTACAAATTCGGGCTTGTGGCGCTATATGATTGGTGATACCGTTAGATTTACATCATTAAATCCATACAGAATTAGAGTTACAGGAAGAACGAAACACCATATTAATGTTTTTGGCGAGGAATTAATGGTGGAAAATACCGATCGGGCAATTGCCAAAGCGTGTCAACTTACCAATACTCAAGTGGTGGATTATACGGTGGCTCCAATTTTCATGAAAGACAAAGAAAAAGGGGCTCATGAATGGATAATAGAATTTAAGAAAAACCCAACAGATCCTATTGCTTTTGGCAAAATATTAGATGAAACACTGCAAACTTTAAACTCGGATTATGAAGCCAAGCGCTATAATAATATGACTTTAAATCCATTGCAAGTGAATATTGCACGCCCTAATTTATTTTACGATTGGCTGAAAGACCAGAACAAATTAGGAGGTCAACACAAAATTCCGAGGCTATCCAATCAACGGGATTATTTGGAAAAATTGAAGGGGATGCAGATTATAAAATAAAAAACGATCTAAAATTAGATGGATTTTTATTTAGAATTACGAAGCTATTTCCAAGCGTTTCAATAAGTTTTTACTCAACGTGTGTTGTGCATATTCTCGGTTAATTTCCAACTTTTTTTCATCGGAACTTGGCAAATCATACATCGCATCGGTAAGAATGGCTTCGCATAAAGAACGCAATCCACGAGCGCCTAATTTATATTCTAAAGCTTTATCAACAATAAAATCTAAGGCTTCCTCATCAATTGTAAAGGCCACTTCGTCCATTAAAAACAACTTTTGATATTGCTTAATTAAAGCGTTTTTAGGTTGCGTCAAAATGGCACGCAACGTTTCTCTATCTAATGGATCCATGTGGGTCAACACCGGTAAACGACCAATAATTTCAGGAATCAAACCAAAATCTTTGATGTCTTTTGGAATTATATATTGCAATAAATTGTCTTTATTGATATTATCAGCATTTTTAGACGTGCTATATCCAACGGCCTGACGGTTCAATCTTTTAGAAATTATTCTTTCAATTCCATCAAAAGCGCCTCCGGCAATAAACAAAATATTCTGAGTATTGACTTCTACAAATTTCTGATCTGGGTGTTTTCTACCTCCTTTTGGTGGCACGTTTACAACTGTTCCTTCCAATAATTTCAACAAAGCTTGTTGCACTCCTTCTCCAGAAACATCACGAGTTATTGATGGATTATCCCCTTTACGGGCAATTTTATCAATTTCGTCAATAAAAACAATTCCTCTTTCGGCTTTGGCCAAATCATAATCGGCAGCTTGAAGTAGGCGTGTTAAAATACTCTCCACATCTTCTCCCACATATCCTGCTTCGGTTAAAACAGTTGCGTCAACAATAGCCAATGGTACGTCTAGCATTTTTGCAATGGTTTTGGCAACCAATGTTTTTCCAGTACCTGTTTGACCTACCATTATAATATTGGATTTTTCAATCTCCACTTCATCGTCTAATTCTTGTTGCATCAATCGTTTGTAATGATTGTAAACTGCAACTGCCATAACTTTTTTGGTTTGGTCTTGCCCAATAACATATTGATCAAGGAACGCTCTAATTTCTTTTGGTTTTTGAAGAATTAAATCCCCAACTGCTTTAGAACTTCCATTAGATTTTATTTCTTCTACAACAATTCCGTGTGCTTGTTCGATACATTTATCACAAATATGCGCATCTATTCCAGCAATCAATAAGTTGGTTTCTGGTTTTTTTCTTCCACAGAAGGAACATTCTAATTTTTCTTTTGCCATTTTTTATTGTTTAAAGTTTAAAAGTTTAAAGTTTAAAGTTACTCGAGCAACCTTAAACTTTAAACCTTAAACTTGTAACTGCGATTTTTAACTTCTTCTCAACACTTCATCAATCATTCCGTACTCTTTTGCTTCATCGGCAATCATCCAATAATCACGTTCTGAATCCAAGTGCACTTTATCGAAAGTTTGTCCTGAATGCTTAGAAATTATTTGGTATAATTCGTCTTTTAGCTTTAACATTTCACGCAAGTTGATTTCCATATCGGTAGCAACTCCTTGCGCTCCGCCAGATGGTTGGTGAATCATAACTCTTGAATGTGGCAACGCCGAACGTTTTCCTTCCGCGCCAGCACACAATAAAACGGCTCCCATTGAAGCAGCCATTCCGGTGCAAATTGTAGCTACATCGGGTTTGATATATTGCATGGTGTCATAAATTCCCAAACCAGCATAAACGCTTCCACCTGGAGAATTGATGTAAATTTGAATGTCTTTTGACGCATCAGCACTTTCTAAAAACAACAATTGCGCCTGAACAATATTGGCAATTTGGTCATCGATTCCTGTTCCCAAAAAGATAATTCTATCCATCATTAATCTCGAAAATACGTCTAATTGAGAAATATTTAACTGTCGTTCTTCGATGATATATGGAGTCATTCCCTTTGGAGTCATTGCGTTTACGATTTTATCGTAATACAAATTGTTCACTCCTTGGTGTTTTATAGCAAATTTTTTAAATTGCTTCGCCTGTTCGAGCGAAACTCTTGGGTCTTTACCGTAATTCATTTTTTTATTATTAATAAGTTTAAAATAATGTCTAGATTCTTCACAAAGTTAATGCAAAGCATTAAATAAAAGAGCGCCAAAAAAATAAATTTCTGACACTCAAATATAAGAATAATAATTTGTATTTTACATAAGAGCAATTGCTTTTAGCAATCTTTATAATTCCCCCTTCGGGGGTTAGGGGGCTTTATTCTCCGTAAAAAGCAGCGATAAATTCAGGATAAGTTACTTTCTTTTCTTTAGCATTCGCTTTTTCTTTGAATAAAAGCAACAATTTATCACCTACCACTTGATCAGAAAGTTTTTTAACCTCCTCTTGATTTGATAAAACTCTTGCTACAATTCCTTGAACTTCTTCATCTGTAGGATTAGTTTGTCCAAACTGCGCCATTTGTTGTCTGATAGATTTTGCAGTAAATGCTTTTAAATCTTCAAATGTAACTTGGATGTTTGCTTGAGACAATGCTCTTCCTTCGATTAATTGGTAACGCAAACCTTTTTCAGATCTTGCATATTCCACTTCTGCTTCTTCTGGCGAAAGATTTTTCTCACCTACAGTTTGCAACCATCTTTTTAAGAAGGCATCTGGCAAATCAAATTTTGTATTTTCAACCAAGAAATCGGTAACATCTGCCATCAATTTTTGGTCTGCTTGTTGAGCAAATTGAATTTCAGCATCTTCTTTAATTTTTGCTCTCAATTCTTCTAATGAATTAACATTTCCAGGTCCAAAAAGTTTATCAAACAACTCTTGATTCAATTCTGCTAAATCCGTTCCGTTGATTTTTTCGATTGTAAAATCTACATCAATTTCCAAGCCGTGAACATCATCATGGCTTACTTTCAAAACGTCCATCAACTGGTGATCGTCATCAAATAAACCTTTTGTGTTTACAGTAACCACATCACCCACTTTTTTTCCAATGAATTTAGCGCCTGTTTTTTTATCTTTAAAAAGAGATGTAGTAATTGTAGAAGGCGTATTGATTTCTTTTTCAGCATTGGTGAAAGTTCCAGAAATATCAAAACTTTCTTCAACAACTGTTTGAGGTGTTGGCGTTCCAAATTGTTTCTGAATTCGCACTACTTGTTCATTAATCATTTTATCATCGGCTGAAACTACATATTTTATGATGTTATTTTTAGCTTCTAAATCCAAATCAAAACTTGGCACTAAACCAATTTCATATTCAAATACCATTTCTACGTCATCCCAAGAAAAGGCAGCATTTTCTTTTGCCAAAGGCGTTCCAAGAAGATTTAAACGTTCTGATTGAATGTATCTTTCTAATGCCAAAGCAACTACTTTATCAACTTCTTCAATTTTAATTGCTCTTCCGTATTGTTTTTCAACTAAATCTTTAGGCACAGCACCTTTTCTAAAACCTTTAACGGTTGCCAAAGGCATTTTTTCGTTTATTCTTTTTTGAACCTGACCTTTGTAATCCATGTGAACTACAGTAATCACAATCACTTCATTTACAGCGTTTATTGCTACTCTTTTGATATCCATTTTCTTTATTAATTTACATACTAAATTTGGGTTGCAAAATTATATAATTTTTGCAACCCAAACAAGTTTTAAGGTATTGAATTTATTTAAAAAGGAGACCCTTTAAATCTTATAAAAACCGATCAATTTCAGAAGCCAACTTAATATCTTTATCCGTTACGCCTCCGGCATCGTGAGTAGTTAAACGGATGTTTACTTTATTATAAACATTAAATAATTCTGGATGGTGGTTCATTTTTTCAGAAACCACACCTACTTTTACAATAAAGCCAAGTGCTTCAGTAAAATTCTTAAACTGAAATTTTTTCTCAATACCATCTGAATTAAACTGCCAATCATTTAAATTTAAAAGCAAAGGCGCTACTTCTTCCTTATTATATTTTTTCATTGCTAAACTTTTTATAAAATTAGTTAAAAAATGCGGAATTGTTTTCTACTTTAACTTTAAATAGTACTTTAGACAACTATTAATTTGCACTTCATTTGAACGCAACTATAACTTACAAAATCTATTCTTCAATTTCAGAATTTCCAACAAATTGGGATGGGTTTTCTGGTAAAAATATTTTTCTATCCAAGGAATATTTACATATTTTAGAGGTTTCGTCTCCTGAAAATATGAAATGTAATTTTATTGGCTTGTTCCAAAATGAGGAATTGGTTGGAATTGCTTTAACACAATTAATCAATTTAAGTGCTGTGAGTTCTTATGGGGAAAGAGACCATTGCCTAAAAACAATAATTAGAAATTTCGCTTTTAAAAAATTTAGTTCTACTATTTTAATTGTGGGAAACAACACTTTAACAGGGCAAAATGCCTTTTGTTTTTCAGAAAATGTTTTGGTTTCCGATATTTTAATTGCTTTACAAAATGCAGTTAGAGCGCTTAAATTACACATTCAGAAACAGGGAAATAAAGTTCATCTTGTCATTTTTAAGGATTTCTCTGAAATACAAATTTCGTTATTTGACGTTCCAGAATTTCATTCCTATTTTAAATTTTCTACGCAACCCAACATGCTTTTTGAGATAAAAAAACATTGGCATACTTTTGATGATTATACAACTGATTTGAGCAAAAAATACCGCGATCAATTCAAAAGAGCGCGAAAAAAAGCAGAGGGAATTACAAAACGGAAATTGTCATTAGAAGAGATTGCAAATTACAAAGATAGAATTTTTGAATTGTATATGGATGTTGCCAAAAACGCTCCGTTCAATACTTTTTTCTTACCCGAGAATCATTTTGGTATTTTCAAAAAAGCATTGAAAGAAAAATTTCTTTTTTATGGTTATTTTAATGGGGAAACTTTGATTGGCTTCAATACTTTGATAAAAAATGGTAATGATATTGATACCTATTTTTTGGGTTATGATGAAAAGTGCCAACGAGAGAAAATGCTGTATTTGAATATGCTGTATGATATGATTGGTTATTCGATTAACAAGGGATTCAATAGAATTGTATTTGCGAGAACCGCTTTAGAAATTAAAAGTTCGGTGGGTGCCAAACCCGAAAAAATGTACGGATTAATGCAACACAGCAATTGGTTTATCAATTTATTTATTGCAAAACTATTTCGTTATTTTGAACCTGAAATCATTTGGAAGGAACGTAATCCATTTAAATAAAACGTAAATTTTACCTCTAAACGGTTTTTAGCCCAGATTACAGTGGAAAGCCCGCAGTGAAAAAAGGTAGTTTTTCTTGGCGAAAAAGAGCGACCGCAGGAAGCTCCTTTTTTGGCTTAGAAAAACAGCTTTTTGAATGAGGACTTGGAACGGAAAGCTGGAAACCTGGCGGCAGGCAGGTAGCTCCTAAAACTACAAATTATCGATTTCTTCCTGAACCACTTCCCAATCAAAAAGCAGCTTTTCTAATTCGGCTTTCTTCTTGTTGTATGCCATAAAAAACGCAGCGTTTTCGGCGTGTTTATCATAGTTGGAAGCGACCATTTTATCATCGTTTTGAATGTCTTTTTCCAATTGCTTGATTTGACTTTCAATTTTGCTCAAACGATTGTAAATCGCTTTATTTTTCTTCTGATCTTCGTAGGAAGCTTTGTTATTATCTTTTGGTGCTGTTTGTTTTATGGCATCTTTTTTCTCTACTTCCCGCATGTTTTCCAAGTTGCGTTGTTCAAGGAAATAGTTGACATCGCCCAAATATTCCTTGATTTTTTGGTCTTTGAATTCATAAACCAAATTCGACATTCCTTGCAGGAAATCCCTGTCGTGAGAAACAAGTAAAAGCGTCCCTTCGTATTTTTGCAAAGCGGCTTTCAGGACGTTTTTGGACTTGATATCCAAGTGATTTGTAGGCTCATCCATAACCAAAACATTGATGGGTTGCAACAATAATTTGCAAAGCGCCAGACGATTTCTTTCGCCTCCAGAAAGGACTTTTACCTTTTTTTCAACGTCGTCGCCACGAAATAAAAACGAACCTAACATGTCGCGAACTTTTGAACGATTGGTATCGGTTGCGGCATCTTCCATCGTTTGCAACAAAGTTATTTCACCATCTAAATACTCCGCTTGATTTTGTGCAAAATAACCAACTTGAACGTTATGACCTAATTTTATGCTTCCTTGAAATTCAAATTCGTTGACAATTGCTTTGATAAAAGTAGATTTTCCTTGTCCGTTTTGACCCACAAATGCAATTTTGCTTCCACGTTCAACCAATAAAGTGATGTCTTTTAGAATGGTATTTTCACCGTAACTTTTGGTCACTTTCTCGGCTTCAATAACCACTTTTCCTGGCACTTTTGAAACTGGAAAGGAAATATTCATTACCGAATTATCGTCTTCATCGACTTCAATTCGTTCCACTTTATCAAGTTTTTTGATGAGCGATTGTGCCATAGAAGCTTTGGAAGCTTTGGCACGAAATTTTTCGATTAATCGTTCTGTTTCTTCAATTTTCTTGGTTTGATTTTTTTGTGTTGCCAATTGTTTTTCACGAATTTCATGGCGCAATTCTAAATATTCCGAATACGGTTTGTTGAAATCGTATGCTTTTCCAAGTGAAATTTCGATGGTTCTATTGGTTACATTATCCAAAAACATTTTATCATGCGATACAATTACGACAACGCCGGCATAGTTTCTAAGGAAACTTTCCAACCAAATGATACTTTCTATATCCAAGTGATTCGTTGGCTCATCTAAAAGCAAAACGTCATTTGCTTGCAATAATAATTTGGCTAATTCAATTCGCATTCTCCAACCTCCAGAAAAAGTTTCCGTTTGATTGTTGAATACTTCGCGCTTGAAACCTAAACCAAGTAGGATTTTTTCGGTATCGCCAATATAATTGTAACCGCCTAATAAATCAAAACGGTGCGTATAATCAGATAAATCTTCAATGATTTGGCTGTATTCTTCACTTTCATAATCCGTTCTTGTAACCAATAAATGATTGATTTGCTCCAGTTTTTTTTCTACAATTTTAATATCTGTAAATGCTTCATAGGCTTCTTCAAGAACGGTTCTTCCTTGTTCAAAATCAATATCTTGACGAAGAAAACCCATCCTCACTTCTTTTTCTTGAGATATAACACCCGAATCAGGAGCAAAATCTCGTGCTAAAATTTTCAACATTGTGGACTTTCCTGCACCATTTTTTCCAACGAGTCCAACTCTGTCTCCAGCACCCAAACGGAAGGTCACTTCTTCAAATAAATAAGTACCTCCAAAGGAAACAGATAGATTGTGTATATTAAGCATTATATTTTATTGTTTAAGGTTTCAAGTTTAATGTTACAATCTGCTAAAAATAGAACCCGATTTTAACTTAAAAAAACAGGTATTAGTTGTAAATTTGTATTGTCAACAAAATGGCGAATCAAATTTTTTGCAAATGTTAAAAAAAGGATCCAAATTAAATAGTATTTTAACAGGAAGTTGTCCTAAATGTCAGAATGAGAGTATGTATTTGGATAAAAACATGCTTCATTTGACAAAAGTTCTCAAAATGAATGAAAATTGCAGTCATTGTGGTTTGAAATATCAAATTGAACCTTCGTTTTTTTATGGTGCAATGTATGTGAGTTATGGGTTGAATGTTGGAATTGGAATTGTAGCATTTATTGTTTCTTATGTTATTTTAAATACGAGTTTAAAAGTCGCATTTATTTCCATTATTGCATCACTTATTTTATCTTTTCCATTGGTTCTTCGATTATCAAGGAACATATATATCAATATGTTCGTTTCTTATGATGAAGATTTTAAGCAATAAATCAACTTTTTTTGATGAATCTTTGAATGTCAATTTCGTTATCTAATGGTTTTTGATTTTCAATAGATTCAAATAACGCTTTTGCCATTGAAGGAGCAAGCATTACGCCACGAGTTCCAAGCCCGTTCAGAATGTGTATTCTTTCGTGATTTGGATGCGTTCCAACGAGTGGTTTTCTATCTCTTACTGTAGGTCGAACGCCTGCAAAATGGTCTATAATTTCAAATTTGCAGTCTATAATCTCATTTATTCTTGAAAGCAATTCCGACTTCCCTTCATCTGTTGGACTATTTGTTTTGTCTTTCCAGTTGTATGTTGCTCCTACTTTGAACAAATGATTTCCTAACGGTAAAATAAAAACGCTTGTGTTAATGATAACGTCCAAATCTAAATCGGGTGCTTTTATTATAAATAATTCGCCTTTTGTACCGTCAAGCGGCAAATGATTAAAAAACGGATTAGAATGCATTCCAAATCCTTCTGCAAAGAGTATATGTTTGGCCTTTATTTTTTTATATTCAATGCAATCGCTTTGAATTATCAATGCATTATAATCAAATGTTTCTTGTAATAATTGATTGGTTTCATTTAAATATTCTTTATAAGAATCCAATAATGTTGCCGTATCAACATATCCTGTGTGCAGTACTTGGCCATAATCAAAAGGTGATTGAATTCCTTTGTATTTTTTAGGCAACAAAACCAAAGAAAGAAATGGCGCTAAATTTTTATTGTCAGATGCCGAAAACCAATTGTTTTGCTCTTCAATAGAAAAAAATTTACGAAGAATAGGAATTTTATAATCTACTTTAATTTGCAATTTTAGCTCCAAGGCTTGATAGAATTCGTCTAAAAGCTGTAATTGTTCTTGGGCTTGCCAAACTTCACTAAAACGCTTTAAAATAACCGGGTTGTACAAACCTCCTGCAATTCTTGAAGAGTTTTGAGATTGGTTGTCAAATAGTAATATAGACTTTTCATTTTGCAATGCTTTTTCAGCAAATGCAATTCCTGCGAGACCTGAACCAACGATTATATAATCTAGCATTCCTTTATTTATTAAAATTCTATTCTAAAATAAAAACACTTCAAAATTAATCAAAATACAAAGTAAAAGTATGGTAAAAAAAAACTCTTATCTTTCGATAAGAGTTTTTTTATAATTTTATAGAATTTAGTAATTCCACATGTCTTGTTCAAAATCACGAATTTTATCTTTAACTCTTTCAGACTCTAACAACTGCATTTGTGCGTTGTCTTTCATGTAGTCTTCAACAGTTCTATCTCCTTGAACATTTTCTTCCTGATATATAACTCCATTAAATTTTCTGGAGTTTAAAAGGGTGTCAAAATCAATTGGCATTGCGGAATTTCTATTGTTAAACGCTTTAGCTTCGTGAAGAATATCTCGAACTGATGGGAAATAAACCCAAAATAATTCAATGTAATCAGGATTTTCAGCATTTCTTTCTTTAGCTTCAGGAGCAACAGGACAAATTCCTAAAAGTCTGTATTTCAATTCACTTTGACGTTTGTCAAAATACCAAAAACCTTTAATTTTATACCCACTTACATCTTGTGCTGTTAACACCTGTGTGTTAATGTATTGAGGATCTAATACTTTAGTTGCAGGAATAGTCGTTGCAGGAGTTACAGAAATAACTTTACCTTTTTTGTCTTTTTTAACCACTTCAGGAACTACTCTAGGTTTATAGTCGTCAAAGTAATTGTTTATTTCGTCTATTCCTCCTTGAAGAGTATCAGTATAAGCGAATGATGACGCCATATCTTTAAGTGTCTTTTTAGTATTAAAATAACTATCTGAATACACTTCTGAGATTTTTCCTGATTTAATATTTTTTAATAAAACATCAAACAAAGATCTTCTTTCTTTACCAATATTTGCGGTATCGATTGGATAGTACAAAGGAAAATTAATTCTTTCATCTAAATCGATAACCTCCCAAGTTGTTTTTCCCATCAAAATGTCTCTGTCATTAACATATCCATAGGCTAATGGTTTGTCATTATCAGAAATCAATTGCGCTGGGGTTTTTTTACCAATGTCTGCTGGAGTCTTAGCATTAAGCAAATTAGACTGAGCATAAGATGAAAAACATCCCAAGGTAAAAATAATAACTAGTAAAAAATTTCTCCAATTCATCTTTTTGTGATTCTATGTTGTTTAAAAAAACGTCTAACTTAAATTTTTATTGTATTTCGTATATTACTGGTGATGTTCTGCCAGTAATTACATTAGCAGTTACACCAATTATTTTTGTTTTGATATCAGAAATTACAACTTGATCTCCTCTTCCAGCTCTTGCTAAAGCAGCTTTACACTGCGCATTAACTCTGTCTCCATTTACAATAACAGCAGCTGTACCGGTAACTTTAAAAGTAAATTGTGTAACTTGAAAAGTAAGGTCATATAAAAAGTCTGGTAATTTAGCAGAAATTTGAGAAACTTCTAAACGAGATTTAGCTCCTTTCACAACTTCCATTTCACCACCAATAGCACCTTTTGGACCAGGTATGTTTTTAATTCTGAATACTTTTTTATCAGAAACAGGTTTTCCATCAGGAAGAAAAGCAGTAACCGCTACAGTAACTTCATTACCAGAACCTGGATTAAGATTATACTGACCAGGTTTTGATCCTTTGGTTAAACCTGAGGCAGAAGCCTTTACTTTATCATCAGAAATACCAGCAAATGAAATAGTCATTGGATTAGGTAATCCTCTATAAACAACATTCATTTTATCAGCAGATATATTAGCTGAATTTGGCTTAGGAACTACTACATAGTTTCCTTTAATTGGTAAACTTACTACTTTTCCACCTTCGTCAAAGTTAAAGGTTCCAGTAATTTCATGCTCGCCTACAGCGCCTGCTCCGAAAGAAAATTCTGCCTGACCAGCAGTAGCTTTTACCGATTGACCATTTACGATAACTGATTTTGCAATCAAATCAGGATCAAATTTTCCTAGTATAACTTTACCTTTAACTGCTTCACCTTGGAAGAATGCCGTTTTTTCTGGAACAACAATCGGTTGGTATTTTGTTAACGAAGCTGCAGAAATCAAACTAGTTTGGAACATTCCTGCAATGATATCGCTTTCTGTGGTTTTGATATCTGCTTGTAATTGAGATAACTTGGTTATCGAAGCAATCAATGGAAATCCTTTAAAATTATAATCAATCCAAGACAAGGTTGCCCCAGCTTTTTTAGATTTTATTTCAGCGGTTGAAAATCTATTCATAATTTTATTCATCTCCTCTTCAGCAATAGCACTACCACCGATTTTTTTGACTTCTAAAGGAAAGTTTTGCATTTTACTAACGAATTCTTTTCCTTCTTTTGAGACTTTATCTCCTTTAAAGAATAAGTTGTCAAAGTAATCTCCCTTATCCATTTTTTCATAAACACCTTCTTCATTTAAATCAAATTCTTTTGAAGAAGATGATTTTAAATTTTCTACATAACCGTAAAAATCTTTACAAAGAGCTCTTATTTTTTCGACTTTTACTTTTTTATCTCCATACTGTCCTGACTGCTCAGAAGCTTTTTGAGCTAATTGTTGAAAAGCATCGTCGTTTCGAGCAGTAGTTAAACTATTTGATTCGACTAATTTTTTATTCAATATTCCAAATGCTGATAATACTTCTTTTGACATATTTAATGCCAACATTGCAATGAAAACCAAGTACATTAGGTTAATCATTTTCTGTCTAGGGGTTAATTTTCCTCCTGCCATTTTTTCTAATTAGTTTATTTGTTATTAAATATAGTTTAAAAACTAATTATTATTTGTTACTCATTGCAGAAAGCATTCCTCCATATACATTGTTCAATGAAGACAAGTTTGAAGTTAACGATTGCATTTGATCTTTTAATTTTATATTATTTTCAACAACTTCTTCATTAATTTGTGCATTTTTAGCAGAAGTTTCTAGTTGGATTTTGTATAATCCATTGATAGATTCCATTTGAGAGGCAGCTAAAGTTAATTCTTCGCTGTATTTTTTTGTTGAAGCCAATGATTCAGCTGAAGGTGCAATAGTTTTTGCTGCTGCTTCAAAGTTTTTAATGCTATTTCCTAAGCTTACCATCAATTCACCATCAATTTTAGCTTCTTTCAACATTGCGTCTAATTTTTGAGATAAAAGTCCTTGTGCTTCTTTAACATCTTCTTTTTTCCCTGCTTTGTTGCTAGCAATTCCACCTGCTAATTCTGGGTATACTAATGCCCAATCCAATTCTTCATCAACTGGTTCAAAAGCAGACAAACCAAAAATCAACGCCTCAGTAATAAGACCAATAGTTAACATTAAGTTACCTGTAATAAATCCGAATTCCATGTGTGTAATTTTAAATAATGCTCCGATAATTACTACTGCAGCTCCCATTCCATATGCGAAGTTCATTGCTTTTTTGCTTAATAATGCCATGATAAAAATTTGTTTAGTTAATGTTTAATTTAGTTTTAATTTATTTTTTCTTGCCTTTTCCGGTAGATTGTGTTCCCATATAATCTTGTACAGTTCTGAAACCGATATAACTTCTAGCAGAATCTGCATACTCGAAATCTCTCGTTCCAACTTGGAGATAGTAAGCTACATCTTTCCATGATCCTCCTCTAACAACTTTTCGTTTGTTTTTTAAATCTTGAACTGCTGGATTCATAGAAGATACGAATTCATATGCCGCAGCATCATAAGAAGCATCTGTCCATTCAGAAACATTCCCAGCCATGTTGTATAGACCATAACCATTTGGGTCATACGATTTAGCTTCAACAGTATACAATGCGTCATCTGCCGCATAATCACCCCTATTAGGTTTGAAATTCGCTAAGAAACATCCTCTATCGTTTTTAGTATACGGGCCACCCCAAGGGTAATTTCCAGATTGTAAACCACCTCTAGCAGAATATTCCCACTCAGCTTCGGAAGGCAAACGGAAAGAGTTTATTAAATCTCTTCCTTTTTTACTCTTAACATAGGTGTTTTTATTTAATTTTCTCCATTCGCAAAACGCTTTGGCTTGGTTCCAACTCACGCCTACTACAGGATATTGAGCATACGCTTGATGCCAGAAATAATCGTTGTGCATTGGTTCGTTATAGGAGTATGCAAAATCTTTAATCCAAGTTGTTGTATCAGGATACACTTTTACTTGTTCTGTTTTAATAAAAGTACTTCTCTTTCCTACTTTAGCTTTAGCTGCAGCTTGAATGTCCATCCATGAGTAACGGAATTTCAATTTATTTACATCTATGGTTCTTAATCCGTTATATGCTTCAGCAACTGGCAAATACATCGAATCCATAACTTCAGTATAGAATTCGTCAGGATATTTACTAGTTTCTTTAATTAATTTTACTTTACGATTTAATTTTTTTACATAATTAGGATCATCCTCATTTAATAAAAATTTCTCATACATGTATTTATCATATGCAGAGGCTTTAGGATTTTTCGATGGATCTGCATTATTGTATGCAAAATCACCAATACTTCCTGTTTTACTACTACTTTTTCCTGTTCCATTACTTTCTAATCCCTGTTCAAAAGCCAAATCTGCCAAACGAACTCTAATCGTAGAATCTTTTACCCATTCAACAAATTGTCTGTACTCACTATTTGTTATCTCTGTTTCGTCCATATAGAAAGAACGAACGGTTACTGTTTTTGTAGTCGCATCTTGAACATTGGCTAAATCATCATCTGATTTACCCATAATAAAGGCACCGCCTGGAATTAATGCCATCCCAAAAGGCTTTTCTGGATGCCATTTTTTTCCTTTAACTCCAACTAATTCGCCTTTGTCGCTAGAACGGCCACAGCCTATTAATACTGTTAAAATTGCTGTAAATGCAAAGAACTTCTTCATATGTATTTGAATTACGTTTGTGTGTGTATTTGAGGGTGTAAACCTATTTAATATTTTCATAAAAAACAATTATTTATAGAAAAAAAACTAAAGTTGACTAAAAACTAATTTTACAATTTTTTAACTTTTAGTTAAACAACATTCTTCCTTTGAGCCTTCCACCATCTTTCAGGCATTTCATTGCCGCATGCAATAAGATACTCCTCATAAGAACATGGAAATAACGTATTTCTTTTTAATTTATTGTATGAATTTGATATAAATGGTATTTCTATCCACCATCTCCCAGTTTTATTACTCTTGTAAAAAACTAATTCTTCCTGTTCTAATGGCACTATATATTTAATATAATTTTCCTTGTTACCAAAGGGATATTCATTGGAACGGTAATGAAATCCTTCAATAAAATACCATATAATTTGTGCAATTAGAACTGCCGATTGACTTGAATTGTCATGATTAAATATTCCAAACAAAGATACTTTATCACTTATTCCTGCGTATCGTGAGAGGGAACAAATTTCTTTTCCGTTGAAACCATTGGGTATAAAAGTAACTAAATTTCCTGAATCTGAAGATTTTATTGCATTAAAATCTAGGCTAACTAGATCCGCATCTCTAAAAACTGGCTCTGCCAATGCAATTGTATTGGAGATGTCTCCTAACCTGTAGGCATCAAAAAACAACTTTTCTATCAAGTCAATTTCCTCTTGAGAATTAAAATAGGTTTGATAACCAATATTACAAAAATTAAAAAGATTATTCGGTTCGTCTACTATTATTTTCGTAAGATATGAATCCGAAGTTACGCTTTCACTTTCTTTTCCGAAGTCAAATTTACTATCAATTGAAACTAAATTTACCATTTGTTCAAGCGAATCAAATGCGCGATACAAGGGATAGGTTAAATCTTGAGATCCACCTATAACAATAGGAATTATTTTTTTCTTAATTAGTGTAGCAGCAACACTTTTTAGTGCAAAATAAGTATCCTCTAAAGTGTCTCCTGCAGCAATGTCGCCTAAATCGGCAATTGAAGCGTCCCAGTTGCCTGGAAAAAGACAATACAACTCTTTTCTAAACGGAAATAAATCAACATTTGAAGTAGCATTTTTTTCTCCTCGATTGTCTAAAACTCCAATTATTGCAATTTTAATTTTATTCAAATCAGGAAATTCTTCTTTGATATGCAAAACAATTTTACTTCCCAAATTTTGAGAAGACAATGCATTTGCAAATTCAAGAACTTCTTCGTTTAAAGGTTGTAAAAAATCAAATTCCATTTATTTATTTATTTTTTCCTCTTCCCAACCCTCTCCATATAAAAACGAGACGAGACGGAATGTGTTATCGCTTATTTCTTTTTTGGGGCGGCTTTCTTAGCAACTGGTTTTTTGGCCGCTGTTTTTTTAGTTGCTGTAGCTTTCTTAGCAGGTGTTTTCTTAGCAATGATTTCTTGTACTTCTGCTAAAGTCAAATTAGCAGCATCACTATCTTTACTCAATTCGATTTTAAGTTTTCCTTTTGTAATAACTGATCTTCCCCAACGGGCTTTTTCAACAAGAATTCCTTCTTCCTTCCAGTTATGCAAAACTTTATCGATGTTCTTTTGTAATTTATCTTCAATTAATTCTTCAATTTCGGCTTGTGATAAATTATCAAAATTATATTTCTTACTTACATTAATGAAAACGCCATCCCATTTGATGAAAGGCCCAAAACGTCCCGTTCCTTTTTGAACGCCTTCTCCTTTATAAACAGCAATTGGTGCGTCGGCAAGTGCTTTTTCATCAATTAACTCCTGAGCTCTTGTGATGGTAATATCAATTGGATTTTCGCCTTTTGGCAAAGAAACAAAAGCTGCACCGTGACGAATATATGGGCCGTAACGACCATTACTTACTTCAACTTCTTCTCCTTTATACGTACCCAAATTTTTTGGAAGCAAGAATAATTTAAGTACGTCTTCTAATGTAATATTTCCAATATTTTGATCCGCCATTAAACTTGCGAACTTTTTATCTTCATCATCGGGTGCGCCAATTTGAGCCATTGGACCAAATTTTCCTAAACGAACCGAAACTGGTTTGCCGCTTTCTGGATGAATACCAAGAATTCGTTCGCCGCTTTCTCTTTCTGCAGTGGCTTCAACTTCTTTAACAGTTGGATGAAATTTATCGTAGAATTCCTGCATCATTTTTGTCCAATCGACATTTCCTTCCGCAATTTCATCAAAATCTTGCTCCACTTTTGCAGTGAAATTATAATCTAGTATGTTTCCAAAATTCTTAACCAAGAAATCCGTAACTATAGTTCCAATATCTGTTGGGACTAATTTTCCTTTGTCAGAACCCGTATTTTCTTTTAATAACTTCTCGCCTAATTTCCCTGATTGCAATATCAATTGCGTATAATTTCGTTCTTGACCTTCTAAATTTCCTTTTTCAACATAATTTCTGTTGATGATTGTAGAAATCGTTGGTGCATACGTTGACGGACGACCAATTCCAAGTTCTTCTAGTTTTTTTACTAAAGAAGCTTCTGTATATCTAGCTGCGGCTCTCGAATATCTTTCAGTTGCGGTTATATAATTATTTTGTAATTTTTCATTGACTTTCATTGCAGGCAACATTCCCTCTTGCTCTTCTTCGTCATCATCGTGACCTTCCAAATACACTTTTAGAAATCCTTCAAAAAGCAACACTTCTCCTGAAGCAGTGAATATTTCACCATGATTATTGGCTTCGATTTTTACATTGGTACGTTCTAATTTGGCATCGCTCATTTGAGAAGCCAACGTTCTTTTCCAAATTAAATCATACAAACGAGCTTGGTCTCTATCAATATTTACAGTATGTCGTGACATGTCCGTTGGACGTATCGCCTCGTGAGCTTCTTGAGCACCTTTGCTTTTATTTACAAATGTTCGTGGTTTTGAAAATTCAGCACCATACGATTTTATGATTTCCGCTTGTGCCGCTTCCATTGCATCTTTAGATAGGTTTACACTATCCGTTCTCATATACGTTATGAGTCCTGCTTCGTACAATCGTTGTGCCAATTGCATTGTAATTCCAACTGGCAAATACAATTTTCTTGCAGCTTCTTGTTGCAAAGTTGAAGTTGTAAATGGTCCTGTTGGTGATTTTTTGGTAGGTTTCGTTTCTAAATCTGCTACCTTATATATAGAACCTATATTTTTATTTAAAAAATCTTCGGCTTCTTTTTTAGTATTGTAATTTTTTGGCAATTTAGCTTTAAATACTTTTCCTGCTTCGTTTGTAAATTCTGCTACAATAGAATAGGTTGCAACGGCATTGAAATTTTGAATTTCTCTTTCTCGTTCTACAATTAAACGAACAGAAACAGATTGAACACGACCTGCAGAAAGTCCGCCTTTGATTTTTCTCCAAAGAACTGGCGACAATTCATATCCTACTAATCGGTCTAAAACTCTTCTTGCTTGTTGCGCATTTACAAGATTATAATCAATTTCACGTGGATTTTCAATGGCTTTTAGAATTGCTGTTTTGGTGATTTCATGAAAAACAATTCGCTTAGTTTTCATTTTATCCAATTTTAATTCTTCGGCAAGATGCCAAGAAATAGCTTCTCCCTCGCGATCCTCATCACTTGCTAACCAAACCATATCGGCATTTTTAGCTAAAGTTCTAAGTTTTGAAACCAATGCTTTTTTGTCGGCGGAAACTTCGTATTTGGGTTTGAAACCATTTTCTACATCTACGCCAATTTCTTTTGAAGGTAAATCGGCAATATGACCGTAGCTTGATTCTACTTGAAAATCACTTCCTAAAAACTTCTCGATTGTTTTTGCCTTTGCAGGAGATTCGACGATAACTAAATTCTTTGCCATTGGATTATATTTTCTGCGACAAAAGTATATGATTTTTTTAAATATTGTGCTTTTGATTATTTAAAAGTATAAAATTAGGTTGAAATACATTGTTTAAATCCAATTGTAACCCTTTTCACTACTACTGTAAATGGGAATAAAATCGTATGGTTAGCCCCGATTTTAGTAGAAAGCCCGGAACAAAAAAAGCATTTTTGTGTTTCTTGTTCTAAAAAAGCGACCGAAGTAAGCTCTTTTTAGAACATTAGAAACACTGCTTTTTTTGTGAGGACTTGAAACGGTAAGCGGGAAAAGCTCCTGAAAACTAATAATATGTTAATTCTTGTGCTGACATCTTGTCATATTTATTTGAATTGCGTTATCTTTGTGGTTTGAAAATAAATGATGAATAAGAATATTGAAGAAAGCAAACAGGGCGAAAGTCTTGTTTTAGAACATAAACCTCAGAATACGAAGAAACTTTTTATTGAAAGTTACGGTTGTGCGATGAATTTTTCGGATAGCGAAATTGTGGCTTCGATATTGTTGAATGACGGTTATAATACGACTCAAATATTAGAAGAAGCCGATTTGGTTTTGGTAAATACCTGCTCGATTCGGGACAAGGCAGAACAAACTATTCGAAAACGTCTGGAAAAATACAATGCAGTAAAACGGATTAATCCGAAGATGAAAGTGGGCGTTTTGGGTTGTATGGCAGAGCGATTGAAAGACAAATTTTTGGAAGAAGAAAAAATCGTAGATTTGGTTGTAGGTCCTGATGCATATAAGGATTTGCCGAATTTATTGAACGAAGTTGAGGAAGGTCGTGATGCAATTAACGTGATTTTGTCGAAAGATGAAACCTATGGTGATATTTCACCTGTTCGATTGATGAGCAACGGAATTACGGCTTTGGTTTCGATTACGAGAGGGTGCGATAATATGTGTACTTTTTGCGTAGTCCCTTTCACTAGAGGTCGGGAACGCAGTCGGGAACCGCAAAGCATAATGTCGGAAATTCAAGATTTATGGGATAAAGGCTTCAAGGAAATTACACTTTTGGGGCAAAATGTAGATAGCTATTTATGGTACGGCGGCGGTTTGAAAAAAGATTTTGTGAATGCGAGTGAAATGCAAAAAGCAACTTCGGTAGATTTTGACCAATTATTAGAAATGGTGGCTGTTGGTTTTCCTAAAATGAGAATTCGGTTTTCGACATCCAATCCGCAAGATATGCATGAAACTATTTTGCATATTATTGCGAAATACAATAATATTTGCAAGCACATTCACCTTCCCGTTCAGTCTGGAAGCAATCGCATTTTGAAGGAAATGAATCGTTTGCACACTCGAGAAGAATATATGACTTTGATTGATAAAATCAAATCTATTATTCCTGAATGTTCGATTTCTCAAGATATGATTGCGGGTTTTCCAACAGAAAATGAACAAGATCATCAAGATACTTTGAGTTTGATGGACTATGTGAAATATAATTTTGGTTATATGTATTCCTATTCTGAACGCCCAGGAACATTGGCAGGACGAAAAATGGAAGACGATGTTTCAGAAGAAATAAAAGCACGAAGATTACAAGAAATTGTGGATTTGCAACAAAAACACGCTTGGTTTCGTAGTGAAGAATTCATTGGAAAAACGGTAGAAGTTTTGGTTGAAAAAGTTTCAAAAAAATCGGCTGAGGAATTTTCAGGTAGAAATTCACAAAGTATTACGGTTGTTTTCCCAAAAGAGAATTATAAAATTGGGGATTTTGTAAATGTTAAAATCACTAGTTGCACGAGTGGAACATTGAAGGGCAAAGCGGTTGGATTGAGTGAGATGAATTAAAAAAAAAGGATAATTGAGAATGAATAATTGATAATTTCAAAATAAGAAAAATTAATTGTTCATTGTTAATTATCAATTATCAATTGAATAAGATGGAAACAATTCAATCAACAAAACAGCGGTTTGGAATTATTGGGAATGACCCAAAGCTAAACCGCGCAATAGAAAAAGCAATTCAAGTTGCACCAACTGATATTTCAGTATTGGTAACAGGTGAAAGTGGTGTTGGGAAAGAGAATATCCCAAAAATAATCCATTCGCTTTCACATAGAAAACACGGTAAATATATTGCTGTGAACTGTGGCGCAATTCCAGAAGGAACTATTGATAGTGAACTTTTTGGACACGAAAAAGGCTCTTTTACCGGTGCTACCGGAACACGTGAAGGCTATTTTGAAGTAGCTGATGGCGGAACTATTTTTTTGGATGAAGTTGGCGAATTGCCACTTACAACCCAAGTTCGATTACTTCGGGTTTTAGAAAATGGCGAGTTTATTAAAGTTGGATCTTCACAAGTTCAAAAAACGAATGTTAGGATTGTGGCTGCCACCAATGTGAATTTATTTGACGCTATTGAAAAAGGGAAATTCAGGGAAGATCTTTATTATAGATTGAGTACTGTGGATATTCCATTGCCATCATTGCGTGACAGAAAAGAAGATATTCATTTGTTATTTAGAAAATTTGCATCAGATTTTGCTCATAAATATAAAATGCCAGCGATAAAATTAGACGACAATGCGATTCAAATTCTATTGAAATTTCGTTGGAGTGGAAATATTCGTCAATTGCGAAATGTTGCCGAACAAATATCTGTTTTAGAAACCAATCGAGAAATTACATCCGCAACTTTGCTATCGTATTTGCCCGAAGAAGGAAGTAATTTACCATCGGTAATAAAAGACAAAAAGAGTAAAAATGATTTCAGCAATGAAAGAGAAATATTGTACAAAGTGCTTTTTGACATGAAAAGTGATTTGCATGATTTGAAGAAACTAACTTTAGAATTGATAAAAAATGGTGCTTCGAAAGTACAGGAAACGAACCAACATTTGATTCAAAAAATATACGGTTCTAAAGAAAATGACAGTGAAATAGAATTTGAAGAACAGCACGAATTGGCTGTGATTCCTGTAAATAAAAAAACGGAAGTAACGGATTTTAATAATACTCAAACCGCTTATCTTTATGAAGATGCAGAGGAAGAAATTGAAGTTGAAGTGTTGCGATTGGAACAAAAAGAAATTGAAATGATTAAAAAATCATTGGAGAAAAACAAGGGCAAACGAAAAGCAGCAGCCGATGAATTAGGTATTTCTGAACGAACATTGTACAGGAAAATAAAGCAATTTGACCTTTAATAAAATGATAATTGGTAATTGTTAAATGTCAATTATTTTTGAATATCTTTGAATTTTAAAATGCAAATGAGAAAAACAAATTATTTAATAGCAGTTTTAGCACTGGTAATACTCAATAGTTGTTCCGTATATAATTTTACAGGAACTGGAAAAATTGATGCCAAAACCTTTCAAGTAAACTATTTTCAAAATAATGCTTCGTTGATAGAACCTGGAATTGAAAGAACATTTACTCAAAAAATGCAGAATTTAATTCAGAATCAAACAAATTTGAATCTGACGAATACGAATGGAGATTTAGTTTATGAAGGTGAAATTACAGATTACAGAATCAGTCCAATGACTGCAACCGCTGATCAACAGGCTTCGCAAAATCGACTGTCTATCACGGTAAATGTTCGGTTTACAAATAAAAATAAAGAAACAGATAATTTCGAGAAAAAATTCTCTTTTTATAATGATTATGATGGCGCAGACCAATTAGTTGGTTCAAAACTTAATGAAAATTTAGAAATTATTTTTGAAAGAATTACGCAAGATATCTTCAATGAATCATTGGCAAAATGGTAAAATATTGATTCGATAATTTGTCATATCACTTAAATGGAAGTCAAATAAATGATGAATAAAAACGATTAATCTTTATGAATGTAACAGAATATTTATCTTTAATTAACAACCCAAACGCTATTAATGACAAGCAAACAATGTCGTTAGAAAAAATAGTTGCTGAATTTCCGTACTTTCAAAGTGCAAGGGCTTTGCGTTTGAAAGGGTTGTACAATCAAGACAGTTTTCGTTACAATTATGATTTAAAAAATACTGCAGCACATACAACTGATAGAAGTGTATTATTCGATTTTATAATTTCGGATACTTTTACAGTCATTCATAAAAATTTATACGAAGAAAAATTAGCTGAAATCAATGAAATTTTTGTTGAAGCTACCGAATTAATTTTTAAAGAAGAAAAAATTGAATTCAAAATAAATCCTTTAGAACAATCTATTTTGACTTCAATAAAAGAAGCAACAACAATTGAATCAGCGGAAGAAAAATTAGAAATTGGAAAGCCTTTAGTTTTCGATATAAATGAAAAATATTCTTTTCAGGAATGGTTACAATTGTCTAAGATTCATCCGATTGAAAGAGAAGGTTCAGCAACAATTGAAATAAAATCTATAGCAATTGATGCTGAAAAACAGAAGAAAAATGAATTGATAGACAAGTTCATTGAGGCTAGTCCGAAAATTCCACCAATAAAAAAAGATGCTGAAACTAAATTTATTTTTGAGCCTAGTGAAGATGACAACTCCTATTTAATGACCGAAACATTAGCAAGAGTTTATTTGGAACAAAATAAATATCAAAAAGCAATTCAAGCTTATGAAATATTAATTTTGAAATATCCAGAAAAAAGTAGTTTCTTTGCAAACCGAATTTCGGATATTAAGATTTTACAACATAATAACAAATAACAATGAGTACATTTTCAATTTTTTTAGTATTGATAACTATCGTGTGTTTTCTTTTAATTATAGTAATAATGGTTCAAAACCCTAAAGGTGGTGGATTGTCTTCAACTTTAGGAGGTTCACAAATGATGGGTGGAGTTCAAAAAACTACTGATTTTTTAGATAAAAGTACTTGGACATTAGCAATTATATTGACAGCGTTGATATTGTTATCTTGTTTGAGTTTCACTGGAACTTTAGGCGATTCAGATTCTAAAATCATAGATACAACTCAAAAAGCTACACCAGCTGCTGCAAAACCTGCAACTACTGATGCTACTGAGAAAACAATGCCGGCACCAGCGCCTGCTAAATAATATAATTCAAATTGAAATAAATGCCAGCCTGTCAATGCTGGCATTTTTTTTAGGCAAAATTGTCAGAATATACATATTGGCACAATTTCTGAAATTAGATTTTTATCAAATTAAAATAACATATTAAATATATCATTATGAGTTTAAATATCAAACCTCTTTCAGACCGCGTTCTAATTGAACCAGTAGCTGCTGAAACAAAAACAGCATCAGGAATTTTTATCCCTGACACAGCTAAAGAAAAACCACAAAAAGGAACTGTAGTAGCTGTTGGAAATGGAACTAAAGACCATACAATGACAGTTAAAGTGGGTGATTCTGTTTTGTACGGAAAATATGCAGGAACCGAATTAAAATTAGAAGGTAAAGATTATTTGATAATGCGTGAGGACGATATATTGGCTATAATATAAGCCCCCTAACCCCCGAAGGGGGAATTTTAAAGATAAATAAAATAGTAACTTAATTAGAGGATGCGAAAGCTTCGTACCTCGCAATGACAAATAAAATGGCAAAAGATATAAAATTTGATATTGAAGCACGTGACGGACTAAAACGTGGTGTAGATGCATTGGCAAATGCAGTAAAAGTTACCTTAGGACCAAAGGGTCGTAATGTAATTATTGGAAAATCTTTTGGAGGACCAACTGTTACGAAAGATGGAGTTACTGTGGCAAAAGAAATAGAATTAAAAGACCCATTGGAAAATATGGGAGCCCAAATGGTAAAAGAAGTAGCGTCAAAAACCAACGATTTGGCTGGTGATGGAACTACAACTGCAACTGTATTGGCACAAGCCATCGTAAAAGAAGGTTTAAAAAACGTTGCTGCTGGAGCAAATCCAATGGATTTAAAAAGAGGAATTGACAAAGCTGTTGAAGCTATTGTTGCCGACTTGGCTAAACAAGCTAAAGTGGTAGGAAGTGATTCTGAAAAAATCAAACAAATCGCTTCTATCTCTGCAAATAACGACGAAGTTATTGGTGAATTAATCGCTAATGCGTTCGCTAAAGTAGGAAAAGAAGGTGTAATTACTGTTGAAGAAGCCAAAGGAACGGATACTTATGTTGATGTTGTAGAAGGAATGCAATTTGACAGAGGTTATTTATCTCCTTATTTTGTTACCAATCCTGAGAAAATGGAAGTGGAATTGGAAAGTCCGTATATTCTTTTATATGACAAAAAAGTATCTTCTTTAAAAGAATTATTACCCGTTTTAGAGCCAGTAGCTCAATCTGGAAAACCATTATTAATTATTGCAGAAGATGTTGATGGCGAAGCTTTATCGACCTTGGTAGTAAATAAATTACGTGGCGCCTTGAAAATCGCAGCGGTAAAAGCACCTGGTTTTGGAGACAGAAGAAAAGCAATGTTAGAAGATATTGCTATTTTAACTGGAGGAACTGTAATCTCTGAAGAAAGAGGATATACTTTAGAAAATACCACCATCGAAATGTTGGGAACTGCAAAAAGAGTAACCATCGACAAAGACAATACTACAATTGTGAGTGGTGCTGGCGAAGCAGATATGATTAAAAATCGTGTCAACCAAATTAAAGGTCAAATGGAAGCGACGACTTCTGAATATGACAAAGAAAAATTGCAAGAACGTTTGGCTAAATTAGCAGGTGGAGTTGCAGTTCTTTATGTTGGTGCTGCTTCTGAAGTGGAAATGAAAGAGAAAAAAGATAGAGTTGACGATGCTTTACACGCAACTCGTGCAGCTGTTGAAGAAGGAATTGTTGCAGGTGGTGGCGTTGCGCTTTTGAGAGCAAAAAATGCTTTGAAAGTATTGAAAGCGGATAATGCTGATGAAGCTACAGGAATTCAAATTATATCTCGCGCAGTCGAATCGCCATTGAGAACTATTGTTGAAAATGCTGGTCTTGAAGGTTCTGTTGTTGTTGCAAAAGTTGCAGAAGGAAAAGGAGATTTTGGATATAATGCCAAAACTGACGAATATGTTGATATGCTAAAAGCAGGAATTATCGATCCTAAAAAAGTAACTCGTGTTGCTTTAGAAAATGCAGCTTCTGTTGCAGGAATGATATTGACTACAGAATGTGCCTTGGTTGAAATTAAAGAAGAAACCCCAGCTGGACATTCTCACGGTGGCGGAATGCCAGGAATGATGTAATTCAAAATAAAATTCAAATAAAAAATCCGCTTCGTCAATGATGAAGCGGATTTTTCTTTTTATTAATGATTATAAATTATTTAACTACCTTTTTCTTTAATAGTTTAAATAATACTGGTAATGTTGAAATAAGTATAATTCCGATTACAATGTACTCGATATGGTTTTTTAAGTCGATTCCATTTTTCAAAAATATTCCAAACAAATAATGCCCAGAAAATATTAATGTAAACGACCACAAAAAGGAGCTTACAATATTGAAAAACATAAATTTCTTTTTATCCATAGTTACAATTCCTGCAATTATGGGTGCAAATGTTCTGAAAATTGGTAAAAAACGAGCGTAAATAATAGCTTTTCCTCCATATCTTTCGAAGAAATCCTTTGATTGAATTAAGTATTTTTTCTTGAACCAAAAAGTATCTTCTTTTTTAAATAAATAATAGCCGCTTTTTGAACCAAACCAATATCCAACCATATTACCCAAAATTCCTGCCAAAGCAACAAAGGAAACTAAGATTAAAACATTGATGAATTCACTATCTATATGAATAAATTGATCTACTAAACCAGGATGATAAACTCCATCAACTACTGATCCCGAAGCATATATTCCTGACAAAAACAACAAACTATCACCTGGTAAAAAAAAGCCCGCAAAAAGTCCTGTTTCCGCAAAAACAATGAATAAGACAATGTAAAGTCCAATTTGGATTCCAGCAAATTCTAAAGTAATATAAAATTCTGGATTTATTAATTGAGTCCAATCAAAAGTATTCATAGGTAAATTGGGTATCTAATTTGAGATTGCTTTGTTTTTTCAAGCAATAGTATCGGGTGTGAAAGTAACTTAATTTTAACTTAGACACAATTTATTAGTGTCATTTAAATATTAATTAACGAAACAATAACATCTTATTTTCTTTCATATTGGCAACATCCAGGCAATTTATCATAGCTTTCCACAATTGCTTTTACCGTATCGGTATCATATCCAGCTTTTGCAATTGCCGTTTTAACCGCAAGAATTGTTGTTTTTTCTTCGTTAAGAATCAAACTTAATTCGTGAGTTTCAATACTCCAAGATGCCGATTTTACTCCTGAAACTGAATAGGCTGCTTTTTGTATTCTACTTTGACACATTTCACAATTACCATTTACTTCGGTTGCATATTTGGCATTTTTATTCAACTTTTCTTGCGCTTGAATTGAAAATCCAGCGAAAAATACTACTACTGCTAAAATTAAATTTTTCATAATTATTGATGTTTGAGTTATTATTTTGATATTTATATTTATTATTGATTTTGTATTGTTATTTCCTTTATTTAATCTTAATTCGTAATCCTGCGTAATACATTTGTCCAAATACGGGTGCGTAAATTATTGAGGTATCAAAAGTAGTTCCAAAAGGATTATCACTTCCTAAAATTGCTTTTTCTTGTTTGTAATTTCCAATGTTTTCCCCTCCAATATATACTTCAAAGATAGATGAAAATATTCTTGTAACTTGCATATTCATCACTGAAAATGAAGGTGAATATTCTGGCATAGAATCTAAACCAGAGTTGGAAATAGTAGTTGGTAATTTTTGTTTTCCAAGCCAATTTATAGTAAAATCAAACTTCCATTGTTTTTCGTCATCCAATAAATGAGTTTGATATTCCAAATTTCCAAAAAAACGATGCTTGGCTTGCAAAGGTCGTTCTTGAGTAATATATTGATAATCAGTTTGAATGTCATAATATTTATAAGCCGTTCTCAAATTAAAGTGTTTCGCCAATTCATAATTAAACTCTATTTGCAAACTGTTAGCAAACGACTTTCCATTCAAATTATAGAATACTACTTGTTGCGGTCCTTGATACAAATCCACCACTACCTGATTTTGAAAATCAGTTCTGTAGAAATCAAATCCAACATCACTACTTCTATTAAAGAGTTTAAATCCCTGTGAAAAACTCAAACCGTAATTCCAAGCAATTTCGGGATTAAGTCCATATATTTTACCATTTGTATTCAAAATATCAAACGATCTTGAACTTGCAAAAAGCTGTTGGTTTTCAGCAAAAATATTTGCACTACGCTTTCCACGACCTGCAGAAAATCGCAAAACTCCCTTCTCCCATGGATTGTAACGAACGTGTAATCTAGGTGTAAAAAAAGTTCCTAATCGGTTATGATTGTCAATTCGACCTCCTAAAACAAGGCTGAAATTATTGATATTATCGAACGTATATTCAAAAAATGCTCCAAAAGAATTATCGACTCTACTGTAATCTGTAACATTTACAAATTCCTCATATTTATCATACATAAAATTCAAACCTGTGGCAAATTTATGCATCGTGTTATCAATTATTGAATTGAAAATTAAGTTCGAATAATAGCTTTTTTGTTTGATATTGTATTGGTTCAAACCAAAATACGACTCCTGATTATGACTGTTGAATGCATTTTGAAATCCGATACTTTGGAACGGCATATCTGGAAAAATATAACCTACTTTAGTAGAAATATCAATTCGCTCAGTATTGATTTCTGAACCCCAATAATTCGTAGTCAGCTTATCTCGATTGGGATCAAAATTCAATTCTCCAGTTTGTTTTTTGTCATTCATATAACGAAAGTTTATGAAACTAATCCAACCTTTTTGCGCATTTGTATATTGCCAACGATTCAAAATATTGACTTGTTTTGCCAATGGATTATCGAGAAAACCATCGTTATTCATATCATTTTTGGAAACTCGAGTATTTCCATGAACGAACAAACTTGTCGCCCATTTATCTGAAATTTTTCTATTGAAATGTGTGTTCAATTCAAATCGAGAATCAGAAGCGCCATAAGCATTCACGAAAAAAGGAATGTCTTTTATAGGCTTAATTAATTCCGTGTTAATTTGTCCTGAAATACTTTCGTAGCCATTCACAACACTTCCTGCACCTTTCGTAATTTGGATACTTTCAACCCAAGTTCCAGGTGTAAATGACAATCCATACGCTTGTGAAGCACCACGAACAGAAGGAATATTCTCTTCGGTAATCATCAAATATGGACTCGTTAAACCAAGCATTTTGATTTGTTTTGTTCCCGTCAAAGCATCTGAAAAATTCACATCAATTGATGGGTTTGTTTCAAAACTTTCTGCCAAATTACAGCAAGCGGCTTTTAATAATTCTTTGCTGGATAGTATTGTAGTATTTGCTGTTAACTTTAGTGATTTTTGCAAACTTTTTTGCACGTTTTGAACCTTAATTTCTTTCAAAGTATCTTGAGAATACAAATTAAACGAACAAAACAATAGTAATAAAAGTATTGAAATTTGTTTTTTCATATTTATAATTTTATGTTTTTTAAATATTTAGAAACCACAACAATTGTGATTCTATTTATAAAAACGTAAAATTAGGCGTAGAAAATATATTGGCTGTACAACTTAAAAATCGGAGGCGCATTGGCATCGCAAAAATAAGAAGCAATTGAATTTCTCTTGAAATTCGGGGTTGAAATAATTAGAAATGGTTTCCAATCTTGATTAAAAAATAGAATATCTGAATTGAAAGTAAATACATTTAAGGTCGAAGTTTCTGACTTTTTTTGAAAATGAAGCACTTTGTTTTTGCAACAATGTGATTTTTCCTCAACAATTCCGCAACAGTTCTTCTCAGTATTATTTGATGAAAATGCAGATTTTAAAGTAACAGAAGCAATTTCGACGCCACAATAATGCACGTTAAATGCAAATCCTACGTTGGAAACCAACAATAAAACCGCAAGTAAACCACAAATATGTTTTCTAAAATTCATATCACAAAGTTAGTAGATAAAATAGATTTGAAAATCAAATTCTTGTTAAATTTTACAATTCAAATTCTTGCCACGTTTTTGACGCTTGCTTACAGGTAATGATAATTACATTATTTGCTTTGTTTTTGAATATAAAAACCAGGGATAAATAACAATAATAACAGCGGTTGAATTAAAAATCTTCGGATATAAAATAATGTCATTTTGCTTTCTTCTCCATAAAATGAAAGTACGAAAAAGAAAATTGCAATTAGAATTACAAAGAAAATAAGATACAAAATAGACGCAAATTTTACTAATCCAAAGTCTTTAAAAGCAACATAAATTATTGCAATTGAAACTATTGTATTTAATAAATATCTAAAAAATAATCCAAAAAATAATTTGAAATTATCTAATAATGGCAATGGAAAATTAGTGTAATCCGATTTGAAATAGTTTAATAACGGATCGTAAAACAATGTTTGTTCAACTATTCGAATCATCGCTAAAAATGATATTAATAGTATTAATATCAGTATTGTAAATTTATTATTAAGAAGTTTTTTTAGCATAAAATGAAAATTTATTAACCCAAATTACCCACAAAATGAATACTGTTCCATATATTGCTAAAGGAAATAGAATATCGTGTAAAAAAGTATTGAATTCGGGAAAATTGTAAAAAGCAACCATTAAAAGTGCAATTCTTGTAATATTCAAAATATGAATTACTAAACTTCCGCCAATTATATATAAAATCGTATGCTTTAATTTGCCTGAAAAGGCAATTACGAATGCAATGAATAAAATAATCACACTTAAAGCATTACATCCTTCAACGATTCTTGAAATGTATTTCCCATTGTAAAAAAACTTGTAACACGGTTCTGTTGGGTGTAATTCGGTGCGGGCATCGCTATTAAAAAATAATAAAGTTTGCTCCACTTGACCTGTAACTATTTTTGTAAAACCATCAACTTCGTAATTTTTTACGTCAAATTGATTGAGATAATATTGATAGGCAAATGTCAAAACTAAATAAGTCAAGGCAAATTTTCCTAAAAAAAGCAAAAACGGCTTGTATTGAATCCAGTATTTCTTCAAAATTGTATTTTTAACAAATTTATGTAAAAATAAACAACAACAATTAAATACTTTTGTAAAAATAATAGTTATGACTTTTGACGCATTAAAACCTTTGGTAATTGAGCTGATTTCTGACAAATTTTCAACTCGCGATGAGAAACTAAAACAAATTTGTGAACTGCTTGAGCAGAACATATCCTATTATAATTGGGTTGGTTTTTATTTTCGCAATGGTAATAAAGAAGAATTACTGCTTGGCCCTTATGTTGGTGCACCTACAGACCACACGGTTA